>ERZ808028.2-NODE-2-length-334104-cov-17.730540_pt1 | contig 334104 bp, 307 predicted proteins | sample MGYA00380184_ERZ808028 | MGnify/ENA primary metagenome ERZ808028 (study PRJEB31490, sample SAMN06133397) | mouse gut metagenome | isolation source: J8_1 | host: mice | place: China: Chengdu | collected 2015-05 ...
GCGGTCTGGTGTAGTCTGGTGTAGGTTGGCTCCATTCTTTAGGTGTCGTGTTATTATGCCCTTGTCAAATACACTAAAAGATTTTTTGAAAAGCATTTGCTGTTTTATTATATGGTACGTGCGTTTTTTAAAACTTTGCTTATTTCCCTTTTGGCTCTGGGAGCATTATTTGGAGCAATGAAAATATCGGGGAAATATAACACGATTGAAGGTATGCTGGACTTAAAATATGATTCACCGTGGATAATCGTTCCTTTTCTTATAGCTGCCATATTAGCGGTACTTTCGTTTATAATAGGACTAATTCTGTATTTGTATAAATATAAAAGAAGCAGTAACAGGGGGGGTTTTTATAAGGCACTCTCAGATGTATTGAATAAAAGCGAAAAGTTGTTGCCTGCCTTTGTGATTCTTTTCATTGCAATAAATGGTTTTTCTCTGGATTTCGTACAAGCTGCAGAAGATGATTTGTTTCAGGAGCTGGTAGTTACTCCTAATGAGTCATGGATATATTATGGACAGGACATTCCAAATATTACTTATACGATAGAACCACCAGTTACAGAGGATATTGGTTTGACAATTGAGATCGACTGTCCCAATGATATTCCAGAAATCGGAAAATATGGTTATATCATAACGTCCTGCAAGCCTGGTTACTCTGTAAAGATTGCTGATGACTGCATGTTTGAGGTGAAGGAATATATCACAAATGAAGTGGCAATAGTGGAAAACGAGAGGGAGATATATCATGTGAACAGCATTACATTGAATGCTCCAAATGGGTATTCCATCGGAGTTGATAAACAGAATTTTTCTCCTGATTTCATAGTTGTAAATACAGAGGAAACAGAAGGGGATATTCCTGGCGAAATATCATATTATCTGCGAAATGAATCGGAGTATAGTGGAGCAATAAGTCAGGAACTTAAATATCAGTACTATTGTAATAAAAAGCCGGAAATTGTCGAGGCAGAGATAAGTTCGGCAGTACCGGACGGTATGTTGGATTTTAAGGATTTTGGCATAGTAACAAAAAATGATTTCCTTATCACTGTCACTGTGAGAGGAACAGATTTGGATTGTCCTGCTGCCATACATTTAAGTTATGGTAGTGAAACAGAAGAAAAAGTTGTAGATACCGGAATCAAGCATGAGGGTATCTACTATTATGTGGCGGAATTTTTTCTGGGCATACCAGAGGGAAGTGCTGCTGAGTTTGTTCTGGCAGCATATGCGGAAAATGATTATGGAAGCAGCAATGATGAAAAATTAGTAATTGTGGATGCAAATAATCACTTTGTGGAAAATTATGAGCACCAAAACCGTGTAATACTTGATAAAATAGTACCTGCAAAACCTGATATTGATATATCTTATAATAATCAGAATGGATCTGTGGAAGCCAGGGGCATTATAAAGGATATGGAATCTGGCGTCAGTGAAATTGAATATAAATGGAATTTTTTTGAGGAAGATAAACTGATAGAATATGGTGATAACAGCAATAGTTTCTGCCAGGAAAATAGCATGAGCGAGCAGTTTGAATTTACCAATAAACCTGATGGAACGATTGACTTTTCGGTAAAAATTAATTACAGTGACATTCCTGTAGACAAATATCCCTATGAACTTTCTGTAAGGATAACTGATAATGCCGGCAATGTGGGGTTATATGAATATCAAGATTCTAATGGTGGTAGAGACACGAAAGCTCCGAAGGTGATAAGTGCCGGTTTTCGCAAAAAGGGCGCAATGGTATTCGATGATACAGTAAATTATTTATCGTTTGGGAATTATGCAAAAGAAGATATTGAACTTGTAATAGTGGCGCAGGATATTTCTGAGACGGCCTACCAATCAGGAATAAAGGATGTGAGTTTGTACGATGGGGGAAACGGCGGTTTTGGCGAATGTGTTCAGACAATGCCATCGGACTCATATGTGACAGGCAGTGGAGAGATGGTTTGCGAATACTTGTTTGATATTCCGCTAGGAACAAGCATTGATGACCTTATGTTACGTCTCTCGGATAATTGTAATATAACAAGCAGATTTAGAGTACGTGATTTTGTACAGAGTATGGAAAAAAATTCCCTGGTGGTTGAAAACGATACTCCCAATATAGAGTTTCTTATCAGTAATTCCCTCAATGAGTCGGAAGCTGTTGATGATAAAAGCTTTATATATAATTCTGACGGGAAAATCTGGTATAATCAAAAGGATGAGGACAAGATATGCGGAGATTATGATGGTAATTTTATCATTAGAGTAGATGATTTTGGAGAGGAAGGAATTGACAGCGGGATAAGCAGTATTCTTATATATCAAATAAGTAAAAGCGGTGTGACAACAGAGATTGCCAATGAGACATATGATGAATTTGTTTCTCAAAAAGTGTTCTCGATCAAGTCGTCAGATTTGGTGGACGGAGAATATCATTATAAAGCCATGGTTATGGACAACGCAGGAAACAAAAGTGAGTCCGGGCTGACTATTTATGTTGACAAAGAAAATCCCAGCGGCAAGATGTATGTTGATAAACCGAATGCGAAAGAAATTGATGGTAAACAGTGGTTTGATCAGAATGAAAGTATTTTCCTGCGCACGGATATTGAATCGGATGTTTCAGGAATTGAAAAGGTTTTACTTACGATAAACGGTCAGATGTATGATGTCAGCAGCAGCTTAACAAGAGGCGATGGAAATTCTTATTTCATTTCTACCAATATCCATGAATTGACTAAAACGGAAAATCAAGAAGTGGTTCATAAGTATGAAGTCGTGGGAAAAATAATAGATTTTGCGGGTAATGAGTTTGCTTTATCGCCTATAACTTTATATGTGGATTGTGAAGCGCCTGTAATAAGCCGGCTAACTGTTGAAAAGAAGGACTCCGTATCCGACCAGGCCTTGAATGTGCTTCCGTTTGGCGTGTATTCTAATGGCACTTTGATTGTGAGAGCTTACGCATCCGATACGGAGGTCGGAAGCGGTATCCAATCAGTAAAAATTAAGTATGATGGAATAGATGAAAAAGATATGACAGATGAAGGAGGTGGAGTTTATTCCTATGAGCTGCCAGCGGATTTATCAGAAGAGTCTCCGATTTTCCAAAGCAATATTCAGGTTACAGCCTGTGACTGGTTCGGCAAAGTGAACTTGGACTGTCCCAACTTGGAAGATACAGAACAAGACAAAGGTGCTGCCCTCAATTTCCTTGTAATGTTAGAAACACATGATCCATATGTTAGCCTTATCAGGCCAGAGGGAGATGATATAGTACAGATTGGCGATGAGATATGGTTTAATTCAAATAAAACCATTACTGTGACGGCATACGATAAGGATTCAGGCATTCGCAATGTGGACATAAGAGTTAATGGAATTCCTGTGACTACTGATAAAAACGGGGTGGCCATACCTGGGACATCCATAACGGAAACGGCAGATAGCAGAGATAACGAAAGTCATACCTATACTTTTGATACGGAATATTTTGCGAAAATCGCAGGAGTACCAGACAATGGGAAATATATGGTTACGGTAGAAGTGACTGATAATGCAGGAAATGTAAATCAGGCAGAAGAATATACTTATTTTGTTGATAATATACCGCCTTCTATAAATGAGGTTACATTTACTTCTGGGGCATCCAACCTCGGGACCACCTCAGAATTTATAGAACACCTTGAATATGGGTATTTTTTTAGCAAAGATTTTATTGCAAACATCCACATATCAGATATCGTTCCTACATCAGGTTTGAACAGGCTTGTATACCGTCTTGTCTCGTACGATAATGGACAAAAACAGGGGCAAACTACTGGAGAAGTAATTATTTCTGACAATATTGCCTCTGTGAATATTCCAGCAGGTTTTAAGGGACAGTTATTTATCCAGGCTTTAGATTGTGTGGGAAATTATTCTGATGAGAAAACGATTAGAGCATTTGTGATAGATGACCAGTCTCCGGAAATCAATATCTCAGAAATCGGCGGCGGCAGGTACAGTGACGCAAATGGAAATAAGCTATTTACTGACGACATCACTTTGACGGTGACGATTACCGACACAAAGTCGGGCATTAGCGAAGTGGGCTATTCCCAAACCTCAGAAATTGACGGATTTGAGAGACGGTCTATCAAGGTTGCCGGAAATGGCGGCGGACCGGGAACGGAAATTGGCGACGGCTGGGTTATCTCGGGTAAAGATGTGAATCTTGTAACACAAATTTCGAAAACTTTTGTGTTTAACAAAGATAATAACGATGTTACATTGACGTTTGACGCAGTGGATAATTCTGGTAATATAAACGGAGCCGTCAAAAGTGAAACGTTTACCATTGATAAAACCGATCCGATTATAAATGTGAATATAAGCAAAGGAATCAACGACACAGTATACTATAATGCTGAGAATAAGGCAATTATGACAATTGATGTGACAGAGAGAAATTTTGATGCAGGTCTAATTCAAACTACGGTTGAAAATACATTTAACGGCTATCTACCCACGATCCGTTTTGAGGATTTATCTGTGTCAGAACACAGGGCGATTGTTACTTTCCGAGAGGGAGATTATTCTTTTAGCATTGAGGGGGTTGACCTGGGTGGGCGTTCGGCGCAGATTAATCTGGATTATGAGAAGGTAAAAAGATTTTATGTAGATGAGACAGTTCCCATAGTAGATGGTAATTTTTCAGAGTTTACAGGGAGTGAGAAAAGATATTTTAACACAGAAAAAACTGCGGTAATAGAGGTGACAGAACACAATTTTGACCCGGATCTTGCGGGCTTAAAAATTTTAAGAAAAGATGCGGGAAAGGAACATAACGAAAGAGGGTTTACGGATGTTACTTATTTGATGACAAGCCTATATGATTGGTCTGATAAACAGGATGTGCATACGCTGACCATAGAGTGCGACCAGGATGCCATATATTGCATTGAAATATCTCCGTCAGACATGGCAGGAAACTATATTGGAAAGAAAAGTACCGGAATATTTGAAATTGATACGACTCCTCCAGCTTTGGTCTCTGTAAATGGAAGTCCTGTGAAGGAGAAGGATGCTGTGGAATTTCTGCACATATATCCATATGACAGAAGAGATGAATTGGCTCCTACGGTTGAATTTATGGATATAAATTTTGATTACATAAAATATGGCCTGACGGTATATACTCCTGAATATGAAAATGGAAAAGAACTGGCGTCGGTGGAACCGGTTGTAGTTTATCTTGATACGGATGAGAATCAATCTTGTATATGGAATCAAAATTTATTTACTTTACCAAATTTTACAAAAGACGGAGTCTATGCATTGGAGCTGACAGCAGTAGACAAAGCTGGTAATGAGAGTGCGCTTAATTCAAATACATATATGAGGATGGTGGACAGTGATGTGCTTGCGTATATTTCCAACAGCAATGCGGCCGAGAAAACGGGTTGGTATTCACTCCAGTATGAAAATGGAGAATCAATCAGTAAACGTCCGGATAATTTCAGTGATCTTGAGATTGTTGTCCTTGCAAAAAAAGATTCGGAGATTGAAATTGTCCTGAGAGATTACAACGGCGATGAAAAAGACACTGAATTACGGGCAGTAACGGATGACAGTATGTATGGTGTGTGTGTTTACAGATATGTATTAAAAGCAGAATACTTTAAGGAAAATTATCAGGAAGATACAGATGTCGAACTATATTTATCAGTAAAGAATGAGGGCCGAAGAATTGATCTGGGAAAAGTACATATTGATAATATTCCGCCCTCCTGTATTCTTCCAGAAGAGTTCAGATCGTGGAACTGGTATTACGGGTTGGATGCCCGTACTATAACCATTACAGAAATAAGTGAACTGCTCGATGAAACAAAATGTAAAGTATACGATAATGGAAAGGAGATTGACTTTATATATGCCAGTGAGGATGGGAATCTGTCATTTACTTTAGAGAGTGGTTGGCATAATGTGGGAGTTAAGCTGGAAGATGTGGCGGGAAATATTTACAGTATCCGGGAAGTAAACAATATTCATATCGGATATTTTTGGTTTGAGGCAGGCGTTGCAGTTGTGGCTGGCTCCGGCGCAATGGTAATTATTTTCATCTGTTTCCGCAGAATATCACATAAGAAGAAAAGAAGGAAGTAGCATTCAGACCAAAAAATACTTGACACATAATAATAGTTGGAGTAATATGGAAAAAATTAAATAGCGGAACACAAACCGTTGAAGTGGAGATAAAAACAGTAGATGCGCTTACAGAGAGACCGGCTGCTGAGAAAGGTTGGAAATGCAGGCTGTTAAATGGACCACTGAGGGCATGAGGAAAGGCTGATCTTACAGGCTGAGTATTTCATGACGTACGCATACGTCAGTTGCAGGGGATATGTTGGTATCCTGAAAGAGCATGCCGTCATGGCATGAATCAAGGTGGCACCGCGGGGAAATTGTATTTTCACCCGTCCTTGACAGAAGTTATCTCTGTCAGGGGCGGTTTTTTTGCGTGTTGTATTAGAAAATGGGAGGTAGAGAAATGAGCAAAGGGCGTTACGGCATCCACGGAGGACAGTATGTGCCGGAGATTTTGATGAATGAGTTGATTCATCTGGAGGAGTGTTATGAGCATTATAAGAAAGACCCGGAATTTCAAAAGGAATTGGAGACCCTGCTGAACGAATACGCAGGCAGACCTTCTCTTTTGTATTATGCGGAGAAGATGACTAGGGATTTGGGAGGGGCCAGAATCTATCTCAAGAGAGAGGATTTGAACCATACCGGCTCTCACAAGATCAACAATGTGCTGGGCCAGGCCCTGCTGGCTAAAAAGATGGGAAAGACCCGCCTCATTGCCGAGACCGGCGCAGGGCAGCACGGCGTGGCCACTGCCACCGCCGCCGCCCTGCTGGACATGGAATGTGAGATTTATATGGGAGAGGAAGACACTGTCCGTCAGGCGCTGAACGTGTACCGCATGGAACTGCTGGGCGCCAGGGTGCATCCTGTCACCAGCGGCACCCGGACCTTGAAAGATGCTGTGAACGCCTGTATGCGGGAATGGACCAATCGAATGGAAGACAGCCTGTATGTGCTGGGGTCCGTCATGGGGCCTCATCCGTTTCCCATGATGGTGCGGGATTTTCAGAGCGTGATAGGCCGGGAGGCAAGGGGACAGATTCTGGAGAAAGAGGGAAAGCTGCCGGCGGCAGTGGTGGCCTGCGTGGGAGGCGGCAGCAACTCCATGGGGATGTTCTACAACTTTATCGGGGATGAAGAGGTGGAACTCATTGGCTGCGAGGCGGCAGGCAAAGGCATACACACAGCGCAGACAGCCGCAACCATCGCCACCGGCAGTCCGGGAATCTTTCATGGCATGAAGTCTTATTTCTGCCAGGACGAGTACGGACAGATCGCGCCGGTGTATTCCATTTCCGCCGGGCTGGACTATCCTGGTATCGGGCCGGAGCATGCCCATCTTCATGATATCGGAAGAGCCCGGTATGTGCCGGTTACCGATGACGAGGCGGTGGACGCCTTCGAATATATCGCCAGAACGGAGGGGATTATCTGTGCGGTGGAAAGCGCCCATGCGGTGGCTCATGTGCGGAAAATAGCAGGGAACTATGGCCCGGATCAGAGCATCATCATATGCCTGTCGGGCCGGGGAGATAAGGACGTGGCGGCAATCGCCAGATACAGGGGGGTGGATTTACATGAGTAAGACACAGGAAAACAAGGCGGGCAGGGCATTTCGGACATCCAACCGCAAGGCGTTCATCGCCTTTTTGATGGCAGGAGATCCCACACCGGATTGTACGGTGGAATATATATTGGAGATGGAACGGGCCGGAGCGGATTTGATTGAGATCGGTATTCCCTTCTCCGATCCCACCGCAGAGGGAGAGGTGATTCAGAACGCCAATATCCGGGCGCTTCAGGGAGGGATGACTACGGATGGGGTGTTTGATATTGTGGAACGGGTGCGGGAGAAGGCAAGGAACTGCTCAGGGGAGAAGCCCCTTGTTCCCCTGGCGCTTATGACTTATGCCAACCCGGTGTTCCATTATGGAACAGAGCGTTTTTTTGCCAGATGTGAGGAACTGGAGGTGGCTGCCGTCCTCATTCCCGATCTGCCTTATGAGGAAAAAGAGGAGATGGAAGAGGCTGCGGAAGTTCACAATGTGGCACTGGTGTCTGTGATCGCTCCCACCTCCCGGGAGCGGATCAGGAAGATCGCCCGTGAGGCGAAGGGATTTATCCATGTATCTTCCCCGGGAGTCGCCGGGACGCGCGGCGGGAGGGACAGGGAACTGGCATCCATGGTGGAGAGCATCAGGGAGGTGACGGATGTACCCTGTGCCATTGATCTTGAAATAAGCACACCGCAACAGGCCCGGCATATGGCCCGGGTGTCCGACGGCGCCATCGTGGGCAGTGCCATAGAGACGATTATCGCCCGGGACGGAGAGCAGGCGGCTTCTTCCATATATCGGTATGTGAGGCAAATGAAAGAGGCGGTGGCACAGGCTTAGAATACTTGAACCTAAAAGATACTTGTGATAAAATAATGTTAATTCTCAGGGAGCCTTTTGGAGGAAATATGATTGTATTGATAACGGGTGCGTCCCATACAGGCAAAACAGCGCTGGCCCAGAGATTGCTGGAAAAGTATCATTATCCCTATCTCTCCATAGATCACTTGAAAATGGGTCTGATCCGAAGCGGCAATACGTCACTTACACCGGTGAGTGACGACAGGGTGTTGACGGACTATCTTTGGCCCATTGTGCGGGAAATGATTAAGACGGCCATTGAGAACGGGCAGAATCTGATCGTGGAGGGATGCTATATTCCCTTTGACTGGGACGAGGACTTTGAAGCGGAATATCTGGAGGAGATTAAATACTATTGCCTGGTGATGAGCGATTCTTATATCCAGAATCATTTTGCGGATATCCGGCACTTTGCCAGCATCATTGAGCAGCGGGGAGAAGATGAGGACTGTACGCTGGAGGCGGTGCGCCGGGACAATGCCTGGGTACGGGAACAGTGTATTCTTCACGGCGCGGCATATATCTTTATAGATGAGGCATACCGGGTGGATATCGAGTTATAAAAGTTCGAGACTAAACGGGGGGGGACTGCTGCGGAATCGGCCGTGGAAAAACGGCTGTTTCCGGGCAGTCCCCTTTGTGTTTCCGAGCCGGGAACCCATATGACGCAACACAGGAAATTCCTAAATAAATATGAAAAAAATGTAGAAATATTAGACATTTTATGATAGACTTGTAGACAATGCAATTTTATGTGGAAGTATAAACGGACAACTATAAAGATATTGGAGGAGACGCGGTGAATAGCGGAACGAAATCTGAACATTTTCTGGAATTTAGGTCTCTGTGCCGTGCCTTTGAGGACGGTTTTGTGGCGGTGGACAATTTTAACCTGACCATAAAGCAGGGGGAGTTCGTGACTTTTCTGGGGCCCTCCGGCTGCGGCAAGACCACGACCCTGCGGATGCTGGCGGGTTTTGACATGCCCAGCAGCGGAGAGATTTTGTTAAACGGCAGGGACATCACCAAGCTGCCGCCCAACGAGAGGCCCATTAACACGGTGTTTCAGCGCTATGCCCTGTTTCCCCATCTGAATATTTTTGACAATATCGCTTTTGGACTGAAACTGAAAAAGCTGCCCCGGACGGAAGTGGTAAAAAAGGTGAAAAAGGCGCTGGAGATGGTGGATCTGGAGGGCTTCGAGGCCCGGACCGTGCAGACGCTCTCCGGCGGGCAGCAGCAGCGGATCGCCATTGCCAGGGCCATTGTGAACGAGCCTCAGATTCTGCTGCTGGATGAACCGCTGGGGGCGCTGGATCTTAAAATGCGCAAAGAGATGCAGTTGGAACTGAAGAGCATGCATGACAAGCTGGGCATCACCTTTATCTATGTGACCCACGACCAGGAGGAGGCTTTGACCATGTCCGACAAGATCGTGGTCATGTCGGAGGGCCGGATTCAGCAGGTGGGCGAGCCGGAAGATATCTACAATGAGCCGAAAAACGCGTTTGTGGCGGACTTTATCGGAGAGAGCAATATTTTTAACGGTATAATGACGGGAAAATACAGAGTGCGTTTCTGCGGCGCGGAGTTCACCTGTGTGGACGATGTGGAGAACGGCACCATGATCGACGCGGTACTGCGGCCGGAAGATATACAGATTACGCCGCCTGGAGAGGGTACTATCCAGGGGGAAGTCACTTCCGTGGTGTTTAAGGGCGTGCACTATGAGATTACGGTGCAGTCCGGCAAGAACGAGATCGTGATTCAATCCACCCGCAAAGCCCAGGTGGGCAGCCGGGTGGGTCTCACCGTGGATCCGGAGGGCATCCATATCATGATCGCCGAGAACACGGTGAACAAATTCGAGGTCAGTGTAAAAAGCGGCTGCCGGTTGGATTTCCTGGACGGAGCGTTTGATTTTGATATCACGAAACTGATTCCCGGCTCCCGGATGACGGAGGGAGAAATATTGGTAGACGCCCATGGGGATGAGGTGGATGTCTCTGCCCTGCACGTCATTGTATCCATCAAGCCGGAGGATATTTCCATGAGTGACGATGAGGAAGCCGGCGTGGTGAAAGGGCATATTATCAACCTGATCTACAAGGGCGACCATTACCGTTACATAGTCCGGACGGACGATGACGAGGACTTTATCGTGCGCGATGAATACCTGTGGAATATGGATGACTATGTGAGTCTGATTATTCCCAGGGACAAGCTGCAGTACGCGCTGAAGAAATAGGAGGAGATATGGGAGTATTCCGTTTTTCCAGAAAACAGCTCTGCATCCCCTATGCGGTGTTTTTGCTCTGCTTCGTGGCTGCGCCCCTTCTGGTGGTGATATATTATGCATTTACCAACGGGGAAGGAAGGTTTACGCTGGACAATCTGACGGGCTTTTTTACCAGCCCTTACACCATAGGCACGCTGGCCTACAGCTTTGCCATCGCTGTGGTTACCACCTGCGTGTGTCTGCTGCTGGCATATCCCATCGCCTATATTCTGGCCGGGAGCCGCTGGAAGCAGAAGTCCGTAATCGTGGTGATGTTTATCCTGCCCATGTGGATCAATTTCACCCTGCGGATCACGGCTTTGAAAGAGATATTGACTGTGATTGAGGGAAATCTGGCGTTTCACCCGTTCCTGAATACCATTATCGGCATGACCTATGACTTTCTTCCCTTTATGATCCTGCCCATGTATACCACGCTGCTGAAGCTGGATAAAAGTCTGCTGGAGGCGGCTGCGGACCTGGGGGCGGGCCCGGTGCAGGTATTCTGTAAGGTGACGCTGCCTTTGTCGGTTCCGGGGATCATCAGCGGTGTGGTCATGGTATTCCTGCCCGCCATGACCAACTATGTGGTGTTGGATATGCTGTACAACAGCACTTATATAATGGGCAGCCTGATCGGCAGCTTCTTCAGCGCCTACGATTGGCATAACGGTTCCATGATTGCTCTGGTCCTGCTGCTGATCATTCTGGTGTTTACTTTGGTCACGGACCGGTACACAGAGGAGGATGCCGGAAACAGAGGAGGTGCCCTGCTATGAGAGAGAAACTGGAGAGAGAGGGCCGGAGGAGTTGGAATCCCGGAGGAAAATTATTCATCGGATGTATGCTGCTCCTGCTGTATCTGCCTATTCTGGTGCTGGCTTTTTATAGTTTTACCACCTCTGCCAACATCGGTTCCGTCCATGGATTTACCATGGATAACTATATCAATCTGTTTTCCAATGAAGAATTGCGTGGCATGATTCTGGGCACCGTGCTGCTGGCGGGTGGTTCGGCTTTTCTGTCCACGGTGCTGGGCACCCTGGGAGCCATCGGTGCATTTTACTCCGGAAAGCTGGCCAAGAGTTTTGTGGGCGCGGTGAACCAGGTGCCTGTGATTAACGCGGATGTGGTAACGGGATTTTCCGTGTGCATTATGTTGGTGGTGGTGCTGGGCATTGACAAGAGCACCTATGTGCCCCTGGTGGTGGGCCATGTGGTATTGAGCGCTCCTTTTGTTTATCTGTCCGTAGTCCCCAAGCTGAAGCAGATGGATGCCAGTCTGTACGAGGCGGCCATGGATCTGGGGGCTACGCCCAGGCAGGCGCTGACCAAGGTGGTGCTTCCCCAGATCCAGCCGGGCATCCTGTCGGGCTTCGCTCTGGCGGTGACGCTGTCCCTGGACGACTATTTTATTGCCAGTTATACTAAGCCCGCCACCTTTGATACCATCAGTACCTATGTGGTGAATGCCACCAAGGGTTCTCAGACGGAGATCAAGACCGCGCTGTGGGCATTGTCCACTCTGATTTTCCTGATCGTGGTGCTGGCAGTGGCTGTGATGAATTTGTCAAAGGCGGGAAGCCGGGCAAAAACACAGGGATGACGAAACATGCTATTTGGATTGCCTGCTCCGGCGGGCAGATGGGAGTTGGGATGAAGAAAGGGAAAAGACGGCATATCTTTGTCCTTCGCCTGGTCCTGGGACTGTGGGCGGCAGCCGTGGGCGGCATTTTGCCCGCAGGGAGAGGGATTTGCCATGTGCTGGCCAAGGAGGATGTGATTATACTCCGGGTCTGCAACTGGGAGGAGTATATCGACCTGGGAGACTGGGACGAAGAGGAACTGATTGAACTGGATAACGGGGCGGCGATTCTGGGAACGGATGCTCTGTACCGGGAGTTTGAGGACTGGTTTTATCAGACTTATGGGAAGAGGGTACAGGTGGAGTATTCCTGTTTCGGAACCAATGAGGACCTGTACAATCAACTGACGCTGGGGGACAGCTATGACCTGGTCTGCCCTTCCGACTATATGATTATGAAGCTGATGGCAGAGGGAGCGCTGGAGCCCTATTCGGACGGCTTTTTCGACGGCGAGCGGGAGGAGAATTACTACAAAAGATGCGTGTCCCCTTATATTGCCCGGGTTTTTGCGGAGAATCAGATCGGCGGGGAGAGCTGGGAGCGTTATGCCGCCGGATATATGTGGGGAGTGACGGGGGTACTGTACAACCCGGAGCAAATGACCCGGGAGGAAGCCTCCACCTGGGCAGTGTTTGACAACCCGGATTTCTATCGGCAGATCACCTTGAAGGATAATGTACGGGACACCTATTTTTCCACCCTGGGGTATCTGCGTCGGGATCAGCTGACCCAGGAGGCCTTTCTAAATGATCCTGATTATCATGAAAAACTGGAAAACCTGATGAACGACGTGACGCCGGAGACCATCGGCGAGGTGGAGAAGCTGCTGGGAGACATTATGGGGAATGTGTATGCCCTGGAGACGGACAGCGGCAAGGCGGACATGGTGACAGGCAAGATCATCGCCAACTATCAGTGGTCCGGGGACGCCGTGTATGCCATGGACCAGGCGGAGGAGGACGGCGTATACCTGGAATTCGCGGTGCCCAGGGAGTGCACCAATCTCTGGTTTGACGGCTGGGTCATGCTTAAGAACGGGATCGGCGGTGACCCGGATAAAAAGCTGGCGGCGGAGGCTTTTGTCAATTTCCTCTCCATGCCGGAGAACGCAGTGCGGAACATGTACTACATCGGTTATACTTCCGCCATATCCGGCGGCGAGGACGATACCGTATTCTCTTATTTGAACTGGTGTTACGGCGCGGAGGAGGAAGAGGAAGATACGGTATCCTATCCTGTGGGATATTTCTTCAGCGGGGACAATGCCGATCCGAACTATGTGGTCTGCGCTCCCCGGGAGCAGGTGGGGCGTCAGCTGTCCACCCAGTATCCTTCCCAGGAGGTCATATCCAGGGCGGCGGTCATGTGGTATTTTAATGAGGAAGAAACCCGGGGGATCAATCAGATGTGGATCAATATACGCTGTCTGGATCTGCGGGAAATTCCTCTTTGGTGCGTGCTGCTTACCCTGTGTGTTCTGGCAGCATTGGCGGCAGCGGCAGTTCTGCACAGGAAAAATCACTATTATTCGTGAAAAACTGGTTGACAAACCCAGGATGCTTATGTATAATGAGACAGTGTGTGGAAAGACACACAAATATGATGCACAGGAGTTGCTATGTTCATTCATTTATCCGATGTGTTCACGACCCAGGGCAAACGCCTGGAGGTGGAAGCGGAACTTGAGATGACTGCTTTTGACAATGGGGCGGAAAGTTATGAGATTACGCAAAAGTCTCCTATGTCCATTGTAGTCACGCATCTTGAGACGGGAAAGGTTCTGGTGAAAGCTCACTTGAAACTGACCCTGCGGGCAGCCTGCGACAGATGTCTGGCGGAGGTACCCATATCGCTGGATCTCCATGCCGAACGGGTGGTATTTTCCCCGGAACTGGCGGCGGAGTCAGAGGAAGCCGATGACCAGGGCTTTGTGGACGGATATGAATTGGATGTGGACGCTTTTGCGCATGATATAATAATCGGTAACTGGCCTGCAAAGATTCTGTGCAAAGAAAGCTGTAAGGGCATATGCCCGATATGCGGACAGAATCGGAATGTGAGGGAGTGCGGATGCGATAGCTTCGTTCCAGACCCACGGATGGCAGTGATACAAGATATTTTCAATGCGAAATGAGAATTGCATTTGCATTTAAAAGGAGGTGTAACGATGTCTATTTGTCCTAAGAATAAATCTTCCAGAAGCAGGAGAGATAAGAGGAGAGCGAATTGGAAGATGAGCGCTCCCGCTTTGGTAAAGTGCAGCAAGTGCGGCGCACTGATGGTACCCCACAGGGTATGCAAGGCTTGTGGTTCTTACAACAAGAAGCAGGTCGTGAACGCTGACTAATGGAATATTCCATGAGAGACAGGGGACTTCTCCGCTTGCGGGGAAGTCTTTTTCCGTCATACAGGCATAAACGCTTGATTTTTTCGGGATGTTTTAGTATAGTATAATAAGGTTTTTTTGGGATCCCGTGTCAGTGCGCCGTAGGGGATATGCGGAACTATAGACAGCATGTGCCCGAAAGGCGCACGGATCCATATACGGGCGCTGTGCGGCCGGATGTGGATCCTGGGTCAGTGCGCCGTAGGGGATATGCGGAACTATAATAGGAGGATAAAGCGGATGGTCAATGTGGCTGTGGATGCGATGGGCGGGGATAATGCCCCGGCGGAGATCGTTAAAGGCGCTATAGAGGCGGTAAATGCAAACAGGGAGATAAAGGTATTCCTGGTGGGCCGAGAGGCTGTCATTAAGGAGGAACTTGCAAAATATACTTATGATGTGACGCAGGTAGAGACCATTCATGCTTCGGAAGTGATTGAGACGGCGGAGCCTCCGGTAAAGGCAATCCGCAAAAAGAAGGATTCCTCCATCGTAAAGGCTTTGTATATGGTGAAGGAGGGAACCTGTGACGCGTTTGTGTCCTCCGGCAGCACCGGCGCCGTGCTGGTGGGCGGACAGGTGATCGTGGGCCGAATCCAGGGGGTGGAGAGGCCGCCTCTGGCGCCGCTGATTCCCACGGAGAAGGGCGTCAGCCTTCTGATTGACTGCGGCGCCAATGTGGACGCCCGTCCCTCCCATCTGGTGCAGTTTGCCAGGATGGGTTCCATATATATGGAAAGTATTATGGGGGTGAAGAATCCCCGGGTGGGAATTGTAAACAACGGAGCGGAGGAAGAGAAGGGCAATGCCCTGGTAAAGGAGACTTTTCCCCTGCTGAAAGCCTGTCAGGACATCAATTTTGTCGGCAGTGTGGAAGCCAGGGACATTCCGGCGGGCGTGGTTGACGTGGTGGTCTGCGAGGCGTTTGTGGGCAATGTGATCCTGAAGCTGTACGAGGGTGTGGGGGCGACTTTGATTAAAAAGGTGAAGGGCGGTATGATGACCTCCCTGCGCAGCAAGATCGGGGCGCTTCTGGTGAAGCCTGCACTGAAGAAAACTTTAAAGAGCTTTGACGTACAGGAGTATGGAGGGGCTCCCCTGCTGGGGCTTAACGGGCTGGTGGTAAAGACCCACGGCAGCGCCACGGCGGTGGAAATTAAGAACTCCATTTTGCAATGTCTGGATTTCAAGAGTCAGCAGATCAATGAAAAGATCCGGGAGAGGATTGTGGCTGAGGGCTAAACGGAATGACAGATTCCGCTTAGCTTCGATGAGGCGGCTTCGGAACATAAAATGCGTGCGGAGGCGGAGATGGAACTGGAGAAGATCAAAGGGATTATTGCCGGGATTCTGAATATTGACCCGGATACCGTGAATGAAGACAGTGCGTTTATTGAAGATCTGGGGGCAGATTCCCTGGATGTATTTCAGATTATCATGGGCGTGGAGGATGAGTTCGACATAGAGATTTCCCCGGTGGAAGCGGAGCGGATCAGCACTGTAGGTGAAGCGGTGGAGTTGGTACGCGGGGCGGTGCGATAATGGGTTGACTCGCCGACAATCTTAGAAGTTTTGGGATAAGGAAAAGGGTTAGGATAAGAAAGCAGGAATCATGAGAGAAAAACGGAATTTGTCCCTGTTGGAAGAGAAAATAGGATATAGTTTTCAACGTAAGGAATTGCTGGAGCAGGCGCTGACTCATAGCTCCTATGCCAACGAAAGGCGGATCAACAAGATCGGAAGCTATGAGAGGCTGGAGTTTCTGGGAGATGCGGTCCTGGAACTGGTGAGCAGCGAATTTCTGTTTGCCAGGCATCCGGAACTGCCAGAGGGAGATCTGACCAAACTGCGGGCTTCCATGGTGTGCGAGCCGGCTCTGGCTTTCTGCGCCAGGGATATTCAGCTGGAAGAACATATCCTGCTGGGCAAGGGGGAGGAGGCCACGGGGGGCCGCAAGAGAGATTCCATTACTTCCGATGTGATGGAAGCGGTGATCGGGGCCATATACCTGGACGGCGGCATGGCGTGCGCCAAGGCCTATATCGACAGTTTTATCCTGTCAGATCTGGAACACAAGAGGCTTTTTTATGACAGCAAGAGCAATCTGCAGGAGGTGGTCCAGGGAAAGCTGAAAAAGGATCTGGAGTATGAACTCCTGGACGTGCAGGGCCCGGAGCACTGTCAGACCTTCCGGGTGCAGGTACGTATCCTGGAAGGCGAGGTATTGGGGCTTGGCGAGGGGCATACCAAGAAGGCGGCGGAGCAACAGGCGGCCTACAGGGCCCTGCTGCTGCTACAGGGCAGGGGTTATGAGCCGGAGGGCATTTGAACGGTATTTTCACAGAAAGAGGTACGGTTAGCAGAATGTATTTAAAGAGTATAGAGATACACGGATTCAAGTCCTTTGCCAACAAGATCAACTTTCAGTTCCACAATGGCATCACCGGTATTGTGGGTCCCAACGGCAGCGGCAAGAGCAATGTGGCGGATGCCGTCAGGTGGGTGCTGGGCGAGCAGCGTATCAAACAGCTGCGGGGCGCCAGCATGCAAGATGTCATTTTCTCGGGCACAGAGACCAGGAAGCCTTTGAGTTACGCCTATGTGGCGATTACGCTGGACAATTCCGACCATCAGCTGGCCATTGATTTTGACGAGGTCACCGTGGCCAGAAGGATCTACCGTTCCGGAGAAAGTGAATATCTGATCAATGGCAGCCCCAGCAGGCTCAAGGATGTGAATGAACTTTTTTATGATACAGGTATCGGTAAGGAGGGCTATTCCATTATCGGCCAGGGCCAGATTGACAAGATCCTCAGCGGCAAGCCGGAGGAGAGAAGGGAGCTGTTTGACGAGGCGGCGGGAATCGTGAAGTTCAAGCGGCGCAAGGCAGCGGCCCAGAGCAAGCTGGAGAACGAGAAGCAGAACCTGGTTCGGGTGATGGACATTCTCTCGGAACTGGAGAAACAGATCGGCCCTCTGGAGAGGCAGTCCGAGGTGGCCAGGGTCTATCTAAAGAAAAAAGAAGAGTTAAAGACGCTGGATGTAAACGTGTTTTTGCTGGAGAATGACCGTCTGAAGAAACAGCTTGCGGAGATCGGGGAAAAGCACGGCATTGCCAGTGGCGAACTGGGGGAGACCCGGGACAGGTACGAGCATATCAAAGAAGAGTACGAGCAGGTACAATCCCAGATAGAGGAACTGGACAGAGCCATCGAGGAGGCCCGGGCCAGCCTGAGCGACACAGGACTGCTTCGGGGCAGGCTGGAGGGCGAAGTGGCAGTGCTGCAGGAGCAGATCAATTCCGCCAAAGGCAACGAGAAGCATCTGAGAGGCCGAAAGGAAACCGTGGAGGGGGAGATCGCCGCCAAGGAACGGGATAAAGAAGAGATCCTTGCGCAAAAGGCTCAGATTGATCAGCAGGTACAGGAACTTACCGGGATCCGGGATCAGGTCAGGGGACAGCTTAAGACGGTGCAGGACAGGATCGAGGAACTCAACGGACAGATTGAAACAGGGAAGAATGCCATCATCGGGGAATTGAACCAGAGGGCTACGATCAAGTCCAAGCTGGGGCGCTATGACACCATGACCGAGCAGATCAATATCCGTAAAGCGGAATTGAATTCCCGGATTCTGCGGGCCAAGTCAGACGAGGAGGCCCGGGAAGAAAATATCCGCCAGTTGGAGAGTCGTTTTGAAGAGATTACGGAAAAGCTGGGGGGGATGAATCAGGATGTGGCATCCAGGGAATCGGAACTGGGAGAAATCCGCCATAGCCTGACGGCTCATGACCAGAAACTGCGGGAAACCCAGCAGAGTTACCACCAGGAGAAGTCCCGTCTGGAAGCGCTGGCGGGACTGACGGAGCGCTATGAGGGCTATGGCGGCAGCGTCAAGAAAGTCATGGAGCAGAAAGACCGGGTAAAGGGTATTATCGGCGTGGTGGCGGATATTATCCAGGTGGAAAAGAAGTATGAGACTGCCATTGAGACGGCGCTGGGGGGCAATATCCAGAATATTGTCACGGATGACGAGACTACGGCCAAGAAAATGATCGCTTATCTGAAGGAGCACAGGGCGGGCCGCGCCACCTTCCTGCCCTTGACCAGCATCACCCGCCCCCAGGAATTCAAAACCCCGGAGGTGCTGAAAGAGAAGGGCGTCATCGGTATGGCGGACGAACTGGTGTCCACGGATCAAAAATACCGCAATGTGGCAAAAGCCATGCTGGGCCGAATCGTGGTGGCGGACAATGTGGATAATGCGGTGCGGATTGCCCGAAAGTATGACTACGGCATCAGGATGGTCACGCTTGAGGGGGAACTGCTGGTACCGGGGGGCGCCATCAGCGGCGGCGCATTCAAAAACAGCAGCAATTTGCTGGGACGCCGCCGGGAGATGGAGGAACTGGAGAAAAAGATCGGAAAATTGACCCGGATCATTCAGGACACCAATGCCGCCATCGAAGAAACCAAGGCCCACAGGAACCAACTGCGTATGGAGATAGAGGCCATGAAGGCTGATATGCAGAGATGTTCCATCGAGCAGAATACGGTGCGGATCAGCATCTCCCAGGCCAGGGAGCGTATGGCGGAGGAGGAGCAGGGCTTTGACTCCATGAAGAAAGAAGAGAAGGAGATCGAGAGCCAGATCCAGGAGATTGTCAGCAGCAAGGAGACCATACAGAAGGAACTGTCTGCCAGCGAGGAAGCGGAGCAGGCCACACAGCAGCAGATCGCTCTGTGGCAGAAGGAATTGGAGGAGAGCAGGCGGGAGGAATCCGACTCTTCGGCCCATGTGGCAGAATGGGATTTGAAGGTGGAGAAGATGCTCCAGACCCAGGAATTCCACCAGGCCAATGTGGATCGAATCGCAGTAGAGACTGAGCATTCCCGCAGAGAACTGGAGGAGATTGAGGAAGCCCTGCTACAGAGCCTGCAGGACGCGGAGGAAAAGAGCTGCCAGATCCAGGAGATCCGGCGGACCATCGCGGCCTCCCACGATGTCCAGACCCAATCCGAGGCCAAGCTGAAGGAGGACATGGAGAAAAAGGAAAACCTGAGCAGCCAACAGAAGAATTTCTTTACTGCCCGGGAGGAACTGGCAGAGCGTATGACGGCGCTGGACAAGGAAGTTTACAGACTCTCGGCCCAAAAGGAGCGTCTGGAGGAAACCGTGGAATCCCAGATCAATTACATGTGGAATGAGTATGAGATCACCCTGAGCGATGCCTTGTCCGTCCGCAATGAGGAGATGGCGGACCTACCTGCCATGAAGCGGGAGATCGGCAATCTAAAAGACCAGATCAGGAAACTGGGAGATGTGAATGTAAATGCCATTGAAGATTATAAAAATCTGATGGAGCGTTACACATTTATGAAAACCCAGCATGATGACCTGGTGGAGGCAGAGAAAACCCTGGAGGGCATCATACAGGAACTGGACAGCGCCATGCGCAAACAGTTTAACGAGAAGTTTGCGGAGATCTGTCATGAGTTTGACAAAGTGTTTAAGGAACTTTTCGGCGGAGGCAAAGGGACCCTGGAACTGATGGAGGAGGAAGATATTCTGGAGGCAGGCATCCGCATCATTGCGCAGCCTCCGGGCAAGAAGCTGCAGAATATGATGCAGCTGTCCGGCGGCGAGAAGGCTTTGACAGCCATCTCCCTGCTGTTTGCCATACAGAATTTGAAACCTTCCCCCTTCTGCCTGCTGGATGAGATTGAGGCTGCCCTGGATGAGTCCAATGTATCCCGGTACGCCAAATATTTACATAAGCTCACCAGGCACACCCAGTTTATCGTGATTACCCATCGGCGCGGCACCATGGAACGCGCAGACCGCCTGTATGGTATCACCATGCAGGAAAAAGGGGTGTCCACGCTGGTAAGCGTGAACCTGGTGGACAAGGATTTGACGTAATATTGTATAGGAGACAGCGTATGAGCGAGGAGAAGAAAGGTTTTTTCAGCCGTCTGAAGGAGGGCCTGAGCAAGACCCGGAACAATATTGTCAGGGGTATTGACAATGTGTTCAGCGGATTTTCTGCCATAGATGAAGATTTTTATGAGGAACTGGAAGAGATTCTCATCATGGGGGATATCGGCGTCAACGCCACGGGAGAGATTGTGGAACGTCTGAAGGCCCAGGTGAAAGAGCGGCATATCAAGGAACCCTCTGCCTGCAAGCAGCTTTTGATCGAAAGCATACGGGAGCAGATGCGGGTAGACGAAACCGCCTATGATTTTGAACACCAAAAGTCCGTTATCATGGTGATCGGCGTCAACGGCGTGGGAAAAACCACCTCCGTGGGAAAGCTGGCAGGGAAATTGAAGGACAACGGCCTGAAGGTGCTGATCGCGGCGGCAGATACTTTCCGCGCGGCTGCCGGAGAACAACTGGCGGAGTGGGCCAGGAGGGCGGAAGTGGACATGATCGGAGGCCGGGAGGGGACGGATCCTGCCAGCGTGGTTTTTGACGCGGTGAACGCGGCAAAGGCCCGCCATGCGGACGTGCTGCTGATCGACACGGCGGGACGGCTTCACAACAAGAAAAATCTGATGGAGGAACTGCGGAAAATGAATAGAATCATTGACCGGGAGTTTCCAGATGCCCACCGGGAAAACCTGATTGTCCTGGACGGAACCACCGGACAGAACGCCATGGTGCAGGCCAGGGAATTTGGCGAGGTGGCAAATCTCACAGGTATTATCCTCACCAAGATGGACGGTACGGCAAAGGGCGGCATCGCGGTGGCGATCCAGTCCCAGCTGCAGGTACCGGTGAAATACATCGGTGTAGGGGAAACCATAGAGGATCTCCAGAAGTTTAATTCGGATGAATTTGTAAACGCATTGTTTGATATGGACTCCGCATATGGACAGGATACAGAGGGATAAACATTGATGCGGTATAGGGAATACAAGGGATTTTCATTAGGAGGAAAGATAACATGTTGACTTTGGATCAATTTGAGGAAGCATCCGAGATAGTAAAGCGTGTCACATTGGAAACCAAGCTGGTGTACAGTGATTTTCTCAGCAGTCATACGGGGAACAAAGTATATCTGAAGCCGGAAAACATGCAGTTTACCGGGGCTTACAAAGTGAGAGGCGCCTATTATAAGATGAGCACCCTGACGGAGGAAGAGAGGGCCAAGGGACTGATTACCGCCTCAGCAGGCAATCATGCCCAGGGTGTGGCCTATGCGGCCCAGTGTTATGGGGCAAAGGCCACCATTGTCATGCCGACCACCACACCTCTGATGAAGGTGAACCGTACCAAGGGCTACGGCGCGGAGGTTGTGCTCCATGGAGATGTTTATGACGAAGCCTGTGCCAAAGCCTATGAATTGGCAGAGGAACATGGATATACCTTCATTCACCCTTTTGACGATCTCACCGTGGCCACCGGCCAGGGGACCATTGCCATGGAGATTGTGAAGGAACTTCCTCTGGTGGACTACATTCTGGTTCCCATCGGGGGAGGCGGTCTGGCGGCAGGCGTTTCCACGCTGGCAAAACTTTTAAACCCCAAGATTCAGGTCATAGGCGTGGAACCGGCAGGAGCCAACTGTATGCAGGAATCTTTGAGAGCGGGCAAAGTGACCACCCTTCCCCGGGTCAATACCATCGCGGACGGCACGGCGGTAAAGACGCCCGGCGGCAAGCTGTTTCCTTATATTCAGCAGAATCTGGACGATATCATTACCATTCGGGACGAGGAATTGGTGGTGGCATTTTTGGATATGGTGGAAAACCATAAGATGGTGGTGGAAAATTCGGGCCTTCTGTCCGTGGCTGCGGTGAAGCATATGGAAGTGAAGGACAAAAAGGTGGTGGCAATCCTCAGCGGCGGCAACATGGATGTGATCACCATGTCTTCCGTGGTGCAGCAGGGATTGATTTTCCGGGACAGAATCTTTACCGTGTCGGTGCTGCTGCCGGACAAGCCGGGAGAATTGTGCCGGGTATCCGGGGTGATCGCGGCTGAAAGCGGTAATGTGATCAAGCTGGAACACAACCAGTTCGTCTCCACCAACCGCAATGCCGCGGTGGAACTGCGGATTACCCTGGAAGCCTTCGGTACGGAGCACAAGCACCAGATCATGAAGGCACTGGAGGAAAAGGGCTATCAGCCCAAACTGGTGCGAACCAATATATAGCCGGTTCCCGGCGGTATGCCGCCGGCCCCGGCAGTCTGGAAAAGAAGTATAATAAGGCGGGAATGCTGTATACTGATTATGAATCCGCATATGAAAATATGCGGATTTTGCAATTCTTCTCATTGAATGTTTGTGCCGCCGCAGGCGGCATGTCTGGAAGTTTGAAAAAGGAGCATGTGATGAAAGAAAACCGACAGAAAGAAATTCCCATAAAAAAAACGGACGTAAAAAAGACGGTGGTCAACTATCTGCTGATCACGGTGGCCAGTGCCGTTTATTCGGTGGCGGTCAGTCTGTTTCTGGACCCCAATTCCCTGGCTCCGGGCGGCGTCACAGGCATAGCCATTATCCTGAACCGCCTGATCCCGGTGGAGACAGGTACTTTAATCCTTTTGATCAATATTCCCATCCTGATTCTGGGAGCCTGGAAATTCGGCCTCCGCTTCAGCCTGTCCACCATCTATTGCACGGTGGTGATCTCCCTGTTCACCAACCTTCTTTCCGGCGTGAAAACAGCCACTGCGGATCCCCTCCTGGCGGCACTGGCGGGCGGCAGCCTGGCGGCGGTGGGGATCGGATGGGTGTTTAAGGCGGGAGCCACCACCGGGGGCACGGATATCATTATCAAACTCCTTCGGAGCAAGATGCCTCATCTGAGAACGGGAGGACTGTTCCTGGCCATGGATGCCGTCATCGTGGCGGTATCGGGTTTCGTGTTCAAAAATACGGATGTGGCTCTGTACGCGGGCCTCACGGTGTTTATAATCTCTCTGGTTCTGGATCTGGTGCTCTATGGCCGTGACGAGGCCAAGCTGATGTTTATCATCAGCGACAAGTCGGAGCAGATCACCCGGCGTCTGCTGGAGGAATTGGACATCGGCGTAACCCATATGCAGGGATCGGGCGCTTTCAGCGGCAAGGAAAAACAGGTGATCCTGTGTGCGGTTAAAAAGGCCACGGCTCCCAAGACGGAGGTGATCGTGAAGGAGGAGGATCCCCAGGCGTTTATGATCATCTCCAGCGCCACGGAGATCTATGGTGAGGGTTACAAGAGTTATTTCAGCGAAAAATTATAAGGTGTAAAGAAAAAATACTTGACAGTACAGACAGTGTGTTGTATGATGGCAAAGTGGGCATCGGCCTGCAGAATGGAATCGGAGGCAGGAACGCATGGAGAAAATATATCAGCAGGCGCTTTTGTATGATTTCTATGGGGAATTGCTGACAGAGCATCAGCGCAGTATCTATGAGGACGCGGTGTGTAATGATCTGTCTCTGGGGGAGATAGCCCAGGAGAGAGGCATCAGCAGACAGGGTGTACATGATCTGATCCGGCGCTGCGACAAGGCCCTGCAGGAGTACGAAACCAAGCTGCGGCTGGTGGAGAAATTTGTGAATGCCCGGGACAAGGTGGAGCGGATCATCAACCTTGCGCAGGAATCGGAGCAGCACGCAGACAGACTGCAGGAGATTTACAGCCTGGCCAGAGAACTGCGTCAGGAATTGTAAGGAAGGGTAAATGGGATTGGCATGGCATTTGAGAGTCTGACCGATAAACTTCAGAATGTGTTTAAAAACCTGCGGAGCAAGGGACGTCTCACCGAGGAGGACGTGCGAAGCGCCTTGAAGGAAGTAAAAATGGCCCTGTTGGAGGCCGATGTAAACTTCAAAGTGGTGAAACAGTTTATCAAGGCAGTGGAGGAGAGAGCTGTCGGTCAGGATGTGATGAACGGCTTAAATCCCGGCCAGATGGTGATCAAGATCGTCAACGAGGAGATGATCTCCCTGATGGGCAGCGAGACCACGGAGATTGCCATGCAGCCCGGAAAATCTGTCACCGTCCTTATGATGGCGGGCCTGCAGGGTGCCGGCAAGACCACGGCTACGGCCAAGATCGCAGGCAAGCTGAAACTGAAAGGCAAGAAATCTCTGTTGGTAGCCTGTGATATCTACAGGCCTGCCGCCATTGAGCAGCTGCAGATCAACGGCCGGAAGCAGGAAGTGGATGTCTTTTCCATGGGCAGTGACCACAGTCCGGTGGAGATCGCCAGGGAAGCGATTGCCTTTGCGCAGAAAAACGGGCATAATGTGGTGATCCTGGACACGGCGGGACGTCTGCATGTGGACGAGGATATGATGCGGGAACTGCAGGAGATCAAGGAGCAGGTGGACGTGCATCAAACCTTGCTGGTGGTGGATGCCATGACCGGACAGGACGCGGTGAATGTAGCCAAAGAGTTTGACGAGAAGGTGGGCATCGACGGTGTGGTACTGACCAAGATGGACGGTGACACCAGGGGCGGTGCGGCATTGTCCATCAAAGCAGTGACCGGAAAGCCCATTCTGTATGTGGGTATGGGTGAAAAACTTTCCGATATGGATCAGTTTTATCCGGACCGCATGGCCAGCCGAATCCTGGGTATGGGGGATGTATTATCCCTGATTGATAAGGCCCAGGCCAATCTTGACCTGGATGAGGACAAGGGCCGCGAGATGGCCGGCCGTATGAAGAAGGGTAAGTTCGACTTTGAGGATTATCTGGAGAGCATGAAACAGATGCGGAAGCTGGGAGGTATCGGCAGTATTTTAAGCATGCTGCCCGGCATGGGTCTCAAGGGCGGCGAACTGGAATCCATGGTGGACGAGAAGCAGCTGGCGCATATGGAAGCCATCGTATTGTCCATGACCCCTCAGGAGAGGCGTAACCCCAAGATTTTGAATCCCAAGAGAAAGCATCGTATTGCCAGGGGCGCAGGGGTGGATATCAGCGTGGTAAACCGTTTTATCAAGCAGTTTGAACAGAGCCAGAAGATGATGAAGCAGTTTGGAGGCGGTAAGCGCCGGGGAATGATGGGCGGTCTGCCGGGTATGGGAGGCGGTAAATTCCCCTTCTGAGTACAGAAAAATGCAGTGGAAGATTTGTACTTTCAAGTACTTATCCTATAAAAAACAAAGTATATTACGGAGGTAAAGAAAAATGGCAGTTAAGATCAGGTTGAAGAGAATGGGACAGAAGAAGGCGCCTTTCTATAGAATTATCGTGGCGGATTCCCGTTCCCCCAGAGACGGCAGATTCATTGAGGAAATCGGTACTTACGATCCTTCCACCGATCCCAGCACTTTCAAGATCAACGAGGAGTTGGCCAAAAAGTGGCTGAAAAACGGTGCACAGCCCACGGAAGTGGTAGGCAAACTTTTCAAGATCGCAGGCATCGAGAAGTAAGCAGCGATTTCTACTGCTGGAGGCACAGCGCATTGGCGCAGCATCGCATGCATATTGTGATTTGACAGGCCGGTCCCGGTCAACGCAATTTCCCAGGCGCGGCCGGGGTTTGGCGTAGTCAGACTCCAGATATGCAGAGAAGAGGGAAGAATGAAAGATTTGGTTGAAGTGATTGCAAAGGCCCTGGTGGACCATCCGGATGAGGTGGTGGTGACGGAAAAAGAAGACGGCAGGAATGTGGTGGTGGAACTCCATGTGGCGGCGTCTGATATGGGAAAGGTCATCGGAAAGCAGGGCAGGATTGCAAAGGCAATACGGTCTGTGGTGAAAGCGGCGTCTTCCAAGGAAAACAAAATTGTGGACGTGGAGATCGTATAGGTATCCGTCTTATGTGGCAGATTGGCTGCTGACAGGCAGGGAGAGACTGGCGGGACATGCGCTTACAGCATGTTTCGCCATGTTTGCTTGCAGAGGAGAGAATGTGTATGGATGAAGTACTGCAGGTGGGCATCATCACCACCACTCATGGGGTGCGGGGAGAGGTAAAGGTCTATCCCACCACCGATGACGCGAACCGTTTTAAAAAGTTGAAGGAAGTTATCCTGGATACCGGCCGGGAGAAAAGCACCCGGGAGATTGAAGGAGTCAAATTCTTTAAACAGATGGTGATTCTCAAGCTGAAGGGGATTGATACCCTGGAGGAGGCGGCAAAGTACCGGCAGGCGGGTTTATATGTGACCAGAGACAATGCGGTGAAACTGAACAGGGATGAATACTTTATTGCGGATTTGATCGGCCTGGAAGTTTGCGATGTATCCGGGGATTCTCTGGGCCGTCTGGAGGACGTGATGACCACCGGGGCCAATGATGTGTATGTGATCCGTATGGGGGACGGGCGGGAATTGTTGCTGCCTGCCATTAAGCAGTGCATTTTGGATGTGGATATGGAGCAGCGCCGGATGAAGGTGCATGTACTGGAGGGGCTGCTGTAGAAAATACCGGCTTGCCGGCCGAAGCGGGCGGATGGGAGAGGGAATGAAATTCCATGTATTGACATTGTTCCCGGAGATGGTGGAACAGGGGCTGCGCCAGAGTATCCTGGGCAGGGCGGCGGAGAACGGACATTTGTCTTTTCATATGGTGAATATCCGGGATTTTACCCAGGACAAACATGGCAAGGTGGACGATTATCCCTATGGGGGAGGAGCGGGGATGCTGATGCAGGCACAGCCCGTATATGACGCCTATTTGTCTGTGACGCGGGGAAGTACAGAAACCAACCCCGTCGTAGACCCGGCCTGCACAGAAGCCATCTCCGCTCCGGCATACAGGAAATCTGTCCGCGCCGTCGAATCCGCGCATGCCAAAACCAGGGGAATTCGAACGGTTTATGTAACCCCGCAGGGCAGAACTTTCACGCAGAAACTGGCCAAAGAATTTTCCCGGGAGAAGGAGCTGATCTTCCTGTGCGGGCACTATGAGGGAATCGATGAGCGTGTGCTGGAAGAGATTGTCACAGACTATGTATCTCTGGGAGATTATGTATTGACCGGGGGAGAATTGGCGGCCATGGTGATGATTGACGCCATAGCCAGGCTGGTGCCCGGCGTGCTGCATAACGGGGAGTCCGCAGAGACGGAATCTTTTCACAATCACTTGTTGGAGTATCCTCAGTATTCCCGGCCGGAAGTGTGGCATGACAAACCCGTGCCCCAGGTGCTGTTGTCCGGCAACCATCGAAAGATTGAGGCATGGCGGCTGGAGCAGTCCCTGGAGCGAACCAGACAGCGCAGGCCAGACCTGTATGATTTATATCGGACGCAGCAGGACAGCATTCTAAAATTGGGCCGGCATAAGCGGAAGCATATCCATCTGATGGAATGGATGGCGCGGGGGATGGCCGACATGGTGTGCCGTGAAGGGGAAAATCTGTTGTTGAATGTGGAACAGACCCGGATATACGGGCTATATGCGGAATCTTCCCGGGAAGCCGGGGAACTGGCAAGACAGTATGGATTGGCCGGGATTGCGAAACAGGAGCGGATAGATTTGGCCGTTTGTCAGGAAACCATAAGGGATCTGCTGACAGAACAATTCGGTTTTGTGGAGGAAGAAACCTGCCGCCAGGCCTGCTATACCCGCAGGGAGTCCCTGAGAGTGGAACATCGGGATATTCGGCCCCTGGGGGAAAGCGACCTGGATTATGTTTCAAAACATTATACAAAATGTGATAAGAGGTATTTACACCGACGCATAATCAGCGGAGCCATGTATGGCATTTATGTAAGGGATGGGGAACAGAGCCGGCTGGCGGGATTTATCGGCACCCACAGGGACGGCAGCATGGGAATGCTGTATGTGGAGGAAGCATATCGACGGCAGGGCCTGGCGGCCTCACTGGAAAGCTGGCTGGCCAACAGGCATCTGAAACGGGGAGAGATTCCCTACTGCCAGATCAGAGAGGGAAATCTCTCTGCCCTGCGGCTTCAGGAAAAACTGGGGCTTTATCTGTGCGAGGAACTTATGTGGTGGCTAAAAAAAGAGAATCAGTAAGAGAAATAAATAAAAAACTTGCATAATATGCCATACTGTGGTAAAATATCAACGTTGCGAAAATGAGATGGTCCTCTGTTACAGATTGTATTAAGAACATCAAGTACATTTCAGGAGGTTTGTGATGAGCGATATTATCAGAGAGATTGAAGCTGAGCAGATGAAAGCTGCCGTGGACGAGTTTGCCGTAGGCGATACCGTTAAGGTATACGGCAAGATCAAAGAGGGCAACCGTGAGAGAATTCAGGTGTTTGAGGGCGTAGTCCTGAAGAGACAGGGCGGAAGCAGCCGCGAGACCTTTACCGTGAGAAAGACTTCCAACGGAATCGGTGTTGAGAAGACCTGGCCGGTACATTCCCCCAACGTGGAGAAGATCGAAGTGGTTCGAAGAGGTAAGGTAAGACGTGCCAAGCTGAACTACCTGAGAGACCGTGTTGGTAAGAAGGCCAAGGTAAAAGAGTTGGTCAGATAATCTGCCGAAATGGGACAATTACTTTTTTGTAGTTGTCCTTTTCTATTTTAAAAGAATGTGCTATACTGTTAAGCAGAACGTCACACAATATCTCCCGGGGCGCCTGGTATGGAGCCTGCGGAGAAGCATTTTCCGCAGCGGGATTACGGGGGGATGCGGAACACAGATGTAGGAGGAATGGCAGTGCCGCACAATAAGGGTTTGAGTTTTTACAAGCGGAGGAAAAAGATCAGCCCCCTGGCTGTAAGAGAATTTTTCGTGGTGATATTCGGCATGGTGGCCGCCGTGTTTATCGCGGTGGTACTCACCTTTTTTTTTGGAACCTATACCAATATGGTGGGGGCGTCCATGGAGCCGGATCTGTACAACGGACAGCGGGTGTATGTCAACCGCTTCAGCTATACCCTGTCAACGCCGAAGGTGGGCGATGTGGTGGTATTTCTGCCAAATGGTAATACCAATACCCATTATTATGTGAAGCGCGTGGTGGCCGGCCCCGGAGACACGGTCCTGATCCAGAACGGCGTATTGTATGTCAACGGATTGGAAAGCCCCTGGGCAAAGATGAAAATACTGGATCCCGGAATTGCCGGGACGGAACTCACCCTGGAATTGGGACAGTATTTCTGCATGGGGGATAATCCGGGCAGCAGCGAGGACAGCCGCTCCGCCAATATCGGACCCATTCGGGAACAGGATATCATCGGGGAGGCATGGCTGCATTTGGGCGGCGATCAGGGAGGCGCGGGTCTGATACACTGACAGCTGTTGGTGCTTGCGGCGTTATCTGCGGCGCACAGGAAAGAGGAAAATATGAATTATCAATGGTATCCGGGGCATATGACAAAAGCAGTCCGGATGATGCAGGAAAATATAAAGTTGATTGACCTGGTCATAGAACTGGTAGACGCCAGGATTCCCCTGAGCAGCCACAATCCCGACATAGACAGGCTGGCAGCGGGAAAGTCGCGGATCGTGCTGCTGAATAAATCCGATTTGGCGGATCCGGCATATAATCGGTTATGGGTTCAGTACTTTCAGGGGCAGGGTGCCCATGTGTTGGAGATTAATTCCAAAACAGGCAGCGGTGTAAAGTCAATTCAGGGACTGGTTCAGGAGGCTTGCAGGGAGAAGATTGAGCGAGACCGCAGGCGGGGGATCGTGAATCGGCCGGTCCGGGCCATGGTGGTGGGAATTCCCAATGTGGGGAAATCCACATTTATTAATGCCTTTGCGGGAAAAGCCTGCACCAAAACCGGAAACAAGCCCGGAGTGACTAAGGGAAAGCAATGGATTCGGCTGGGCAAGGGACTGGAACTGTTGGATACTCCAGGCATTCTGTGGCCCAAGTTCGAGGATCAGCAGGTGGGAATGCGGTTGGCATTTATCGGCTCCATGAATGATGAAGTGATCATTCTGGATGAGTTGGCCTGTGATTTGATCCGCGCGCTGGAACAGCTATATCCCCAGGCGCTGCCCCAGCGCTACGGGATTGATGGCAGTGGGGAGCCTTCCTCCGTACTGGCCCGGGTGGCGGAGAGCAGGGGATGTTATGCCAGGGGCAGTGAACTGGATCTGGAGAAGGCGGCGTCTATACTGCTGGAGGATTACCGCAGCGGCAGATTGGGCAGGCTGACGTTGGAGAAGCCGGATTAATTCAGCCCGGCTGACATGGGAGAAGCCTAATCGGTCCGATTTGTGACATGAGAGGCCGGGATAAGGCACATACATAGAAACTATATAAAGGTTGGATGAGCGGCATGAAGAAAGTAATGAGAGAAATATTGAGTACGGGACTTTATCTGTTGATTGTACTTTGCCTGACCTATCTGGTAATTGCGTTTGTAGGACAGAGAACCGAGGTGAACGGGGGCAGCATGGAGCCCACTTTGAGCGATGAGGATAATCTGATCGTGGATAAGATTACCTATCGGTTCAGCGACCCGGAACGTTTTGACATCATTGTCTTTCCCTTTAAATACAAGGAAAAGACTTATTATATCAAGCGGATTATCGGCCTGCCGGGGGAGACCGTGCAGATTGACCAGCAGGGGAATATCTATATTGACGGGGAAATCCTGAACGAGAATTACGGGAAGGAAGTCATTCAGCCGGACCATATCGGCCTGGCCAGTCAGCCCATCACGCTGGGGGACGACGAATATTTTGTGCTGGGGGACAATCGCAACAACAGTACGGACAGCCGGGTGTCCCAGGTGGGGAATATCAAACGGGACGATATTATCGGCAGAGCATGGGTTCGTATCTGGCCCTTTGATAAATTCGGCGTGTTAAAGCACCAGTAAAGGAGTGGCGGCATGACAGTCAGGATCGGGGAAGTGAAGGCGCAGTTGCAGGCAGCTTGTGATAATGAGCTGCCTGCTTTTATAACACAGTATGAGGGCGACGAAAGGGCAGGTGTCCGCAAATGTGTGGAAGCTGCCAGAAAGCGGATGGAATCTCTGGAAAGAGAGAAGCTGAGGACGGAAAAACTGTGGGAGTATGAGCGGGGATACAGCGGCTACTCTCATATCTGCGGCATTGACGAGGCGGGCAGGGGCCCCCTGGCGGGGCCGGTGGTGGCAGGGGCCGTGATCCTTCCAAAGGATTGTGATCTCTTATATATTAATGATTCCAAACAATTATCCGAAAAAAAGAGAGAGGAACTCTATAGGGCCATACTGGAGAAAGCCCTGTGCTGGGGGGTGGGCTATGCCTCTCCCCAGAGGATTGATGAGATCAATATATTGCAGGCCACCTATGAGGCCATGCGGGAGGCCATCAGCAAGCTGCATCCTCAGCCGGATCTGCTTCTCAACGATGCGGTAACCATCCCGCAGGTATCCATACGGCAGATTCCCATCATCAAGGGTGACGCCAAGAGCATTTCCATCGGGGCCGCCAGCATCATCGCCAAAGTTACCAGGGACAGACTGATGCGGGAGTATGACCAGTTGTTTCCGGGATATGGCTTTGCGAAGAATAAAGGATATGGGGGAGAGGCCCATATCGAAGCACTCAAAAAGTATGGCCCTACGCCCATCCATCGGAAGAGTTTTATCCATCGTTTCGTGTGAGGAGTTAATATGTGGATCATGGATTTGTTTCAGGCAGGAAAACAGACTGGGAATGCCCAGAATACGCAGAATGCCCAGGCCCCGGGGAAAGAACCCTCCGCTGCCCTTCTGCAGAAGGAGATCCGGGCGCTGGCCCCCGGGCAGGTACTCTCCGGGCAGATTCTGGAAAAAACCGGAGAGGATCTGCGGCTTCTGGTGAATTTCCAGGGGAGCGAGCTGGAACTTCAGGCCAGGCTGGAGCAGAACATAGCCCTGTCCATGGGCAGGAATATTCTGTTTCAGGTGAAAAATAACGGCAGCGGCCTTTCCCTGAGTCCTCTGTTCGAGAATATGGGCATGGAGGCCAACGCCCAGAAAGCGGTGGAGATGGCTTCCCTGCCCGTCAACGACACCACCATGCAGCTGGTGGGGCAGTTGATGAAGGAGGGTATGCCCATCGACAAGGAGGCATTGCAGACTTTTTATCATGAGATGATTGCTTTCGCGGACGCGGAGGTGATGGATATTATAGACCTGCACAAGCTGGGACTTCCTGTGAATGAAGAGAATCTGGAGCAGATGCATTCTTATAAAAATATGACCCATCAACTGATGGGGGGAATCCAGGACCTGAGCGCGCAGCTGCCGGGGCTGCTGCAGGAGATGGCGGGCCAGGGCCTGGAGAAGGAGATCGGCAGGCTGCTGGCGGCCCTGCTGTTGGGAGGAGACGGGGCTTCCGCTGCCGGGACAGGGGAAGCCGCCGCTCCCATGCCCACGGAGGAGACCGGGACTTTGCCCGGCGTTCTGCCGGAGAGCCGGGATGCCGCACAGGGACAGACAAAGATCGTGATTGCGGAGGAAGTCCTTCAGTCTGAGAACAATGGGGCGGAGACGGACCGGCTGCCTCAGAGCCTTCCCGGCATGGAGGGAGATGCCGCAGAGGGCCTGCCGGGCCGGGAGATCCCCGTGAAGGATCAGGCGCAGCTGCCGGACCAGACATCGTTCCATTTGCTGCGTCAGGTGGCACAGGCTTTGGCGGAGGGAAAGCCGCTGCCATTGAAGGAACTGGCCAAATCCCCTGATTTTCAAAAGCAGCTGCAGGAGTATGTGAGGCAGGAATTGTCCCTGCGGCCTGAGGACGCGGGTAAAGAAAAATTGGGTGAGCTATACAGCAGGCTGGGCAGACAGTTAAGCGCCCTTTCGGAAGCGCTGGGCAGTGCGGGACAGGAGGCAGGCGCGCTGGGCCGGACGGTGCAGAATCTAAGCCAGAACCTGAATTTTCTGAACCAGTTGAACAATATGTATTCCTATGTGCAGTTACCTTTGAAAATGACGGACCAGGATGCCCACGGGGAGTTGTATGTATATGCGAACAGGCATAAAAAGGCAGTCCGGGAGGGGGAGGTAAGCGCGCTGCTGCATCTGGATATGGCGAATCTGGGCCCCATGGATGTCTATGTCCAACTGAAGGAGAATCATGTGGGAACCCGTTTCTATCTGCCGGACGAGGAAATGCTGGATTTTATAGCGGAGCATATTGATCTGCTGAACAGCAGGCTGGAACAGCGGGGATACCATATGAACTGTACTTTCCAGACCAGGGAAGCCGGAACGGGAAACACGGTGATGCAGGAACTGATCGAGGCCCAGAGCAACCGCCCCATGGGCGCGGACTATTCCTTTGACGCATTCGCCTGATCTGACGACAGGGAATTCTATCGAAACAGGAGATTGATATGGCAGAAAACAATAAACCCAAGCAGGCCATAGCGCTGGAGTATAATCCCGAGGAAGACGCTCCTAAGATCATTGCCTCCGGCAGGGGAAAGCTGGCGGAGCGGATTATCGAGAGGGCCCAGGAGAATGATGTGCCCATACACCGGGACGACAAGCTGGCGGATACCCTTTCACGGCTGGAGATCGGAGATATGATACCGCCGGAACTCTATGAAGTGGTGGCGGAAATCCTGGTATTCGTGGATTCCATGGATAAACTCAGAGGTAAAGTAGGAACAGCCGGAAAGACCGGGAGTAAGGGATGAACAGGCGCAGAGTGGGAGCTGACAAGGAATGCTTGGCCGCCGCTTTTCTGGAAAGCCGGGGAGTGTCCATATTGGAGCGTAATTACCGCAGCCGAAGCGGGGAGATTGACCTGGTGGGCCGGGACGGTGAGTACCTGGTATTTATAGAGGTGAAATACAGGGCCGGCGTCCGCATGGGGCATCCCGAGGAGGCGGTGGGCTATGCCAAGCAAAAACAGATTTGCCGGGTGGCAGACTATTATCGCCTCGTCAGGCAGCTGCCTGTGCAGACTGCGATAAGATATGACGTGGTGGCCATTGAGGGGGAAGAGATTCGGTGGGTGAAAAATGCATTTCCCCATCATTACCGTTAGGAGGGGATATATGGAACAGATCATCAGGGCGTCAGGCCGGAAGCAGGTGATGCGTCAGCAAGAGGCGGGACAGGTGGAATATCTCACATTTCCGCTGCTTTCTGCCCAGCCGGGAATCACCCATGGGTTTTCCACCAGAAAGGGCGGCGTCAGCCGGGATATCTATGCCTCCATGAACCTGTCCTTTACCAGGGGGGATGAGGAGGAAAGGGTACAGGAAAATTTTCGCCGCATGGCGGCGGCTCTGGGCACGGAGGTGAGCCATATGGTGTGTACCTTCCAGACCCATACCACCAATATCCGACAGGTTTTTTCTTCGGACGGGGGAAAGGGGATTGTCCGTGAACGGGGCTATACCGACGTGGACGGTCTGGTGACCAATGAGAAAGGACTGTGTCTGGTGTGCTTTTTCGCGGACTGTGTGCCCCTGTACTTTGTGGATCGAAGGAACGGGGCCATCGGCCTGGCCCATGCCGGCTGGCGCGGAACGGTGGCCGGCATGGGCGGCCGCATGGTTCGGCGTATGGAGCGGGAATTCGGCACCAGGCCGGAGGATCTGATTGCTGCCATCGGGCCTTCCATTTGCCGGGACTGTTATGAAGTCAGCGAAGAGGTGGCGGAGCAGTTTCGCAAAATGGAGGAGGAGATTCCGGGGAGCCCTGGACTGCTGGCAGAACTGGAGGCACAAAGAGCTTATCCCCACACGCAGATTCTGAAGCCGGGAAAAGAAGAGGGAAAATACCAGCTGGATCTGTGGCTGGCTAATTTGCTGGTACTGCGGGCGGCGGGGATTCCCCTGTCCCACATCCAGGTGACGGATCTTTGTACCTGTTGTAACCCCGGCTATCTGTTTTCCCATCGGGCCAGCCAGGGAAAACGGGGCAATCTGGCGGCGTTTCTTATGATGCGTGATCAGGAAGAAGCGGATTTTGACGGATCCTGAGAGTTTAAGCGGAGGGATGTATGGCAAACATATTGGTATGTGATGACGACAGGGAAATTGTGGAAGCCATTGATATCTACCTGCAGGAGGAGGGATATCAGGTGTTCAGGGCATACGATGGGGAGCAGGCCGTGGAATTGCTGGCCCGGGAGCAGATTCATCTGCTGATCATGGATGTGATGATGCCCAGGATGGACGGGATTGCCGCCACTCTCAAGATCCGGGAGAGCAGCAGCATCCCCATTATTATCCTGTCCGCCAAATCCGAGGACAAGGACAAGATACTGGGGCTGAACATCGGGGCGGACGATTATGTGACCAAGCCCTTTAACCCTCTGGAACTGGTGGCCAGGGTGAAGTCCAATCTGCGCCGTTACACTTCGCTGGGCAGCCTGGGTCAGGAGAACATCCACACCTACCGGGCAGGGGGGCTTGTGATTAATGACGAGAACAAAGAGGTTACCGTGGACGGGGAAACGGTTAAACTCACTCCCATAGAGTACAATATCCTGTTACTTCTTGTGAAAAACCAGGGCCGGGTCTTTTCCATTAACCAGATCTATGAAAACATCTGGAATGAGGACGCCATTGGCGCGGACAACACGGTGGCAGTACATATCCGCCATATTCGGGAGAAAATAGAAATCAATCCACGGGATCCCCGCTACCTGAAAGTGGTATGGGGAGTGGGATATAAAGTGGAAAAGCAGGAACAGTGATTTATATTTATGAAGGCGCATGGGGACCGGAATGAAAAAAGAGAGAGTTTTGGGACGGCTTACACTGCATATTTTGCAGCAGATTGCCGCCATTGGCATGGCGGTGATGGCAGGAATCATAGCCGTCAATTCCAACATTGTGGTGGACAATATGTACGGCGACCAGATCGGCTACCGGGTGGCGCTCATGGACAATGCGGGAGAGTTTGAAGATTCCAGGATTTTCACGGACATATTCCGAAATGCCATCAACGATATTACCCGGCTGGCAGTAATCAAGGGACAGGTGGAGACCAATGGGCATTTTGACGGCACGAAATCCATTGATGTAACCAGATTTGTAAACCGTGTTACCCAGAAGAGCAAATGCCCGGTGAGCGCCAGCTATCAGTTGGACGAACTGATCCGCTGGGGCAAATATGGCCTGGAAATCCAGACAGTGACTTTTCAGAGCAAATTTGACTTTATCGCCTATTTTGGCTATGAGAGTATCTTTACCAGCTATGGATACGACAGCGACTTAGAGCAGTTTGGCTTCCCGGAAGAGGCGCTCTCTGATCTCATTGCCTGGGATATCCAGAACGAACTGGACAGGCCCGCGGTGGGAGAGACATCCGGCATATCCCAGGAGGACAGGCTGGTAACGGATTTCGATTTTATGGAGCAGGAGGAGGCTTATAGAACCGCCAGGGATTACGTGGAAAGCTGCTGGGGAATTGATTCCCTGTTTAATCGAATCACCACAGAGATGGCCATGTTGGGAAAACAGGTGCTGATCCTTGACCGGGGCGGCCAGGAGATTATCAGTATGGAAATGCTGGTGCCCAGGTATGCCACCCTGACAGAGCAATCCATTGCGGCCAGCTGTTCCAACTGGCCGGAGTATTGTATGCTGGAGGCCAACGTAATGGAGACGGTGGAGACTCTGGCCAACAATTATTCCCTGTATCAGAGGCAGAATGACCTCTATGCGCAGGGTAAGACAAATCTGCAGTTTTTTATCAGCACCACCACCAGGGACGGCCAGGAGTATTATACCAATATGGAGGAGTCTTTTGTGGGTCTTACGGACCTGGAAAAAACAGACTATTTCCGCCGCCTGGGCAAATATGTGGTTTATTTTCCCGATACCATGCGCCTGGAATCCAATGCCAATATCACCGAGGACGAAATGTTTAACAATGTCAGCGACTATGAGTATGCCTTTCCCAAAAATACCAAGCTTTGGATCGGCGTAAACACAGATTTTCCCGTCCGGCAGGATCAGTTTTATCTGGCCCAGGATACTTATAACAAAATTATCCCCCATATTTGGATAATTCTTGTATTTTCCGGCATTTTCGCATTACTGTGGCTGGGAATCGGAGGCTATGTCAGTTACACCACAGGCAGACAGGAGGAGGGCAAGACGACCCTCACGCCCTATATTTTTGACCGCATCCCCACGGAACTGGTAATGGCGCTTTTGCTGTTTACCGTCCTGGGTCTGTGGCAGCTGTTTGAATTAATTTATGGAAATGTATACAACTCTGTCTTTTACAGGGGCAACCGGGCTACGGTACAGCAGCTGGCGGTGGCAAAGCAGTACATGCTGATCATGATCGGCGGATTTGGGCTGCTGTCAAGCCTGGCGGCCTGTTTGTTCTGGTACAGCCTGGTGAGGCGGCTGCGGTATGGCAATCTGTGGAAAAACAGCATTTTATACCGGTTGGGAAGGGGAGTGGGCAAAGGTCTGAACCGAATGCTGGCAAACCCCAATGCCGTAATCCGCACTCTGATGCCTTATAATATTTTTCTGCTGGCCAATCTTCTCTGCGTGCTGGCCATGTATGAATTGCGGGAGGCTCCCGGCTGGATGATGTTGCTTCCCCTGCTTTGTATCGTATTGCTGGACGGTGGGGTGGGGATCTATATTTTTCGCAGGAGTGCGGAACGCAGCGAGATTATCAGCGGCATTTCCCGGATTCGGGACGGGGATATCAGCTATGTGCTGGACAGTGAACAACTGCGCGGGGATAACAGAGAGTTGGCAGCGTCCGTAAATAATATGGGAGACGGGATCCGCAAGGCGGTGGCCACCAGCATGAAAGATGAGAGGATGCAGGCGGATCTGATCACCAATGTATCCCATGATATAAAGACTCCTTTGACCTCCATCATTAACTATGTGAACCTGTTAAAGCGGGAGAAGATCACCCAGGAGCCCGCCTGCGGATATATCAAAGTGCTGGACGCCAAAGCCCAGCGGCTGAAGCAGTTGACCGACGATCTGCTGGAGGCGTCGAAGATCTCTTCCGGCAATATCACGCTGGATAACAGCAGATTGGATCTGACGGAACTGGTGCGTCAGTCCGTGGGAGAGTTCTCGGAGAAACTGGAGGAGAAAAAACTTCAGATCCTGGTTACGGAACCCAGCGGCCCGGCCTATATCTACGCGGACAGCCGCCGCATGTGGCGGGTGGTGGAGAATCTGTTCAACAATATCTGTAAGTATGCCATGGAGGGGACCAGAGTCTATGTGGATCTGGAGAAAGCGGAGGGAATGGTGACGGTGTCCGTAAAAAATATTTCGGAGACATCACTGAATTTCAGTCCGGATGAACTGACGGAGCGTTTTGTAAGAGGGGATGTGTCCCGCAGCAGCGAGGGGAGCGGCCTGGGCCTTTCCATTGCCAGGAATCTGACGGAACTGCAGAAGGGAGAATTTCGAATCGTCCTGGACGGAGACCTGTTCAAGGTAATCCTGCGCTTCCAGGAGTATCAGGAACAGGCCGGGGAGGACAATAAAGCAGAGAATAAGGCAGAAGAATGACGCAAGGCAGGGAAGTCGGCAGCTAGTCTCTGGTTACGAATTCCCTGCGGCTGTTGTAGACTTCCACGATACGGCGAATTTTCTCCGTAGTGGCGGTGGCGTTGGTCAGAGACACATCATGGTTCATAAAGTCTATGATGGACGCCAGAAACTTGCTCATATCCGCCTCCACAAAATAGGGCCTGTTGTGGATCTCCGGGGGCAGATAGGTGAGGTTGGTGGTGATCACCTTATCAAAATAACCCTGTTCGTAGGCATGGTCAAAGGATTTCAAGCCGTCTGTGAACAGTCCGAAGGTGCAGCAGATATAGACTCTCCGGGCATTCATCCGTTTCAGCTGTCTGGCGGTGTCCAGCATGCTGCCCCCGGAGGAGATCATGTCGTCAATGATGATGATGTCTTTGCCGTCAATATTGTCTCCCAGGAATTCATGGGCCACAATGGGATTTTTGCCGTTTTCTATGGTGGAGTAATCCCGGCGCTTGTAGAACATGCCGGTGTCTACTCCCAGCACCGTGGCGAAATAGATAGCCCGGTCCAGTGCTCCTTCATCGGGACTGATGACCAGCAGGTGTTCCTTGTCCACCACCAGATCTTCTTCCGCGTCCAGCAGGGCCCTCAGGAACTGGTAAGGGGGCTGGAAGTTGTCAAATCCGCTCAGGGGGGTGGCGTTCTGCACCCGGGGATCGTGAGCATCAAAGGTCACAAAATTGGATACCCCCATATTCTGCAATTCTTTCAGAGCGTAGGCACAGTCCAGAGATTCCCGGCCGTTCCGTTTATGCTGCCTGCCCTCGTACAGAAAGGGCATGATTACGTTGATCCGATGGGCTTTACCCCCTACGGCGGCAATGATCCGCTTCAGATCCTGGTAATGGTCATCGGGAGACATATGGTTGGTATAACCGTTCATTTCATATGTAATGCTGTGATTGCACACATCCACCAGCAGGAACAGATCTTTGCCTCTGATGGATTCATGGAATGCACCTTTGGCTTCTCCCGTTCCGAAACGGGGACAGTCTGCAAGGGTAAGGTAATTGCTTTCGATATAGCCGTGAAAGGCGGGATCGTTTTTCACTTTTTCATTGTTGATGCTGCGGCGGAATTCCACCAGATAATCATTGATCCTGCGGCCCATCCGCTCTGCGGATGGCAGGGCGATCAGCTTCAGAGGCGCCACAGGCATTGCGTTTTCCAACTCTCGTAAATTGGGCATGAAATTTCCTCCAAAAGTGTAGAAACAACTTTATATATTTAATTTATATCATTAAGGGAGTGGACACGTCAAGAATTTTCTAGTAAACTGAAGATAAAGTTGCGGGACAACTCACATTTATGCAGGCAGGAGTAAACGGATATATGAATCAGAAAAAAGGGCATGTGATCAGCAGCGTACTGCCGGGCAGTATTGCGGAGGAACTGGAGATTGCGCCAGGGGACAGGCTGCTGGCCATAGACAATACGGAGATCGAGGATATCTTTGACTACCAGTTCCTGATACAGGACAATTATATCGAGGTGTTGGTGGAGAAACCGAACGGGGAGCAGTGGCTGCTGGAGGTGGATAAGGAGTACGACGAGGATCTGGGAATTGCGTTTGAGAACGGGCTGATGGACGAATATCGGAGCTGCCATAACAAATGCATCTTCTGCTTTATTGACCAGATGCCCAAAGGGATGCGGGAGACTCTGTATTTCAAGGATGATGACTCCAGGCTTTCCTTTCTGCAGGGCAACTATGTGACTCTTACCAATATGTCGGATCATGATATCGATCGGATTATCCGATACCATTTGTCTCCCATCAATATATCTTTCCACACCATGAACCCCCAACTCCGATGCAGGATGCTGAACAATCGGTTCGCAGGGGAGGCTCTGGGGAAGGTGGATCGGCTCTATGAAGCCGGGATCACCATGAACGGGCAGATTGTGCTGTGCAAGGGAGTCAATGACGGCGCGGAACTGGAGTACAGCATCTCCGAACTGACCCGGTACCTGCCTTGTCTGGAGAGCGTTTCCGTGGTGCCGGTGGGCCTGTCCAGATACCGGGAAGGGCTGTATCCCCTGGAACCCTTTGAACGGGAGGATGCAAGGGAGGTACTGCGGATCATCCACGGCTGGCAGGAAAAGCTGTATAAAGAGCAGGGCACTCATTTTGTTCATGCCAGCGACGAGTGGTATATCCTGGCCGGGGAGGAACTTCCCGGGGAAGAGCGGTATGACGGATATTTACAGCTGGAAAACGGCGTGGGCATGACCCGGCTGCTTCTGGATGAGTTTGCCCGGGGACGGGAGGAATTACGTCTGAAAAGGCAGGTTCCGGACCTGACGGTACAGGAAGAACTTTCCATGGTCACGGGCAGGCTTGCCTATCCCTATATACAGCAGATGGCCCGGGAGATGATGGAGGATTTTCCGGGGCTGGAGATCCATGTATATGCCATCCGCAATGACTTTTTTGGAGAGAGGATCACGGTGTCCGGGCTGCTGACGGGACAGGATATTTTGGCCCAGCTTAAGGGAAAGCCTCTGGGGGAGCGGCTCCTTCTGCCTCAGAATGTGCTGCGCAGCGGTGAATCCGTTTTTTTGGACGATTTGACGGTGGAGGAGATGAAAAACACTTTACAAGTGGAGATTAATATTGTAAAATCAAGCGGATGTGACTTTATTAATGCGGTGCTGGGCAGGCATTGGAACGATTTGGAGACAAAGGAAAGAGGTACATTTTAGTGGAAAATAGAAGAAGAAAGCCCATTGTAGCGGTGGTGGGGAGGCCCAATGTGGGCAAATCCACCCTGTTTAACGCCCTGGCCGGTGAAAAGATTTCCATTGTAAAGGATACGCCGGGTATTACCCGGGATCGGATCTATGCGGACGCCAGTTGGCTGGATTACAATTTTACCCTGATCGACACCGGCGGTATTGAGCCGGAGAGCAAAGACATTATTCTGTCTCAGATGCGGGAGCAGGCACAGATCGCCATGGATACGGCGGACGTAATTCTCTTTCTGGTGGATGTGCGCCAGGGGCTGCAGGACGCGGACTCCAAGGTGGCGGACATGCTGCGCCGCTGCCATAAGCCTGTAGTGTTGGTGGTGAACAAGGTGGACAGCTTCGAGAAATACATGGCGGATGTGTATGAGTTTTACAATCTGGGGATCGGAGAGCCCCACCCGGTCTCCGCCGCCAATAAGCTGGGACTGGGCGACATGCTGGAGGAAGTTGTCTCCCATTTCCCCAAACAGGACGGAGATGAAGAGGAGGACGACCGCACCCGGGTGGCCATCGTGGGCAAGCCCAATGTGGGCAAATCCTCCATCATCAACAAGCTGCTGGGGGAGAACCGGCTGATTGTGTCGGATATCGCAGGTACCACCCGGGACGCGGTGGACACAGAGATCACCTACGGGGATCGGGAATATGTGTTTATTGACACGGCGGGGCTTCGCCGCAAAAACAAGATTAAAGAGGAACTGGAGCGATACATGATTATCCGTACCGTGGGCGCGGTGGAGCGGGCCGACGTGGTGGTGCTGGTGATCGACGCGGTGGAGGGCGTGACGGAACAGGACGCCAAGATCGCCGGGATTGCCCATGACAGGGGCAAGGCGGTAATCATCGCGGTCAATAAATGGGATGCGCTGGAGAAGGATGACAAGACTATCTACCGTTTTACCGAAAAGGTACGGAACACCCTGGCTTTCATGCAGTACGCGGAGCTGGTATTTATTTCGGCCAAAACAGGGCAGCGGCTCCCCAAGCTCTTTGAGACCATTGACATGGTCAGCGAGAACCATGCCATGCGGGTGGCTACCGGCGTGCTGAACGAAATCATGGCGGAGGCGGTGGCCTTGCAGCAGCCTCCCACGGACAAGGGCAGACGTCTGCGGCTGTATTATATCACCCAGGTGGCGGTTAAGCCTCCCTCTTTCGTGATATTTGTGAATGACAAGGAGTTGATGCATTTCTCCTATACCAGATATATCGAGAACCAGATCAGGGAGACTTTTGGCTTCCGGGGTACGCCTCTGCGGTTCATCATCAGGGAACGAAAGGAAAAAGAGTCATGATTAGGATAGTATGTTTGCTGATCGGATATGTTTTCGGCCTGTTTCAGACCGGCTATTTCTATGGAAAGGCCCATGGAATAGACATCCGCCAGCACGGCAGCGGCAATTCCGGCACCACCAACGCACTGCGGGTGCTGGGCACTAAGGCGGGACTCATAGTCTTTGCCGGGGACTGCCTGAAATGTATGGCGGCGGTATGGCTGGTGCGGCTGCTCTTTGGCGGCAGCTATCATTCCATTATTTATCTGCTGTGTCTCTACACCGGGGCGGGGGCGATTCTGGGCCACAATTATCCTTTTTATATGCATTTTAAGGGAGGAAAAGGGATCGCAGCCACTGCAGGCATGGTGCTGTCTTTCCATCCCTGGTTCGTGGTGACAGGCGTAGTGGTTTTCTTCACTGCTTTTTTCACCACCCACTATGTATCTTTAGGTTCTCTGCTGGTATATACGCTGCTGATAATCCAGCTGGTAATCAGCGGACAGATGGGGCTGTTTGCGGAGATGACCCAGGGGCAGCTTGTGGAAATGTATATCCTCTTTGGCTGTATGACGGCGCTGGCTTTCTGGAAGCACCGGGAAAATATCGGACGGCTCCTTCATGGCACGGAGCGCAAGACCTATCTGACCAAAAAGAACAAGGTGGAGGACGGCAGCGGTCATCAGGCCGGCCAGGAGAGTGAAGGACACTGAGTCATTTAAATTCTGTGAAGGAAAGGGCAGGGGCGTTGGTTATGGCAAGGGTTGCAGTGATTGGCGGAGGCAGCTGGGGAATTGCCCTGGCGGTATTGTTACACAAGAACGGGCATGAGATCACGGTCTGGTCCGCCCTGGAGAAGGAAATCGAGATGCTGCAGACGCAGCATGAGCACAAGATGCTTCCGGGTGTGAAACTGGCAGAGGACATTCGCTTTACTCTGGAGGACAGAGAAGCTGTGGAGGGAGCCGATCTGCTGGTAATGGCGGTGGCCAGCAGCTTTACCCGCAGGACTGCGGCCAGGCTCTGCCCCTATGTGGCCCCGGGCCAGCGTATCGTCAATGTGGCCAAGGGCATTGAGGAACATACGCTGATGACGCAGGCCCAGATCACGGAGCAGGAAATTCCCCAGGCCCGGGTGGCGGTGCTGTCGGGTCCCTCCCATGCGGAGGAGGTTGGCAGAGGAATTCCCACCACCATTGTGGTGGGGGCCGCAAGACGCTCCGACGCGGAATATATTCAGAATTTGTTTATGAACGAAGTGTTCCGGGTTTACACCAGTCCGGATGTGCTGGGCATTGAACTGGGAGGCTCTTTAAAGAACGTGGTGGCACTGGCGGCGGGGATCGCGGACGGCCTGGGCTATGGAGACAATACCAAGGCGGCCCTGATTACCCGGGGCATCACCGAAATCGCCAGGCTGGGTACGGCCATGGGAGGGCGTTTTGAGACCTTCTGCGGCCTCACGGGGATCGGGGATCTGATCGTGACCTGTGCCAGTATGCATTCCCGCAACCGTCGGGCCGGCATCCTCATCGGCCAGGGGAAGTCCATGGAGCAGGCTATGGAAGAGGTACAGATGGTGGTGGAAGGGGTATACAGTACCAAGGCCGCCATGGAACTGGCCAGAAAGTATAATGTGCAGCTTCCCATTATCGAACAGGTCAACGCCATTCTCTTTGAGGGAAAACCTGCGGATGTGGCGGTGAGAGAACTGATGCTCCGGGATCGGAAGATTGAAGTGTCGGACGCTCTTTGGGAAGAGGAGTAAGGCCGGAATGTTTTGAGAAATACAGGCAAAAAAGGCTGTTGCGGGACGATCCTGCGACAGCCTTTTTTGCGGGTAATTCTGCCGATTACAGGGGGCGTATTGCTTCCATAATCTCCGCCGCCATCTTGGGTTTATTCATGGTATAGATGTGAATACCGTCCACGCCGTTCTGCTTCAGATCGATGATCTGGCGAATGGCGTAGTCGATCCCCGCTTTGCGCATATCCTCCGAAGAATCCCCATACCGGGCGATCATGTCAGCGAAAGCCTTGGGAATGGTGGCTCCGGAGAGAGAGATGCTGGTGCCTAACTGGCTGGCGCTGGTCACGGGCATAATTCCTGCGTGTATGGGCAGGGTAACCCCCTTGCGCCGGGCTTTTTCCAGGAATTCATAGAAATAGTCATTGTCAAAAAACATCTGGCTGATCAAATCCCCTGCTCCCGCATCCTGTTTTAGTTTCAGGTAGCCCAAGTCAGACTGCATGCTGAAACATTCGTAATGTTTTTCCGGATAGCAGGCGGCGGAGATATGCAATTCCGGATCCAGTTCTTTCAGATAAGCGATCATATCGCTGGCATGTTCAAAATCTCTGGCGGCAAACTGCTCGTCCGTCATATCCCGGGGACGGTCTCCCCGCAGGGCCAGCACATGGGTTACACCGGCCTCTTTTAATGCAGCCAGCACCTCCCGCAGGGCTTCCCGCTTGCTGCCCACGCAGGTGATGTGAGCCAGGGCAGGGAGATGCAGCCGGTTCTGTATGTAAGAGGCGATCTCCACAGTTTTTCCCGAGTTGCTGCCTCCCGCGCCGTAGGTTACGCTGATAAAGGCGGGAGCCAGCGCTCCCAGTTTGTCCAGGGTGGCGAAAGCCGTCTGAAATTCTCCGTCCTTTTTGGGCGGGAATACTTCAAAAGAGATGGGGATGGATTTTCTGCTTGTGGTCATATGTTTTTAAACCTTTCTTATTTAGAGTTCCGCATGTTTCCGAAATTTTATGGTAATGTACTTGCTTTTCCATGGAGAATATCGTAACATGTTAGTAGACATTTTTCAAGTTATATAGTATTGATTTAGCCAATTTGGCGGGAAATAAAAAAACAGGAGAACAAGTTCGATGAGTGAAAATGCAAATTCTTTTCAGGGAACCGGAGAATATGTGGCCAGCGAGGAGTTGATGGCCAGTGTGAACATTGCCATGGCGCTGCAAAAGCCGCTTCTGATCAAGGGGGAGCCTGGCACGGGCAAGACCATGCTGGCGGAGGCGGTGTCCAAGGCGCTGGGCAAGCGGCTGATTATCTGGAACATCAAGTCTACCACCAAGGCTCAGGACGGACTCTATGTGTACGATACCATTCAGCGTCTGTACGACGGGCAGTTCGGGGTGGAAGGGGTGGATGATATCGCCCGGTACATCAAGCTGGGCAAGCTGGGAGAGGCGTTCGACAGCGATGAACAGGTGGTACTGCTCATCGACGAGATCGACAAGGCCGATCTGGAATTTCCCAATGATCTGCTGTGGGAGTTGGACCAGATGGAGTTCTATATCAATGAAACCAAGCGCACGGTAAAGGCCAAACACCGCCCCATCGTGATCATTACATCCAATGCGGAGAAGGAATTGCCGGATGCTTTTCTGCGCCGCTGTATTTTCCATTATATTGATTTCCCCTCCAAAGAGTTGATGGAGGAGATTGTGCGGGTACATTTTCCCGATGTGGAGGAGCATCTGCTGAAAAATGCCATGGAAGTATTCTACAATATCCGGGGGATCCGTGACATTCGTAAGAAGCCCAGTACCTCGGAACTGATCGACTGGGTCAACGCCCTGCAGATCGGAGGCATCAGCGCGGACCGCATACGCGGCGCCCTGCCTTTTATCGGGGTGGTGGTCAAGAAGGATGAGGATTTGGAACTGGTACGTCATGACGGCAGCCTGTGAGGCAGGCTTTACAGTATAAAACAACCTGAATTTAATTTAGATCTGACAGCCGGAGCATGGCAATTCTGCTCCGGCTGTCTTTTTTTGTATGCTTTTCCGATTCTTTTTTCTTTCTTTAGAAAATCTTCGGATTTCCATGCCAGAAAACTTCAGAAGGCCGGCTTATACTATCCTTAGAAAGCGGATAGAACTTTTTGCTGCGGCCAGTATATGGAGAGGATGTGAGAGACAATGAAAAAACATATGATAATGGTGCTGGCAGGCATTGGGATCGCGGCGGGTGCAGCAGCCCTGTGGTTTCTGTCCCGTCCGGAGAGACTGGGGAATATCAACCATTCCTTTTCTGCGGCGGAGTCGGTGACAGACAGATCCACCATATCCTTTTCGGCTAGGGAAGGAGACAGAATCCGATTCTATTTCTCATCCAATGTGGAGAAGGGAGACTTGGAAATAGTCTTGTACGATTCGGAGGGAAATCAGGTAGAGGAACTGGATCAGGCAAAAGAACTGGTCACCTACCTGACCATGCGTTATGATGACACCTATACCCTTGCGGCGGAATATCTGAATTTTGCGGGAAACTTCAAAGTAGATGTGTCCAGGGCTGATTGAATGTACGGATGCCCGGGCGGCCGGACGTGGATGGTAGGGCATGTGTGCTGTCAGGGAATATGAGGAATTAAAACAGCAAATTGCGGAACTTAATTGAGGAGGAAAAAGAAATGGACTATGCAGCAATTTTGGATGTATTCACAAGGTATGGCGCAATCGCCATCTTTGTGCTGGTATTTTTGGAGTATATGAATCTGCCGGGGTTCCCGGCCGGGATCATTATGCCGCTGGCAGGAATTATGGCGGCAGGGGGTAATATCTCCTTCCCCTGGGTGATGGTGATCACGGTGGCGGCGGGGCTGCTGGGCAGTCTGGTGTTATATGTGCTGGGATTTACCGGCGGACGGTTTTTCCTGGAAAAATATATGAATAAGTTCCCGAAGCAGAGGCCCACCATAGAGAAGTATCTGAACTGGGTGCAGGAGAAGGGCGGTATGGGGCTGATCGCCGCAAAGCTGATTCCTATGATCCGCACGCTGGTATCCATCCCCGCAGGGGTGTTCCGGATGCGGCTCAGCCAGTATGTGGTCTGCTCCACGATCGGAATCTTTCTCTGGAATCTGCTTTTTGTGGGTGCAGGATATTTTTGCGGGGAGCAGGTGTTGGGCTGGTTTGCAGCCGCCTGACAAATATTGATTGGAGTGTGCGCTGAAGCGCACAGGAGGGTATATATATGAAAATAGCCATGATGACCAACAACTATAAACCTTATATCGGAGGAGTTCCCATCTCCATTGAGCGTCTGACGGAGGCGCTGCGGGAGCAGGGACACAGGGTGGTGGTATTCGCCCCCAAATATAAGCATCTGGGGAAAGAACAGGAGCCGGAGGAGGATGTGGTGCGCTACAGCACCCTGAGTCAGCATTTTTACAGCAACACCGTGCTGCCTAATCCCCTGGACCCGGTGCTGGAAGAAACATTTGCCCGGGAGGAGTTCGATGTGATTCATGTACATCACCCGGTGCTCATCGGCAGAGTGGCGGCCCGTCTGTCCCAGAAGTACAATATCCCGTTGGTATATACATACCACACCCAGTATGAGCAGTATCTGGACTATGCGGGTCTCATCCACTGGCTGAGCCAGGGAGCGGCAAAAGACAATCTGCTGGGACGTATTCGCTGTCGGGGCAGCAAGGCCATTAAACAGGAACTGGCCCCCTGGTATCTCAGCGGCTTTATGCGTCGCTGCCACACTGTCATCGCTCCCACGGAGGGAATGAAAAGAGTTTTCCGTTCCCAATATGGTTATACTTACAACTGTCAGGCAGATCTGGCCGTGCTGCCCACGGGTCTGCCCCTGGAGAGTTACCAGGCGGATTCCCGGGCAGTGGGGGCGATTCGGCAGCAATATGGCGATGGACAGATGCCCTTGTTGGTCACGGTGTCCCGCCTGGGACATGAAAAGAATGTGCCCTTCCTGCTGCGGTGCATGGCCCGTCTGAAACAGTATCTGCCGGATTTTCGGCTGATGGTCATCGGAGACGGCCCTCAGAAGGAAGAGTATATGGATCTGTGTGAACAGCTTGACATTCGTCAGCAGATCTGCTTCCTGGGAAGCCTGCCCAACCGGGAGATTGCGGCCCATATGGCGGCGGCGGACTGCTTTGTGTTCGCCTCCAAGACGGAGACCCAGGGAATCGTGATCCTGGAGGCCATGGCGGCCAGGACTCCTGTGGTGGCCCTGCGGGCATCGGGGGTGGAGGATCTGGTGGAGGATGGTGTCAGCGGTTATCTGTGTCCGGAGGAGGAAGAGGCTTTCACGGAACAGCTTCTGCGGGTGCTGCAGAATGAACCCCTGCGGGACGGCCTGCGGATCGGCGCGTTTGAAGCGGCGCTCCAATATCGGGAAGATGCAGTTGCAGAAAAAGCAGTGAAGATATATACTGATACCTGTAGGCAGTATGCCATGACACAGGTAAGCGCCCAGATCCGTGTGTTCCGGGATCTGCGGGAACGTCTGCGCCTGCCGGGCTGAACCTTGCTTTATTCAAAGCATTGGCCCTGCCTGCAAATGAATGATAAGGGAGAGTAACTGGAATGAATCAGCAAGAGTACAGTATCCTGGTGGTGGAGGATGACAGGGAGATTCGACAGGGAATAGAGATTTATCTGCGCAACCAGGGGTATCAGGTATTTCAGGCGGCCAATGGCCAGGAGGGATTGGAGGTTATAAAGAGCAGGGAATTGCATCTGGTGATTCTGGATGTGATGATGCCGGTGATGGACGGAATTACCATGTTGATGAAAACCAGAGATCTGGGATATGAGTTTCCGGTGCTGATGTTGTCAGCCAAGTCCGAGGAAGTGGATAAAATCATGGGGCTGAACATGGGAGCGGACGACTATATTTCCAAGCCCTTTACCCCGCTGGAACTGCTGGCCCGGGTGAATTCCCATCTGCGCCGTTACAGCAAGTATATGAGCGCCGTGGGCGGCGGCGCAGTCAGGGAGCATATCTATACCCTGGGCGGATTGGAACTGAATGAAGACAGTGTGGAACTGACGGTGGACGGAGAACCGGTAAAGCTGACTCCCATGGAGTTCAAGATTGTGCAGCTGCTGATAAAGAACCCCGGACGGGTGTTCTCCGCCGATGAGATCTATGAGCGGGTGTGGAACGAGAAAGCCGTCAACACGGACACAATCATGGTCCATGTACGGAATATACGGGAAAAAATTGAGATAGATCCCAAGAATCCCAAGTACCTGAAAGTGGTCTGGGGTGTGGGATACAAGATGGAAAAGCAATAGGGAAATTAAGAGGTAAATATGGGGAAGAAACGGAAAACGGAGGTCGTGCAGCCGGGGACGCAGGGAATCCCCGAGTTAAATACCGACCCCGGACAAAAAAAGAAGAAAAAATGGCAGAACATATGGCGGCTGGGGACGGTACTGTCTCTGGCAGGCGCGTTTATCCTGTTTACGCGTTATATGGATATCTCCACATATCGGACGGAACCCTCCGTGACGGATCTGTACGGCGGCGTGGACGCCTGCAACCGTTACAATTATGTGCTCTATCGCGACCTTTATAACGCGGTAAACGGCAAGCACCTCACCTTTGACCAGCTGTACGGCGTCTATGATGAGGAAGCATGGAATCTTGAACTGAGTGAGGGGCTGATCAGCCAGGGCAAATACATTATAGAAGAAGGAAGTGGTTTAGGGGGCGGCATAACGGAAGTCCGGGAGGAGACAGAGGCCGGCCAGGAGGACATACAATGGCTCTGGGAAGGGGTAATGCGGGAATCTCTGACCAATGTTTATGCCTATCTGGGAGAATGTCTGGAGTATTTGAGCCAGAATATGCAGGAGAAGATGGGAGCCTTCGACTATTGGATGCGGGATCATACTACAGGGGCCATTGTCACCAATACACTGCAGACCGAAAGGGGAAAAGACTTTTCTACGGAAGAGTACTCGGTCTGGTTTCAGATGGATTATGACGATGGGGGCAATCTGCAGGTGAAAGCGGCTTTGGACAGTGATGTCAACACCCTGACCAGAACCCTTTATGACGGTTTTCGCAAGGGATTGTACGGAAGTTATGTGACTGATCTGCAAACTTATGTGCCCGTTGAATTCAAAATCAAGAGTGATCAATACGCCTATGTGGGGGACGCAAGTTCGGATTCCTCTTTTCTGAATCAGTTGGAAGAGCGCATACGTGGTTATGGCGGACCCAGAAACTGTACCGTTATCTACGGCATTAAATGCAGCCAGTGGGAAACCCTGGTGGGCAATTATCGTGCGCAAAACGATTATATGGATGTTTACAGGGAATATGAATATACCGGGCTGCGGGAGATATTCCTGTTGCTTGCAGCGGTGCTCTGGGGCTGGGGATTTTTTTATGGAAATCCCCGCAGGGAAGAAAAAAGGCTTTTAAGGCATTTTCGGCGCGCTCCGGCAGAGGCGGTGATTGGAGGAACCATAGCGCTGCCCATGGTGGCGGCTCCCCTGGTATTGCAGTGGGCGTCCAGTCTGTATATTACCAATTATCCCCGCTATTATCTCCGCACTGTATATTGGTGGACCTGGGGAGACATATTGGCCTACGGGCTGAATCTGGCGGCGGTAACGGGACTGCTTTTTGCCGCCTGGTATGCAGGCTGCTGTCTGGGAGAGATCCGCAGGCTGGGCATCCGGGGATATCTGCATAAGCGCATGGTGTGCTCCCGGGTCTGGGACTGGTGCAAAAAACGGATCCGCCGTTATTATCAGACCCTGGTAAATCTGGATATCACCAGAGATTCCCGCAGGCAGGTGATCAGACTGCTGGCTGTCAACGGGATCGTGGTATTGCTGCTCTGTACCATGTGGGTGGCGGGCTGGTTCGGTGTGATTATCTACACGTTGCTGCTGTATTTTGTGATAAAAAAATATATCAGCGACCTGCAGAAAAAATACAGTATTCTGCTGCGGGCCACCAACGAAATTGCGAATGGTAATCTGGATGTGAGGATCACGGAACACCTGGGAGTATTTGAACCCTTTAAGCCCCAGATTTATCGGATTGAGGAGGGATTTCAGAAAGCAGTGGCAGAGGAGGTGAAGAGCCAGCGCATGAAGACGGAATTGATAACCAATGTATCCCATGATCTTAAGACCCCCCTGACAGCGATTATCACCTATGTGAATCTGTTGAAAGAGGCCAATGTCACCGAGGAGCAGAGAGTACAGTATCTGCAGATACTGGAACAGAAATCCCTGCGGCTGAAAGCGTTGATCGAGGATTTGTTTGAGGTCAGCAAGGCCAACAGTAAGAATATTACTTTGAATCTGGTGGATGTGGATATCGTGAATCTGCTGCGGCAGGTGGAATTCGAGCAGGAGGACCGGCTGGAGGAGAGAAATCTGGCCGTGCGGCTGCGGCTGCCGGAGGAGAAAGTGGTGGTGCGGCTGGACAGTCAGAAGGCCTATCGGATCTATGAAAATCTGTTTGGAAACATAATAAAGTATGCCATGGAAGGTACCAGAATCTATGTGGATCTGGAGCAGACAGAGCAGGAAGTCACTGTGCGTCTGAAGAATATCACAGAGCAGGAAATCACGGTGAGCGCCGAGGAACTGACGGAACGTTTTGTCAGAGGGGACAGCTCCCGCAATACCGAGGGAAGCGGCCTGGGATTGGCCATTGTCCGCAGCTTTACGGAACTGATGGGAGGGCGTTTTGAAGTGACAGTGGACGGGGATCTGTTTACTGCCAGCACTACCTGGGTGCGGGAGCAAAGCCAGCCTCTTTCCTGAAGAATCATTTGCTGTTCATATTTCCGGAAAACTTCCGGAGGCCAGCCGCGCCAGAAAAGCGCTCATGGCGGCGGAAGGTCTGGCAGATCTGGGGTAAGCAAAACCGATGCGGCGCGGAGGGATCGGCTCTCTGATGGAACATTCCATCAGAGAGCCTTTTTGCAGTTCGTCCCGGACAAACTCGCCGATAACGCAGGCGATTCCAAGACCGATACGGGCAAAGTCGATGAGCAGGTCCATGGTGGACACCTCGATCTTGTGTTCCACAGAGATACCCTGCAGAAGCATATGCCTGTCGATATATTGGCGGGTTACATTGTCTTTGTTCAGCAGCAGAAAGGTTCCCTGGGTCAGGATCTCCTGTTGGAAGTCCTCCTTGGGACGGGTGTGGAGCTTGCTCAGATAGTCGGGGGAGCATACAAAGATATCATGGATTTCCCGGATGGGCAGAAAGTTGAGGCGGCTTCCCTCCAGGCGTTCGCTTTCTCCCACCAGACCCAGTTCCAGCGCACCATTCTCCAGAGCCGTGATGGTTTCGTGAGTGGACTGGCAGGACAGGGAGATTTTCACATAGGGATTCTCCGCAATATAGTCCTGCAAGTAGGGAAGCAGCACATATTTGCACAGGGTGGCGCTGACACCCATGGACAGACTGCCCGCTCCCAGCAGATCGTTTCGGCTGATCATTTCTTCTCCCTGACGGATGGCCTGAAAAGCGGTCTCCAGCTGCTTGTAGAGGAGTCTGCCGTTTTCCGTGAGGGTCACGCCCCGGGAACTGCGGACCAGCAGAGGAGAGGAGAAAGACTCCTCCAGACGGGAGACGGACTTGCTTACCGCAGGCTGGCTGATATACAGTTTCCTGGCGGCGGCGGAGATATTGCCGCACTGGGCCACGGTGTAGAAAATGTGGTACAGGTTGAGTGAATTCATGGCAGGAGCCTCCCAAAAATAAATTGACTTGCTATGGTTTTCCGCTATTTACAGAAATTCTGTATTTCTGCTTTCGATATGGGTATTATAGCATAATCTGCGGCTGTGGCAAGGTTAAATGTTTTATAAATATGTGTTAAAAGTTATTTACACAATGTTAATTTTCAGAAACCCATAAAATGTGCGTCAATATTGACAAATTGACAACCCAAATTGCTTGAAGCCAAATAAATTATATTGTAGGCTGGAAAAAAGGAGGAAATAAAAATGAAATTTAATGAAAAATTATTAAAACTCAGGAAAGAAAAAGGACTCTCACAAGAAGAACTGGGAATGGAAATGCAGGTATCAAGACAAACTGTTTCAAAATGGGAAGCAGGGCAGTCCTACCCGGATTTTGCTAGATTGGTCATGTTAAGTGATTTCTTCGATATGACTTTAGATGAACTTGTGAAGGATATTGACGTGCAGGAGGTAAGGGAAAATTCATTTACAAATGAGAAAATAGATTCTATTTATCGAGTTTCTCAAGACGTGAACTCTATTTTTCAGAACAGAACTCTCAAAGGTATTATAAAAGGGATAAAATGGTTTATCTTGTGCAGTTTCATATTTCTATGCCTGGTTATAGTAGTTTCACTTATACTGCAATTTATTTATCCGGAATCCAATACATTTTGGCGTACCTTTTAATTGCAAACCATGCTCTGTCCCATGTGGAAGAAAGGAACTATCACTGGTATGGCGGCAAAACCATAACGATAAGTTATGGAAAATATAAATATTATATATTTGAAGAATAGCAGAATGTATGATAGGATATAGGCAGACACGATGGAAAGAACATTGGAAATCATATCAGGAGGGAATACGCGATGGGAATGACAATGACGCAGAAGATTCTGGCGGCTGCGGCGGGCCTTGAGAAAGTGGAAGCGGGTCAGTTAATCGAGGCCAGTCTCGATCTGGTGCTGGGCAACGACATCACCAGCCCGGTAGCCATTAAGGAGATGGACAAGATGAAAGCCCGGGGGGTGTTTGACAAGGATAAGATCGCCCTGGTGCCCGATCATTTTGTGCCCAACAAGGATATCAAATCCGCAGAGCACTGCAAATGTGTGCGGGAGTTTGCGCACAAAAATCAAATCACCAACTATTTCGAAGTGGGGGAGATGGGCATAGAGCATGCGCTGCTGCCGGAGAAAGGGCTGACGGTGGCGGGGGATGTGATTATCGGTGCGGACTCCCACACCTGTACATACGGGGCGCTGGGCGCTTTTTCCACCGGCGTGGGCAGTACGGATATGGCGGCGGGCATGGCCACCGGCAAAGCCTGGTTCAAAGTACCGGCTGCCATCCGATTTAATCTCACGGGGAAGCTGCCCAAATGGGTCAGCGGCAAGGATGTGATTCTGCATATCATCGGCATGATCGGTGTGGACGGCGCTCTGTACAAGTCCATGGAGTTTGTGGGGGAAGGGGTTGCCAGCCTGTCCATGGACGATCGTTTTACCATTGCCAACATGGCCATCGAGGCGGGGGGCAAGAACGGGATCTTCCCGGTGGATGACAAGGCTGTAAGCTATATGAAGGAGCACAGTACCAGGCCCTATAGGATATATGAAGCCGATGCGGACGCGGTCTATGACCAGGAGTATACCATAGATCTGAGCAGTCTGCGTCCCACCATCGCCTTTCCCCATTTGCCGGAGAATACCCACACCATCGACGAGATTCAGGAGGAGATCGTTATTGACCAGGTGGTGATCGGCTCCTGCACCAACGGGCGGCTGGAGGATCTGCGTACGGCGGCGGAAGTGCTTAAGGGGCGCCATGTACAGAAGGGGATGCGCTGTATTGTGATTCCCGCCACCCAGGCCATTTATCTGCAGGCCATGGAGGAAGGGCTGCTGAAAACCTTTATTCAGGCAGGAGCTATCGTCAGCACTCCCACCTGCGGTCCCTGCCTGGGCGGCTATATGGGCATTCTGGCAGAGGGAGAGCGTTGTGTTTCCACCACCAACCGCAACTTTGTAGGCCGTATGGGCCATGTGACCAGTGAGATCTACCTTGCCAGCCCCGCTGTGGCCGCCGCCAGTGCCGTGACAGGAAAGATTTCCAGTCCGGAGCAGCTGTAGAGGCCGGTACTCGCAGACCGACGGTAACATTGAATATAGAAAGAAAGAGGTAAAATATGAAAGCAGACGGAATTGTTTTCCGCTATGGAGACAATGTGGATACGGACGTAATTATTCCTGCCAGGTACCTGAATTCCTCAGACCCGGCGGAACTGGCAACTCACTGCATGGAGGATATCGACCAGGACTTTGTGAAGAAAGTACAAAAGGGCGATATCATCGTGGCAGACAAGAACTTCGGATGCGGTTCCTCCAGAGAACACGCGCCCATCGCTATCAAGGCGGCAGGAGTAAGCTGCGTAATCGCGGAGACCTTTGCCAGGATTTTTTACCGCAATGCCATCAACATCGGGCTGCCCATCATCGAGTGCCCGGAGGCCAGCAGGGGCATAGAGGCGGGAGATCGGGTGGAGGTGGATTTTGACAGCGGCATGATCTACAACCGCACCAGAGGTACCAAGTTCAAGGGCCAGGCGTTCCCGGAATTTATGCAGAAGATCATCGCTGCAGAGGGCCTGATCAATTACATCAACAACAAGTAATATGAAAATGAAAAGGCTGTGACAAAGCAGCCTTTTTATTTTTTTAGCTGACGCTTGTTTTTCAGGAAAAGAATAGTATAATGGTCATGGGAGGGGGAAATTTTATGGAGGAAGCAACCGTTAAGAAGAACAAATATGAGATGGACATGTGCAGCGGCGCTCTGCTGCCCAAGATTCTGCTGTATTCCCTGCCTCTGATGCTGTCGGGAGTCCTGCAGCTTCTGTTCAACGCCGCCGATATAGTGGTGGTGGGACGTTTTGCGGGTCATGATGCCCTGGCGGCAGTGGGCTCCACCAGTTCGCTCATCAATCTGCTGGTAAATGTGTTCATGGGGCTGTCCGTGGGGACCAATGTGATGGTGGCCAGATTCTATGGAGCAGGGCAGAAAAAGGAACTGGAAGAGATGGTACATACCGCCATACTGACTTCCCTGGTCAGCGGCGCGGCCCTGATTTTTGTGGGACTGGCCCTGTCCCGCCCCGCATTGCTGCTGATGGACACTCCGGAAGATGTGATCGGCCAGTCCGTGCTGTATATCCGCATTTATTTTGTGGGGATGCCGGCCATGATGCTCTACAACTTCGGCAGCGCGGTGCTGCGGGCGGTGGGGGATACCAGAAGGCCGCTGTATTTCCTGATGATTGCGGGAGTGATCAATGTGGTGCTGAATCTCATTTTCGTGATCCCTTTGTCCATGGGTGTGGCGGGGGTGGCGCTGGCCACCATTATCTCCCAGACCATCTCCGCTGCGCTGGTGCTGATCTGCCTTACGCGAACCCGGAGCGATTATCAGGTTTGTCTGAAAAAGCTGCGCATCGTGAAAGACAAGATGTTTAAAATGATTGGCATCGGACTGCCTGCGGGACTGCAGGGTGCTCTGTTCTCTGTTTCCAATGTGCTGATTCAGTCCTCGGTGAATTCCTTCGGCTCCATTGCCATGGCGGGCAATACAGCGGCCCAGAATCTGGAAGGCTTTGTGTACACCTCCATGAATTCCCTGCACCAGACCTGTATCAGCTTCACGGGGCAGAATTATGGGGCCCGGCAATACAGGCGGATCGGGAAGATTCTGCTGATCTGCCAGGGCTGCGTCATTGCGGTGGGACTGCTCATGGGCAACGGAGTCTATCTGGCGGGAGGAACCCTGCTGCAGCTTTATTCCCCGGACCCGGAGGTGATTCAGTACGGAGTGCTGCGCCTCTTTTATATCTGTACCACCTATGCCCTATGCGGTATGATGGATGTGATGGTGGGGGCCTTGCGGGGGATGGGTTACGGCGTAATGCCCATGCTGGTGTCACTGACAGGGGCCTGTCTTTTCCGGGTGATATGGATTATGACGGTGTTTCGGGCGCACCACAGCCTGGAGGTACTGTATGTGTCCTATCCCATCAGCTGGGGACTGACCTTCGGGGTACATCTGCTGTGTTTCCTGATTGTGTACCGCAGGATTCTCCGGCAGAAGCAGCCCTCGGAATGAATCATTTGTAAGGAGGAGTATAACAATGGCAAATTTAAGAGTTCGTTTTTACGCAAATTCCCTGAATCGGAACACCACTTTTGAAATGTATCTTCCCAATGACATCCGCAGGGATATTCCCCGGGAGGACAGCGTTTATACCGCCCGGAAAACCAGAACACTTTTCCTGCTGCATGGTTACACGGGCGATGCAGGGAACTGGGTTCCCGAATATATTGCGCAGAAATATAATTTCGCGGTAGTGGTTCCCAACGGTGAAAACGCGTTCTGGCTGGACGGCCTTTCCACGGGGCACAAGTACTGCACCTTTGTGGGAGAAGAACTGGTGCAGTATGTCCGCAGTACTTTCGGGCTGGCCATGGGGCCGGAGGAGACCTGTATCATGGGAATGTCCATGGGCGGTTTCGGCGCGCTGCACACGGCGCTTGCCTATCCGGAACATTTCGGCAAGGCCGCCGGCATGTCTTCCGCTCTGATTGTCCACAAGATCGCCCATATGAAAGAAGGAGAGGACAATCCCGTGGCCAATTATGAGTACTACAGGGAATGCTTCGGCGATCTTGACAAAGTCCTGGAAAGTGACAATAATCCGGAGACTCTGGCCCGTAAACTAAAGGAAAAAGGGAGCAAGATCCCGGAACTTTTCCTTTCCTGCGGCACGGAGGATTTTTTGCTGGAAAATAACCGGGCGTTTCATCGCTATCTTGAAAGCATTGACATTCCTCACACCTATATGGAGAGTAAAGGCTTCCATGATATGGTTTTCTGGGACGAGTATACGGTTAAATTCGTGGAAATGATGTTTGGCGTAGAATAGAAAACGGTGTACGGAATATAGTACTGGAAACTAATGCTTGAAACATATGTTCGAATGTGGTAAAATGATGGATATCGGTTTAAAGGGTTTCGGGAGGAGAGCATATGTTTGCATATGTAAAGGGAATTGTAGCGGATATCACGGAGGACTGCTGTGTCATTGATGTGCATGATGTGGGCGTAAATATCCACATATCCGCCCAGACAGCGGCCAGGATGCCGGGGATCGGCCAGGAGGCCAAATTGTATACATACACCAGCGTCCGGGAGGATGCCTTCTGGCTATATGGTTTTCTCTCCAAAGGAGACCTGGAAATGTTCAAACGCTGTATTACCGTCAGCGGCATCGGCCCCAAGGGAGCCCTGGGGCTGTTGTCCGTGATGGACGGAGACCAACTGCGTTTCGCGATCCTGGCCCAGGATGTGAAGGCTCTTTCCAAAGCCCCCGGGATCGGCAAGCGCACCGCGGAACGGCTGGTGCTGGAACTGAAGGACAAGCTGCATTATGAGACCGATGATCTTTCCCGGGAGGCCGCCGCTTACGGGGACGGCTGTTTGTCGGGGAATCTGCCGGATCATCCCGGCAAACGGGAGGCAGTAGAAGCCCTGGTGGCATTGGGCTATGGGCAGAGCGAAGCCATGAAGGCCGTCAGTCAGGTGGAGGGGGCTGAGACATTGGATTCCTCCACGCTGTTAAAGCAGGCGTTAAAGAAGCTGTTTTAATATGGGACTGTGAAAATATGGGAAAGAGCGGACAACAAAACTATGGCTAAAAGAATGATAGAGACCAGCCTGACCGAGGAAGATGTGAAGATCGAAGGATCCCTGCGGCCCCAGGTACTTGCGGATTATATCGGTCAGTCCAAGGTAAAACAGACCTTGCAGATTTATATTGAGGCGGCGAAGCAGCGGGGGGACGCCCTGGATCATGTGCTGTTTTACGGCCCGCCCGGTCTGGGTAAGACCACTTTGGCCTCCATTATCGCCAATGAGATGGGAGTACATCTGAAAGTGACCAGCGGTCCGGCCATTGAAAAACCGGGGGAAATTGCCGCTATTTTGAACAATCTGGAGGAGGGGGATCTGCTGTTCGTAGACGAGATTCACCGCCTGAGCCGGCAGGTGGAGGAGGTTTTATACCCTGCCATGGAGGATTACTGCATTGACGTGCTGATCGGCAAAGGCCCTACGGCCCGGTCCGTGCGGCTGGATCTGCCTCATTTTACGCTGGTGGGGGCCACCACCAGGGTGGGCCTGCTCACGGCGCCTCTGCGGGACCGCTTCGGCATGATTCATCATCTGGAGTTTTATTCCGTGGAGGAATTGAAGCTGATTATCCGGCATTCCGCCAAAGTATTGGGGGTGGAGATTGACAACAAAGGGGCGGTGGAACTTGCCCGCCGCAGCCGGGGGACTCCCAGGCTGGCCAATCGGATCTTAAAACGGGTCCGGGACTTTGCCCAGGTCAGGTACGATGGCAGGATCACGGAGGAAGTGGCCCGGGAGGCTCTGGATCTGATGGATGTGGATAAGCTGGGACTGGACCATATCGACCGCAATATTCTCAATACCATGATTGAAAAATTTCAGGGGGGGCCTGTGGGGCTGGACACCCTGGCCGCCGCCATCGGAGAGGACGCGGGGACCATCGAAGATGTGGTGGAGCCTTATCTGCTGAAAAACGGTCTTATTAACCGCACCCCCAGGGGACGGGTGGTGACTGAGTATGCCTACAGACATCTGGGACTTGCGCCCATCCTGTAGCAGAAATTGCCAAAAGAGAAAAGATTTTAGGAAATTAACGGAATGGGCTTGTCTGCCTGCCTGATCTGATATATAATAGAGGCAATAGATATTGTGTTCCTATAGTACAACGGAACGCATATATTGTAGTTATTTGTCGATTGAAAGGGTGGGGAATATGGCTTCCAAAACAGATACAGAGGTAATCATCGGCGGAAAAGTATTTACATTGAGCGGTTATGAAAGCGAGGAGTATCTGCAGAAGGTGGCCTCTTATATCAATAATAAAGTGAATGAATACAGTAAGGTGGACAGCTTCCGCAGGCAGCCTCTGGACACCCAGGGCGTGCTGCTGCAGCTAAATATTGCAGATGACTATTTCAAGGCCAAGAAACAGATTGCGCTGCTGGAAGAGGAATTGCAGCGTAAGGAGAAAGAACTGTACGATTTAAAGCATGAACTGATCTCCTCCCAGATCAAGATGGAAAATATGGAGAAGGACTCCAGGGAGATGGAGATACAATTGCGGGAAAACGCCAAACAGATCGAGAGGCTGGAGAAGGAACATAAGAACAAGAAGCTGCCGGTGTAGGGCAGCTTTTCTCTTGTGATCCAATAAAGCGGACAGATGGGGAAGAGGAATGGAAAGACAGGAACAGGGAACAGATCGTAAAAAAAGGATAGAACTGCTGGCTCCGGCGGGCAACCGGGAAGCCTTTTACGGGGCCGTTCACGCAGGGGCAGATGCCATCTATATGGGAGGGGAAAGATTCGGGGCCAGAGCCTATGCGGACAATTTTTCCAGAGAGGAATTACTTGGCTGTATCCGTTATGGACATCTGTACGGCTGCAAAAGTTACCTCACCGTGAACACTTTGATGAAGGAGCAGGAACTGACAGAACTGGTGGAGGAGTTGGAACCCCTCTATCAGGCAGGGCTGGACGGTGTGATTGTACAGGACTTGGGGGCATTGCAGGTGATTCGACGGCATTTCCCGGAACTGGAGCTTCACGCCAGCACCCAGATGACTGTCACCGGTCCCAGGGGAGCGGCGCTGCTTTCGGAACTGGGAGTGTCCCGGGTGGTGCCCGCCAGGGAACTCTCTCTGGAAGAACTGGAAAATCTCAAACGTGAAAGCGGATTGGAAGTGGAGGCATTTGTCCACGGAGCCATGTGCTATTGTTATTCCGGCGCATGTCTGTTCAGCAGTATTCTGGGCGGCCGCAGCGGCAACCGGGGACGATGCGCCCAGCCCTGCAGGCTGTCCTATGAGACAGAGAGCCCCGGCGGGGCCGTACACAGAAAACAATATTACCCCTTGAGCCTGAAGGATCTGTGTGCTCTTGAACATCTCCCGAAACTGGTGAGGGCCGGCATAGACTCTCTTAAGATTGAGGGACGGATGAAAAAGCCGGAGTATGCGGCAGGAGTGACCGCCATCTATCGAAAATATATAGATCGGTTTCTGGAGCATCCCAAGCGACAGTTCCAGGTGGAAAAACAGGATATGGAAGCCCTGTCCGGACTGTATATCCGCAGCCAAAGGCAGGACGGATATTATTTCAGACACAATGGCCGGGAGATGGTGACCTTGGACAGCCCCTCCTACAGCGGCGTTGATGAAGTTTATCTGTCCGAGGTGAGGCAAAGGTATATAGATCGGAAAAAGCGGTTGGGAATATGGATGAAGGCCACATTTGTCTGTGGGGAATCTGCCCGGCTGGAAATGGGTATGGGACAGCTTCAGATTCAGGTTCTGGGAAATCCGGTGGAGCCTGCCCAGAACCGTCCCGTTACGGAGGAGGATCTTCGAAAACAGTTGCAGAAGCTGGGGGAGACCAGCTTTGTGCCGGAGCAGTTGGAAATTCATACAGACGGAAAGGGCTTTTACTCTCTGAAAGAGGTCAACGCCCTGCGCCGGGAGGCGGTGCGCCGGTTGGAGGATCGGATCATCACAGACCATGGGCTGGCCGTAAGCCGTATGGCGGACCGCCCTCCTTCCGGGCCGGGAGATATGAAGCCGGAAAGGGGATTATCAGAGGGGACCGGGATCGGAGCGACACAGCCGGAAAAACCTCTGGCCGGCGGCTTCCGGGTCCATATTTCCACAGAAGAACAGTTGCTGTGTCTGGCGGAAGTATTCGGAGGGGCGGGAGACAAAAACGCGCCGGCCCGGCAGGACGCTCTCACACCGGAACGGCTCTATGTGGAGAACTGGCTGTTTTCTGCGGGCAAAATACCGGTCGGCGAAGGACAGCGGGAGAAGTACAGGCCCGGTCAGGAGAAAACGCGCCGGGCCCTGGAGCAGTTGGAGGAAAGGGGGATCGCTCTGTGGGTCGCTTTGCCATATGTACTGCGGAGCAAGGACCGGCAGATTATGGAGCAGTCTCTGGAACTGTATCACCAGGGCAGGATCCAGGGCTTTCTGGTGCGGAACCTGGAGGCGTATGGGTGGCTGCGGCAGGAGGAAGGGATTCAGATTCAACTGGACCACACGATGTATGTGTGGAACAGCCAGGCGGCGGCATTCTGGCGTGAAAGGGGCTGTGGGCTGACCTGTCCGCTGGAATTAAACAGCCGGGAATGGGAGGATCTTTTGAACAGGACCAGCGTCTCACCTGAAAAGCTGGTCTATGGACGCATCCCCATGATGGTGACGGCCAACTGTATTGCCAGGACCGCCGGAAAATGCTTGAAAGACCAGGGATACCGGCGGTCTGAGGGAAAGCTGACGGACCGATATCGCACCGGGTTTCCAGTGGAAATCCGCTGTGATGTATGCATGAATGTGATTTATAACAGCGTGCCTCTGTCCCTGCACAAAGAGCTGTCCCGCCGCCGCAATCTATATCCCCGCCTTTCTTTCACCACGGAGAATGGTCGGGAGACAAGGCAGATTCTGGAGTTTTTTGCGGACTGTGCCGCCGGAAAAACCGGCGTCCCTCCATATGGGGATTACACCACAGGCCACGAAAAACGGGGCGTGCTATAAGGATTTTATGGGTTAGGAAGAATCTGGCGCGCATTTTTTTGATTTTGTGGTTGCTATTCCCGGTAATTTCGTCTATACTTACTTTAGTCATATGACACACCGTTTCGGAGGGAATTGCAATGATCGAAGCAACGAGCTGTGGTGGTGTGGTAATTTTCCGAGGCAAGATTTTACTCTTGTATAAGAACTACAGGAATAAATACGAAGGCTGGGTTCTTCCCAAGGGCACTGTGGAAGAGGGCGAGGAGTTCAAGGAGACCGCCCTGCGGGAGGTGCTTGAGGAGTCCGGCGCCAAAGCGTCCATCATCAAGTATATAGGAAAGAGCGAATATACTTTTGCGGTGCCTGAGGATATCGTGACCAAGGATGTACACTGGTATCTGATGATGGCGGACAGTTATTACAGCAAGCCACAAAAAGAGGAATTTTTTGTTGATTCAGGGTTTTACAAGTACCATGAGGCATGCCATCTGCTGAAATTTGCCAATGAAAAGCAGATTTTGGAGCGGGCCTACAGCGAATATCTGGAACTTAAGAAAAATAACCTGTGGGGCAGCAAGAAATATTACTGAGAAGGCATATGAACCTGTGCTTCAGTTCTTGTTCCGGGGAAGATATTCCCCGGAATTTTTTCTTTGTATTTTTATCATTTCCATTTATTGATATTTGTGTTATACTAGGATGCATGAATCCGGCGTTTGCCCGGATGAAATGAGATGGCACGCCGGACCGGGGAGGGAACCATGCCGCAACTGGAATATTACCCCAGGCTCTATGTAAGCGAGAGCATAAACAGGGAAAAGCTGGAAAAACTAAAAAAAGACCTGGCGTCCAGGCCCCATAAGGCTGACGTGTATCTGCTGGCACTGCCGGAGAATTCCTCGGATCAGCTCTCGATCTATGAGTCAAAATATCTGAGGCAGGAATATTATGACAGGCATCCCCTCTATGTCATAGGGATCGCGGCAGAATACCCGGAGGCCATGGGTATGGTGGAACAGATTGCCCGGGAAGCCTGGGCCGCCAGGGGGGACGCCCGGCTGCGGGAATATCTGACAGCGGGCATGGAGAGTGCAGATGTGGAGCATGGCATTGAAAATACTTAGCATATTGGGAATCATCCTGCTTTGCCTGCTGATTCTCGTCCTCACGGCGCTGCTGTTGGTGCTGTTCTGTCCGGTGACATATCGGGGAGGCGCCACGGCCCACGCAGGGGAATACAGGGTCTGGTTCCGATTCCGATGGTTTCTGGGATTGGTGCGGGGAACTTTTTCCTACCCGGGAGAGGGAGGGACGCAAATCAAGCTGCTGTGGCGGACAGTCTATGGCGGCGGAAAGCGGGCAGAAGAAGATTCGAAGGACCCTGCGCCGGGAGCCTCCGAATCCTCGGAGAAAACGGCGGAAACAATGTCGGAAACAGGAGAATCTTCGGAGAAAACGGTGGAAACAATGCCGGAAACAGGAGAATCTTCGGAGAAGGCGGCGGAAATAATGCCGGAAACAGGAGAATCTTCGGAGAAAGCGACGGAAACTGTGTCGGAACAGCAGACAGGGAAGGTATCGGAACCCTCCTCTCAGGCTGCAACGGCCGATGGAGGTCAAAAGGCGGAAGAGGCAGAAGCAGAGAATAAAAATCAGCAGGCAAAGGCGGAAGGCCGACGAGGGTTGAAAGAGAGACTGCCAGCCTTTCTGGAATTGATACGTGACCGGGACAATCAGGAACTGGTAAAACACGGGTTTTCCCGTCTGGGCAAGATTCTAAGGAGTCTGCGTCCCCGCTTCCTGCGGGCCCAGGCCCTGGTGGGGCTTGGAGAGCCGGATCTCACAGGGTATGCCTATGGAATCTATTGGGCTGTAAAGCCTTTTCTGGGAAAAAAATGCCAGGCGGCGATCACTCCGGACTTTGAACGACGGGTAATAGAAGGAGAGATTGTTCTGGGAGGGCGGGTTATGGCGGCGGTGGTCCTGCACCATGTTGTCAGGGTGCTGCTTGACAGACGCCTGCGCCGGCTGATTGACCGGCTGAAAACCATTTGACAGGAATTTGTGGAACTTTAAATAAGCAGGAGGTTAAGAAGCAATGGCGGATAAGGAAACGAAAGGTAAGGATATGGCGGAGCGAAAAGGATTTCCCGGGGTGGTGGAATCCCTGCTGCAGGGGATGGAAAGTGTGCTGTCGGCCAAAACCGTGGTAGGCCAGCCCGTACAGGTGGGAGATGTGACCATCCTGCCCCTGGTGGATGTGAGTTTCGGATTCGCGGCGGGGGCGGGCAATCATTCCGACAAAAATTCAGCCAGAAACGGCGGCGGCCTGGGAGGAAAGATGTCTCCCAGCGCAGTGCTGATCATCAAAGACGGCGCTACCAGGCTGGTAAGTGTGAAAGACCAGAGCACCATGACCAAACTCCTGGATCTGCTGCCGGACCTGGTGGACAAATTCACAGGCAAAAAGGAGATGGGCATGGAGGACACAGAAGCCGTGGACATCGCTTTTCCTGACCGGGAGGCATAAAAGCCGGGATATTTGTTCCGAAACGGACAGCGGCCGCATATACTGGCATGAGAGCTGTTTATATAGGGAACGGGTATGAAACTTTTTAAACTGATCGGGCTGGCTGCTTTTTTTATCGCATTGGGAATGTTGATCATGTTGTTTATGAACAGCAAGCTGATGGGATTGTTTTTGATTGCCCTGCTGCTTTTGCTGGGCTATTGCTGTCTTTGCTGTGATCTGTAGGCGGGGGCTATATAAGGGACAATGGGAGTATGGGAAACGGGATTAACTGGGAAGAAGTCGATAGGGCGCAAAGCGAGGACGAACTGCGGCGCATAAAGCTGTGGCTGTTCCAGGAGAATATCCGTCTCCAGAATGAGCGCGACGAGTTGGAGGATATGCAGGACAAGCTGTTGAAAGAGCAGGCCCGTTTCCGGGAGGAGATGGAGGCCCTGAGCCGCCGGATCGCTTTGGAACAGAAGCGGCTGCGGGAAGAGAATCTGTTTTTTGACAAGAAGCTGGCGATCCTGCAGGACGGTTTTCGCAAACTGGAGGAGGACAGACAGCGTTTTGAACAGGAGAGACGCAGGCTGGAGGGCGGACGACGTCAGCGGGAGAGCATGGAACTGCCGGGTCAGGGGGAGAATGTGGCTCATGTGCTGTTCCGCAGCGCGGGGAATCCCCTTACTCTGCGCAAACGGTACCGGGATCTGCTGAAAATATTCCATCCGGATAATTTCTGCGGGGATGCGGAATTGATGCAGTATATCAATCGGGAATTCCAACGCCGCAAAGAAGATTAAATTCTGTTCAAACCATAAGAACAAAGTACGACAAAAAACCGGCTCATCTGAACCGGTTTCTCTTTGCTTTCTTATGGATTGTTTACCTGTTAAATCCTGGTAATTAAGCCCTCTCGACCTTGCCGGACTTTAAGCACCTGGTGCAAACATGTAATTTCCTGGTAGCGCCGTTTACCATGCACTTCACATTTTTAATGTTGGACTTCCACATTGCATTGCTTCTTCTATGAGAATGGCTTACGTTGTTACCGAAATGAACGCCCTTACCACAAACATCACACTTAGCCATCTTGACACCTCCTCAACCTTAAGCTGTTTTCTTTATTTATCATTGCATAAAAATTAACAACATTGATATATTAACAGAAAAAGCGCAGAAAAGCAAGTACAAAAATGAAAATTTTAATTTTTTGTTTTTGGGGTGTTCCATTTTTATCCAAAAGCATGTATAATGGTGATTAAATGGAGCGAAAATGGCAGTCTCCCGGATCGGGCCGGAAAGAGATCCAGACACAGGGGACGGACCGTCCGAAAGGGAACGGGAACTGCCGGCTCAATATGAAGGAGGTACTACGATATGAAGGGTTCTTCTATGAATACACATATGGGCAATATTGTGATCAACAACGAAGTGATAGCCCAATATGCCGGAAGCGTGGCCGTAGAATGCTTCGGCATCGTCGGCATGGCGGGGGTCAGCATGAAGGACGGCATGTCCAAGCTCCTGAAAAAGGACAATCTGACCAGGGGTATCAACGTAAGCCTGAATAACAACAAGCTGACGCTGGATTTCCATGTGATCGTGGCCTATGGCGTCAGCATCATCGCCGTGTCTGACAATCTGATCAGCAGTGTGAAATATAAGGTGGAGGAGTTTACCGGCATCCATATCGAAAAGATCAACATCTTCGTGGAAGGTGTCAGGGTGATAGACTGAAATCCGCGGCGGCCCGCAGCGGCAGATATGACGGCTGCCGGCGGCTTGGAGGGAAAAACGGTTTGCCGAAACGGCGGTTGCGGAATTTAAAATAGGAGGACTTATCGTGACTTCAAATACTATCGATGCTAAGATGTTGTCTAAGATGTTCTTGGCTGGCGCAAAAAACCTGGAGAGCAAGAAAGAGTGGATCAATGAGTTAAATGTATTTCCCGTCCCGGACGGCGATACGGGTACCAATATGACCATGACCATCATGTCGGCGGCCAGAGAGGTGTCCGCATTGGGAGAAAATGCGGACATGACGGCGCTGTGCAAGGCCGTTTCCAGCGGTTCCCTGCGGGGAGCCAGAGGGAATTCCGGGGTCATCCTGTCCCAGCTTCTCCGCGGCTTTACCAAAAGCATCAGCGGCAAGGAACAGCTTACCATCCCGGAACTTTCCGATGCCTTTGACAAGGCGGTGGAAACCGCCTATAAGGCCGTGATGAAGCCCAAGGAGGGAACCATCCTTACTGTGGCCAGGGGCGGCGCGGAGAAGGCGCGGGAACTGGCTAAGGGCGGCATGGAGGACATGGGAGCATTCCTGGCCCAGGTCATAGAGCACGCCCGGTATGTGTTGAGCCAGACGCCGGAACTTCTGCCTGTGCTAAAACAGGCGGGGGTGGTGGACTCCGGCGGCCAGGGACTGGTGGAGGTGATGAGCGGCGCCTACGACGCTTTTATGGGCAAGGAGATCGACTATACCATCTCCGCAGCGGCCCAGGAAAGCCGTCCCGGCAAATCATCCGGATATCAGGCCCAGGCCCAGGCGGAAATCAAATTCGGTTACTGTACCGAGTTTATCATTTTGCTGAGCAAGACTTTCAATATTAAGCATGAGATGGATTTCAAGGCTTATCTGGAGTCCATCGGTGATTCCATCGTATGCGTGGCGGACGAGGACGTGGTCAAGGTACATGTACATACCAATGACCCCGGACTGGCGATCCAGAAGGCATTGAAGTATGGACAGTTATCAAATCTGAAGATTGACAATATGCGCCTGGAACACCAGGAGAAGCTGTTTAAGATGAGTGAGAAGGAGGCGGCAGTTTCTGCCCCGGCGTCCGCGCCGACGCAGCCTCCCAAGCCTGTGGGCTTTCTGGCAGTGTCCGTAGGAGACGGGGTGAACGAGATATTTAAGAGTCTGGGAGTGGACCATATCATTGAGGGAGGCCAGACCATGAATCCCAGCACCGCGGATATTCTGGACGCCGTGGATCAGGTGAACGCCGAGACCATTTTCATCCTGCCCAATAACAAGAACATTATCCTGGCAGCCAATCAGGCGGCGGAACTGATGACGGATAAGAACCTGCTGGTGATTCCCACCAAGACCATTCCCCAGGGTATCACGGCGGTGATCAATTTTGTGCCGGAAATGTCCGTGGAGGACAATGAAGTCAATATGATGCAGGAGATCGGCAATGTGAAAACCGGTCAGGTAACTTACGCCGTGCGGGATACCACGATTGATGATAAGGAGATCAAGCAGGGAGATTATATGGGCATTGGCGATGCGGGCATCCTGTCCGTGGGCCAGGATATGCTTCAGGTTACCAGAGACATGGTGAAGGCCATGGTAGATGACTCCAGCGAACTGATCAGCGTATATTACGGCAGCGATGTGCAGGAGGAGGCCGCCGGGCAGCTTCGCAAAGAACTGGAAGAGGCTTACCCCGGCTGCGATATCGAATTGCAGTACGGCGGGCAGCCCATTTACTACTATGTGATTTCTGTGGAATAGGGATATGCGTGAGGGCTGGGAGCCGCCCGGGAAAGCGGCTGTCTGCCCTTTTATATTATCCGGTCTATTAAGGAGTATGGTTATGGAGGACAGCGCTTCCATCTTGGAATTAAAGGGGATCGGCGAGAAATCCCAGAAAATGTTTGCCAAAGTGAATATCCGCACCCTGGGAGATCTGCTATACTATTACCCCAGGGATTATGAGATGTTCCGGGAACCGGTGCCCCTCTCTCAGGCCAGGACGGGAGAGGTATGCGCCGTGCAGGCCATGGTCTGCGGTACTGTGAATATGAAAAAAGTGCGTAGTCTGACCCTGCTGAATGTGCTGGTGCGGGATGATTCCGGAGGGATGCAGCTCACTTTTTTCAATATGCCTTTCCTTAAGAATGTGTTAAAACCCGGCAGCCGCCATATCTTTCGGGGACGGGTACAGGCCAGGGGAACGGCCCTGGTGATGGAACAGCCCCGGATATACAAGCCGGAAGAATATGCCGGATATCTGGCTTTTATCCAGCCCCGTTACGCTCTGACCAAAGGCCTGACCAATCAGGCGGTACAGAAAGCGGTGAAACAGCTGTTGACCGGCTATACCTTTGGCCCGGACCCTTACCCCGAATCTCTGCGTAGGCAGTATAATCTGATGGAACGCAGAGAAGCCATCCATAATATGCATTTCCCGGTCAGCTATGAAGAATTGGTAAAGGCCCGCAGGCGGGTGGTATTCGAGGAATTTTTCTCTTTTCTGTATCTGCTCCGGGAAAACAGGGAGCAGTGTAAGTTGCTGGAAAACGAATACCGCATGCTGGAGACCGCAGATACCGGCAGGCTGCTGGAGCAGCTGCCATATCGGCTGACAGGGGCTCAGATGAGAGCCTGGCAGGAGATTTGCCGGGACCTGTCCTCCCCCTGGTGCATGAACCGGCTGGTACAGGGGGACGTGGGTTCCGGCAAAACCATCATCGCGGTGCTGGCTCTGCTCATGTGTGCCGCCAACGGTTTCCAGGGAGCCATGATGGCGCCCACGGAGGTGCTGGCAGCTCAGCATTACGAAGGTATCTGTCAGTATGTGGAAAAGTATCATGCAGCGCTGCGGCCTCTGCTTCTGGTGGGCAGCATGACGGCTAAGGAAAAGCGGGATGCCTACGAAAAGATCGCCTCCGGGGAAGCCAATCTGGTGGTGGGTACTCATGCGGTGATCCAGGAGAAAGTGCATTTCAAAAATCTGGCCCTGGTGGTCACGGACGAGCAGCACCGTTTCGGAGTGCGCCAGCGGGAGGTGCTGGCGGAAAAAGGCAGCAATCCCCATGTGCTGGTGATGAGCGCCACCCCCATTCCCAGGACTCTGGCCATTATCCTGTACGGGGATCTGCAGGTATCCGTCATCGACGAACTTCCGGCCAATCGGCTTCCCATCAAAAACTGTGTGGTGGGCACTTCTTACCGGCCCAAGGCGTACCAGTTTATAGAAAAGGAGGTGCGGGCCGGGCGGCAGGCTTATGTGATCTGTCCCATGGTGGAGGAGGGGGAGATGGAGGATCTGGAAAATGTGTCTGAGTATGCCCAGAAGCTGCGGGCGGCTTTGCCTGCGGATATGCAGGTGGCCACTCTCCACGGCAAGATGAAAGCCGCCGATAAAAACCGGGTCATGGAAGAATACGCGGCCCACAATATTGACGTGCTGGTGTCCACCACGGTGATCGAGGTGGGCATCAATGTGCCCAATGCCACAGTGATGATGGTGGAAAACGCGGAGCGCTTCGGCCTGGCACAGCTTCATCAGCTCAGGGGCCGGGTGGGCCGGGGAGAACATCAAAGCTATTGTATCTTCATCAGCGCCCAGGACAGCAAAGATACCATGGAACGCCTGGATATCCTGAACCGTTCCAACGATGGTTTTTACATTGCCTCGGAGGATTTGAAGCTGCGGGGACCGGGGGATCTGTTCGGCATCCGCCAGAGCGGTGCGTTCGCCTTCCGGATGGGGGATATCTATACGGATGCGGAGATCCTGAAGCAGGCCAGCCAGGCCGTGGACCGGGTCCGGGCAGCGATGGGCGGAAATGCCGGAGAAGAGAATGTTCCGGACGGGAACGGCCCGGAAAGGGAATACGGGGAACTGATAGAATATTTACACCGGGAAACCCGGCTACAGGTTGACTTTAGAAGCATTTGAGGGTATACTACTTGGAAAGGGTGTCCATAATCACCCCAAGAGAGGAACGGATAAATCAATGTCAAAGGTTGCCATAATCACAGACAGCAATAGCGGGATTACCCAGGCCCAGGGGAAGGAAATGGGGATTTTTGTATTGCCCATGCCTTTCTTTATAAACGAGGAGACTTTTTATGAGGATATCAGCCTGACCCAGGAGCAGTTCTACGAGAAGCTGCGGGGGGGTGCGGAGATCCATACCAGCCAGCCGTCGCCGGAGTCGGTGATGCAGCTTTGGGATGAGGTACTGAAAGACTATGACGAGATCGTGCATATTCCCATGAGCAGCGGTCTGTCCGGTTCCTGCCAGAGCGCTGTTATGTTGGCCCAGGACTATGCCGGCAAGGTACAGGTGGTGAACAACCAGCGGATTTCCGTAACCCAGAGGCAGTCCGCATTGGATGCGAAGCTATTGGCCTCCAAAGGGATGAATGCTTTGGAGATCAAGAACTTCCTGGAAGAAGATAAGTTTAACAGCAGCATTTATATCATGCTGGACACCCTGTATTATCTGAAAAAGGGAGGCCGGATTACGCCGGCGGCCGCGGCGCTGGGCACATTGCTGAAGCTGAAGCCGGTACTGCAGATCCAGGGGGAAAAGCTGGATGCTTTCGCCAAGGCCCGCACCACCAACCAGGGCAAGTCCATTATGATCAACGCCATCAAAAAGGATATTGAGAACCGTTTTGGAGGTATGACCGAGGATAAGCATATCTGGCTCCAGATTGCCCATACGGCCAACGAGGAAGCCGCCAGGGCTTACAGGGACGAAATTCTGGAACAGTTCCCGGGATATGACATCCATATTGATCCCCTGTCCCTGAGTGTGGCCTGCCATATCGGCCCCGGCGCATTGGCATTTGCCTGCTGCAGGAAAGTAGAAGCGTAAGTCTACGAGAGAGGAACATTCGTAGTTTTGTTAAGAAAACAGAGAATTACAGAACGGTCAGAAAAGCAGCGGGCGCTTCGCAGAGGTGCTCGCTATAGTTGTTTTTCCTTTTCCTGCCACAAAATGTATGTTATAATGTACACAGGCAAAAAGGAAGGATGCATGAGAATATGCACAAAACCGCTGGGAATGTTATATTTCCCGGGGGTTTATCGCTGTTCATTTTGCTTTTTAGATAGAAATTCTGATATGGATGAGGTAAATTATGGCAAAAACAGATACAAATTACGGTGCTTCTAATATCACGGTACTGGAGGGACTGGAGGCGGTGCGCAAGCGGCCGGGCATGTATATCGGCAGTGTGTCCACTAAGGGATTGAACCATTTGATTTATGAGATTGTGGACAATTCCGTGGACGAACATCTGGCAGGGTATTGCGATACCATCCGGGTGACTCTGGAGGCGGACGGCTCTGCCACCGTCAGCGACAACGGAAGAGGAATTCCTGTGGGAATGCACGAGAAGGGCGTAAGTGCCGCGCGTCTGGTGTTCACTACCCTGCACGCCGGAGGAAAATTTGACAATAGTGCCTATAAAACCAGCGGCGGTCTCCACGGGGTGGGTTCCTCGGTGGTCAATGCGCTGTCCAATCGGTTGACCGTAACGGTCAAGGTGGGGGGCTGTATCTATCAGGACCAATATGAGAAGGGCCTGCCCGTGGTGGAACTGGAAAACGGCTTGCTCCCCATTATCGGAAAGACCCGGGAGACCGGCACCACCATCAATTTCCTGCCGGATGACACCATCTTTGACAAGACCCGTTTCAAGGAGGATGAGGTTAAGAGCCGTCTTCATGAGACGGCTTACCTGAACCCGGAACTTACCATTGTTTTTGAGGACAGGCGTAAGGAGGAGCCGGAGCAGGTCACATTCCATGAGCCGGAGGGGATCACAGGCTTTATTAAGGACATGAACAAGGGGGATGAACCGGTTCATGAATGCATTTACTTTAAGGGTGAATCTGAGGGCATCATGGTGGAGGTGGCCTTTCAGTATGTGAATGAATTTCATGAGAATGTGCTGGGCTTCTGCAATAATATATACAATTCCGAAGGGGGAACCCACCTGACAGGCTTTAAGACCCAGTTCACCAATGTGATCAATACCTATGCAAGGGAATTGGGGATTTTGAAAGAGAAGGATGTGAATTTCACCGGGGCAGATGTGCGGAACGGCATGTCGGCGGTGGTATCCATCAAGCATCCGGATCCCCGTTTCGAGGGCCAGACAAAAACCAAGCTGGACAACCAGGATGCCGCCAAAGTGGTAGCCAAGGTCACGGGGGAAGAGATCGTCCGATACTTTGACCGCAATCTGGAGGTATTGAAAAATATCATTGGCTGCGCGGAGAAAGCCGCCAGAATCCGTAAGACGGAGGAAAAAGCCAGGACCAATATGCTGACCAAACAGAAATTTTCCTTTGATTCCAACGGAAAGCTGGCCAACTGTGAGTCCAAAGATCCCTCCAAATGCGAAATTTTTATCGTGGAGGGGGATTCCGCAGGTGGCAGCGCAAAGACGGCCCGAGACCGCAGCTTTCAGGCGATTCTGCCCATCCGGGGCAAGATTTTGAATGTGGAAAAGGCCAGTATCGACAAGGTGCTTGCCAATGCGGAGATCAAGACCATGATCAATGCCTTTGGATGTGGTTTTTCTGAAGGCTATGGAAATGATTTTGATATCTCCAAGCTGCGGTATGACAAGATTATCATTATGACGGATGCGGATGTGGACGGTTCTCATATCTCCATGTTGCTGCTGACGCTGTTTTACCGCTTTATGCCGGAACTGATCTATGAGGGGCATGTGTATCTGGCCATGCCGCCTCTATACAAAGCCATGCCCTCCAAGGGAAAAGAGGAGTATCTCTACGATGACAAGGCGCTGGAGAGATACCGCAAGCGGCACAAGGGGCCTTTCACCTTGCAGCGGTACAAAGGTCTGGGTGAGATGGATGCCCAGCAGTTGTGGGAAACCACGCTGGACCCTGCCACCCGAATGATGAAGCGCGTGGAGATCGAGGACGCAAGGCTGGCTACAGATCTGACCAGCACGCTGATGGGTACGGATGTACCGCCCCGGCGGGCATTCATATATGATCATGCCACGGATGCGGAACTGGATTATAATGCGTAGGAATGACTATGAGTGCAATGACTATATGGAAGAGTGGAACTTTGAGAACTGGGGTGTGAAATATTGGTCTAGGACTTCGGAATTTTTGAAATATGCAGAGGAACATAATCGCTGAATTCAAAAAGGGGGTGAATAAATGCGATACTTTAATACGGAGGGGGCATGCAATCCCCAGGAACATTACATGGTAAAGCTGGACGATCGGCTGGAAGAGATAAAAAAAATGCTGGTGGACCGGAAAAAATATTTTATTATCAACAGAGGGCGGCAGTACGGAAAAACTACTATGTTAAGGGCTCTGGAAAAATATCTGGAGAAGGACTATATTGTTCTGTCTTTGGACTTTCAGGGATTGGAGACTGAAAAATATGCTAACTCCGTAACCTTTGCGCATGCCTTTGCAAAGGAATTGCTGGAAGCGGCAAATCTTACGATGCTCCGGGACCAGAAGCCGCTCTGGGAGCCCCTTGCGCATTTTGCGGACGGAGCGGAAAAAGACGGCATTATGGAACTGTTTGTCATTCTCAGCAGGATGTGCAAAGACGCGGAAAAACCAATTGTACTGATGATCGATGAAGTAGACAGTGCTTCGAATAATCAGGTATTTGTAGATTTTCTCTCCATTTTGAGAAAATATTATCTGGGCCGGGATAAGATGCCGATTTTTCATGCGGTGGTTCTGGCGGGGGTATATGATATTAAAAACCTGAAGCTGAAACTGCGGCCTGAAACGGAGCATCAGTATAACAGTCCCTGGAACATTGCCGCAAAATTTAAGGTGGATATGAGTTTTTCCGCAAACCAGATTGCCTCCATGCTGTCAGACTATGAGGCGGATTATCATACAGGAATGGATCTCCGGGAAATTGCTGGAGAAATATACCGATATACCTCCGGGTATCCTGTACTTGTCTCCGCCATCTGCAAATATATTGACGAGGACCTTTCTGGCGGAGATGGTTTTGAAAGCATGGAGGGAGCCTGGACAAGAGAGGGTATTTTAAGAGCCGTAAAAGCGATATTGGTTGACAATGTTCCGCTGTTTGAAAGCATGATACGCCATATCAATGAATACCCGGAGATGAAGAAAATGTTTCAGGCCATTCTCTTCCAGGGGAGTGAATTTGCCTATAATCCGGATACAAAGGAGATCAATCTGGCTCACATGTTTGGTTACGCGGTTGACGAGGCCGGAAAAGTGCGGATCGCAAACAGGATATTTGAGACCCGCCTTTATAATTATTTCCTATCTGAGGAAGAATTGACAAGTGTGATCGGTAAAGTTCCGTTTTCCGTTTGTGGACACAGAATTCCTGTGTTATAATGGGCAATGGATCATGCATAATTCGCATATGGAAATTAATTGACTTTATCCAAGGCAGAATACGGCCAGATGGCGGAGGACAGGGGAATGATCTTATTGGTAATTGACACGCAAAAGGGCATAACTGATAATAGGCTGTTCGCGTTCGAAAAATTCAGGGAAAATGTGAAAACGCTGCTCTCCGCGGCCAGAGAAAATGGCGTGGAAGTGGTATACGTCCGTCATGACGACGGGCCCGGCACAGGATTTTCCATGGGGGACGATGAATTTGAGATATTTGAAGAATTTGCCCCCAGAGAGAGGGAATGTATTTTTGACAAGACGGTAAACAGCGCCCTTCACAGTTCCACAGGTCTGGCGGACTATCTGTCCCAAAAAGGCGAGCGTCAGATTATGGTAGCTGGCCTGCAGACCGACTTTTGCATAGATGCTACCATTAAGAGTGGCTTTGAACAGGGCTATGAGATATTTGTACCAGAGTATGCCAATTCCACTTTTGACAATGATTATATGAAAAAGGATGTTTGCTATCACTACTACAACGATTTTATATGGCCTCAGAGATATGCGCGACAGGTCACTATGGAAGAGGCTGTGGCCAGACTGGGCGGATCCCTTTAATCCCCCGGATGTCAAAGCCCAATAGAGCAGGAGACAGAATAAATGGAAGACAACAGCAGAATCATCAGAACGGAATATTCGGAGGAAATGCAGAAATCCTTCATTGACTACGCCATGAGTGTAATCATCGCCAGGGCGCTGCCGGATGTGCGGGACGGTCTGAAACCCGTGCAGCGCAGAACCCTCTATGATATGCACGAACTGGGCATACGGTATGACAGACCCTACCGAAAAAGCGCCCGTATCGTAGGCGACACCATGGGTAAATATCATCCTCATGGAGACAGTTCCATCTACGACTCTCTGGTGGTCATGAGTCAGGATTTCAAAAAGGGGATGCCGCTCATCGACGGCCATGGTAACTTCGGCAATATCGAGGGGGACGGGGCGGCTGCCATGCGTTACACCGAGGCCAGGCTCCAGAAAGTTACCCAGGAAGCGTTTCTGGCGGACTTGGACAAAGATGTGGTGGATTTTATGCCCAACTTTGACGAGACCGAGAAAGAGCCCACGGTGCTGCCCGTAAAGATTCCCAACTTTCTGGTGAACGGCTCCGAAGGCATCGCCGTGGGCATGGCCACCAGTACCCCGCCTCACAATCTGGGGGAAGTGATAGACGCCATGAAGGCCTATATGCTGGACGAGAATATTACCACCAGGGAGTTGATGCGGTATATTAAGGGTCCGGATTTTCCCACCGGCGGGATCGTGACCAACAAAGACGAACTGCTGGAGATTTATGAGACCGGCACGGGCAAGATCAAGATCCGGGGAAAAGTGGAATTCGAGAAATCCAAAGGTGGTAAGACCAATGTGGTGATCACCGAGATCCCCTATCCCATGATCGGCATGAATATCTCCAAATTCCTGATGGATGTGGCGGCGCTGGCGGAGAGTAAGAAAACGCAGGATATCGTGGATATTTCCAACCAGTCCTCCAAGGAGGGCATTCGGATTGTCATCGAACTGCGCAAGGACGCGGACCCGGAAAACTTTGTGAATCTGCTCTACAAAAAGACCCGTCTTGAGGACACTTTCGGTGTCAATATGCTGGCAATTTACAATGGCAGGCCGGAGACGCTGGGGTTAAGAGCGGTTCTGAAGGCAGTGGTTGATTTTCAATATGAAGTGGCCACCCGCAAGTACACCAATCTGCTGGCAAAAGAAATGGACCGCAGGGAAGTGCAGGAGGGGTTGATCAAAGCCTGCAATGTGATTGACCTGATCATCGAGATTCTACGGGGTTCCAAGGACAGGGCCATGGCAAAGGACTGCCTGGTAAACGGCAAGGTGGAGGGCATTAAGTTTAAATCTAAGGAGTCTAAGATTATGGCGGCTCAGCTCATGTTTTCCGAGAAACAGGCCAACGCCATTCTGGAGATGCGCCTGTACAAGCTGATCGGCCTGGAGATCGAAGCCCTGATCAATGAGCATGAGGAGACCATGGCCAATATCTACCGCTATGAAGATATCCTGGCCCGCAGGGATTCCATGGCCCAGGTGATTATGAATGAATTGGAGGAGATCAAGCGGGAATATAGCCGCAGGCGACGCACTGCCATTGAGAACGCCCAGGAAGCCGTCTATAAGGAGAAAGAGATCGAGGAGATGGAGATCATGTTCCTGATGGACCGCTTCGGCTATGCCAAGACTGTAGATATGGCCACCTACGAGCGCAACAGAGAGGCGGCGGAGGGAGAGAATAAATATATCTTCAAATGCAAAAATACCGGAAAAATATGTCTGTTCACAGATATCGGCCAGCTTCACACCATCAAGGTCATGGATCTGCCCTTCGGAAAATTCCGGGACAAGGGTGTGCCCATTGACAATGTGAGCAATTTCAGTTCGGACAGGGAGCGGATCGTATTCCTTACCAGCCAGACAGAACTGAACCTGTGCAGAGTGCTGTTCGTCACTGCCCAGTCCATGATGAAGGTGGTGGATGGCGGCGAGTTCGATGTGAGCAAGCGCACCGTAGCTTCCACCAAGCTGCAGGAAGGCGACAGCGTGGTCAGTATAGTCTGCCTCCACGAACAGAAGCATGTGGTGCTCCAGACCCAGGAAGGGTATTTTCTCCGATTTGCCCTGGAGGAGGTTCCCGAGAAGAAAAAAGGGGCAGTGGGTGTACGTGGCATGAAACTGGGTGACAAAGACCTGGTGGAGGGTGTATACTATACCCAGAACGGCATGGAAGCGTCCATCCAGTACAAAAGCAGGAATCTGGTACTAAACAGCCTGAAGCTGGGCCGGCGGGATACAAAAGGCGTAAAAGTCCGGGCATAATATGAGAAAAAGATAAGACGCGCATGCAGTGGTATGAACGGATATTTGGAACAGGGGGAAGAGATGCGGGTAATAGCGGGAACGGCAAGGAGTCTGCCCTTAAAGACTCCCCGGGGGCAGGAGACCAGGCCCACCACAGACAGAATCAAAGAGACGCTTTTCAATATTCTGCAGCAGGATATTCCGGGCTGTGTTTTCGTGGATCTGTTCAGCGGCAGCGGAGGCATCGGCATAGAGGCTTTAAGCCGCGGCGCCAGGAAAGCATACTTTGTGGAAAATGCCCGGGAGCCGTTGAGTTGTCTGACGGATAATCTGGAATTTACGCGGTTCCAGGATCGGGCCGTGGTCTTAAAACAGGATGCGGTGGCGGCTCTGGCCAGCATAGCAGAGCAGACGGTGGACATCCTCTTTATGGATCCGCCTTACGGGCAGGAGCAGGAGCGGCGGGTGCTGGAGGCTTTGCAGAACATGCGTTATATAACAGGTGATACCCTGATTGTAACGGAGGCCTCTTTGGATACCCATATGGATTATGCAGAGGAACTGGGCTTCTCCATTATTCGGGAGAAAACATACAAGACCAATAAGCATGTTTTTCTGAAAAAGACAAAATGAGAGGAAAGGTTGAGTACCAAGTATGAAAAGAGCAGTATACCCGGGCAGTTTTGACCCCATGACGCTGGGCCATCTGGATATTATCAGGCGGGCAGCGCCCATGTTTGACGAATTAACCGTGGCAGTTTTGAATAATACGCAAAAGACACCGTTGTTTTCTGTGGAAGAACGTGTTAATATATTAGAGAAAGCAACCTTGGAACTGCCCAATGTGAAGATTTCCAGCTTCAGCGGGCTGCTGATTGACTATTGTCGGGAGAACGACTTCCATATCGCCGTCAGGGGGCTGCGGGCCATCACGGACTTTGAGTATGAGTTACAGATTGCCCAGGCCAACCGCCAGATGTCCAAGGACGCGTTGGACACCATATTTCTCACCACCAGTCTTGAGTATGCGTATTTGAGTTCCACCAGTGTGAAAGAATTTGCCAGCTTCAACGGGGATATCTCCCAGTGTGTACCCGAATGGGAGGCTGAACTGATTTATCAAAAATATGGCTACCGCTGACAGAACCGGGAAGGCCGGGGCTGGCACAGGAGGCCGCAGACAGGGAGGATTACATGAGTAGCAGGATTGAACAGCTAATTGATGAAATAGAAGAATATATTGACAGCTGCAAATACCAGCCCTTGTCCAGTACCAAAATTATCGTGAACAAGGAAGAGATAGACGAACTGTTGCGGGATCTGCGGATGAAAACACCGGATGAGATTAAGCGGTATCAGAAGATCATCAGCAACAAGGAAGCAATCCTGAACGATGCCCGGGCCAAGGCGGAGGCGCTGATCAACGAAGCTACCCTACATACCAACGAGCTGATCAATGAGCATGAGATTATGCAGCAGGCTTATGCCCAGGCCAATGAGGTGGTGTCCATGGCTTCCCAGCAGGCCCAGGAAATTCTGGACAATGCCACCATAGAGGCCAATAATGTGCGGGCTGCCGCCATGCAGTATATGGACGATATGCTGGCCCATCTGGAGAACATCATCACCTCGGCCACCCAGTCGGCCAGGAGCGGGTATGAGAATTTCACCCTTTCCATGAATCAGTACCGGGATATAATTCAGTCTAACAGAAACGAACTGCATCCTGCGGAAGATTACGGGGATGTGGAGTTTCGGAATATTGAGGACGCAGATGAGTAGTTTCGGAAGTAAACAAAACCGGTTTCAAAGGGAAACCGGTTTTTCTAAACTTATAAGCCATGCCGCCGGAAAGGCCTTTGCCTTTCTGTTTCTGCTGGCCGGGCTGCTGGCAGCATCGCTGCCGTCTGTTCAGGCCGCCCCTGATTTCCTGCAGCGGGAGGACGGTATTGTGGTGGTGATCGATCCCGGACACGGCGGGGACAACGAAGGGACCAAAGAGAACGGATTTTGTGAGAAAGAGATGACCCTGGCCACGGCCCTGGCCCTACATGAGAGACTGACCCAATACGACGGGATTACAGTGTATCTGACCCGGGTGGATGATACCAAGCTGTCTCTGGCTCAGCGGTCAGCCTTTGCTCAGGCTGTGGAAGCTGATTTTCTGTTCAGCATACACTACAATGCCTCGGAGAGCCATGAACTGTTCGGATCGGAAGTATGGGTTCCCCTGGAGGCTCCTTACAATGCCCTGGGCTACCAGTTCGGCTGTACGCTGCTCACAAGTCTGCGGGAGAAGGGCCTGTTCATTCGGGGTGTCAAGACCCGCAGGAATGATAAAGGCACGGATTATTACGGCATCATCCGGGAATCAGCAGCGCTGGGGATTCCTGCGGTAATCATTGAACATTGTCATGTGGATGAGGTACGTGACTATCCCTACTGTGACAGCCCGGAGAAGCTGGAGGCTTTCGGACATGAGGATGCGGACGCCATTGCCCGGTTCCTGGGACTTTCCAGCAGCCGCCTGGGTCTGGATTTCAGCGGAGGGCCGGAAGATCCCTTTTTGCGGGAGGTATACGCGATGGATACGGGAAAGGTGGTCCCCTCCACCCTGATCGATACCACGGCGCCGGAGATCTGTATGGTGGAGCAGGTGTCCCAGGACTATGAGGGCATGCAGGCCACAGTACAGATCGCGGCGGCGGATTATGACAGCCCCCTGATGTACTATGCCTACAGTCTGGACGGAGGGCTCACTTATTCTCCCAGACAGCCCTGGCCGGGAAGCGATACCCTCACAGGGGAGTATCAGGATCTGTTTCAGGTAACGCTGGAGATTCCGGAAGGAATTATTCCCCGTATCCGGGTGAAAGCCTACAACCAGTACGAAGCCACATCGGAGAGCAACATTCTGGAGGGATACGGCGTTTTCCGCAGGCCTGTCTATGAGGAACCGGAGAGTGTGGAAGCCGCAGGGACAGCGGTAAATCCTGATTCTGCCGGTTCTGAGGAATTCTCTCAGCCCCAGGGCTGGCTGGGAGAACATGAGGAGGCCGGTTCGGAAGAAGAAGCAGGCACGGAAGTTCGGATTCAGGATTTCCTTCTGTTAAGCCTGCTGGCAGCGGCAGCATTGGTGGCGTTGACACTGGTGATTCAGATCGTCCAGTCTGCCAAAAAACGACGGAGTCGCTATAACAGGAAAAAATGAGGGGACAGACATCGCCAGGCCAGGTAATACAGGGCGGTCAGAATAGTGAGCAGAAGTTTGTGAACCACATATTCCCCCAGAGGCAGGTCCGTCTCATGGATCATACCATAGGTCTGGGCGATGCAGCATAGACCGCCGAAGGGCAGGAGCAGCAATGTGTACAGTGGGCAGCGCTGGCCAAGCTGCCCCAAGCCCCCGGTGATCTCCAGCAGAGGGGAGAGCCAGACGTCGGCCCGGGGCAGAAAGAGATGAGGGACCAGGTTCAGCAGATTGAACAGCACCATATAGCCGCAGAGGCTGATAATGCCCTGAAGGCCTGCCTGTACCGAATCGTCCAGATGGGCCAGCAGACTGGGGAGACTGGGGGAATCGGATTTCTTTCGGTTTATGGCCGGATCCGGCGGGAGGGAGGCGGCATGGATTGAGATCCCGCTTCTATGCGCAGAAAGACTAATGGACTTTGGCGCGGGCAGTTCCCGGAACAGGGTATTGCGCAGGAGAATTCCGTAAAGCAGGGCCACGCCGTACATGCCGAACAAATAGGGGAATATCAGTTTCCGGTCCAGCAGAGGCAGTACAAAACTACAGAAATACACCGGGCCGATATTGTTGCAGAAGGACAACAGGAAGCGGGCTTCCTGCCGGTCGATTTTTCCCGCCTGATACAGTCCGGCGGCCACCCTGGCGCCCATGGGAAAACCGCAGAGGAAACCCATCAACACCCCGTAGTTTACCTCCGGCCTGCATCGCAGCAGAGGCTTTAAGAGCGGCTGGAACCACCTGCCCAGCCGATAGGAGAGGCCCATGCGGATCATCAGTCCGGAGAGAATCATAAAGGGGAGCAGTGAGGGTACCATCTTGGAATACCATAACAGGAAACCGTCTGCCGCATAGGCGGCGGCTTCCTGGGCGTGAGTCAGGATCAGGATGAAAAGGAGCAGAAAACACAGGGTGTAAAACATATGAAGGTACCATGAGAGACCGGAGGAAGTCTTTCCTTTAGTGGGCTTGGTTCAGTATATGCGCTTGTGTTGTGATACAAACCTTTGTATGGGTAAATTACATATATGAATATTCAGATCATCAAAGACGAAAAAGGGGAAATACTGGTATTATGATCAGGTTGGACAAGCTGCTGGCGGACGCGGGGACAGGGACCCGAAGCCAGGTGAAAGAATATATCCGCAGGGGGCAGGTCATGGTGAACGGTGCGGTGTGTAAAAAACCGGAACAGAAGGTTACGGAGGAAGACCTGGTCTGCATGAACGGGCAGACGGTGGGATACACCCGTTTTCGTTACTACATGCTCCACAAGCCCCAGGGGGTGGTTACCGCCACAGAGGATTCCCGGGATCGGACGGTCTTGGATTTGCTCACCGGTATAAATACTGCCCACATCTCCCCGGTGGGGCGTCTGGACAAGGATACGGAAGGGCTGCTGCTCCTCACCAATGACGGAGAGTTGGCGCACAGGCTTTTATCCCCTAAACGGCATGTGGACAAATGTTACCTGGTGCGTACCGAAAAACCTTTGTCGGAAGCGGATCTGCGGGCCCTGGAAACGGGAGTGGACATCGGGGACGAAAAGTCTACCCTGCCCGCCAAAGCCTGTTTAAGCCCGGACGGAGAGTTGCTGCTCACCATCCGGGAAGGACGCTACCACCAGGTAAAACGCATGCTGCAGGCGGTGGGAAACCAGGTGATCTATCTGAAGCGCCTGTCCTTTGGGAGTCTGAGACTGCCGGAGGACTTGGAAATCGGGCAGTTCCGTCCTTTGACTAAAGAAGAACAGGAGTGTTTACAACATGATGTGGCAAAATAAATTGCAAAGTAAAAAAGCCTTCCTTTTTGACCTGGACGGTACGCTGGTGGACTCCATGTGGATCTGGACGGATATTGATATAGAATATCTGGGGCGCTTTGGACTGGAATTGCCCGAGGATCTACAGAACTGTATTGAGGGTATGAGTTTTACCGAGACGGCCCGGTATTTTAAGGAGCGTTTTGCCATTCCCGACTCCCTGGAGGAGATGAAAGCCGATTGGAATCGTATGGCCTGGGAAAAATATATGAAGGAAGTGCCCTTGAAGCCCGGCGTCCGGGAATTTCTGGCATTTTACCGCGGCAGGGGCGTGAAGATGGCAGTGGCCACCAGCAATTCCCGGGAGTTGGCGGAGGCCGTGATTGCCGTCCATGGCCTGGAAAATGTCTTTGACGCAATCGTTACCGGCTGTGATGTGGCCCATGGGAAACCCTTTCCGGATATCTATCTGGAGGCGGCGGCCAGGCTGGAAGTATGTGCCGGGGAATGCCTGGTATTTGAAGACTTGGTGGCAGGGATCCAGGCAGGCAAAAACGCAGGCATGGAAGTGGCGGCAGTGGAGGATTCCTATTCCGCCTATCAGGAACGGCAGAAGCGAGAAATGGCCGATTTATATATTACCGGCTATGAAGGGTTAACCCCCGGGTTGTCCGGGCTGACTTGAACCGGGCAGGTATTTATGGTAGAATCAAATAGAAAATTTTCGTCATAAGCCGGTAATCACAGGCTTGCATACAGGGGATTTGCAGAACTGAAATTGGGAAAGGAAACTGTAACTATGGCAAAGAACATTGTAATTATCACAGGGGCTTCTTCCGGCATCGGCATGGAGTTTGCCCTGCAGATCGATGCCCATCTGCGCAAGACAGATGAAATCTGGCTGATCGCCAGGAATCGACAGAAGCTGAAAACTCTGGCCGGAGGACTGCGCAACAATACCCGGGTGTTGGCCATGGATATCACCGTGGATGCTCAGATCGACAGGCTTCGGGATATGCTGCGGGAAGAACGCTGCCGGATCAGGATGTTGGTAAACAGTGCCGGATACGGCATGATCGGAGATGTGGCGGAATTGAGACTTCAGGAACAGACCGGCATGGTACGCCTGAATTGCGAGGCCCTTACCGCCGTTACCCGCTGCTGTCTGCCTTTTATGAGCAGGGGAGCCCGCATTCTCCAGATGGCTTCCAGTGCTTCCTTTGTGGCACAGCCCGGTTTTGCCGTTTACGCAGCCACAAAATCCTATGTGGACAGTTTTTCCCTGGCGCTTCGGGAAGAACTTAAAGACCGTGAAATCTATGTGACCAGTATCTGTCCCGGCCCAGTGGATACGCCTTTCTTTGATATTGCGGAACGCCATGGCTCTACTCTGTCCGTCAAAAAACTGACTCTGGTGACGCCGGAGAGGGTGGTGGAACAGGCGCTCCGGGATGCCTGTCTGAAGCGTCCCCGGTCTGTCTGCAGTTGGCCCATACAGGCGTTCGGCGTGCTGTGCAAGATTCTGCCCCATCCCTGGATCACCTCTGTGATCCGTACCCTGAAGGGATGATCGGCAGTAAAACCGACAATCGGAAGGAAAAAGAAGGGGGAAACACCAGATGGACCATAAAAGAATTGGTGGTAGAAAAAGGGGCGCACAATGGCTGACAGCCATGCTGCTTCTGGGTTTTGTGCTGTCAGGCACAGGCTGCGGCAGGGGGCAGGACGACCTTCCGCCATCCCGGGAAGAACAGAACCTGGCTGCTTCCGCGTCAAACTCCCCGGATGCGGAAATGAAGTCAGTCTATATGCCATCGTTCACGGCGCTGGAACTGGGAGCGGGAGAAGAACCCTATCTGGCTTGTCTCTGCGGAGATTCCCTGTATTATGTGCGCCGTCAATATGGCGCTTCTGTGGAAGATTCCCGACGGTCCATATGTGCGTATTCCATTGAGCAGCAGCAAGTGATCCGGGAGATTCCCGTGGGAGAGGGCTACGGCCAAATTGTTTCTTATTCCGTGGCAGAGGACGGCAGCCTGTATGTGCTGGATTTTGCCAGCGCTGACGGAAGCAACAACGACATGGTGACATGGCTGCGGACCTATGACCCCCAGGGCCAGAGCCAACTGACAATCAATCTGTGGGAAGACGCCAGGATCCGCACGGCATATATTGCTCCGGCGGTGGACGCCCAGGGGAGGCTGTATGTGCCGGAGAACAATAAGGTGGTGCTGTTTGAGGCAGACGGTTCTCCGGCAGGAGAAATCTCCCTGGAGAAAAACCACTCTGTAGTTTCCATCGGCAAGGACGCAGACGGCAGCATTTATACCGGCAGTGTCGACCGGGATGGCAACTGCAGTCTGTCGGAGGTGAATTTTGAGAAAAGACAACTGGGGGAAGAACTGAAAAACTATCCCAACAGCGGGCAGACGGTATTGATTCCGGCCCATGAAGGCGATTTTCTGGTAAATACGCAGGAGGAACTTTTTTTGTATGATCCGGATACGGAAACTTCCAGATCGCTTTTTTCCTGGCCGGAATGCGGAATTGCCGGACTGTCTGCCCTGTGTGTGGCAGAAGATGGGGAGAAGGGCATTCTGGCCGTCCTGTACGAGGATGGCATAGGAGAACTGGCTTACCTTACCCAGGGAGAAGCATCCTCCTCCACGGCAAAGACAGAACTGGTAATCGGGACATTTGGAGCAGGGGATGAACTGAAACGGGCGGTGGCGTCCTTTAACCGGCGCAGCCTCCAATACCATGTAACCATCCGGGATTATGGCAGTGAATACGTTCCCAATACATCGGCACATGAGGAGGCGGTGACAACGCTGAATCTGGATCTGGTTTCCGCCCATAATTGTCCGGATCTTCTGGATCTGACCAATCTCTCTGCAGAAAGTTATGCCCGCAACGGGGTATTGGAAAATCTGGAACCCTGGCTGGAACAAAGCAAGGTGTTAAACAGGGAAGAATATGTGGAAAATATTCTGGAACAATATACTTACAATGGGCAGCTGGTATCCATTCCCCACAGTGTCAGTCTTTCCACCCTGTCCGGCAACCGACGGCGGGTGGGAGAGGAGCCTGGCTGGACATTGGAGGAGATGATGGAATGCGCCGTAGCCAACCCGGATGTGGATCTTTTATCAATTACATACAGCCAGGAGGTGCTGCGCACCTGTATGTGGCTGGGAAAATCCACTTTTCTGGATGCGGAGCAGGCAGAGTGCCGCTTTGACTCCGAAGACTTCCGAAGTCTTCTTCAATTTGCCGCTTCTTACCCCAAGGTGCCGGATCATAATTATATTGGGCCTGTGGACGGGATTGTAAAAGATAAGGTGCTGCTCAACCAACTCTATTCTATCAATGCATATCAGGACCTCCAGATGTATGAGGCCATGTATGGCGGAGAGATGACGCTGATCGGTTTTCCCACCGCCGAAGGAGAGGGAAGCGGCTGTGCGTTTTCTTCCGACACCGCCTATGCCATCACGTCCAGAAGCGAACATAAGGAGGCGGCATGGGCTTTTCTGGAATACTCTCTGGGCAGGGACGTGAAGAACGGCCTGCCCACCCGCAGGGAAAAACTGCTGGAAATCGCCAGCACCACGGAATATGCCAGGGACAATCAGGGATTCCTGCTTCTGGGGCTGGACGGAATGCCTCTGCCGCAATATGATTCGATCAATTATGACGGCTGGCAATATGAATATCATCCGGTTACGGAGGAGGAAATCGCCGCTCTGCTGTACCTGATGGACACGGCCCAGGCTGTCAGTCCCATGGACGATACCCTCTGGCGCATCATAGTGGAGGAAGCCGGGCCTTATTTCCAGGGCCAGTAGACCGTGGAAGACACGGCGGCGGCAATCCAGAGCAGAGCCGGGATGTATCTGAAAGAAAACCAGCCGGGATAGAAAAGTAAGGAGAAAAGAAATGCGGAAAAAGAGCGGTATCCTCCGTCTGTTTTCAGCGGAGGCCTACAAGGGGAGCAGAGACTATATCCGTACCCAGAAAGTATATGAGGTCATTCGCACATTGCTTTATTTTGGGATATCCTTAAGCCTCTTCACGGCGGGTTATATCACCACGGGAAACAGGCTGAACCTGCTGACAGTGGTGGCGATTCTTGGATGTCTTCCGGCCAGCAAGAGTGCGGTAAACATGATTATGTTTCTGCGCTGCAAAGGGCTTGACCGGCAAACAGCGGATCGGATTGTGTCCTGGGAGGGGGAACTGACCTGTCTGTATGACATGGTGTTTACCTCCTATTCCAAGACATTTGAAGTGGGACATCTGGCGGTGAGGGGCAATACGGTCTGCGGATACAGTGAAAAAAAGGGCTTCCCTGAGAAAGATTTTCAGACGCATCTGGAACCGATTTTCAAGGCGGACAGCCACAGGAATGTGACGGTCAAGATTTTTACCGATCTGGACAAATACAGGGAAAGGCTGTCACAGCTGCAGGCGCTGGAGCCGGAACAGGGTATTACGGACGGGATTGTGCAAACTTTGAAATCGGTGGTACTCTAGGGGAAAAAACGGAATGATAGTCTTGGAGATCAAACAAAATCAGGCGGGGCAGCGGCTGGACAAATTTCTGGGGAAGTTTCTGCCGGAAGCGCCCGCCGGATTTTTTTACAAAATGCTTCGCAAAAAGAATATCACCCTCAACGGGAAAAAAGCGGAGGGACGGGAAGTTTTGCGGCAGGAGGATCAGGTGACCCTGTGGCTGGCGGACGAAACGATTCTGAAATTCGGAGGATTCCTGCTTCCGCCCCAAAGCGCTGACCCAGGGGACAGGAAGCAGACGGAAAGTGAACTTCTGTACTGCCGGGCGTACGAGAAATTGCAGGGCGTCACGGTGATATACGAGGATGCCCATGTGCTGATTCTGGGCAAGCCTGCGGGGATGCTGACCCAGCAGGCCAGGACCGGGGACCTGAGCCTGAACGAGTGGATGGTAGGGTATCTGCTGCACAGCGAAGCACTGGCCCCGTCGGAACTGCGGCTGTTCCGGCCCTCGGTGTGCAATCGCCTGGACCGCAATACCAGCGGCCTGGTGCTGTGCGGCAAATCCCTGCCCGGCAGTCAGGCCCTGAGCGAATTAATCCGCAGCCGAGCGCTGCGCAAATTTTACAGAACCTTATGTGTGGGACGACTGGGAGCCGACGGTCCTGGTACTGCCACGGAAATTCGGGGATATTTGCAAAAAGATTCCCGGACAAATCGGGTAACGATAGGCAGCCAGCCGCCGGGAGAATATATCCGCACTGCCTATCGCCCCCTGAGACACTTTTGCATTCCGGCGGATTCCCGTTCCCTCTGTTTTACAGAGGTAGAAGTGGAACTGATCACGGGAAAAACCCATCAGATCCGCGCCCATCTGGCTTCCATGGGGCATCCTCTGGTGGGAGACTGTAAATATGGAGACGCCCGGATCAACCATATCTTTTTGCGAAAATTCGGTCTGGCATGGCAGCTTCTCCATGCCTGCCGTCTGGAATTCCCTTCTCTGGAGGAGACGGTGCTGACACCCCTAAGCGGCAGGATCATACAGGCCCCTCTGCCGGAATATTATGAAGCCATTGTGGGAGAATTGGATAATCCCGGCACCTGGGAATTTTAAAATTTGTGCCGGGGCAAATCCGAAACCCCCGGCATTTTACAACGGAGGAGAGACAGTATGGCAACCTGGAATTCCCGGGGGCTTCGAGGCTCCACACTGGAGGATATGGTCAACCGCACCAACGAGCGCTATGCAGAGGGGGGGCTGGCCCTGATCCAAAAGATTCCCACCCCCATCACCCCCATTAAGATGGACCAGCAGACCAGGCATATTACCCTGGCTTATTTTGAGCAGAAAAGTACGGTGGACTATATCGGCGCGGTCCAGGGCATTCCGGTATGCTTTGATGCCAAGGAATGCGCCGCGGACACCTTCTCCCTGCAAAATATCCACGAGCATCAGGTGCGGTTCATGGAACGTTTTGAACGGCAGGGAGGCGTGGCTTTCTTTTTAATTTACTACACCCATAAGGATCAGTTATATTATCTGCCCTTTGCCCGTCTGCTGGAATTCTGGCGGCGGGCAGAGGAGGGAGGGCGCAAAAGTTTTCGCTATGACGAACTGGACGCCCGGTTTTTTCTGCCTAAAAAACACGGCATACTGGTTCCTTATCTGGATATGCTGCAGCTGGATTTGGAAAGCAGAGAGGAATCGGAATGAAAATCTGTCAGCACACGGGTTGGGGCTTGACAGTTATAAGGGTTTCCGTTATACTACAAGAAGTCTGATTCTTTCACATGCTACCTAATTAGCACTGTGAAGCAGTAAAGCAAAAGTAATAAAGCCACAGAGAGGATTTTTTATGAGCAGAAAGTTATTGCACACGCCTGAGGGCGTGAGGGACATTTATGGAAGAGAATATGCCGGAAAACTTTTTGTGGAGCAGAAAATTCATGACGCCATCTCCGGCTATGGCTATGAGGATATCCAGACCCCTACATTTGAGTATTTTGATGTGTTTTCCAGGGAAATAGGCACTACGCCCTCCAGAGAGTTATACAAGTTTTTTGACAAGGAGGGGAATACACTGGCGCTGCGGCCGGATTTTACGCCTTCCATTGCCCGCTGTGCTGCCAAATATTTCATGGAATCCAGGCAGCCCATCCGCTTCTGCTATCTGGGCAATACCTTCACCAATACCTCAAGCCTTCAGGGCAAGCTGAAGGAAGTCACCCAAATCGGGGCCGAACTGGTAGGGGATGACAGCGTGGAGGCCGATGGAGAGATGATCAGCCTGGTCATCGAGGCGCTGAAGAATACAGGATTGAAGCAGTTTCAGGTCAGCGTTGGCCAGGTGGAATATTTCAAGGGCATCTGCCAGGAGGCGGGACTGGACACGGAGACAGAAGAACAGCTTCGGGAATATATTTCCGGAAAAAATTATTTCGCGGCGGAAGAACTTCTGGACCGAAAGGAAGTGGCCGAGCCCTACCGGGGTACCCTGCTGAAGGCGGCGGACCTGTTCGGTTCCATCGACTCTCTGAAGAAAGCCCGGGAATGTGTACATAACAGCCGATCCCTGGCCGCCATACAGCGGCTGGAGGCCATTTACCAGGTGCTGAAACTCTACGGAGTAGAGGAGTATGTATCCTTTGACCTGGGAATGCTCAGCAAATACCATTATTATACGGGAATTATTTTCAAAGCCTATACCTACGGCGTGGGAGCCCCCATTGTAAAGGGAGGGCGCTATGACACGCTGCTGCGGCAGTTTGGCAAGGACGCCCCGGCCATCGGTTTTGCCATGGTGGCGGACGATGTGCTGGAAGCGGCTCAGTACCAGAAAGTGCCGCTGCCCCAGGGGATGGACAAAAAAATTATAACATACACAGAAGCCGATTATGCCTTGAAATTACAGGAGGCCAGGGAGAGCCGTCATCAGGGGATTCCCACCCTGCTGGTACGGGCGTAATCCTCTTTATAAGTAATCCACGGCCTTTCTGCTAAACGGGTTTGCCGTGACAAACATGAGGTATCATATGAAGAATGACAGATATTTGACTTTTGCGCTGGGGAAAGGGCGGCTGGCCAACAAAACCCTGGAGTTGTTTGAGCAGATCGGCATAACCTGCGAGGAGATGAAGGACAAATCTTCCAGGAAGCTGATTTTTGTCAACGAAGCGCTGAAACTCCGCTTTTTCCTGGCCAAAGGGCCTGATGTTCCCACCTATGTGGAATACGGCGCCGCCGATATCGGCGTGGTGGGCCGGGACACCATATTGGAGGAGAACCGCAATGTATACGAGGTGCTGGACCTGGGATTCGGCAAATGCCGCATGTGCGTCTGCGGCCCCCGGGAGGCCGGGGAACTTCTTCAGCACCATGAGCGGATCCGGGTTGCCAGCAAATACCCCAATATTGCCCGGGAATACTTTTACAACAAAAAACTTCAGACTGTGGATATCATAAAGCTGAATGGTTCCGTGGAGCTGGGACCTCTGGTGGAGTTGTCGGATGTGATTGTGGACATCGTGGAGACCGGAGGGACACTCCGGGAAAACGGCCTGGAAGTGCTGGAGGAAATATGTCCTTTATCCGCCCGGATGATTGTAAACCCGGTGAGCATGCAGATGGAGACAGAACGCATCAAAGAATTGATTCACCGCCTGCGGGGCCAACTGCTGTAATATAGGAGAGACGGAACCTGCGGAACTAAGACAGCATGTTCCCGGACAACACACTGCGTTATATCAGGACGCTTGGCGGCCGGATATGACGCACCAGGAAAGTGTGTTGGTAGGGAACTTGCGGAACTATATTAGGAGAAAAAAGATGAGGATTGTGGAATTGACGGAAAGCACCCGTAAAAACGTGCTGAACGATCTGCTGAAAAGAAGCCCCAATAATTATACCGAATACGAGGATAAGGTGGCCGGGATTCTGGCCAATGTGAAGGAGAAGGGGGACGAGGCTCTGTTTGCATACACCCTGGAATATGACAAGTTCCGCCTGACCCCCGAAAACATCCGGGTAACAGAGGAGGAGATTCGGGAAGCCTATGCCCGGATGGATCCGGAACTGGTGGAAGTGATGAAGCGTTCCGCGGCCAACATTCGTGCCTTCCATGAAAAGCAGCTGCGCAACAGTTGGTTTGACACCAGGGAGGACGGTTCCATACTGGGCATGAGAATCACGCCCATCGGCAGAGTGGGCGTGTATGTGCCCGGCGGTAAGGCGGCTTATCCTTCCAGTGTGCTGATGAATGTAATTCCTGCCAGGGTGGCCGGAGTGCCGGACATCCTTATGACCACCCCGCCCGATGCGGACGGAAAGGTGAATCCCGGCACATTGGTAGCGGCAGATATCGCGGGAGTGAACGCCATTTATAAAGCGGGCGGCGCACAGGCCATCGCCGCCATGGCCTATGGCACCCGGTCCATCCCCAAGGTGGACAAAATCACCGGTCCCGGCAATATATACGTTGCTTTGGCTAAAAAGGCGGTATATGGCTATGTGAGCATTGATTCCATCGCCGGCCCCAGTGAAATCCTGGTGCTGGCAGACGAAACTGCCAATCCCCGCTATGTGGCGGCGGATCTCTTAAGCCAGGCCGAGCACGATGAACTGGCCAGCGCCATTCTGATCACCACTTCCAGGGAACTGGCCCAACAGGTGTCCCGTCAGGTGGACGACTTCGTGGCCCGTTTGTCCCGCAGGGAGATCATGGAAAAGTCCCTGGAAAACTATGGCTACATCCTTTTGGCAGAGAGTATGGATGACGCCATCGAAGCCGCCAATGATATTGCTTCTGAACACCTGGAGATACTGACCGGTAATCCTTTCGAAACCATGACCCGGATTAAAAATGCCGGAGCTGTCTTTTTGGGCGAATACAGTTCGGAACCTTTGGGGGACTACTACGCAGGCCCCAACCACATTCTGCCCACCAATGGTACAGCCAGGTTCTTTTCACCGGTAAACGTGGATGATTTTGTGAAAAAAACCAGTATCATCTCTTATTCAAGGGAGGCGCTGCAGGCAGTGCACCAGGATATCGAAAAGTTTGCCGAGAGCGAGGGACTGACCGCCCATGCCAACAGCATTAAGGTACGGTTTGAAAAGTAAAGATACCTGAAGGGAACATGATTTATAACGCCAGGGAGGAGTATGGGATGGCAAGGAGCAGTACGATTAACCGCAAAACCAAAGAAACCGAAATCAATGTCACATTGAACCTGGACGGCAGCGGCAGAGCGGAGGTTGATACGGGCATCGGCTTTCTGGATCATATGCTGGAGGGCTTTGCCAGACATGGTTTTTTTGACTTGGAATGCAAAGTGAAGGGCGATCTTCGGGTGGACGGCCATCACACGGCAGAGGATACAGGCATCGTATTAGGGCAGTCCATCCGGGAAGCGGCAGGAGACAAGAGGGGAATCCGCCGCTACGGCTACTTTATTCTGCCCATGGACGAAGTGCTGGCACTGTGCGCCGTGGATCTGTGCGGCAGGCCTTACCTGCAATTTGACTGCCCGTTTACAGCGGAGCGGGTGGGAGAGTTGGATACGGAACTGGTGAAAGAGTTCTTCTACGCCGTCTCCTACAGCGCAGGTATGAACCTGCACCTGCGGATCTTACAGCCCGGCAATAACCACCACATGATTGAGGCCCTGTTCAAAGCCTTTGCCAAGGCCCTGGATGAAGCCATAACACTGGATCCCCGGATTTCCGATGTACTCAGCACCAAGGGACGCCTGTAAATCGAACAGTGTGAGATATGCTGTCAGAACATGGAAGAGGACGGACAGCGAACACTGGTTATGTGTGTCGGTAGGGAAAATGCGGAACTCTGATTGACAGCATTTCCCGGACGACGCACTGCCCGCTGTCAGGACACGTAAGTGGGCGGACAGAGGGCACTGGTTATGTGTGTCGGTAGGGAAAATGCGGAACTCTAAATAGAAAGGACGCTCATACAAATGGAATATAAGGATTCGGACCGCAAGGCTGCCCGGACGCCGGCCATCACTTGGGAGGAACTTAAAAAAGATCCCCAGGGCCTGGTTCCGGTTATCATTCAGGATGGGGAAAACGGTGAAGTGCTGATGATGGCTTATATGAACTGCCAGGCTTATGCCGACACCCTGCGCACCGGGCTGATGCACTATTATAGCCGCAGTCGGCAGGAGCAGTGGCTGAAAGGAGAGACCAGCGGCCATTACCAGCATGTGCAGTCCCTGACGGCAGACTGCGACAGGGACACCCTGCTGGCCCGGGTTAATCAGGTGGGGGCCGCCTGCCATACAGGTTCCCGAAGCTGCTTTTTTCAGAAAATTGCAGATTTTTCGTAGAATCACACTGTACTAGTTTCCATACCAAGGCTCATACAATAGAATAGCAGAATGGACCGGGTCCGGGCGTCTGTGGGATGCCCGGGCTTTTGGCCCTATTTGGACGGAGGTGCCTTATGAGAGATATCACCACACAGCAGAAACTGCAGTTGGCGAGACAGGTACGGGAACGCTATCAACAGGACAGACAGGATCTGGGACAGAGGGAACAACTGCTCTATGGCAGATCGCTCAGCTATTTTGACGAAGAACCCGACGGGAGTTTTGGCCCGGCAGCGGATTATGGGGAAGAATACGGAGGTCTGGGACGCGGCGGCGACAGAAACGGTACTCTTGGCCTGAGAATCCTGCTTGCGGCCGTGCTGGTATGTGTGCTGGCTCTGGCAGGCCGAAGGGGTGACTCCCTCTTTGGCCTGACCTGCGGACAAATCTCAGAGTACATACGCTATGACTGCATCCCCCGGCCTTAACGCGGGGGATGCTTACTTTTTGTTTGCTTTTATTATCCAAATGCCGTATACTGATAGGTAAATCAAGAGAATTTCAGGAAAGGATGAAAATGGATGATCACGGAAAAGCTGGCGCTTTCAGATGATATTCTGATGAAGATAGAGAAACCGGCCCGGTATATAGGCTGTGAGGTAAATGCGGTGGTGAAGGACAAGTCCCGGGTGGATGTACGTTTTGCCATGTGTTTCCCCGATGTATATGAGATTGGCATGTCCCACCTGGGAATTCAGATCCTCTACGACATGCTTAACAGCTGGGAGGATGTATGGTGCGAGAGGGTCTATTCCCCCTGGGTGGATTTGGACGCCATTATGAGAAAGCAGCAGATCCCCCTCTTTGGCCTGGAGTCCCAGGAACCGGTGAAGGATATGGATTTTCTGGGGATCACCATTCAGTACGAGATGTGTTACACCAACATCCTGCAAGTACTGGATTTGGCCCAGATTCCACTGCTTGCGGCAGAGAGGGGGGACAACTGCCCCATCGTCATAGGGGGCGGCCCCTGTACCTACAATCCGGAGCCCATTGCGGACTTTTTTGATCTGTTTTATATCGGAGAGGGCGAGACCCAGTATCGGAATCTGTTGGATCTGTATAAAACCTGTAAAAACCAGGGCTGCGGCCGGGTGGAATTCCTGCGCCGGGCAGCCCGTTTGCCGGGCATATACGCGCCCCGTTTTTATCAGGTGACTTATTATGAGGACGGAACCATCAAAAGTTTCGATCCCACGGAGGAGGGAATTCCCCGTACCATTCTGAAAGAAGTGGAGATGCAGGTGTCGGACAGCTATTATCCCATGAAACCCGTGGTCCCCTATATCAAGGTGACCCAGGACCGGGTAGTGCTGGAGATTCAGCGCGGCTGCATCCGGGGATGTAGGTTCTGCCAGGCAGGGCAGTTATATCGGCCGGTGCGGGAACGGGATGTGGATCTTTTGAAAAAATATGCTCTGGAGATGCTGAAAAATACCGGGCATGAGGAGGTATCCTTAAGCTCTCTGAGTTCCAGCGACTACAGCAGACTGCCGGAACTCATTGATTTTTTGATCCGGGCCTGCAGGGAGAAAAATATCAATATTTCTCTGCCATCCCTGCGAATTGACGCTTTTTCCCTGGATGTGATGTCCAAAGTGCAGGATGTGCGCAAATCTTCCCTGACTTTCGCCCCGGAGGCCGGGAGCCAGAGGCTGCGCGATGTGATCAACAAAGGACTTACAGAGGAGGATATTCTGCAGGGGTCCGCGCTGGCATTCCGGGGCGGATGGACCCGGGTGAAACTGTATTTCATGCTGGGGCTTCCCACGGAGACGGAGGAGGACATGCAGGGCATTGCGGAATTATCCAATAAGATTGCCGCCACCTTTTTTGAGGAAGTGCCCAAGGAAGCCCGGACAAACGGGCGGGTGCAGATAGTCACCAGTACTTCCTTTTTCGTGCCCAAGCCCTTTACACCCTTTCAGTGGGCCAGCCAGTGCACGAAGGAAGAGTTTATTGAAAAAGCCTATTTTACCCGGAATTGCATTTCCCGGCAGCTCAACCAGAAGAGCATCAAATACAATTACCATGAGGCCGATGCCAGTGTCTGGGAAGGCGTGCTGGCCCGGGGAGACCGGCGTCTGTCCCAGGTAATTCTGGGGGTATATCGAAAGGGATGTTTCTACGATGCCTGGAGCGAATATTTCAAAAACCAGGTCTGGGAAGAAACCATGGCGGAGTGCGGCCTGGATGTGGCTTTTTACGCCCATAGGGAAAGACCCCTGGACGAGATTTTCCCCTGGGATTTCATCGACTGCGGCGTCACCAGAGAATTCCTGAAGCGGGAATGGGTGAAAGCCAGGGCCGGACAGATTTCGGAGAATTGCAGAGTTAAATGTCAGGGCTGCGGTGTCACCCGGTTTGGCGGAGGCATCTGCTTTGAACCCAGGGAAGTGGGAAACTATGGAGGATGCTGACGTTTTTTAAGAGGCAAGTAAGCAGATGGGAGTAAGCGGTATATGAAAGTGCGTGTTAAGTTTTGCAAATACGGCCCGGTGCGTTTTATCGGTCATCTGGACGTGATGCGTTTTTTCCAAAAATGTATTCGGCGGGCCGGGATCGATGTGGCCTATACCACAGGCTTCAGTCCCCACCAGATTATGACGTTCGCCGCCCCGCTGGGAGTCGGGCTCACCAGCGACGGAGAGTATATGGACATAGAGTGCAACAGCGTCACCACATCCCGGGATATGCTGGAGCGCCTCAACCGGGCCAGTGCGCCGGGAATAGAGATTGTCAGCGTGGTGCTGCTGCCGGAGGGAGCCGGCAACGCCATGGCCAGCGTGGCGGCGGCGGGCTATACGGTTCGGTTCCGGGAGGGCCGGGAACCGTCCTTTGACTATATGGGGAAACTGGCGGAATTCTATGCCCGGCCGGAGATTATGATCACCAAGGAAACCAAGAAGAATACGCTGACGGTGAATATCAGGCCGGGAATCTATGAGTTGCAGGCTGACCCGGACAGCCGGGCTATTCACATGCTGGTGGACGCCTCCAGCGGCGGCAACATCAAACCTCAGCAGATTATGGATGCCTATGCCGCATGGCAGGGGGAAAACCTGACCGAGAATACTTACACCATCCATCGCAAAGATACTTTCCTGAACCTGGCCGACGAAGGAGCTCCCCTGCGTCTGGCGCCTATGGATGCCATCGGCAGCCCGATTCTGGAGCCCCTGGTGGATGAAGAGCGTATTCGGATTACCCGGGAAGCGCAGCAGCGCAGGGAAGAGGCGGCAGAGGAAGCAAAACGGCTGCGCCGGGAAGCCCAGGCCGCCAAGGAGGCAGAACAGCAGGAGTGGAAGAACTCCTCCAAGACTCAGAAAATCCAGGAGAAATGATATGAGCAGAAATATATGCCAGCCCCTTTCCCGGCCGGACCGGGACCCCCGGCAAACGGAGCGGGAACTCCAGCGGGAGCTGGGAAAACTCCTGATCACCGCCTGTCCCATGGGGCTGAATCGGGGAAAATCCCCTGCCCGCGGAGACGACTCTGACCAGACAGAACCCCAGATGTCGTCACCCCGTCTGCTTGCAGCCCTGGTCCGGCAGGACCGTCTGGTGGCAGCCCAGGCTTTTTCCGCCGATGCCCGAAGCCGAATCGGCGCCATATACCTGGGCAAGGTAAAAAAGATCATAAAGAATCTGAATGCCTGTTTTGTAGAGATTGCCCACCGGGAACAGTGTTTTTTGCGCATGGGCCAGGAAAAAATCCCCCCGTTTCTGACCAACAGGGTATATGACGGTCGGATTCTGGAAGGGGACGAGTTGTTGGTGCAGATACAGCAGGAGCCCATTAAGTCCAAGCAGGCGGCAGTGACCACTCGAATTACCCTGCAGGGAGAGTATTTTGTCTTTGCCATGGGAGAAGCCAGAACAGGCATTTCCAAAAAACTGGAAGAGGCTCAGAGAGATCGGCTGCGGCAGCTTTTGACCCGCTGGCAGGTTACGGATTCAGAGGGGCGGCTGACGCAGCAGGAAGGCGTGCCGCCTTTCGGACTGGTGGTGCGCACCCAGGCCGGGCTGTTGCTGGAGCAGGGGGAGGAAACACAGATTTGTGAAGATATCCTGCGCCGGGAATACGAACGTCTGCGCCGACAGTTCACAGCCCTGTTTTTACAGGGGCAGCACCGTACCTGTTATTGCTGTCTCCAGGAGGCAGGCTCTGCTCTGGAGGAGGCACTGGGGCCTTTTAAGCCCGGCGAATATCAGGAAGTGGTGACAGATCTGCCCCAGGTGCAGGAAGAATTATTACAGCTTCAGGAACATGGGCGTCTGTCTCTGCAGGCAAAGCAGATCCGATTGTACCAGGATCCCGGTTTTCCCTTGGACAAACTCTATAGTCTGGATACTAAGCTGACGGAAGCGCTGGGAAAAACCGTGTGGCTGAAGTCCGGCGCAAACCTGGTGGTAGAGCAGACGGAGAGCCTGACAGCCATTGATGTTAACACGGGAAAATGCATCCGAATGTCTGGAGACCGGGCCTCGGGTCATTCTTCGGAGGATACCATGCGCCGGGTGAATCTGGAGGCTGCCCGGGAAGTGGCCCGTCAGCTTCGGCTGCGGAACCTCTCCGGCATCATTATTGTGGATTTCATCAATCTGGCCACACTGGCCCAGGAGGAAGAATTGCTGCAGGAACTGCGGACGCTGGTGAAAGAAGATCCTGTGCCGGTACAGGTGGTGGACATGACCCCGCTGGGCCTGGTGGAGATTACCCGCAAAAAGGTATATCCCTCCCTGCGGGAACAATTTGTCAAACATGGGTATTGAAGGAGAATCCGGCAGAAAGATTAAATCTGATGGATAACAGAAAGGATATGGTACGGATATGAAACTTCTAAGGATGGAAAAGGTGGGAGACGGCAAATTTCTGAAAAATTATGAATTGACCTACCTGAATAAAGCCGGCCGGGAGAAAAAATACGAAATGGTCAGCCGCAGGGAATTGTCTTCCCCGGAGGATCTGGGACAAACTCCCAGCGGCGTTTCCATTGTGGCGGTGTGCCAGGGGAAAATGCTCCTGCTGCATGAATTTCGTATGGGAATCAACCGAAATGTCTATAATCTCTGCGCCGGTATGCTGGAGGAAGGGGAGTCTGTGGAGGACTGCATTCAAAGGGAACTGTATGAGGAGACCGGGCTTTCCGTCAAGCGGATCCGGGATATCCTGCCAGCCTCCTTCGCGGCAGTGGCCTTTTCCGATGTCACGACCTATATCGCTATCGTGGAAGCAGAGGGGGAAATGTTTGATCATACCTCAGAAAACGAGCAGATCGATTCCCGCTTTTACACCCGGGAGGAAGTAAGAGAACTGATTCAGACGGAACAATTCAGCTCCAGGGCACAGTTGGCAGCATACTTTTTCGCCCTGGGAGCCCTGACAGGAGAAGAAAGAGAGAGTGGCGATGAAAATATTTGCATACTGCCTGCGGGAATTTGACGAAAAACCCATGTTTGACAGGCTGGCAGGAGCGTATGAGGCCCAGTATGGCTACAGCGCGCAATACCCTTCCCCGGATAATGTGTCCCTGGCCCGGGGATTTGACGCCGTCAGTTGTACCCCCTGTGACATGGGGGCCGATATGCTGCAGCGTTTTCATGATGTGGGTGTGCGGTATGTGGCCACCCGTTCCATCGGGTTTGACCATATAGATTTGAAAAAAGCGAAAGAACTGGGCATGGGCGTATGCCATGTCAGCTATGAGCCGGAGACTGTGGCGGATTACGCCATCATGCTAATGCTCATGTGCTGCCGCAATATGCCCCATATCATGAACCGTTCTTTGGTACAGGATTACAGTCTGCGGGGAAAAATGGGAAAAGATATCAGCCATTGCACCGTGGGGGTGGTGGGAGCAGGTCAGATCGGCAGCACCGTAATCCGGCATCTGAGTGGATTCGGCTGCAAAATGTTGGCCTATGATATACATGAAGATCCTGCTCTGAAGGGACTGGCAGAGTATGTGGCCCTGGAGGATCTCTATGCCCAAAGCGACATCATTACATTACATGCTCCGTCTACAGCAGAGAATTATCATCTGGTGGATGCTTCCGCCCTGTCCCGGATGCGGGATGGTGTAATCCTGGTCAACACAGCCAGAGGAGCCCTGGTGGACACGGAGGCGCTGATACAGGGACTGGAATCCGGCAAGGTGGGACATGCGGCGCTGGATGTATTGGAAGACGAAGCCGGGCTGTACTATGCCAACCGCATGGGGGATGTGATCGTCAACCGCCAAATGGCAGTTCTGCGCTCCTTTCCCAATGTGATCCTTTCCCCTCATACCGCATTTTACACCGAAAATGTGGTGTGGAATATGGCGTATAAAACCTTTAAGGGGGTGCGGGACATGATGACGCATACGGAAAATCCACTGGTAATCCTGCCTTCCCTCTTGTAATCAATACAAGTAACGATACAACATGACAAGCAGCACAATATGTAACAATATGTATAGGAAAAGAGCGCGCATAATATGGATATTCGGATTACAGGGCAATTGAACGGGACTCAGATGAAAGAACTGAAAAAACTATATCGGTCCGCTTTTCCGGCCAGTGAGAAGAAGCCCTTCTGGCTGATTCAAAAAAAGCGTCGGGAGGGTATTACCGAGATCCTGGGACTGATAAACCGGGAGGAACGGTTGGTGGGGCTGGCCATCACCATCGCCTGGCAGGATCTTTTGCTGCTGGATTATTTTGCCATTGCGGAGGATTTGCGAGGGCAGGGCTGCGGCGCACAGGCGCTCCGGCTTCTGCAGGAGCGGTATCAAGGCAAAAGATTGCTGTTGGAAATAGAAACACCGGATGTCCCCAGTGAAAACCATCAGCAGCGTCTGCGCCGCAGACTTTTCTATCAATCCTGCGGCATGGACAGCATGGACTATCATGTGGGACTGTTTGGCGTGGAGATGGAGATAATGACGTTTCAGTGCCGGGTGGGTTTTCATGAATATCACGCTATTTTCTCGGGGGTATACGGAAAACGTTTTGCCCGCCGGGTGACACTGGCAATGAAAGGTCAGGGGGCGGAAATGTAAATGCTTTAGCAAATTCCAAAAATATCGGAAAAGAAAACTGACAATTCTTAATTTTTAAAATTGCCAAAATTCATGCGTGAAAGGTATAGACAAATACGAAAAATAGTACTATAATTTCATTTGATCGCTGATTAACAGAGATCAGACAATAAAAAGCCTATGAAAGAGGAGAGGAGAATTATGAAATTCAGTAAGAAATTGGTAGCTTGTATCGCAGTGATGATGATGGCATGCATGATGCTTTCGGCATGTGGCAAAAGCCCGGTGAACAGCGTTGTGACGGCGAAGGACGGCCAGGCAGATGGCGAGATCGGCACGACTTTCCGAACCGCATTCTTTGAGTACAGCGTTGATTCCGTGGCTTATCCTTCCGAGTATGAGGGATATACTCCTGCCGCCGGCATGCAGCTTTTAGATGTGGTCATCACCATCAAGAATACGTTCGGTGAAGAGTTGCCCATGTATAACAGCGATTTCCAAATCCAGTGGCATGATTTGGGCAATGGCGAGGAGGATTATGGCTTTGGCATTGAGATGGATAGTTCCAGCACTATAATGCCTTCCGAGTACGGCCTTGCTAAGGGAGACAGCTGCACCTACCATATCATTTATGAAGTACCTGCCGAGGCTAAGGAATTTTCTGTTTCCTACCTGGAGTTTTTCTCTGACAACTCCGAGGGAGATGTATTTTTCACATATTTTGAGAAATAAAAAAGTATAGCCAATATTACGGAGGAATGTAGTCTTTACGGGTTGCATTCCTCCGTTTTTTTGTGTATTATAGGATAGGAGGAATAAATAGCAATATCAGAGTACAAATATTATTTATGTGAAAAGAGGACATGAGATGGAAAAAGAGTATGTAAATGGGGAAAAAGCACAAATGGCACAAATCTGGATTTCCGTTCCAAAGAGACATGACAAGGTAATCTTTTGCGCTGTTGTCGCAGGAGTTATTCTGCTTCTGACAATTCTCTTAATCAGAGGAAATGGGTTATGTGTAGCAGCGGGCATTTTGATGGCATTCCTGGCGATTGGGGTCCACTTTTTGATGCAAAAAAGAATCACCATTGCAAACTTAATTTTCTATTTTGACAGAGGAGAAATATACTTGGTATCTTTGCACAAAGAAGACAGGGATCTGCGAGCTTATCTTTACGGTCAGATGGAAGAGCCCCTTCTACTCTCGGAAGAACCCGGAGCCCATTTGATGAAGCTGGCGGATAAATCTGTAATATGGCATATTCAAAACATTTCTTCAATAACGGAATTCAGGTCTCGTCCGAACAACAAAAGATATAAAATATATTTTTCTTTTGACCTTCCCGGCTACGAATATGATTCGGTTCTGGAAATAATGATTCAGCAAAAACACTTTGAGAGGTTTGAAAGTCTGATGGATACATTGCACTACATAAATAAATCTCAGGTATTGTGAATCCCTCTTAATTGTTGTATAATGAGTGATATTGCTGAATTTGTTTTATGGAGGAAAAATATATGTATATTACCTGTTTGGATTTAGAAGGAGTGCTGGTACCGGAGATCTGGATAGCGTTTGCCGAGGCAAGCGGCATTCCCGAACTGAAGAGAACTACCCGCGATGAACCCGACTATGAAAAGCTGATGAATTGGCGGCTTGGAATATTAAAGGAACACCACTTGGGTTTAAAGCAAATCCAGGAGACCATAGCCAGGATTGATCCCATGCCCGGGGCAAAAGAGTTTCTGGACGAGCTTCGCTCTATCACCCAGGTTATCATTATCAGCGACACCTTTACACAGTTTGCCAGTCCGTTGATGGAAAAGCTGGGATGGCCCACTATCTTCTGCAATTCTCTGGAAGTGGCGGAAGACGGCGAGATCACAGGTTTTAAAATGCGGATTGCAGATGCAAAACTGGCTACGGTTAAGGCTTTACAGTCTATCGGATATGAAACGATTGCCAGCGGTGACAGTTATAATGATTTAGGCATGATAAAGGCCAGCAAGGCGGGATTCCTGTTCAAGAGTACCGACAAGATTAAGTCGGACAACCCACAGCTTCCTGCTTATGAGACTTACGGAGAACTGATGACTGCCATAAAGGCTGCCATGGCACAATAAATGGCTATTTAATTTGTTTACAAGAGGTGTTTACAAATGAATATGAACCCTATGGCTTTATTGGCATTAAAAAGTGATTTTAATAAGTTTAAGAACAACCATCCAAAATTTCTGCAATTTGCAAAAGCATTTACAAAAGCCGGAATCCAGGAAGGAACTGTCATGGAATGCAAAGTGATTACGACAGACGGCCGGGAATTTCAGACTAACATACGAGTCACGGCAGATGATTTGGAATTGTTGGAAAAGCTGAAAAACCTCCGGCAGGAGATGTAGGCAACTATGCGCAAAAGACAAGTTTAACGAATAGTTGGCCTGGTGGTTATTGAATTGTGTTTTGTGGTTTGCCAACTATTCGTTAAACTTGAACATTGTAGGAAGTTACACTTTTTATTGCGTTCAACTTCTTTATTCTATCAGGTCATTATATATGGGTTTTTAATGGCCACGAATGTTGGTGGGTTCCAACTCGTGGCCATTGAATTTATTATCACATCATTTTTTTATAATCCCGGTTTTATATATTGTAATACAATTTAAATAGAAGTTGAACATCCTAAAGATATTTTACAGGTTGTTCAATATCTAATTAAAATAGAATGTCAAATGAAAAAGGAATATGAATGCAGAGATGAAACAAATTATTAACCTGGATTCTATATGGAAAGCGTTTCCGAATCCAATATAATAGTAAAGGGGCCATCGTTTAATAAAGATACTTTCATATCTGCTCCGAAGCGGCCATGTTGCACTCGCTGAGTCGGGTTTGGCAGTTGGGCTTGGCATTCGTTGATAATATATTCATACAAATCCTCAGCCAAATCAGGGGCGCCTGCATTGGTAAATGAAGGACGGTTACCTTTACGGCAGTCAGCATATAAAGTAAATTGTGATACCAAAAGCAGACTGCCGTCTACGTCCTGCAGGGACAGATTGGTTTTGCCATTATCATCCTCAAAAATCCGCAGACCTAACAACTTTTTGATCATTTTGTCAGCAACTGTTCTGGTATCCGTCTGGCTTACGCCCACCAACACCAGAAAGCCTTTGCCGATAGCACCTACTATTTGCTGATCCACCGATACATTGGCTTCTGTCACTCTCTGTATGACAAATCGCATTACTTCTGCTCCTCTCCCATTTCCTGTTAAACTCTTTTCTCAATCTATTCTTTTTTCTCAATCTTACGTCGAAACAAAAGGATTTCTTTGCTGAAGGGCGGGTTCTATTTCTCTTTATCCTTTTCCTTTAGAAGGTCATTGACTTTCTCAGAGGCGGAAGTATCTTCCGGCGGATACGCAGGAACAGCAAAATCCTCTCTGGCTATTACATTTCTGTCATCCCAACGCACGGGCATTCTCCTCTTCCACTCTTCAATATTGCTGATAAATTTCATACCCGAAACCAGGTTTTCTTCCTGCCGGTCAGGAGTCTCCTCCGATTTTGCTTCTTTCTTCTCCAGATTTCTGGATTTTATGGCCCTGCGGCGTTCCTGATTATCCATGGTGTGAATTCCTGCGTCATCCACACACTCAATGCTTTCATATACAGCGCTCTTTATGGGCATCTTCTTTTTTATCAAGGCCGAGTTTACATAGGATCTTACAGCAGCATAGATGATGGCAAAGATTGGAACGCCAACAATCATACCCAGCACATTAAACATGCCGCCAAAAAGCGTAATGGAAAAAATTACCCAGAAGCCGGACAGACCGGTGGAATCACCCAGTATCTTTGGCCCGATCAGATTGCCGTCAACCTGTTGCAGAATCAATATGAAAATAATGAAATACACGCAGTTTAACGGATGCATGGGATCCACTACCAGTATCAGCACGGCGCTGGGAATGGCTCCCAGAAAAGGTCCAAAAAAGGGAATGATATTTGTCACACCAATGATAACGCTGATTAAAGCCGCATAGGGAGTCCGTAACATGGTGGTTCCGATCAGACACAGCAGGCCGATAATCAGGGAATCCAATATCTTGCCGCTGATAAAGCCGATGAAGGTATTGTGGGCAAAACGGAAGTTGTTAATAATTACATTGGCAGAATCCGGCTGATAGCAGGCATAAAGCAGCTTCTTGGCCTGTACGGCAAACTTCTCCTTACTGCCAAGAATATAGATAGAAATAACGAAACCTATAATAAAGTTCCACAGGGTCTTAAAGATTCCCAGCACGCTCAGGGATACCGTCTTGATCAACTCGCTGGACTTGGTCAGGACAGTCTCGTTGAGGAAACGTTCCAACTCTTCAGAATAACGGTTGATCAGGTTTATTGCATAATCTTTAATCTCAGAATTGTCCGCCAATAGCTGATTCATCCATGCGGTAAAATTGGTCATATATGTGTCAAAATTGGAAACAATATTTTGGATACTGGGAACAATCTGAGACACCAGCATACTGATCAGAAGATGAATCGCAAAATAGAACAGCAAGGCAGTAACCAGCACACCTAACATGCGGGTTCGTGCATGCGACTTAGGCCCCTCTTTTAACTTGAGAAGTCTTCTGAGGGGGTATAAAATTCTCTGTTCAATGCTGTTCAGAACCGGGGTCAGCAAATAGGCCAGTATAAAGCCAAATACCACCGGCATCATAATCCCTACCATGATGTCAATAGCCGACTTAATATTGGAGGAATGAAACAAAAGATAGTAAAACATAATGCTGCCCATGATTACCAGCAGCGCCGTCAATCCCCATCTGATATATTGGTTTTTCCATTTTAGTTTCATGCTCTTACCTCTTCTCTGCATAACGGAAATCCGGCTTAACCAAACTCCGATTTTGTTTCACACCACCATCATACACTGATTTCAGGCATATAACAAGGGGATATTTTCTAAAAAACATGAAAGAAAAGGAAAAGAAAAATCAAAAAAATATTGTCTCCCGTTGTAAAAAAAGGTAAAATAACTTCATATGAGGAGGAATCATCCATGAAATTGCAGCAAGTACTAAGCTATGTCCGACGTGCCATAGATGACTACCATATGATTGAAGAGGGAGACAGGATCGCAGTAGGGATTTCCGGAGGAAAGGATTCCCTGACGCTGCTCTATGCCCTGCACGGTCTGATGCGCTTTTATCCCAAGCCTTTCACAATTCATGCCATAACGGTGGATTTGGGATTTGAGAATCTGAAGCTGAACGAAATCCAGGATTTATGTAAAAGTCTGAACGTGGAATATACGATCTTAAAAACGGATATTGCCCAAATTGTATTTGAGGATCGCAAGGAGGATAATCCCTGTGCCCTGTGTGCCAAAATGCGCAAAGGAGCACTCAACACCGCAATTAAGCAGGCTGGTTGTAATAAGGTAGCCTATGCTCACCATAAGGATGATGTGGTGGAAACCATGCTGTTGTCTTTGATTTTCGAGGGGCGGTTTCATACCTTTGCGCCGGTGACTTATCTGGACCGCATGGAACTCACTGTGATCCGGCCTTTGATGTACATGAATGAGGCGGATGTAATCGGCTTTGTCAACAAATACCATGTGCCGGTGGTGAAAAGTCCCTGTCCGGCAGACGGACACACCAAGAGGGAATATGTTAAGAATCTGCTCCGGCAGCTGAATCAGGAGAATCCAGGCGTTAAAGAGCGCATGTTTACGGCCATACAGACCGGAAGCCTGAAAGGATGGGGTGAATATTTTGGCAAATAACACTGCGGTTACCAATTATCACGAGGAACAGAAAATGCAGAATATCCTTAAAATGCGCACCGTGCTGGAAGAACTGCCTCCCTTCTGTAAAGAATTTTTTCGGGGGATTGAACAATACACTTCTGCCAGAACCCGACTGGCTTACGCCTATGATCTGCGCATGTTCTTTGAATTTCTGCACGAAAAAAACAGTGCCTGCGCCAAGTTAGAGATTTCCCGAATTCCCCTTGCTTATCTGGACCTGCTCAACCGACAGGACATAGAGGAATATCTGGAATATGTTTCTCTGTATCAGAAAGACGGAAAAAACATTATCAACGAAGAGCGGGGCAAAAGCCGTAAGCTGGCCTCTCTCAGAAGTTTTTACAACTATTTTTTTGAGACGGAAAAAATCAAGAAAAACCCGGCGGCCCTGGTACCGCTGCCTAAGCAGCACGATAAGGAGATCATACGCCTTGAACCCAACGAAGTAGCTATTCTGCTGGATCAGGTGGAGGATGGGAGTAAGCTGACCAAGAAAGAACAGGAATACCACAAAAAAACCAAGCTGCGGGATGTGGCATTGATTACGCTGCTGCTGGGGACAGGAATCCGCGTGTCGGAATGTGTGGGACTGGATCTTCAGGATGTAGACTTTGATGTCTATGGGATACGAATCCTGCGCAAAGGAGGCAAGGAAGCTATTATTTATTTTGGTGAAGAAGTGGGTACGGCACTGCTGGATTACCTGGAGCAGCGGGAACACATGGTTCCCGCTGAGGGACATGAGAACGCCCTCTTCCTCTCCCTGCAGAACCGGCGCATGGCTGTGCGTTCCGTGGAAAACCTGGTAAAGAAATATGCTTCCCGGGTTACCACTCTGAAAAAGATCACTCCTCATAAGCTGCGCAGCACCTACGGCACAGCTTTGTACCAGGAAACCGGAGATATTTACCTGGTGGCGGATGTGCTGGGCCACAGTGACGTCAATACCACCCGAAAGCACTATGCCGCCCAGGAGGACGAGCGCCGGCGCCGGGCCGCAAATGCTGTACGGCTCAGGGAATAATGCGGCTCCTATTTTATAAATTCCGGGGAAAAATAGGGAAGGATCAGATAGTTACCGGCACAGATTTCCTCTCCCGCCAGATGGTTCATACTCATAACTTCGGCAATATACTGATTCTGACTGGGATAGTGCGCTTCATCCGCATATTTATCTGCCAGCGTCCAAAGGGTATCGCCTGGGGCGATCTGGACGCTGGTATAATATTTATAAGATATGTCTCCCAGCTCCGTATTGGCATTGGATAAAAGGACATGACAGAAAAGAGCTGTGGCCAGCGCCAGAACTATAGCAATACCTGCCAGAATAAAGATACGCCGCACTTCTCTCCGCCTCCGAATTTTTCTTTGCTGATTCCTCAAATCTCTTTCGTAAATGTGCATGACCTGGTTCATATTCCACCCCTCCCTCGCAGACAGACATACGAATTATGTATTGTTTAAAGCAAATTCACGTTCGGAACATTTGTTCGCCCTGATTGTATTATAGCGAACATATATTCTTCTGTCAAGCTGTATCGAACATATTTTTGGAATATATGTTTGCTTTTTGCTGTTTAGTATGCTATAATGATTTTGTCAAGATAAGAATGCGGGTTTACTTATTTTCTTAAGAAACGGAGGGCCATGGGATGGGCTATGGTAAGATAACTGCCAAACAGCAGGAAATATTGGATTATATTAAGGACGAGATACTGAAAAAGGGATATCCTCCCACAGTTCGGGAGATTTGTGAGACAGTACATTTGAAGTCCACTTCATCCGTACACTCCCATCTGGAGACCCTGGAGAAAAACGGGTATATCCGCAGAGATCCCACCAAGCCCCGGGCCATTGAGATCTGTGATGACAGCTTTCAGATGGTACGAACGGAGGTGGTTAGTCTTCCCGTGGTAGGGCAGGTGGCTGCCGGGCAGCCGATCCTGGCACAGGAGAATATCGAAGACTATTTCCCTGTGCCTGCGGATGTGGTGCCTCTGGGGGAATCCTTTATTTTGAAAGTCAAGGGAGATTCCATGATCAATGCCGGTATTTTCAATGGCGACCGCATATTTGTAAGCTGCTGCAACGATGCCTCCAACGGAGACATGGTGGTGGCCTTGGTGGAAGATTCTGCCACCGTTAAGACATTTTATAAGGAGGACGGCCATATCCGCCTGCAGCCGGAAAATGATTCCATGGAACCTATCATTGTCAATGATTGCCAGATTTTGGGAAAAGTTTTTGGTGTTTTTCGTTTTTACCGCTGATTTTGCATATTCCTCCTTTTGAATGGACACAATAGCTGTGGAGCATAGAAGTATGTGAACTCTAAACAGCGTCTCTTCGAACAGTATGCCACTGTCAATATGCGGACTTTTACACGGCCGGATGTTTGAAATTGTGTACTGACAGGAGAGTTGCGGAATTCTAGTTAGGAGGAAATCATATGGGAAATAAATATTTGGATGGCACGGCCCTGACGATTGCGATTATCGGCGCAATTAATTGGGGATTAATCGGCCTGTTCCGATTTGACCTGGTGGCATTTATCTTCGGTGATATGTCCTGGCTGTCCAGGATCGTTTATGTAATCGTGGGACTTTGCGGATTATACCTGGTCACTTTTTATATGCATCTGGGAAGCGGACGCAGGGATACGTAAAGTATCTGTTTCATCACAGCGATAAAAAAACAGTGGTTATTCTTGTATAAGAACAGCCACTGTTTTTTCCCGCTTATAATTCTTCTTTTGCCACGATTTTGCCGTCTCTCCAGATACGCTCCAGATCATATAGCAAACGGTTTTCCTTGTCAAATACATGTACGATCACATCGCCGAAATCCATCAGGATCCAGTTGGCAGTGTCATAGCCTTCCACCTGCTTTTTGAAATGTCCGGCACGGCCCAGTTTTTCCTCCACATTGTCACTGAGTGCCTGGATCTGGCTACGGTTACTGCCCCCGGCAATGATAAAATAATCTGCGATTACGGAGAGTTCACTGATGTCAATTATCTTAATATCTTCCGCTTTCTTATCTTCCAGTGCCTCTATGGCAAGTCTGGCAATTTCCTTGGATGTATTCATATTTCTTCCTCCCATTAAATACATTACATATACATGCTGCTGTCATCCGAACAAATCCCCTTTAACGCGTCCCGGCCGGGGAGGCCCCGCCCTCCAGCCTTTCCCTGTAATATTCATAGGTATCCTGGGTGGTCTTTTCGATCACGGAATCGCTGTCCTGTAAATAGTTCAGAGTATCCTCCAGGATAAGCAGTACAGCCCGGTCAAGATCAACGAAGGCGGTTCTGCGAATCTGTTCCAGTCTGGGAGCCTGTCTGCGTCCCGGTTCCATATAATCGGCTACAAAAATGATCTTTTCCAGCAGGGACATACCTGGGCGTCCCGTAGTATGATTATGAATCGCGTTCAGAATATCCCGGTCTGACACATGGTATTTTTTTCCTGCCAGATAGCTTCCTGCCTTGGCATGGAGCAGAGAAGGCTTCTTATATTCTTCTTTGCTGATCTGCATATGCTGCTTTTCACAGATGGACAGCAGCTTCTTCTCCGGCAGACACTTGGCACAATCATGAAGCATACCTGCAACCAGCGCATGGTCTGCCTTCTCCCCATGGCAGGCAGCCAGGTTTGCCGCCGTGTAGGCCACGGCCAGGGTATGCTCATAGCGCTTTCCGTCCTGGACTTTTGACATCTCTTTTCTTAGTTTGCTCAGTTCACTTGGTTTCAATAACTTATCCTCATGGATTTTCATAATAATGATTCTGAAAAATATATTCCCGTACAGGATCCGGGACCAGATACCGAATGCTTCTGCCCTCCCTGCAGCGATGCCGGATATCCGTTGAAGAAATTTCCAGATTGGGAAAAGCCATCAACAGGATCTTCGCGTCATAACGTTCTTCCAATTCCTGCCGTTTTGCTTCCAATTTGTCCATGGGCATGCCGTCTCTGGACGCCGCCAGCAAGACACAGTTTCGGAAGATTTTCTCCGGGCAATACCAGTTTTCGATAGAAAACAGACAGTCCGCCCCCAGAATAAAGTACAGGTGGGCTTGGGGATACATATTCTGCAGGGCTTCCAATGTCTCATAGGTGTAGGTATTGCCCCCCCGACGCACTTCCAGGTCTGAGCATGCAAAGCAGTCTCTGCCAGCCACGGCCAATTTGGTCATGGCCAGCCGCTCAGATCCCGGCAGTATCTTCCCCTTGTCCTTCATATAGGAATTGCCGGTGGGCATAAACAGAATCCCATTCAGCCCCGCCTCCTCCATGGCCCATTGTGCCAGCAACAGATGGCCGGTATGTATGGGATTAAAAGTTCCGCCCATGACGCCTATCTTTTTCCATTTTGATAGATCTTCCATGCTTCTCCTCCTGATCGGCCTGCTTCTATTTCCTGCTATTAGGAGGTCAGGGCAGCTGAATCCTGGGATTGTCCTTGTCGGGCTTGTACAGCACAATTTTTTTGCCGATTACCTGTACTACCTGAGAATGGGTACGCTCCGCAACCAACTGGGCTATTTCCCGGGGGTCATCCATACAGTTTTTCAGTACGGCTATTTTAACCAGTTCTCTGGTGTGAAATGATTCCCCTATGGCTTCTGTAATCTGGGGCGTCAGGCTGGATTTTCCCACCTGAAAAATGGGCTCCAGGCTACTGGCCAGACTCTTTAAATATGCTCTCTGTTTGCTTGTCATTCTCTTTCTCCTTATATAGAATTCCGTCGATCTTCTTCAGGCCACCCAGTACCGCCTATTTATAGTAATCGAAGGATAAACCATACATTCTGACAGTATCTCCCTCTTGAATGCCCAACTGTTCCAGTTCTGCCAGGATTCCGTTATCACGCAGGAAATTCTGAAAAAAGGTAAAGCCCTTCTCACTTTCCAGGTTGGTATACCCCAGCATTTTCTCTATGCGGGGACCTTCCACCACATACTCGTTCGCTTCCTCATCATAAACCACCGTATAGGGCATGTCGCCGTAGGAGGTCCGCTCCTCCTCCGGGAAATATTCCTGCGCAAAGACTGTAGGCTCCTGGGTCAACTGGTCCAGCATCTCCCGCACATGGTACAGCAGTTCCTTCAGCCCCTGTCCGCTGATGGCGGAGATAGGATATACTGGAATCCCCTTTGGCTCAAATTCCGCCTTCAGCGCTGCCAGAGGGTCACTTTCCTCCACGGAGTAGATGGCGTCTATCTTATTGGCGGCAATCACCTGGGGGCGCTTGGAGATATCCGCATTGTAACTTTCCAGTTCCTTATTAATGGCATATATATCCTCGATGGGATCGCGTCCCTCGGTACCTGCCGCGTCCACAATATGGATGATGACCTTGGTTCGCTCGATATGCCGCAGAAATTCATGGCCCAGTCCCGCCCCCTGGGAAGCGCCTTCTATCAGACCGGGTATATCCGCAATCACAAATCCTCTGGCGTCTTCCAGATCCACCACTCCCAGGTTGGGACTGAGGGTGGTGAAATGATAATTGGCAATCTTGGGCTGAGCGTTGGACACCCGGGACAAAAGTGTGGATTTTCCCACGTTGGGGAATCCTACCAGCCCCACGTCCGCTATAACCTTCAGTTCCAGAAGCAAGGTCAGTTCCTGCGCCGGCTGCCCCGGTTGGGCATACTTGGGTGCCTGCATGGTGCTGGTGGCATAGTGCTGGTTACCATTGCCTCCCCTGCCTCCCTTCAGCAATACCATTCGCCGACGGTCGCCGGACATGTCCGCAATGACTTTTCCCGTTTCCGCTTCCTTGATCACGGTTCCCTGAGGCACTTTCAGCACGATATCCTGTCCATTCTTGCCGTGACAGTTCTTTTTGCCCCCCGGCTCACCGTCCTGGGCTTTGTATTTTCGAATATGGCGGTAATCCACCAGAGTGTTCATACCTTCATCCACCTGAAAGATTACGTCACCCCCATGGCCTCCGTCCCCGCCGTCCGGACCACCGCTGGGCACGTATTTTTCCCTGCGGAAGGAGACATGTCCGTCCCCGCCTTTTCCGCTTCTCACATATATTGTCGCTCTGTCTGCAAACATCCTGCTTTTCTCCTCATTCTAACGGGTAAAGTAGTATCACGAACAAAAGGCTTCAAACAACAGGATATGTTTGAAGCCTCTCATGACTATGTTCGATAATCGGCATTACTTTTCAACAGGATATACGGAAGCCTGCTTCTTGTCTCTGCCCTTTCTCTCGAATCTCAGAACGCCATCAACCAATGCAAACAGGGTGTCATCGCCGCCGATGCCCACGTTTACGCCGGGATGGATCTTGGTCCCACGCTGCCTGTACAGAATGTTACCAGCCTTTACGAACTGTCCGTCGGCTCTCTTCGCACCCAGTCTCTTGGATTCGGAATCCCTGCCGTTCTTGGTGGAACCCACACCTTTTTTGTGGGCGAAGAATTGAAGGTTCATATTTAACATGGCTTACACCTCCTCAAACTTTACTGTAAGATACTTTTCCCCATAGGTATTGGCAAGCTGCTGTAAACCAAATACCATGGCATCCATCAAAAAGACGGATTTTTCCTGCAGGTCACTCTCCATCTCACACCGAATAAAGCCTGTCTCCTCATTGGTGGATATCCGCAAAGCCTCTCCGGCCAGTTCCTCCAGTGAATTGACGGTGTTGATCACCAGTATGGATATGGAAGCGCACAAAATATCCGGCTTGCCAGGTCTCGCATAATCCGCATGCCCCATACAGGTAAAACCTGTATATTTCTGTGCTTTTGTCCCGCGAATCACTACTGTCGTCATAATCGTCCACTTACATTAGGCGTTAATCTTGTCAATCTTAACCTGCGTGTATGCTTGTCTATGACCGTTCTTCTTGTGGTATCCGGTTTTTCTCTTGTATTTGTATACAATAACCTTCTTACCTCTACCCTGCTCCATAACGGTAGCTGCTACTGTAGCACCGGCTACATCTGCACCCACCTTGAGGGTAGCGTCACTTACTGCGATTACCTGGTCAAAAGTCACAGTAGCACCAGCCTCTGCATCGATCTTCTCGACTTTGATCACATCTCCCTCAGAAACTTTGTACTGCTTTCCACCTGTTGCAATAATTGCGTACATAAGGCACCTCCTATTCATGAACTCCAGCAACGAATACCTTCGTTCTTACTCGCTAACTTTGGTGGCGCATTCAGAAAATGACACACTTTTACCTAGTTATGCGGCATACTGGAACATCATAGCATGAGGTGCCCTGTTTGTCAAGAAAATATTTCTAATTATTTAAGGAAAAATACATGTTCCTATTTTTTCCTGGCCTCAAAATCCTCCACATATTGGATAATCAGTTTCACCGTTCCCTCCACGCCCAGCACACTGCTGTTGATACACAGATCATAACTGTCCGCGCGGCCCCATTTTTTGGAGGAATAATAATTGTAATAACTCTGGCGCTGCTTATCCTTTTTGATGATCATGTCCCGGGCCTTGGATTCCGTTAACTCATATTTCTCCATGATCCGTTTGACCTTGGTGTCTTCGTCTGCGTAGATGAACAGATGAATGCAGTTCTCATAATCCGCCAGGGCATAATCCGCGCAGCGGCCAACGATCACACAGCCGCCTTCATCCGCAATCTTCTTGATGGTGTCAAACTGTGCCAGAAATACCTTGTGGCTGATTGGCATATCCACGAAGGAGGAGGCATTGTATCCGAAGGAATAGGTATCCATCACCAGATTGTACAGAAAGGAGTTGGTGGGGCGTTCGTCGTGGTTCTGAATCATCTCCTCACAGAAGCCGCTTTCCTTGGCCGCTCTGCTGAGCAACTCTTTGTCATAACATTTAATGCCGAAATATTCCGCTAACTTTTCTCCGATCTCACGGCCTGCGGATCCAAATTGGCGTCCGATGGTAATTATAGTCTTCATACGCAAACCCTCTTTCCCTATAGAGTATAAATGATCTTTCTCCCCGATTCATGCGCAAATCATTTATCTGTACTTATTATACAACAAATTTGATCTAAAAACAATAAATTATTGCAAAATATCCAACAGATGCTGAAAGTATTCGGGCAGAGGGGCCTCTATCTCCAGATATTTTTCGGATGTTGGATGGATAAATCCGATGGTCATGGCATGAAGTGTCTGCCCCTGTAAAGAGAAGGGGCTTCTCCTGCCCTGGGCATATACGGCGTCTCCCAGCAGCGGATGTCCGATGCTGGCCATATGCACCCGGATCTGGTGGGTACGCCCCGTCTCCAGTTCACATTCTATATAAGTGTATTCCCGAAAGCGCCTCAGTACCCGGTAGTGGGTCACGGCATGCTTGCCGTTTTTCTCATTGACTGCCATCTTCCTGCGATCCGTTGGGTGCCGCCCAACGGGCCTGTCCACGGTACCCTCCTGCGCCTCTATCACTCCGTGGCATATGGCACGGTACCGGCGGGTGATGGAATGGGCTTTCAACTGGGCCGCAATGCTGTTGTGGGATTTGTCGTTTTTGCAGACAATCAGGGAACCGGTGGTGTCCATGTCAATGCGGTGGACGATACCGGGACGCATGACACCGTTGATGCCGGACAGTTCCTCTCCGCAATGGTGCATCACTCCGTTTACCAGAGTGCCGCTGTAATGCCCGGCCGCCGGATGCACCACCATCCCCTTGGGCTTGTTGATCACCAGAAGATCTTTATCCTCATAAAGAATGGCAAGGGGTATGTCTTCCGGACAGATCTGAGGCTCCTGGGAAGGAGGCAGTGAAAACCGCACTTCATCCTCGGCCTGTACCTGATAACTGCTCTTAACGGACATGCCGTTTACCAGTACCTGCCCCTCTTTAATCAGCTTCTGTATATAGCTGCGGGAGAGAGAATCCAGTAACATGGCCATGCATCTGTCGATTCTCTCTCCCTCATATTCTTCTGTAATCTGAAATAAAAACTCGTCCATAGGCTCCAATTCATCTTCTTTTTCGGGAAATGGAATCCTTTCCCGGTTTCAGGATATCTACAGTTCCCGGTACCGATTCTGCTTAAAGTTTAAAAATTCCAGATCTTTTTCCTTCAGAACGAACAGGAACATAATAAACAATCCGATGGTAGCACAGACCACATAAATGTCCGCCACATTAAAAATGGGATAGTTGATCAGCACAAAAGAGATAAAGTCCACCACATAATCCAGGCGCAGCCGGTCCAGCATATTGCCCAGCCCCCCTGCAATGATAAACACCATCAGCACATGTATCACCTGGAATTTGCGGGTAACAGGCATTTTTAACAGGAAAAAAAGCAGTACCAGCATAAAGGTAATGCCCACAAACAATATGAACACCTTCTGATTCTGCAGCATGCCGAAAGCCATGCCGTGATTCTCCAGATACTGCAGTTCCAATACGCCGTCGATCAGGGAATAAGCCGGTCTCCCTTTTAAATGGCTGATGGCCAGCCCCTTGGTGAACTGGTCAAACCATACCAGCAGGACTCCCAACAGCATATCTATGAACAACATGAACGCTTTTTTCTTATTCATTTTTGCTCCCATCCGCCCGAACCGGGCCATTCCGATCTTAATCTTCCGTTCCGTCAAAATAAATTTCCCTGACGGCGGCCAGAATTTCCTCATCCGTCACTGTGGTGTCAATCACGGCCTTTCCGATCCGCTCCAGCAGGATAAAACGAAGCACACCCCCCTGAGCCTTTTTATCGGACTTGGTCAGCCGCAGCACTTCCTCCGGATCAATGTCCTCCACTGTGATGGGCAGGTAAAAAGGCACAAACATATCCCTGACCTCGTAGTACTCCTCCATGGAGATCATATCCCTCTTCCAGGATATATAGGCGGCGGCCACTGCTCCCAGAGCCACGCATTCCCCGTGAAGAAGCCGGAATCCTCTGGCTTTCTCGATGGCATGGCCGATGGTATGACCGTAGTTGAGCAGCGCCCTGTCTCCCTGTTCCGTGGGGTCTTTTTCCACCACCAGTTTTTTCACGGTACAGCTGCGCAGAATCATTTCTTCCAGCACATCCATATCCTTTTCACAGATTTCGTACATCTGATCAATCAGCCAGGTATAAAATTTGGCATCCTTAATCAGTCCATGCTTCATCACCTCTCCAAAACCGGAAAAAAACTGGCGGTCCTCCAGGGTGCGCAGCGTGTCCATATTCATATATACCAGCCGGGGCATCTTGAAAGCCCCCACCATATTTTTATACCCGTCAAAGTCCACGCCTGTCTTGCCGCCGATACTGCTGTCGCATTGGGACAATAAAGTGGTAGGCACCTGAATATAGTCCACGCCCCTGAGATAAGTGGCGGCGGTATAACCTGTCATATCACCCACCACGCCTCCTCCCAGGGCTACCAGCAGATCTTTGCGGCCATAGCCCTCCCGGATCAGGAAAGCGTATATCTCTTTGACACAGTCCAAAGTCTTATGCTCTTCTCCGGCAGGGAGGGTATAGATATCCACTTTTTCGGAAAGTTTGTCCAGTTCCTCCCTCAGAGCATCCGCATAAAGTCCCCTCACATTGGAATCCGTTACAATGCAGATTTTCCTTTCAGGGGCCGTATAGGGGGCAAACTCCTGAGATACGTCCCCAAAGTCCCTGGTAATATAGATGTCGTAGCATGGTTTCCCCTTATATAATACAGGCAGTCTCTGAGCCATATTTATTGTATCCTCGCTTTCCGATGTTTTTCTGGATTGACGCTCATAAAATTAACTGTCCGGCCGCGGCAGCCGAACAGTTATCTCCATCCCTATAGGTCCGTATTCAGGGGAGAGTCGAAGGAACCTCCGAAAATATCCTGAAAATCGCCGGATATATCCACGCTGGCCGGCGTGATAATAAAGATATAGTGGGAAATCTTCTGTAGGTTGCCGGATATGGCAAAGCAGGAGCCGGAAGTAAAATCAATGATTCTCTGGGCAATGTCCACATCAAGACCCTCCAGATTCAGCACTACAGTACGGTTGGCCAGCAATGTTTCCGTGATCTCCCGGGCATCCTCAATGGTGGTAGGCTTGATCACACACACCTCCATACCGCTTCCGTTGGAGATCTTGCGGGTGGAAGGCTGGCGCATCTGGGTTACTTTGGATGTGGTGGACTTTCTTGCCGGTTTATCATCCAAAAGATCGTCATTGTCCTTCACCACACTCATTTTCTTCGGTGCGGGGGTATCCTCTATGTCATCATCGTAGTAATCGTCATCGTAGTATCCATCCTCATCTTCATTCAGCTTCATATAATTAAGAAACTTATCCATTACACCCATTATACTGTCTCTCCTTTTTATGACTCAATTGCAGTCATACGACCTGTTCCCGAATATGCCGGTACCAACCCTTACGCAGGTAGCACCTTCTTCAACGGCCACCGGGTAATCTCCAGTCATTCCCATGGATAACACATTCATATTAACATTATCAATGTTTTCCCGACCGATGTCAACAGCTAATTGCTGTAAGTTGGCAAAAATACCGCGGTTTTCCTCCGGGTTTTCCACATAGGGTGCTACTGTCATAAGCCCCTGGATGTGGACGAGAGGTAAAAGCGCAATCTCCTTAACCAGCTGCAGCGTCTCCTCCCGGCGGCTGCCGAACTTGCTCTCCTCACCGGCCACGTTGACCTCCACCAGAATGTTGACCTCTGTCTGCTTCTTTTCCGCCTCCCTTTGGATTTCCTGAGCCAGCCGCAGGGAATCCACGCTGTGAATCAGAAAAACCTTTCCCACCAGATATTTCACTTTATTACGCTGCAGATGACCGATCATATGCCAGCGGATATCCCCGGGAAGGGCTTCATATTTTTCCACCAGTTCCTGCACCCTGTTTTCCCCGAAGTCCCGCACACCGGCTTCGTAGGCTTCCTGTAGCATGGGAAGAGGCTTGGTCTTGCTGACAGCGATCAACGTTACGTCTCCGGCGTCCCGGCCTGCTCTGCGGCAGGCATCCTCCATATTCTGCCGGGTATGGGTCAAGTTTTCACGAATCATGGCAATCTCCTTAAAACTAATAAATAAACTGGGCATCGTTCACCGCGGCTGCTTCCAGCACAATATAATCATACACATTCAGCCCATACCGGGTGTTGGACTTCACGATGGCGTACTCCTCATTCTGATACAAAATATTGATTTGCCGGAAATCCGCATAACCCTTGTTCATATTGTATACGCCGGTGAGGGACGCCTTGCGGCTGATGGTATATTTCTCCTGGCTGTCCGGCTTAATTATGTTGGATCCTATGGCCAACGCCGCGCTGTCCAGATAGTATTCTTTGTTCTCTTCGTCATAATTGTAAACGGAGGTTTCCAAAAACTCACTGTAAATATTTCCCTCCTCGTTGTAACGCTCCAGAATCACCCCGTCCGAGCCATCGGCCCCCTTGGTCATATAGTCGCCGGGCACCAGGTAGAAATCCTTCTGCACAATGGAGGAATTGGGAATCTTGAGTCCCACCTCATCATTCAGAATCAACTCAATATCCACATATCGGTCAGTGGCAAAAGTTACCATGGAATTGTTAAAGTCCAGCTGCAGGAAAGGATTCCCATCACTGCCCCGGATCAGTTTGGTGTTGGCCCAGGATTCATACTGGTTTTTCAGGAATCGGATTTTCACAACCCCCTTTTCCTGTAAAGAAACCCCCAATTCCTCCTCCACAGGGACCACCAGAGACCAGTTCTCATCCGTGGACAGCTTGTACACCGCATCTCCCTGGGTGATCAGATCTACGCCCAGCAGCTGCTTCTTTTCATAGTCCTTTTCCTCAAACAGCTCGGCGGATACCATCTCCGGGGTAAGCTGCTCATATCCGTCTGTCCAATACGTTACAATCCCGCTCCCGCTGCTGCGGCAAAAATTCACCATGTCCGCCAGATCACTGCTGCTATTGATATCGCTGATGCTCTGCATCATATTGGCGTTGGCCAGCCTCATGACCGTGCCTTTGAGACTGTATTTGAAGTTGTATGTACTGTCAAAATCCTCAGGAGTAAAGCCGTGGATGAAACTGACCACTTCCCCCCGCAATTCCGCCAGTTCCCGCTCGCTGAGCGCATTGTCCCCCATATCCGTACTCTGAAGGTAGTCATTCAGCCGGCCTGTTTCGTCCACTGTATAAACCAAATCCCCGCAGGCCACCCGCTCTCCCTCCCGGGCATAATAGTTGATATATCCCGCTTTGTCCGCAGTGACGATGCTTTCCTGCCGGATCGCTATACCGCGGTAGGTGTAATTTGTCGCCAGCGAGCCCTCCTTGACCTCATAGGGGGAGATATGCTCTACCTGCAGTGACGCGAAAATGCAGTATATCACATACACCAGAATGGCCACAAAGATAATCATGCCGATATTCAAATTCAGGGGTTTCCGATACTTCCTGATATTGTTGGGGGGCTGCTGTCTCTGTGCCACCTTTACCTCCTGTTCCAGTTCCGCATATTCTCTGCCGCTTTACGCCTTTAGATATGCCGGTTTTGTTCCACTATACTTAGAAAAAAGCCCCAGCATGTTGTCCGAGGCTTTTGTCTGTCATGTATGAATCCCGCTTACAAAGAAATGAGGATATTTCCCTTTACCGCTTCGGGCAACTCTCCCTCATCTTTGGAGACGCTCAAGATAAAGTCCACTCCTGTTGCCTTGCTGACCTTCTCCAGCTTGGCCACAGTCTCCGTTATGTCCGCGCCCTCCAGGCAGGAAATTTTCAGGAAGCTGTCAAAATACATCTGCTGCAGATCATGATCCTGCGAAATAATACCGCTGACAAAGCCGATAAATTCACTGGCATTCTCAATCATGAACTGGGACACATCGATCAGCCGGACCTTATTGTTGAGCTCGTACATATGCTTGGTGCTCTTGTCCAGGTATACAATGTTGCCGGTGATGCTCTTAACTTCGCTATTTACCTTATCCAATAACTGTTTTGTCTTTCCCTTACCCTTATTTCCTACGATCAGCTGAACCATTGGTAACCCTCCTAAAGTAAATTTTTAGAACTACTATTATTATAGTTTATGTGCGAATAAAAAACAACCTTTAATTCTGTATTTCATCCAATAAATCTATCATTTTTTCATAGACCGTATCCCTGGTTTCCGCTTTCAAAATCACCGAAATATAGGGGGCCCCCCCTGCATCCCGGGAAAGCAGCATCAGGCAGCTTTTGGCAGCGTTGGTGGTACCTGTCTTGCCTCCGATTACCGTGATATTGTCCGGTGCCTTGTAATTCCCCCTCAGAAACAGATTGGAAGTCTGGGTACGAAGGGTCTTCACCGCCCCGGTGGAATCGCTGTATGTAGCCTCATAGCTGTTAGTCTGGATGACCTCGTTGAACTTCTCATACTTAAGCGCTTCGTTAAAAATCAGATAGAGATCATAGGCGGTGGTGTAATGCTCCTCCTGGGTCAGCCCGTGGGGATTCATAAAATGGGTATTGGTGGCCCCCAGTTCCAGCGCCTCCTGGTTCATCAATTCTACAAAATGCTCCACGCTGCCGCCCACATTTTCTGCAATCATCATGGCGGCGTCATTGCCGCTCTGCAGAAGCAGCGCATACAGAGCCTGATTCAGTGTCATGCTGTCCCCGGGCTTTATGCCGGATAAAGTGGCGCCGGTCTCCGTAATGTTTACCACATTGGAAGCCGTCATCAACTGGTCAATATTACCGTATTTCAGGGCTACCAGCGCCGTCATCACTTTGGTCAGGCTGGCAGGGTGCAGCTTCTCATGGGCATTCTTGGCGTACAGCACCTGACAGTTGTTTAAATCAAACAGCACCGCCGCTTCCGCCTTGGTCATGTCCAATGTTTCATCGTCCGTCACATCCCCTGTCACCACGCACAGATTCTCCGCGAAAGTGTGAGCTGCCTTACTGTTCTGGCGGCTGATCACATTAAATCCGCTGACTGCGGCGTCCGGATCATAGGGCATTTCGTAGGCGGCCTGCCCGCAGCCCGCCGCGCCCAGAGCGATCATGGCGGCCAGGAGGGGACTGAATATTTTTAGCCTTCTACTTGTACATTTCACGCCACTCAAGGTCTCCTCTGTCTAAGGACTTAATCAACAGTTCCGCCGTTGCCAGGTTGGTGGCCAGGGGAATGTTGTGCATATCACACAGCTTCACCACATTGTTCACATCCGGCTCATGGGATTTGGGCGTCAGCGGATCCCGCAGGAAAATAACCAGATCCATCTGGTTGTGCTCGATCTGCGCGCCGATCTGCTGTTCCCCTCCCAGATGACCCGCCAGGAACTTGTGAATGTTCAGATTGGTCACTTCTTCGATCAATCGTCCTGTGGTTCCGGTGGCAAACAGTTCGTTTTTGTTCAATATCCCCCGATACGCTATACAGAAATTCTGCATCAGTTTCTTTTTTGCATCATGTGCGATAAGCGCAATATTCATGTCAAAACACCTCTTCCATACATTATACAGCTTTCCCCTAAATCTCTTGCCGTCCTGTGTCTCCACGCAATTCGGTCCCCCTGCACGCCGCGGACTGGCTTTGCGGCATGCACCGATTGGTGCGTTTATCTTCTGGCCTGCAGTCTTACATTCAGCACAAATCCCATGCCGATGAACAGGCTCATCAGAGAAGTCAGGCCATAGCTGACAAAGGGCAGCGTCAGGCCGGTGGTGGGCAGTATGAATGTGGCCACACCGATGTTGATAAACGACTGGACACCCACCAGTCCTCCCATACCGGCAGCGATGATTGTCCCTGCCGGGTCTCTGGCCCTGCGGGCCACGTGAATACATTCCAGGGCAATCAGCATTTCCAGCAGGATCACCACCAGGCTTCCCTTGAACCCGAACTCCTCTCCGATTACGGCAAAGATGAAGTCCGTCTGGGCTTCGGAGATAAAATTGCCGTTTTTCACGGAGGTAATCTCGTTGTTCTTATACCCCTTGCCGTCCAACATGCCGGAGGCAATGGCCGTCACCGAATTTAACTGCTGGTAGGCTGTGGTGGTGGCATACTGCTCCGGGTAAATGAATGCCAGGATACGCCCCCTCTGATTGTTGGTCAGTACCGTGCTGTCAGGCTGCAGGGCCAAAGCCACCAGGAGAGCCAGCGCCGGAACGGCCACGGCCACCACGCCGAAAATGACCTTAAAACTCAATCCCCCGGCAAACATAATAATACAGAACAGCGCCAGCATCACAATGCTGGTGGAAAGATCCGGCTGCTTGTAGATCAGGTACCAGGGCGCGGCCATCAGTGCCACACACAGCGCTATGATTCGGAAGGTATTTAACTTCTCTATATATTTCATAATAAACTGTGCGAAGAATAAAATCAACAAAATTTTTGCAGTCTCCGAAGGCTGGAAACGAAAGCCTCCGGGGATCTGAAACCAGCGCTGCGCGCCTTTTGTCTCATATCCCAGATAACGCACCAACAAAAGTAGTACTAAATTCCCAAGGTACATCAGCCAATATAGCTTTAGTAAAACCGTGTAATCCAGCAGGGAAATGACCACCATTAGAAAGGTGCCCATGATGACTCCCAGCAGCTGTTTTTGCTGTACCGACTGCTGCGCGCTCCCCACCGCCAGGACTCCGACGGTGGAAAGCAGCAGTATCAACAGAATTAACTTAAAATCATAATTTCTGATCCGATAGCCTTTGTTAAACATTTGTATCTAATCCTCGCCTATGGCTGTTTGTTCAGATCCAGTATGGGTATGCTGGCGCTGAGCACCGGGGTACGCATCCCCCTTTTGCCCTGGCTGCCCGTCTTGCTGATCTGGATATCCATATTTCCTGTGTCAATTTTCATATACTTGGATATCACCTTGGCGATATCCGTCTTTATCAGCTCCATCATCTCCGGGGAACAGTTGACCCTGTCCGAAATCAGCAGGATTTTCAATCTGTCCTTGGCGACTTCGCAAGAGCTTTTTTTCCTGAAAAAATGTCTCATTATTACCTCTTTCCCGCATATCCGGAGTCCGCCTGTGACAAACCCCCGCCATGCCCGCGAATTTGCGCCTGTAAGCCAGTGTCGGTACACTGGGCTTTCCCCGTTCATACCTTGTGGAAAATCCCGCTCACCCTCGTCCAGAAGGATATGGTCTTTTCCATGTTCAGGAAAGGAACCTCCTTGCCCATCACCCGCTGGCACACATTGTGGTAAGCCATGCCCGCCGGAGTATTGGTGCCAACCAGCGGTTCCCCCTGGTTGGTGCTGATAACCACGTTCTCGTCATCGGGAATAATGCCGATCAGCGGTATGGCCAGAATATCCACCACATCCGCAGAGGACATCATATCCCCTCTCTTTACCATGTCCATACGCAGCCGGTTGATAATCAGGTCCATCTTCTGGAAGCCGTTGGCTTCCAGAAGCCCGATAATCCGATCCGCGTCCCGGATGGCAGACACCTCCGGAGTGGTCACCACCAGCGCCCGGTCCGCTCCGGCGATGGCGTTCTGGAACCCCTGCTCGATACCTGCGGGACAGTCCAGGATAATATAGTCGAACTGTTCTTTCAAATGCTCGATGACCTTCACCATCTGGCCGGGGGTCACGGCGCTCTTGTCCCTGGTCTGAGCCGAGGGCATCAAATACAGACCGGGGTTGCGCTTGTCCCGGATCAGCGCCTGCTTCACCCGGCAGCTCCCCTCCACCACGTCCACCAGATTGTACACAATCCGATTTTCAAGGCCCATGACCACATCCAGATTGCGCAGCCCGATATCGGTGTCGATCAGACATACTTTCTTCCCCGCCTTGGCCAGACCGGTTCCAACGTTTGCGGATGTGGTGGTCTTTCCCACACCGCCTTTCCCTGATGTGACGACAATTACTTCGCTCATACTTACCTCCGTTCTGCCACGCCTATGGCAGCAAATATAATCGTCGCCCGAACCCCGGTTTAAAAGGTGTCCAGTATCTCCTTGGTAAGCGGTTCCATCACAATCTTATCGTTCTTCACATGTGCGATTTTCGGCTGTACCTTGGAGCGGATACCCCATTTCGTCTGTCTGTTATTGTTCTTATATTTGAAATCGCCGATTTTTAACCTCTCCGGCTCCATTTCAAGCGCTGCCACATAGGCCCCTTCCCCGCCGTCCGTACCTGCGTAGGCCTCCCCGTATAATCCCCCCAGCACAATGATGTTTCTGGGAGACATCACGGCGCTGCCCGGGTATACATCTCCCAATATGATAATGCTGCTCTCGGTCTCTAATACTTCCCTGTTTTTCAGAGAACCCTTGTGAAGCTGTCCTTCGCTGCCCAGAGGCAGTTTTTGCTGCACCTTTTGAATGGCTTTGATATAGCGTCTGTTGGTCTCTTCATCCTTACCCACGACGCACACCAGGTTCAAGTCACTGGACAGCCGTACGGCGTCCACCAGGGCCAGTTCCTGCTTATGATCCAGCTGACGCCCCTCATAGGAAAGCGCCACGTCCGCATTGCCGAAAAAACTGCGGGAACTGCGGAACTTGGCCGACAATTCTTCGGTGATCTGCTCAAAGGGCACGTCCTCCCGCATGATCAGGTTGATACCGTTCTGATAGCTTTTAATCACCACTGCATCCTTCACTGTTAAGTCTCCTTCTCAAGAGTCCCTGCTACACTAAATTTCGTTCATCGTGACACCGGCCTCCGGGGTGTCCGCCAGGCCGTCCACAATCTCCTCTTTTGTCTCCAGCCCATAATAGTAGGAAATCAGATCCTTGGTAGTCTGGGCCGCATAGTCTGAGGAATAGCCGAAAGGAATCCGGACCGTAATGGCGATCTCCGGGTTATCATAGGGAGCATATCCCACAAAAAGCGCATGGTTGGGACGGCTGGTAACCTGCTGTGCCGTACCGGTCTTGCCCGCCACCTGTACCGGAAGTTCATTGAAATAACTTTTTCCTTCCACCACCCGGCGAAGACCCAGGCGCATGGCGTTCCAATACTCCACAGGTATGTCCACCGTGCCGTGCAGCGAAGGCTCCTGGCGGCTCAGAATATTTCCCTCCTTGTCCTGCACATGGTCCAGCAGGGTCAGGTTAAAGCAATTTCCCCCATTGGCCACCGTGGCCACATACCGGGTCAGTCCGGCGGCGGTAAAGCTGTTGGTCCCCTGTCCGATAGCCGAGGGAATGGGCAGCTCGTCCGAGACGGAAGGCTGGGATTCCTCGATCTCCACACCGGACTTGTCCGCCAGGCCGTACATCCGGGCATACTCTGCCAGCACGTCCAGTCCGTCCTGGGCGTTATAATTGCCGTTTACCGTGGCAAAGCGGTAGCCGATATCATAGAAAAAAAAGTTGCAGGAGTTCTGTATGGCCGACGTCAGGTTCAGAGAACCGTGCCCGCTGTGCCGCCAACACCTGGGAGAGGGCGTAACCTGGGTGTAGGAACCGGTGCAGTTCACCTTGCTGCTCAGGCTGATCAGTCCTTCCATCAGTGCCGCCGTGGAAGATACCATCTTGAATGTGGAACCGGGGGCCGCCGCGTATTGGGTGGCATAGTTCAGCATGGGGCCGGACTTGTCCACCAGCAGTTTGGCATAATATTCCGGATCCACGGAATTGGCCATCTTGTTGTTATCATAACCCGGGTAAGACACCAGGGCCAGCACATCGCCGTTGTTCACATCCGTCACCACGATGGCCCCGTTGCAGGGCTCCAGCGCCAACTGCGCCGGCGTAATATCCAGGTGGCGGATCCGGTTCATCATAAAATCGAAAGCCGAGATAGAACCGTCAAACAACTCCTGTTCCTCTTCCGGCGAAATATCAATGGCGTTCTGCTCGCAGAGAATCATGCAGATCTGTCTGCCGCTTATCACATCGTTCTTGATCATGAACCGGTAAATTCTCTTCTGAAACTCCAGTTCACTGTCCAGCTTTTCAAAAACATACTCACATATTCTCTCATAGATCTCGGTGGAGTCCGCGTATTGCTGTTCCAGATTTAGCTTGTCCACATCAATCCAGTTGGCCGCTATGCAATGATTCAGATATTCGTGGAGGCTGATCACCTCGTCCGCGGACCAGGCGATCTGTACCGGGTCGTTCAGATCCATCAGGTCGGCGGCGATTATCCCGTTTTCCCGCAGGATATCGTTCACCATATAAAGCTGATAAACCTGGTATTCCAGCGTCAGTTTGTTATAAGGGGTCTTTTTCTGATGCAATTCCTCCTCCAGACGCTGATAGACTTTCTCCTTATAGTCCAGATATTTTTCGTGGACAGCACGTTCCACCTCCCACGCCTCATCCTCCCCAAACCGGGTGATATCTATGACGCCGTTGTTGATCACGGCATAGTACACATCGTAGATGGGAATTTTGATATCCCCGTTGGTGACCGCCGGAGCCTCCTTGGCATTGATGGTTTTGTTGGCCAGTATACCGGCAATTCGCTGCTCCAGAATATGGTAGCATACAATCTGAAGATCCCGGTCAATGGTCAGATATACATCATTGCCCGCCTGCGCGTCCTGACGTTCCAGGATGCTGATCACCTTGCCCATATTGTCCACGCACACCGTCTCGGATCCCTTGATCCCCTGAAGGGTGGCTTCCATGGACTTCTCAATACCGCTCTTGCCCACCACATCATTGCTGGCATACCTTTCTCCGGTGCCGCCTTCCTCCAGATCTTTGGCATTGAACTGGGTCAGTTCCTCCGAGTCAATCTTGCCGGTATAGCCCAGGATATGGGCAAAATATTCGCTGTCATTGTATCTGCGTACCGTGTCTTCCTCAATGGAAACCCCGTCCAGTTGATCCAGGTTTTCCATGATCACGGCCACGGTCTCCACACTCACATCCTTGGCCACCGTAGTACCGATGTATTTGCGGAAGCTGGTGAGATGCATGGCATAGCGGATATTCATCATCTTCAGAAACTCTTCGGAAGTGTATCCCTCTCCCACCAGGAATTCACTCTTGCTGTTTCCCTCCTCCGCATATTTTCCAAGTCCGAATCTCTTGCCCAGATAGTTGAGTACCTCCTGGGGAGTAGCCGTCCGTTCTTCCTCTTTCAGCTTGTCGATGGTGGGATGCCCGTAGACATCCGCCAGAAAGCGCAGCAGCCTGTTTCCCGACACATTGTAAACGTAATTGCCATGTTCGTCCAGCACGATGTTGAAGTCGGTGATGATATGGTTCCCGTTCTTCTCAATCATCTTAATCAGCTTATAGATGGTGGCGTTCAATTCCCTGTTTTTGTTGGAACTGTTCTCATACACATCCTCAATTTTGACGGAATAAGCCAGTTCGTCGTAAGCCAGCACATTGCCGTTCCGATCCCGGATACTGCCTCTGGAACAGGCGATATCCCTGGTTTTCTCCGTTTGCAGAATAAAGTCATCCAGATATTCCTGTCCATGCACAATCTGCAATTCAAAGCAGCGGTAAATCAGCGCTCCCCCCAACAGGCAGAAAACCAGGGTCAGGAGCGTGAGCCTGCTCGTAAAGAAATTAATGATGTCTCCCTTCAGCTTGTCAAACAAATTTCTTCGCTCTCTTTCTCTCAAATCCTTCCAGCCGGTTATTTACAAACAACGCCAGCGGATATAGCATGCAAGTGACAATAATGGTGTATACCGTCTCCGGCAGGATCACCGTCCAAAGGTAAAACAGAAAATTCAGCCTGCCCCTGAGCAGGAACAAAAGCACATAACAGATTACGCCGTAGGACAGATCGCTGACCGTGATCAGCGCCAGCGGAAGCTTGATGTCCTCCGGGTAAAATATTTTGCAGAACTTGCCGTTTAAAAAGCCGATATACATATACACCAGCGCATGGAAACCCAAGATATCCGCAAAAAAGATATCACAGAGCAATCCCGCGAAAAAACCGATTAAAAGTCCTTCCTTTTCCCCCCGCATGAAGCCGAAGGAGGACGTCAGCACGATCAGCAGATTAGGCACGATCCCTGCAAAAGCCAGGCTGCGGAACAGAGTGGTCTGCAGCAGGAAGCAAAACAGAAGCATGACAGCCATGGTGATTTTTCTAAGCATCTTCCCACTCCCTCTTCATATCCGTGATCACCAGCACCTCCTCCAGGTGCTCAAAATCCACGGCGGGCGTCAGATAGCCGGACTTGGTCAGGTTGTTGGAATCCCTGTTGATGGTATGTATCGTACCAATCAGGATGTTAGGCAGGAATTTGTCGCTGATATGGGAAGTGACCACCTTGTCTCCCACCACCACACTGTCCTGACTGTCAATTAACTGGCTGAAGCGGATCACACCGTCATGCATGGCCTGCAGATCGCCGGACACGATCATGGTGTCCGAAGTGCTCAGGGTCTTGGCGGACACATTGGAATTGTCGGCAATTACCGAGGTGACTCTCGCCCAGTTGGGGCCCACCTCGCTGACACGGCCCACCAGTCCGCCGCTGGCGATCACATTCATGTCAATCTGAAGCCCGTCCGCCTCCCCCTTGTCAATCACAAACGCGGCATACCAGTTACCGCTGTCCCGGGCAATGATCCGGGCTCCCACCTTGTGATATTCGTCATATTGGTTGTCCAGCTGATAGAGTTCCCGCAGACGGCTCAGTTCCGCTTTCTCCTGCTGCAGCAGGGTGTTCTCCACCAGCAGATCGTCCACCTGCTGCTGCAGGCTTACATTCTCTTCCAGAAGCTGGCGGATCTGCACCAGCTCATCCTTGCGCCGGGAAAGCCAGCCCCCCACCTTGCTGATCCCCTGTTGGAAGGGGACCACCACATAACCCACGGCGGCATTCAGCGGACGGTTGAAAATGTCCGTACTGAAAGTCAGCGCCATCAGCACGGTACACAGACAGGTTAAAGCAAAGAGGAGATATTTACTCGGTATCGTAAATTTCTCCCCCTTCTTCTTGATTACTGGGCTCATTTACTCATCCCTTCAATCGCGTATGCTACGGATTTATAGTTGTCCTCATTGATGATCTTGGACAGGCCTACGGCCACGCTGGTCATGGGGTTCTCGGAAACATTGACTTTCAGGCCGGTGCCCTGGCTGACGCGTTCCGCCAGATGGCTGGTCTGGGAGGCGCCGCCGGTGAGGTAGATCCCGTGACGATAGATATCCGCCGCCAGTTCGGGAGGAGTCCTCTCCAGAATCACTTTTACATTGTCCACAATGGTGTTGAAATGTTCTTCCAAAGAATCCACCACCAGCTTGGTAGGAATCTCCCGTTCCACAGGCAGCCCTGTCACAATGTCCCGCCCGTAGACCACGGCCCCCTGCCTGTCCTCCTCCAGCTTGAGCAGGGACATTTTTACCGATTCCGCCGTCTTACCCCCGATGATCAGACTGAACTCCCGCCGCACCGCCGAGCGGATGGCTTCGTCGAACTTGATGCCGCCCACTTTGATCAGCCGGCTCAGAACGATGCCGCCCAGAGACAAAATAGAGATCTCCGTGGTCTCAAAGCCCACGTTTACCACGATGACGCCCTGGGAGTTTTTCACATCAATACCCATTCCCAATCCGTCCGCCACCGCCTTTTCCACCACCATGATCTTGCGGGCCTTCATATTGGCGTCCCGGATCAGGTCATAAAAGGCCCTTTTCTCCACCTCCGTCACATCGGTGGGAACAGCTATAAAGTAGTCGGCGGGCTGCCCCTTGCCCTTCTGGATATCGCTGATAAAGTATCGAATCAGAGTCTCCATATTCTTGATGTCCGCGATAACGCCGTTGGACAGGGGATAAGAAATATGAATATTTGCCGGCGCTTTCTCATACATTTCAAAAGCGGAATCTCCATAGGCGAAAAGCGTGTTTTTATTTTCAATGGCGATCATGTTTTTTTCCACCACGATATTATCATCGCTCCGGCTGTAGATTTTGATGTTGTTGGTACCCAGGTCGATACCGAATGCGTTATTTGCCATATTACAGGCCCCCTTTTTGTTTTTAAGTTCCCGATTTCAGGGTATAAGTTTTTCCTCCCGGAAACTCATGTATCTGTTGTCCCCGATGATTACATGATCAAGCAACGGGATTCCCAGCATCTGTCCCATGCCGGCAAGCTGACCGGTGAGCTCCATGTCCGCCTTGCTGGGAGAGGGATCTCCGCTGGGATGGTTGTGTACCAGAATAATGCTCACCGCCTGACACCTGAGCGCCTCCAGAAAAATCTCCCTGGGCGAAATCAGCGACATGGTGGCGCTGCCGTCAGACATCATGGAATCACACAACAGCCGGCTTCTGGCATCCACCGAAGCCAGAACCACACATTCCGTCCGGCGGTGCCGCAGCCTCTCCATATAGTACGCGGCCACCGTGTCCGGCCTCTGCAGGCTGACCCGTTCCCTGGTGGTGGCGGACGCGATACGCTGGGACAGTTCGGTAATACATTTAAGTTTCACCGCCTTGACCTGTCCGATGCCGTTGATCTTCATCAGGCGTTCCAGGGGAATGTCGTACAGCCCCAGCAGCCCTTCCCTGGACGGGTCCGCCAGCGCAAGCACCTCCTGGGCCAGTTCCATGGCACTCTTATCCCTGGTGCCGGTCCGCAGGATGATGGCCAGAAGTTCGCTCTCCGTCAGGCTCTCCGGCCCGAAGCGAAGGAACTTCTCATAGGGCAGGTCCCCCTGCCTTACTTTTTCTAACTGATTCATTGTCCTCCTGTCCGCCTTCTCCCATGTGCGGCAACTGCAGGACTATCTGATGAATCGGTATACGAGCAATGCGATAACCACGCCGATGACGCTGGCGATGGTAATCTGGATCTGCAGTCCAAAGGTCAGAACGATAAAGCCCAGATCCAACACAATGGGGCTGCTTAAACCGAAAGTCTGCCCGTAATTCAGGAAACTTCCGCTGAAGTAGGTTCCGATAAAGCGGCCGATCACAAAACCGATTAATACCAGAACCACGAATACCCAATTCACTCTCTTCAAAGTACTCCCTCGACTTTCTTTGGTATTGCTTATATATGTCCGCCCATTGCGGAACATATAACTCATCTTACCATAATTTTGCAGTTCTGTACACACCCAATCCAAGATTTAAGACAGGGATTTTTCCAACTTTTCTCTAGCTTTGGTGACATCCTCCGACATCAGCAGACCCTTGTCGACAAGAGACTGCAAAGATCGCAATATCCCGAATTTGGCATGCTGCCAGGTCAGTCCCCCCTGGAAATAAACTGCGTAGGGAGGCTTGATGGGGCCGTCCGCGGACAGTTCGATGGAAGAACCCGACACGAATGCCCCCGCCGCCATAATCACCTGAGCGTCATAGCCGGGCATATCCCAGGGCTCGGGAGTCACATGGCTGTCCACCGGAGCCGCGGCCTGAATCCCCTGACAGAAGGCCACCACGCCCTCCGGACTGCCGAAGGTAACGGCCTGAATGATATCGTGCCGGGACTGCTTTCCGTCCGGTACCACCGGAAAGCCCAGTCCCTCATAAATATTGGCAGCAAAAACGGCTCCCTTCAACGCCCCTGCCGTCACTGTAGGAGCCAGGAAAAAGCCCTGGTAAAAGTCCTTCAGGGCTCCCAGAGAGGCCCCCACCTCCTTGCCCAGTCCCGGGGAGGTAAGCCGGTAAGCCGCATTCTCCACGCATTCTCTCCTGCCCGCGATATAGCCGCCGATGGGAGCCAGGCCGCCGCCTGGGTTCTTGATCAGGGAACCCACCACCATATCCGCCCCCACATCGCTGGGTTCCCGGGTCTCCACAAACTCCCCATAACAGTTGTCCACCATACAGATCACATCCGGCTTGATTCCCTTTATATAAGAGATCAGTTCTCCGATCCTGTCCACAGACAGGGTGGGCCGGGTCTGGTAGCCCTTGGAGCGCTGGATGGTCACCAGACGGGTGCGCTCTTTTATGGCCCGGCGGATGCCCTCATAATCAAAGCTGCCGTCGGGCAGAAGATCCACCTGGGAATAGGTCACACCGTATTCCCTCAGAGAACCTCTGGAGGGCCGTATACCGATGACCTCCTCCAGCGTATCGTAGGGCTTTCCCACCGGGGATAACAATTCGTCGCCGGGCCGCAGATTGCTCATCAGGGCCAGAGCCAGGGCATGGGTCCCGCAGGTAATCTGAGGACGCACCAGTGCGTCCTCGGTGTGGAAAACGGAGGCGTAGACCTTCTCCAGGGTGTCCCTGCCCAGATCATTGTAGCCGTAGCCCGTAGTACCCAGCAGACATGCCTCGCTGACCTGGTGATCCTGCATTCCTTTCAGCACTTTTAACTGGTTGTACTCCGCCACGGCATCCACCCCGGCAAAGCGTTCTTTCAAGCCTTCCAGCACAGTCTCCCCATATGCATGGACTTCCCGGGAGATTCCCAGATCCTGGTACATATCATATCCAATATTCATAAAATATTCACATCCCATCTGCCTGCGGTACAGGCGTCTTATTCCATTGTGCGATGACGCAGCCCCGTGCATTCCCCTGGGTCAGAATCCCTGCAGCCTCCAGATGCCCAATCATGGCTTCCAGGATTTTCCCCTCATCATACCCATAATCCGGCTTATTTAACCAGATTACCTCTTTTTCCCGCCGAAACCAGGTCAACTGACGCTTGGCGAAATGTCGGGTGCCCAGTTTGATGCGATAGACTGCCTCTTCCAGAGAGATCTCCCCTGCCAGATAGTCCAGGATTTCCTTGTAACCCAGTCCCTGCATGGAGACCATATCCCGCTGGCAGCCCCGGGACACCAGGCAGCGTACTTCCTCCACCAGCCCCTCCTCCAGCATCCGGTCCACCCGTTCCTCTATACGCCTGTAGAGTCTCTCCCGGTCATCATTCAGTACAAAGTAGCAGTACCGATAGGGCGACGGCCTTTCGGCTTCCCGCTCATTGTGTTCCGAAATCCTTTCCCCGGTGAGATGGTAAAATTCCAGGGCCCGGATCACCCGCTTCAGATTGTGGGCGTGGATGGCCTCTGCTGCCGCCGGATCCACTGCCGCCAGCATCTCATGTAAATGCCCGGGGCCTCTCCGGGCGGCCAGTTGTTCCAGTTCCCGGCGGTATTCCGTATTTTCTTCATTTTCCGTGAAATCAATATCCCGCAGAACGGCCTGGATATAAAAGCCTGTGCCTCCGGTGAGAATAGGGATATGTCCCCGCTCATAGATGCCTTCCAGGGCCTGCCGGCAAAGCTGCTGGAACACCACCACATTGAACTCCTGGTGTGGATCCAGCACATCGATCAGGTGATGGGGAACCCCCCGGGTCTCCTCCGCGCGGATCTTGGCTGAACCGATATCCATCCCCCGGTAAACCTGCATGGAATCCGCCGAGAGGATCTCGCCTCCCACTCTCTCGGCCAGCCCTATGGAAAGCGCGGTCTTGCCCACCGCCGTGGGGCCTGTCAGTACAATCAAAGCTCTCATCGTTTAAATTTTTTCTCCAATTCATATTTACTCATGGATATAATAGTGGGACGCCCATGAGGGCAATTATAAGGATTGTCCAGCGTCAGCAGTTCGTCAATCAATTTCTGGGCTTCCCGGGCGCTCAGTCGGTTGTTGCCCTTCACCGCCGCCTTGCAGGACATGGAGGCGATCTTTTCCCGCACCGCCGTCAGATCTCCCTTGATTCCTCCCTCTAAAAGTTCGTCCAGTACCGACAGGAAAAGTTCTTTCTCCTGACAGCCATAGAGATCCACCGGGACGCTGCGCAAAGCATATTCGCTGCCGCCGAAAGGCTCCACTTCAAAACCCAGTTCCGCAAATACGGCCGCATACTCCTTATATGCGGTCTCCTCCTGCCCGGACAGGCTTACAATAATGGGGGGCATCAGATTCTGACTCACCAGGCTCTTCTCGTGATACTGCTTCATAAAGCGCTCAAACTTCACCTTTTCATGAGCCGCATGTTGGTCGATGATAAACAGTTTGTCCTCATATTCGATGAGCCAGTATGTCTCAAACACCTGGCCGATCAGTTTGAAATAGAGACGTTTTTCCGGTGTCAGCACTTTATCCTCAAACAATTCCCCCTGGCGGTAGTCCCCGGTCTGCTGCCTGTCTGCCTCGTAGCGGGTCTCTTCCATCACCCGGTACTGACGGGTACGGTTTACTTCAAAGGGCTCCGGGGCGGCCTGTGGTTTTTCCCTTCTTTCCCCACCCGCAGAAAGGGTCCCTTGCTTTTGCTGCCCCGTACCCCATTGCTCTTCCCGGGAATTTTTTGAGGCTGCGGCATTTTTCCCATATCCGGCCATCTCTTCCAGGCGCCGCACATCCTGGTCTGTGGGCTGTTTGCCGTCTATCCCCACGGTGGGAATCATCTCCCGGTTTCGAAGCCGTTCCCGGATGCCTGCGGACACGGCCTCGAAGATTCCGGGTCCGTCCAGAAAGCGCACCTCCATTTTGCTGGGATGTACATTCACGTCCACTTTGGATATGTCCTTTAATTTCATATGCAGTACACATAGGGGAAACTTGTGCTGCATCAGGTATTCCCGATATCCCTCTTCGATGGCCCTGCCCAGCAGATTGCTGCGGATATATCTGCCGTTTAGAAAATAAATTTCAAAATTACGGTTGGAGCGGACTATGGCCGGAGTACCCAGATAGCCGTCCATCACCAGTTCTTCCGTCTCCAGAGAGAAAGGTACCAGATTCTGGATCATATCTCTGCCGTAAACACGGTAGATCACATCCCGCAATTCCCCATTTCCTGAGGTATAAAAACGGGTCTGTCCTCCCACCAGAAACTTGAAGGAGATGTCCGGTCTGGACAGCGCCATATGCTCCATCAGATCAATGATATAACCGGCCTCCGTTGCAGGGCTTTTCAGGAATTTGCGCCGCACGGGGGTATTAAAAAAGAGGTTGCGGATCACAAATGTGGTACCCGTGGGCGCTCCCACCTCCTCAAATACTGTCTCTCTGGGCCCCTCCATCGCCATGTGGATACCCGTGAGAGCCTCCTGAGTCTTGGTAATCACTTCCACCTGAGCCACCGCGCAGATGCTGGACAGCGCCTCTCCCCGAAAGCCCAGGCTGGCGATACCGGCCAAATCCTCCGCGCTGCGGATCTTGCTGGTGGCATGGCGCAGAAAAGCCGTGCGTAATTGATTTCCGGGAATCCCGGAGCCATTGTCCGTGATGCGGATCAGGCTGATGCCGCCGTCCTTGATCTCCACGGTGATGGAGTCCGCCCCGGCGTCCATGGCATTTTCCACCAGTTCCTTTACCACGCTGGAGGGGCGCTCCACCACCTCCCCGGCGGCAATCCTGTCTATGGTCTCCGAATCCAGTACCTGTATCTGGTTCATGTCTGTCCCTTTCTTAATCGCATTTTTCAAGCATACCCTATCAAATTCCGCATGATTAATATCCCTTGTAGCGGTTTTTCAGCTTGTTCTGCAGTCTGTATAAAGTGTTCATGGCGTCCAGCGGAGTCATCACCGTAATGTCCAGTTCCGTCAGTTCTTTCACCACATCTGCATCGGAGACCGTGTCGAACAGGGACATCTGAGCCAAATCCACCTCGTCATACCGGGGCGCTTTCTTTGCTTTTCCCTCTCCCTTATGATCCACGGCAATGTTCTGCACCTTCTCCGTAATATCATTGTCCGACAACTGTTCCGCGATCTCTTTGGCCCTGTCAATCACCATATCCGGCACCCCTGCCAGCCTGGCCACCTGAATACCGTAGCTGCGGTCTGCCCCGCCCTTGACGATCTTGCGCAGGAAAACAATGTCGTCCCCGCACTCCTTTACGGCGATACAGTAGTTGTTCACATTGCCGATCTTACCCTCCAGTTCCGTCAATTCGTGATAATGGGTGGCGAAAAGGGTCTTGGCCCCCAGCAGCTTCTTGTTGCTGATATGTTCGATCACCGCCCAGGCGATGCTCAGCCCGTCAAAGGTGGAAGTCCCCCTGCCGATTTCGTCCAGGATCAGCAGGCTGTTGGCCGTGGCATTCCGAAGGATGTTGGCCACTTCATTCATCTCCACCATAAAAGTGGACTGACCGCTGGCCAGATCATCCGAAGCCCCTACCCGGGTGAAAATCCGATCCACGATGCCGATATTGGCGCTTCTGGCAGGGACAAAGCAGCCCATCTGGGCCATCAGCACAATCAGCGCCGTCTGGCGCATATAAGTGGATTTTCCCGCCATATTGGGACCGGTGATCACGGAAACGCAATGATTCCCATTGTCCAGCAGGGTATCGTTGGCGATAAACATCTCATTGTCAATCATCTGTTCCACCACCGGATGCCTGCCGTCCTTGATCTGGATGAGGCCCTTTTCGTTAAGGGCGGGGCGCACATAATTGTTTCTCTCTGCCACATAGGCCAGGGAAGCCAGTACGTCCAGCCCCGCCACCGCTTTGGCTGTACGCTGGATCCGTTCTATCTCCCCTGCGATGCCGTCCCTGATCCGGCAAAATACCTCATACTCCAACGCGGACAATTTGTCCTCCGCATTTAGAATGGTATCCTCCAGTTCCTTCAGCCGGGGCGTGGTATAACGCTCCGCGTTGGCCAGAGTCTGTTTGCGCACATAATCCTCCGGTACCTGCCCCTTAAAGGAATTGGTTACTTCAAAATAATACCCGAACACTTTGTTGTACTTTATTTTCAGATTCTTAATGCCCGTGCGCTCCCGATCCTGCTCTTCAAGCTGTGCCAGCCACATCTTCCCGTCCCGTCTGGCGCTGCGCAGCATATCTATGGTCTCATCGTAGCCGTCTTTGATTATGCCTCCCTCCCGAATGGTGATGGGAGGTTCCTCCACAATGGCGCTGTCAATCAATCTATACAGATCCTCCAGACTGTCCATGTCACCGATGATTTGAACCAGTAACTCTTTTTGAAAACCGGCCAATACCTTTCGAATAGGCGGCAGCATCTCCAAAGAATTGCGGAAGGCCAGCAGATCCCGGGGATTAGCCGTCTTGTAAGTCACCTTTCCCAGCAGCCGTTCCAGATCATAGATGGGCCCCAGATACTCCCGCAGCTCGTCCCTGGACACTGCGTCCCCGTTCAGTTCCTCGATGGCATCCAAACGTCTTTCCATCTCTGCCTTCTCGATCAAGGGCTGCTCCAGATAGCTGCGCAGGGTTCGGGCCCCCATGGCCGTTCTTGTCTTGTCCAGCACCCATAGAAGCGACCCTCTCTTCTGCTTCTCCCGCAGGGTTTCCGCCAGTTCCAGATTGCGCCTGGTGGAGGAATCCAGCAGCATAAATTTGCTGGCCAGATAGGAATGAATGTGGGCAATATGGCCCAGATCCGTTTTTTGGGTATCATAGAGATATTGCAGAAGAGCCCCGGCAGCGATGGTTCCCATAGGAAAATCTTCCAGCCCCAGGCCCACCATGCTTTTTACCTTGAAGTGCCGCAGAATGCTTTGCTCACAGGTTCTGTCATCAAAATAGCGGGCATCCGCGGCGCTGACCGCAATATGTAACCGTCCCCGCAGATCCCCGATGTCCATGCCGCTGACCAGGAATGCATCATTACAGATAATCTCCGAAGGTTCATATTTCATAAGTTCATCCATGAGCCTTCGCAGGTCTTCCACTTCCGTCATATAAAAATCGCCGGTGGTCACATCTGCCGCCGCCAGGCCGATGCCTGCGGGGGTAAAGGTGACGCACATCAGATAATTGTTCTTCCCCTCCTCCAGAAACTGGGTGTTCAGATTGGTGCCCGGGGTGACGATCCGCACCACCTCTCGTTTCACCAGGCCTTTGGCCAGCCTGGGGTCCTCCACCTGCTCACAGATGGCCACCTTGTACCCCTTGGCCACCAGCTTGCTCAGATATCCTTCCACTGCGTGATAGGGCACGCCGCACATGGGAGCCCGTTCTTCCAGGCCGCAGCTTTTGCCTGTCAGCGTGATCTCCAATTCCCGGGATGCAGTCAGTGCGTCCTCAAAAAACATTTCATAAAAATCACCCAACCGATAGAACAGGATACAGTCCGGATGCTCCTCCTTTGTCTCCAGATATTTCTGCATCATGGGAGTCAGATCCTCCACCTTAATATCTTCCACTTTCAGATCTTCGTTCACATTTACCTCGCTTCTGCCGCGAAACGGCTCTTTTGTCCCACTGTGTCTGCCGTACATTTTTGACATTACAAAACGGACACATCCCGAGACGTATCCGTTTCTCATGTTATCATAAAACCCTGTATTTGTAAATTGACAAAAGGGTGAGTTGTCAGTCAAAAATGAGAGATTGCCGTTCAAATTCTTCGACTGATTGGGCCCTGGCAGCTAATTTATGCCATTTGCTCAAAACATCCAAGTCCTTTTGGCTGAAAATCCTGTCTCGCAGCGCATCGTTGACGGAACCGATGTCTAAAAGCAGTTCCAAAATATCTTCTGCTTTTCCTTCTGCTTTTCCTTCTGCTTTTTCCTTTTCCCGTTCTTCCCTAAGTACTCTGACTATATTGTATTCAAACGCCATGTCATCCTCCCCATTTCCGGCCCAACTCAATATCTCATTTATCACGGCTTCCTTGTTCTTACTGACCGACAACAATACATACTTTACCCAGTTGCGAAATTCTTCCCCTTCCTGAAGTCCCAATTCCCTGATCCTGCCATATGCCGCCCGGATTGCACCCGCCAATTCCAGCTTCTTTCTGTATTTGTCGCAATACATAATATTGTCTAAAACTGTATTCGTAGACAATATGTATTCTTCCTCAACATCTGTCAGATCAACCAGATAATACTCCAAATTCAAAATGTGATCGCCAAAAATATTACCGTTGTTCTGGTATTCTCTCATGCTTGTGGCGGCAGTCCATTTGCTTTGGCCGTTGTAAAAAACAATGGGAACCATGGCCGGCAGTCGGAACCCTGCCCTTTCCCGCTCATTTTTGTTCGTATCGAGAAAATACTTCACCAATGTGTTAACTATATAAACCAGAATGCGGAATATCATCGTATAGTCAACATAAGACTGTAGTTCCTGTAAAATAAAAATATATACTTCTCTGCCTTCAGGCATGTACACTCTATAGAGCAAATCCGCTTCTTTGCCCTCATAGTCCCGTTCCAGCATTTCCTTGTCACATAGGACCAAATCAGATTCTTCCAATCCCATCATCCAGTCCGCTTTTACGTACTTTTTGAGGAAATGCAGAAATTCCCCGGGCCCTTGACAGGCTTTTTTTGTAACCCTTGTCATGAGGCATCCTGACGCTGGCCAGCGTCTGCTTTTCCGCCTCTTCCATCTGTTTGATTTTTTCCATAAAGTTCCCTTTCCTTTCTGAAAATGTAATTCGCAGGAAAGGTAATCCTCCCTTCCTGCCGTGTCTGTGGATACATTATTCCATGGGATATAGGCTCCCGCCCAGCAAGAAGTTCGAAATTACGGAAAGACTGGCTTAGTCTTTTGAAAGATTGTAGAATTTGAATTCTTTGCCTGTATTCAGATTGTGGTACTTCCCAGACCCCCATTCCGAATCCCTCTGGCATCATCATCCATAGTAATACCATATTCCAGAAAGATCCCCTGCATGAAGCCCATGCCCGCCTGGATTTCCACAGTCCGCTCCTCCCGGGAGTCGTTGGTGATTTTGGCCAGAATATGCCCCTCATTGTCCGAATAAAAGTAGTCGCTGTCAATGATTCCCACCGTATTGTTGAGTTGCAGACGGTATTTGAAGCCCAGACCGCTCCGGGGGTATAGCTTCAGCACCCAGCCCTCCTCCATCTCGGCCCTTATGCCCGTGGGCACCTTGATGGATGCGCCGGGCATAAGGGAAAAGGCCACGGGGGAGAAAAAATCATATCCCGCGCTGCCCTTGGTGGCACGTTCCGGCAGCCTGATGGCAGCGTGAATTTCCATGACCTCCTCCCTGGAATATCCGGGAAATACTTCTTCCATCGCAGACAGGAACTGCTGCGGACTGACCTTGTGAAATCTGGCTATTCTTCTCATCTTTACCTCCTTTGTCCGCTATTTCATACCGCAGGACGGCCCGTCAAGCACCCCGCCCCGGACAGCGTGAAAGACTCCGTCCCCATCTCCCGCATAATCCCCGCAATGCAGCGCCGGTATCAGCGGATCCGGCTGTCTCAGGGAAGCCTGTACATCAATAACCCTCTGGTTGGAACTGCCCTTCCACAGAAGTTTCGGATCTTTTTTCTCCACCTGGAATTCGCCGTCCACCAGCACATCCACAAACCGCATCAGAGGATCCTGCAAAATGTTTTCCCAGACATCCCCGGTGTAAAGCCAGATGGTCTTGTTCGGATATCTTTCCTTTACCTCCGTCATAAGGCCCTGCACCTCCGGCCGATTGGCCGGATGCAGCGGATCTCCCCCGGAGAAAGTGATTCCGGAAATATACTTCTTGTCCAACTGGGCAAAAATCTCCTGCCTGGCGGCCTCGTCAAAGAGCAGACCTCCGTCCGGATCCCAGGTCAGAGGATTGTGACACTCCCTGCAGCGATGGCTGCAGCCTGCCACCCACAGTACGACACGCAGACCATCCCCGTTTAGCATGTCGTCCTTGGTTATATTATGGTATCGCATATTACATGGACTTCCTTTCCGCAATCTCCGCCATCTTCGCCTCATTCAGCCTGGTATCCCCATGAACCCGGGAATAGGACAGATAGCCGTTCATACGGTCAATCTTGGTGAGATTACGGCTACCGCACTTAGGGCACACATCCATCTCCAGTTCCTGGTGTCCGCAGTCGTCACAGTAGGCCAGGGACAGGTTCACTCCCTCATAAAATCCCATGTCCATGGCGCGGTAAATCAAAGTCTTTATCGCATCCATATTATAGTCGATGGGATACTTCACATACTGAATCTTGCCTCCATTGCACAGATTCCAGAACCGATCCTCCATATCCTGCTTCTCAATGGGAGTAATATCCTCGGAAACATGGCAATGGAAGCTGTTGCTCACATACTCCCTGTCGGAAACACCCTCCACAATACCGTACTTTTTGCGGAACTGTCTGACCTGCACACCGCAGAGATTTTCCGCAGGGGTACCATAGATGGCGTACAGATTGCCGTCCTCCTCCTTAAACTCCGTAACCCGGTTGTTGATATACTCCATGACCTCCAGCGCGAAAGCCCCGTCCTCCACCAGGCTCTTGCCATTATACAATTCCTGTAATTCGTTCAGGGCCGTAATGCCAAAACTGGCGGTGGCAGATTTCAGCAGAGGCTTGATTTTATCGGTCAGCTTCAGATGGCCGCCCAAAAAACCGCCTTCACAATAGGCCAGCGGATTGGTAGAGGCTCGCATCTCCCCCAGATACGCATACGTACGGATATGAAGCTGGCGGATCAGATTCAAATAATAGTCCAGCACCTCATAGAAATCCCGGCTCTCCTTCCGGGACTTGGCCAAAATCATGGGCAGATGCAGGGAAATGGCCCCTATGTTGAACCGGCCCACGAAAACAGGCATGTCCTGATCGTCCGCAGGATGCATGCCTCCCCTCTCATACCAGGGGGACAGGAAGGCCCGACATCCCATGGGGGATATGATCTTGCCATACTTCTTATAAATGCTGGCCACATAGCCCTTGCCGGTCAGACTCAGCCAGTCCGGATACATGGTCTTGGAAGAACACAATACCCCTGCCTCAAACACATCCTCCAGCGGCTTCCCGGGACCGTGCAGGTTTTCGTCAAACAGAAACACAATCTTGGGGAACAGCACAGGCTTCTTGCACTCCGCCTTGCCCTGTCCCTTCCTGCGCACGTTGAGCATGGAAATGGTGGCCAGCCGGGCAAAGCGGCCGGTGCCCGTCCCCGCAGTCACCGTGATAAAGGGATAATCCCCCCGGCTGCTTCCCACGGTGTTGAACTTATACTCCCAGCCCTGGAAGCCCTGCTCAAACTCCCGTACCACATCCGCGTTGGCCTCCGCCTCCGCCGTTTCCGGGTCAATTCCCAGCCGGGCATATTTATCCAGATATTTCCGATATGTTTTTTCCGCATAAGGTTCCAGAATCAGATCCACGCTGGGCACGGTAAATCCGCCGTACTGCTGGCTGGCGGCGCTGAGCACGATATCTCCGATCACGTCAAAGGCCACATCCAGAGTCTTGGGTTCATTATACCACACATTGCCCATCTCAAAGCCGCCCCGCAGCACATTTTCCACATCAAACAGGCAGCAATTCATGGTATCCCTGCGGGCGGACATATCGTGGACATAAATGTATCCGTCACGACAGGCCTGGATCTCCTCGGTAGTCATAAAAAACTTCTGATACAGTTCCTTGTTGAGCTGATTAAAAATCAGGCTTCTCTTGGTGGACACCAGGGCCGAGTCCGTATTGGCATTCTCCTTATCTCCCACATACATAATGGACTGGCTCTTCTTGTACACATCGTCCAGCATCCGAACAAAGTCCTGTTTATAGTTGCGATAATCCCGGTAACTCTTGGCCACAACAGGCTTCACCTGTTCCAATGCGCTCTCCACGATATTGTGCATGATGGGAATGGGGATTTCCGCCTGGCCCAACTCGTCCACCTTGTCCACCACATACTGGCAGATATGATGCTTCTCCTCATCGGTAAACTTTGTCAGGGCACGATAGGCGCTTTTGCCCACGGCGTCGATCACCTTCTGCACATTAAAGGCTTCCTTGCTGCCATCTTTCTTGATGACATACACCGTTTTCTCAGGCTTGAATATAATGCCATAATCCTCTGCGATTTTCGTTTCCTGTACTGCCATATTGTTCATTCCATCCATCCCTTTCCCATCTATTGTGGCTGCCACCTACTATATATAGTGTCTGTATCCACATTACACCCATATTTGGTGTACAAAATCTAGTATAAAATAGAAGCGCCTATATTGTCAACGAAGGATATGAATAAATATTGCCGAAAAATGTTTCGAAAATTAGTGACAATTTTTGAAGGTTTCCTATTGACTAGCCGGTTATGCCGCGTACATCGGGGTTTCCCGCACCGGGCTATGTTCGGTCCGGGTATTGTTCCAGTATTTCCTGCAGCCTGCCGCAATATTCCTCCCTGACCCATCGGGGCCCCAGGATCCGAACGCCTCTGCCCAGCCCCGCCAGCCACCCGTAAAACTGATCGCTGACCACCACAGCAATCCTGGCCCGCAGACGATCTTCCCCCTCCCTGCGCAGCGGCGTATCCTTTCCGAAACGGTCCAGCACCACGCCCGCCATCTGCCGCGGCAGTTCCAGTACCACGGTCTCCTCTCTGCCTCCGTACATGCCGAAAGTCTTGTCCGCATACACTGCCAGATCCAGCCTGCCGAATACCTCCTGCCCCAGCCGCTCCTCCGCAAGTACTTCCACCTCCGCCATCTTGTCCACCCGGTAATGCTTCATCATACCGGCGTCTCCGTCCCAGGCCAGCAGATAATAATTTTCCTCCCGCCAGAGCAGCGCCCAGGGGCTGACTCGGTAAGGCCTGCCCTGTCTGCGGGGAACCAACTGCCCCTGTTCGTTCCACTCCAAATACCGGAAAGTAATCTGGCGGTTCTCCTGAATCGCCCGGTGCAGAGCGTCAATACCATAGTAGACACTCTCGTTCCCCGCTTTAACCCGGCCCACCACATGGATCTGCCGGCGCAGCTTTCCCGCATCATGCCGGCTGGCCAGCTTTTCCAGCTTGCCGATGAGTTCCCGGGACTTCTTTGGCGTGATGAACCGGGAAGACTGGACTGCGTCCACCAATAGCTTCAACTCCGCCAGTTCAAACTCTCTGCCTGCCATATAATAGCCGCCGCCCTGCCTGCTCTGCATCTGCAGGATATCATAGCCGAACTGCTGCAGGCAGGCTATATCGTCATAGATACTCTTGCGCTCGCTGTGGATTCCCAGGCTCTCCAGACGGCCGATCAGTTCCTGGGTGCTGATGGCATGTCCCTCGTCCGTCTCCTCCATCAGGATTTTGGCCAGATACAATAGTTTCAGTTTCTGTCCCGATGCCCTCGCCATATGCCTGCATCCCCCTTCCTGCTGCGGTATGGGGCCGCAGCGGCAAAAAAGAAGCCCGGCCGGGCATGTACCCTGGTCAGGCTATGGTAGCCGGAAAATCTCGCCGAAAATGCCTATACATAGATCCCCAGCACCTCGTAAATCTGCTGCAGAATCCCAATCTCATAATCTGCCCTATAGGCAGAGCCGCAGGAGTTTTCCTGGGGATTGTACCAGCAGGTCCTTATCCCGGCCTGTATCCCACCCAAAATATCGCTGGTCATGGAATCCCCGATAATCATTATCCGATTCCTGTCCTTTTCCTCCACATGCTCCAGACAATAATCAAAAAAAATCCGGCTGGGCTTGGCATGTCCAACGGCCTCAGAGACGAATACCCCGTCCATGACCTCCAAAAGCCCTGAAAGGCTCAGTTTACTCTCCTGGGTAGCCTTGACTCCATTGGTCACCACATACTGCCTGTAATGGCCCTGCAGGGATTTTACCACCGTCAGCGCATCATCCCGGAAGGCATAGATTTGCCCCAGACCGTTCTGGAATTCTTTCAGGAAAGCCTCCATGTCAATTCCCGTCAGTCCGTACTCGGCAAAAAAATCCCGAAATCTGCCGGGCAGAAGTTCCTCTTTCGTGACTTCCCCCCGCTCCAGCCTCTTCCAGTAGCCGTCATTGATTTGGCTGTAGCGCAGAATCATCTCCTCCGTAAGAGGCTTTCCCAGGGTATGAAAACATTTCCGCAATGCTCCCCGCATGGAATAGTCAAAATCCAAAAGCGTTCCGTCCACATCCCACAATAATGTGGTGATCTTCCCATTACTCTCCATCTGCTTGCCCGGCTCCCGCATCCTCCCCAGACTCCGTCAGGTTCTTTTTCTTCCGCATGGTGATGCCTGCAAAGATCGCCGCCCCGGCCACTACCGCAATCACCAGCATAAGCATCAGATAAGTTAAAAACGAATTGAAAAATGCGATCATAAAATCAATGCCTCCCATGGTTTGGCAGCTCCGCGGAATACCTGTCGCCCTGGACCGATATCCGGTAACACCGCCGCATTAATAAATCCAATATAAAAAATATTATAGCAATACTTACCGGTTCCCGTCAAGACAGTTTCCAGATTCCCTTCACCAGGAAATCCTCAGCCTGTCTCTGGGCTTTCTGTATGATGGAACAGTCGTAACCCATAATCTCCAGCAGCCGGATAGCATTGCGGCTGTTGGCCCTGCCCTCCCGAAGGGTATAGTTAAAGAGGATGTCACCGTCCCGTATTTCCTCCTCAAAATGGTAATTGTCATACAGTCCGGATAAAAGTTCCGTCAGTTCAATATCATGCGTAGCAGCGAAACACAGAACTCCGGCTCCGGTGAGACTGATCAGGATCTGGGTGGCTGCCGCAATCCGCTCCACTGTGTTGGTTCCCCGCAGCACCTCGTCCACAAAGCACAATACCGGCCACGGTTCTCCCTCTTTCATGGCGTCCAGTATCCGCTTCAGAGATTTGATTTCCACGATATAGTAACTCTCTCCGCCCTCCAGATCATCCCGCAGGGACATGGAGGAAAAGATCCGATACATGGGGGCGCTGTAACAGTCGGCCAACACCATATGCAGGGTCTGGGCCATCAGGGCCCCCAGGGCCACCGTCTTCAGAAAGGTGGACTTGCCCGAAGCGTTGGAGCCTGTCAGCAGCACGCCCCGCTCCGCAGAGATACTGTTTTTCACGGGATGGTCGATCAGCGGATGATAAAGCTGCTCCGCCTCCAGCCCCTTCCCCAGCAGATCCGGCCTGCACCAGCAACATCCCTCCGCGTCCAGGCTTGCCCTGTACATGGCGATGCTGACAGCCGACTCCAGGTATCCCAGGGTGGTGATCAGTTGATCCACCTCTTCCCCATGCTTACCGATCTCCCGCAGCATGCGGTTGAAAAAAATCAGATCCACATGAAATGCCATCCGTACATAATCCAGCAGAACGTCCAGAGGACTCCCTCCTGTGGCGGCCCCTGCCCTGGAAAATACCCAGAAGGATCCGCGCTGGGACTTATCCAGCGCTTTTTTTCCCTGTAAAAGCAAGCCGTTCTCCCGTTCACATACCGACAGTTTCAGCCCTGCCGTATCCCGGGCCGCACCCAGAAGCCGGGCGATATAGGCCAGACTGGTGATATAGGGCTCTATCTCCCGCTTGATCCCCAGGTAGGTGGCAATGTTATAGACCATCAATATGGCCATGGCCGCCAACCCCAGGGGCAGACTGAAAAACAATGCCGCAATGGCAGGAATGTATAACAGATTCACAAGGATGTCCCTGGTATTGGATCTGTCGCCCAGGGTATGCAGATACTCCAGATAGTCATACAGAGAGAACTTCCCGGTACTGCCCAGGCTATTCATAATCTTCTGGAACGCCACCCGCTCGTCCTGGTGTTCCATGAAATATGTGATAACATTGTCAAAATACTGCAGTTCCTCCCGGGACCGGGCCGGGGTGCGCAGCATGTGATACAGTACTTCCTCCCCGCTGGACGAGATGGTATAATTCAAACGCACGAATACCTGATCCATGGAAAGGTCATCCCAGGTGATATCGTCGATCTGGCCCGGACATCTGTGGTGTTCATAGTATCCGGGAATCCGTACAAAGCGCTCCACCTTGTATTCTTTGTCCGGACGTTTTCCATAGCTGTCGTACAGCTTTTTCTCGAAACGCTTCTTCTCCTGCCGATCGGCCAGAATGCCCTGTCCTGCCAGAAACAGAACAAACAGCCCCATGGCTCCCCAAAAAAACAGATACTCCATACAAAATAATCTCCTTACAAGCTATAAAAGCAGGGCAGGCGGTTTCGCCTGCCCTGCCGGATACTCCCCGGCGTATTACAGGAAGATATACTTGAGAACAAACAGCACAGTCAGCACATACATCAGTATGCTCACCTTGCCCTTAGCCTTGCCGGCACACAGATGCAGGATTGTCCAGGAGATCACGCCCACGGCAATACCCTCGGAAATGCTGTACATAAGGGGCATAGAAAGGATGCACAGAAATGCCGGGATGGATTCCAGCATGTTTTCCCAGTTAATCTTAGCCACGGAACCGATCATATAGAAGCCCACTATGATCAGGGCCGGTGCGGTGGCAAAGGAAGGAATGGTCAGGAACAGAGGGGAGAACACGATGGCCAGCAGGAATAACAGACCAGTCACCACGGCGGTCAGTCCGGTCCTGCCGCCTTCGGTCACGCCGGACGCGCTCTCCACATAAGTGGTGGTGGTGGAAGTACCCAGTACCGCGCCTGCGGAAGTGGCGATGGCGTCTGCCAGCAGCGCGCCCTTGATCCGGGGCAGCTTGCCGTCCTTGTCCAACATGTTGGCCTTGGAAGATACGCCGATCAAGGTTCCCAGGGTGTCAAAAATATCCACAAACAGGAACGCGAACACAATGAGGATCATATCCATGATCCTGACGGTTCCGAAATCCGCCTTGAACACCTGTCCGAAAGTGTTGCCCAGGGGTGAAAAATCAAAGGACACAAAAGCAGAGGGAATCACGGAAAACATTCCCAGATCCGGATTGGGCACATAGAGACCCACAAGTTCGCAGACAATTCCCAGAACCCAGGTGATCAGAATGCCGAACAATATGCCGCCCTTCACCTTCTTGATCAGCAGGAAAGCGGTGACAAGCACTCCCAGCAGAGCCAACAGGGCTCCCATTCCCACGGAATTAAAATTCTCTTTAAAATTCTGGTATGTGACCAAAGTAGAGTCATTGTTTACCACAATCTTGGCATTCTGCAGACCGATAAAGGCGATAAACAAGCCGATGCCGGCACTCACCGCAGACTTCAGCGTCATGGGAATGGCGTTGAAAATCGCCTCCCTCACATTGGTGGCAGACAGCACGATAAAGATCAGGCCTTCGATAAACACGGCCAGCAAAGCGATCTGCCAGGAGTACCCATAACCGATGACAACGGTGTAGGCAAAATAGGCGTTCAGGCCCATACCGGGGGCCAGTGCAAAAGGATAATTGGCCAGCAGTGCCATCATCAGCGTTCCCAAAAAGGAAGCCAGTGCCGTAGCCAGCAGGATGGCCTGCGGATCCATTCCGGCTGCGGAAAGGATGTTGGGATTGACAGCCAATATATAGGCCATGGTCATGAATGTGGTAATACCGGCCATGACCTCGGTCTTAACATTGGTGTTATTCTCCCTGAGTTTGAAGAACTTTTCTAACATTTTTCCCTCTCATTTCTGCCGCCAAAGCGGCCGTTTGTTACTGTTCACAGATCATTGTTCCTGTCTGTGAACGGCTCTTTGGAAATTTGGTTGACAGTGACTATTGATGTCCGAGTAATCGCTTACTCAGATAACAACCTCTGTACGATTGCGTTGCAGGTTTTGTAAATATGTTCAGCTTTTTCTCCCACGTTGAAGCAGCCGTCCTTATACAGGATTTTGCCGTTGATCATGGTCATTTTTACATTGGCCTTGCTGCCGCTGTAGACCAGATTTTTGGGAATGTTGTGAATGGGCTGCATATTGGGCTGGTTCAAGTCCAGCAGAATCATATCGGCCAGTTTCCCCTTGGCCAGCACATCCGCCCTGTGAAGGCGCATGGCCCTGGCCCCGTTCACCGTGGCCATACGCAGCACTTCCATGGCATCCAGACTGGCGGCGTCCATCTCCCGCAGCTTGGACAGACCGGATACCAGAAACATTTCCCGGAACATATCCAGCGCATTGTTGCTGGCGGCGCCGTCCGTGCCGATGGCCACAGGGATCTGCCGGCTCACATAGTCCCGTATGGGCGCAACACCGCTGGCCAGCTTGGCGTTGGATGCCGGATTGGTAATCACATACATACGCCGCCGCTGAAACACATCCATGTCCGACTCCGTCATATGTACGCAGTGGTAACCGCCGCCGCCGAAGTCAAACATTCCCAGAGAATCCAGAAAGAATGCCGGCGTCATGCCATATTTCTTCTTACAGCCCCGCACCTCCTCCATGGTTTCGGACATATGGGTGAATACGGGGGCCCTGTGCCTGTGGGCCAACCCGGACAGCTGCACCATCAGCGCCCGGTCGCAAGTGTATTCCGAATGAAAGCCCAGTTGATAGCTGATCAGAGGATTCTTACGGTTCCAGTGCATATATTCCTCTTCCACCTGGGTTATGGAGGAGGTAAAATCGTTCAGGCCACTGACCAGCACACAGCGCATCCCCATGTCCAGGCAGGCCCTGGCCGTGACATCGGGCCGCAGATACATATCAAAGATAGCCGTGATGCCGCTGGTAAGATATTCCAGCACTGCCAGACGGGTCATCTGATAAATGTCCTGGTCCGTCAGCTTCTTCTCCAAGGGAAACACTTTCTCCTGCAGCCAACTCTGCAAAGGTACATCATCCGATGCGGAGCGCAGAAAAGTCATGGCCGAGTGGGTGTGAGCATCCTTAAAACCGGGCATCAGCAGATTCTCCTCACAGTCCACCTCATAGTCCCAGGAGATGTGGGGAACACCCTCTCCCCTCCACTCCCTCTCAATCTCTTCCTGATCCGCCACATAGACGATTTTTTCGTTTTTAACCCAGACCTCACCCCGAAAGATGTCCCTGCCCGGTTCCATGGTCAGGATTCTGGCATTATATAATCTTAAATTCATCCCTTTTTCTTTCCCCTTTTCCCCATTTCCCTAATTTTGACAGTCCCGTTGCTTCCATGCAGGCCCAAAACTCTCCGGCAATAATTCCTCCAAAGTATATTCCCGGAATTCCTCCGTGCTTCTGCCCACCAGAATACGGAAATCCGGACCGCAGAACTCTCTCATTACCTGTCTGCATATGCCGCAGGGATATGCCAGATCCGGAAAAACCTCCCCTTGTCCGGTCTCCCGGCTGCCTCCCACAATGGCAATGGCCAGAAATTCCCTTTCCCCCTGGCTCACTGCCTTAAAAAACGCTGTCCGCTCGGCGCAGTTAGCGGCCCCATAGGAAGCATTTTCAATGTTGCAGCCCTGGAAAACCGTTCCGTTCGCCGTGAGCAGAGCCGCTCCCACCAGATAGTTCGAGTAGGGGGCATACGCCTGCTCCCTGGCCTCCAGAGCCGCCCGTATCAATTCCCTGTCCTGTAAATATTTATCCATAAGGACCTCTTTTCGTGAACTGCCATCTGAATCCGTCTCCGCCCTATCGGATTTCTCCAAAATGTTTCACCGCTTCCGTCACCAGTTTTTTAAATCTGGGAGCCGCCTCGTCCGCCGCTGCCTGCACTTCCCTGTGGGACAGAGGACTGGCCGTCATGCCTGCCGCCAGATTGCATACACAGGAGATACCACAGATCCTCATGCCCATATGGGCCGCAGCCACCGCTTCCACTGCCGTGCTCATGCCCACGGCGTCGCACCCCAGGGTTCGAAGCATACGGATCTCCGCCGGAGTCTCGAAAGAAGGCCCCGTAAGTTGGGCATACACTCCCTGCTGCAGAAAAATCCGCTGCTCCGCAGCCACCGTCTTTATGATCTCCTGTAACCCCGGATCATACACATGGCTCATATCCGGGAAACGGGTCCCCAGTTCTTCAATATTGGCCCCGATCAACGGATTGGGTGCAAAGCAGGATATGTGATCGGTAAGCAGCATCAGATCCCCGGCGTGAAAGGAAGTATTTACGCCGCCGGAGGCGTTGGTCAGGAAAAGAAATTCCGCGCCCAGCAGCTTCATCAGCCGGATCGGCAGCACCACATCGCTGATAGGGTACCCTTCGTAATAATGTACCCGGCCCTTCATGCACACCACCGGCACATCGCCCACATATCCGAAAATAAACCGGCCGTCATGTCCCGGTACGGTGGATACGGGAAAACCTTCAATATCCCCGTAGGGTATTTGGGCCGTCACCCGGATCGTATCCGCATAGTCGCCCAGACCGGAGCCTAAAACGATGGCAACTTTAGGGATAAAATCCGTGACTTGGCGAATGCAGGATTCGCATTTTTTCAGCTTTTCATATACGGCAGATGACATGGCAATCTCCTTTTGGGGTGGGGGGGGGGAATAAACAAAGACTACGGGCAGAGCAGCGTAAACCTTGCGGTTTCCGCTGTCGCTTCGCTCGTCAAATTCATAAATAAACAGCCCCTCGAGCTAGCTCGGGGTCTGGTTTGTAGGTGACGATGCAAGGACTACGGGCAGAGCAGCGTAAACCTTGCGGTTTCCGCTGTCGCTTCGCTCGTCAAATTCATAAATAGCCAGCCCCTCGAGCTGGCTCGGGGTCTGGTTATTTATGAATTTGACTCTGCCCTACACGCACATTATACCCAATTTATTCCTAAAATGCAATTGTTGTTGATAAAAAGTTTGAACGACCGCTTATTGCGGCCGTCCCTGGTTTTTCCATCTTTTTAATGTGGGAAGCAGAGCCAGCATTTCTTTTCTGGCGTCCTCCGGCGTTCGGTCTTGGCCTGTCCGAAACGGGATGCAGCTTTCTATCATCTCCTCCATGGTTTCGTCTTTTCCGAAGTTCCCGTTGGGAAAGCAGTATTTGCAGTAGTCGCTGTTTCTGCTCCCGTCAGCGTTTTTTCCGTAATCATTGGCTCCCATTTCCATACCGCAGCTCTGGCATATGGTTTTCATGTCGCTCCTCCTGTCTTCTGTTTTCGTTTCGGAAACAGCGTTTGCGGTATACCCGCCGGTGATTTCACAGACATTGTTGTCCGGATCAAAAATGTGAAAATAGTAATAGCCCTCATGGACTTTCTTAATCTCCGTCATCCTGCCGATCTTCAGCCCCTGCAGTCTATGATATTCCCTCTTTAAGTCCTCCACCCAAAAATTCAGTACAAACTTGTAGTCTCCGTCCCCATAGTGATGTCCCGGCAGATTTTCCTCATTCATGACGGACAGGCATTTGTTGTCAAAGAAAAATTCCGCAAACTTATTGCCGCAGTTTCTGGTGGACACCCCCATGGACAGAAGCTGCTCATAAAACGACACAGAGGCCTCAAAATCCCTGGCAATCAGATAGACGGATCCCAGATGCAGTTCCTGGGGACGAAGTTTTCCGGCCTCCTCCGGTTCCAGCAGGATACCGTCGGTCCCTACGGAAAACAGTCTGCTCATCTGTATCACTTTGTCAATCTCCGGCAGCGACTGGTCCATCTCCCATTTGGAAACGGACTGTCTGGAAACAGCCAGCTTTTCCGCCAGTTGTTCCTGGGTAAGCCCGTTATTTATGCGAAGCTGCTGTATTCTGGTTCCGATACTCATGATTTTCCTCCTTTGGTTTACTATAACATTTATTGTACCTGCCCGGGAACAAAATATCTACCAAGTATTCTTGGAATTTCCGCAACTGCCGGTTGCATCTCGCAGGGATTTAGACGTCTTTTCTCAGGGAATTGACTCCGTTTTTTTCCGCTTTCACGCTGATATCGGGAGCCGTGCGTATGCAGCAACTCCCGATTCCATCAGGCTAGATAATGATACAGATCATGCCTCCGTTACTGTCATTGACGATCTTTTGCATGGTATCTTGCAGTTTCACCTGGCACTCGTCCCCTATGGAGGCAATTTTGGTGGCGATGCCGTCATTTACAAGCTGTTCCACGGATTTACCGAATATATTGGTCTCCCAGATTCCCTCTCCCTCATGGTCGGTATTGTTGATGTACTCAATCAAATCCTCCGCCTGCTCCTGGGTGCCCACAATGGGGGCGATCTCCGTCTCAATATTGGCCTTAATCATATGAATAGACGGACTTACAGCCTTGATTTTAACCCCGTATTTATTGCCATGGCGTATGACCTCCGGCTGGTTTAAGACGATTTCGTCCTTCATGGGCATCACCACGCCATAACCCTTCATCCGCACCATGTTCACGGCCTGGAGCACCTTGGAGTACTCCGACTTCATTCTGGCGAATTCCTGCAATTTGGAGAGAAGCTGATACTCGTCCCCGATATCCTCCCCCACCATCTCCGTCAGCATCTCATAATAGTAGGCATCGTCTGCCTCCAACTGGATTCGGACACAGCCGTCGCTGAGAGAAATCTGGTCCACTTTGGTACGCTTTACATACTGGCTGTCAATGCTGATGGGATGTTCCAGGCAGTCCCGCAGAGTGGTATACTCCTTCATGATCCCCTTCACCCGCTCGATCAGTTCCTGTTTCATGCGATTATCCCGGGGCAGCATCTCCACCCATTTAGGCATAAAGAATTCTATCACCGATATGGGGAACTCATACAAGACATTCTCCAGAATCTTATGGATATCTTCTTTCTTTAGCTGTTCGCAGTTCACAGGCAGCACGGCGACACCGTATTTATCCTGCATCTGCTCCGCCAGCCCCCTGGTCTCCTCGGAGTAGGGTTTCTGACTGTTTAAAAGAACCAGAAAGGGTTTATGTAATTTTTTCAGGGCCGTGATGGTCCTCTCTTCCGCCGGCAGAAAACTGTCTCTGGGAAGTTCGCCGAAGCTGCCGTCCGTGGTGACTACCAGACCGATGGTGGAATGATCGTTCATAACCTTATCCGTGCCGATCTCCGCCGCCTTGGTAAAAGGAATCTCATTCTCAAACCAGGGGGTTTTCACCATCCGCTCCGCGTTTTCCTCCATGTGCCCCGCCGCGCCGTCCACCATGTAGCCCACGCAGTCAATCAGCCGTACATCCACCTCCACGTCCTCGCTGAGTACCACATGGGCCGCCTCTTTGGGAATGAATTTGGGTTCCGTGGTGGTGATGGTGCGCCCTCCGGCGCTCTGGGGCAGTTCGTCCATGGCACGGGTCTTCGCATGTTCATCCTCCATATAAGGCAGGACCATCACATCCATAAAGCGCTTTATAAATGTGGACTTTCCCGTGCGCACAGGCCCCAGCACGCCGATGTAAATCTCCCCACCGGTCCGCTGCTGTATATCATGATAGAGGTCATAAGTATTCATCGAATAATTCTCCATATATAAGAACCTCCCGCCTATACTGGTATATGTATATGCGAAAGGTTCCCAATCCATGAATGCTTATTCTTTTTCCCGCTGTAAAAACAATCCGGCCAGCAACAGCACCGGGAACAGAATCCCGGCCAGAATGCCTTTGTGCAGATCGTCTCCAAATGCCCCCGACACAAAGCCCACCAATGTGGGGCCTGCCGAACAGCCGATATCCCCGCCCAGGGCCAGCAGCGCAAACAGCGCGGTCCCGCCTCTTTTGATGGAAGCAGTGGCTCTGCTGAACGTTCCCGGCCACATGATTCCCACGGACAGCCCGCAGACACCACATCCCAGCAGACCCACCCAGGGAACGGGCACCAGGGAGATGCACAGATAGGATGCCACACAGAGCAGGGCGCTCCCTGTCATGAATTTCTCCAGTGCCACCTTCTCCCCGTATTTTCCGTAAAAAGCCCTGGCCCCGCCCATAAGCAGGGCAAAAAACATGGGACCCGCCAGATCCCCCAGGGTCTTGCTCACCCCCAGCCCCTTCTCTGCGAAGGTGGAGGCCCACTGGCTGACGGAGAGTTCACTGGCCCCAGCGCAGACCATCATCAACATCAGCAGCCAGAACTGCCGCATTCTGAAAAGTTCCCTGACCTTCAGCCCTCTTTCCCCCTCCTGGATCAGCGGGGCAATGGGAACTCTGGCAAACAGAAGGCCGTTGGCTATGGGCACCGCGGCCCACACCAATGCCAGGATCCACCAGTTTCCGATGCCGAATAACCAAAAAAACAGGGTGGATATCAGTACCACTCCCACCTGCCCCCAGCAGTAAAAGGAATGCAGCATGCTCATGGCCTTCTCTTTGTTATCCGTGGGACAGGACTCCATCACCGGACTCACCAGTACCTCCAGCAGGCCGCCCCCCACGGCATAGCATACCACGGAAACCAGCAGACCCGCATAGGCATTGTCCAGCATCCGGGGCAGGACGGTGAGCCCCGCCAGCCCCAGAGCCGCCATGCCATGGGCAATCAGCATGGAAACCCGGTAGCCGATTCTGTCTACAAAAGTCACAGAAACCAAGTCTACTGTAAGCTGTACGGCAAAATTCACCGTGATCAGCAGCGTGATCCGGGACAGGGGAATGCCATAGCTGCTCTGGAATGTGAGAAAAAGCAATGGCACAAAATTGTTCACGATAGCCTGGACGATATACCCGGCAAAACAGGCATTGACGGTCCACTTATATCCCTTGTTCATTTTGCGCAGTCTCCTTACATCTTTTAACCGCTCTCCGCATCCATCCTCGGCAGAGCCTCCCTATCCTGAGATGATTTTCCGTTTCAAATATATTGCCCGGAGCGTCTTTGCCTCTTCTATATATTGGCGACCACTCTCTTAAAACTCTTCTTGCCCCGCTTTACCACCTTGCCCTCGCCGGCAAAGTCCGCTTTGGTGTACACTGTCTTGATATCCGACACCTTCTCACCGTCTACGGTGACGCCGCCCTGTTCCACCGCGCGTCTGGCTTCGGAGCGGGAAGCGGTAAGACCGGCAGCCGCTACCACGCCGATAATATCAATGGTTCCATCCTTAAAGTCGCCCTCCTGCAGTTCATAGGTGGGCATATCTTCCGCATTGCCCGCGCTGAACAACGCCCTGGCGCTCTCCTGAGCCTTTCGGGCCTCCTCCTGACCGTGTACCATGGCAGTCAGTTCATAAGCCAGAATTTCCTTGGCCTCATTGAGTTTGCTGCCCTCCCAGGCGTCCATGGCCTGGATTTCCTCTATGGGCAGGAAGGTCAGCATCCGCAGGCATTTCAGCACATCCGCGTCCGCCACATTCCGCCAGTACTGGAAAAACTCAAAGGGAGAGGTTTTCTCGGGATCCAGCCACACTGCCCCCTTCTGGGTCTTGCCCATCTTCTTTCCTTCGGAATTCAGCAGCAGCGTAATGGTCATGGCATAAGCGTCCTTGCCCAGTTTGCGGCGAATCAGCTCTGTGCCGCCCAGCATATTGCTCCACTGGTCATCCCCGCCGAACTGCATATTGCAGCCATATTTCTCATACAGGCACAAAAAGTCGTAACTCTGCATGATCATGTAGTTGAACTCCAGAAAACTCAGCCCTTTCTCCATACGCTGCTTATAGCACTCTGCAGTGAGCATTCGGTTCACGGAGAAATGCACTCCCACATCCCGGATGAACTCGATGTAGTTCAAATCTCTGAGCCAGTCCGCATTGTTCACCATCATAGCCTTGCCCTCGCCGAACTCAATAAAGCGGCTCATCTGCTTTTTAAAGCACTCGCAGTTGTGGTCGATCTGCTCCGTGGTCATCATGGTCCGCAGATCGCTCCGGCCAGAGGGATCCCCGATCATACCCGTGCCGCCCCCCACCAGGGCGATGGGCCGGTTGCCCGCCATCTGCAGACGCTTCATCAGGCAAAGCGCCATGAAATGTCCCACATGGAGGCTGTCTGCCGTGGGATCAAAACCGATATAGAAAGTCGCTTTTCCATTATTGATCAGTTCCTTGATCTCCTCCTCGTCCGTCAACTGGGCCAACAGCCCTCTGGCTTTTAACTCGTCAAATACTGTCATCTCTTCTCTCCTGTTCTGAATCCTGCAAATCCTGGACACTTCCGGCCGGAAGCTGCTCTATCCGCATTTGTGGACGCCGTTTTTCCAGGCATGTCCGGGATACTGCCGTTTATGGTTCCGCCAGCCCTGCCAAAGACACGGCCCCTTCATGCATATAAAAAGCCCCGTCCCGCAAAAGGACGGGGCCAGCACCCGTGTTACCACCTTTTTTCCCACAAAGCTCACGCTTTATGGCTCTGAGAGTATTCCCGCACGGCACCCCGCCGTCAAAATACCCCGGCCGATATCGGGGCCTGCCGTCAAAGCCTACTCTGCGGGAAAACAATGCATTTCGGTTTGCTGCTCCGAGAGGTATTCCTGTCAGGCTTTATGCGCCTCTCACCATCCGGCGGCTCTCTGTATAAAGCGGATTGACAGTACTCTTTCTCTTCAACGCATTCCAGTCTATTCAAAATCAAGAGCCATTTTACATGATATGAACAAAGATGTCAACCTTTTTTCCCAACTTTGAGAACACATTGCCTATGATTCTATCCCACGGGAGCCAGCCGGTAAATCACAAAGTCATAATACATATAGGAAAACCGAAAAGCCTCCTCCGTGTTATAATAGGGAGCGAAACCTGGCAGATCCCGATCCTCGAAGGCATACAGCCAGATATTCCCCGTCACGTCCTTTAGCTGTTCCCACTGAGTGAACACGGTGGTATTGCGGAACGGAGAAAAGGGAGGCAGATAGCCGTAGGCCATGTACTGTTGACCGGGATGGTACACATTCAGATACAGCGTGTGGATGTCCGTGGCCATGATCAGATCCTCCGGCCGGATATTTTCCTGATAAAATGTCTGGTATGCCTCCAGTCCCCCGTCATATTCCAGTTCCAGTTCGGAACGATATTGCAGACCAAAGCACAGCAGGAAAACCAAAAGCACCGCCGCCTTGATTTTGCCGGAGGAAATCTGCTTCATACCCACTGCGTACCACAGGGCCAGAATGCCGAAGCCGGGAAAAACATAACGTCCCAGAAAGCAGGGTGTCACATAGTAGGAAAGCAGGCAGCCCGCCAATGTGGTAATCCCCAGGATGCCCATGCCCCAGGCCGGGATATAACCTCCGCTCCTGCGCATCCCATCCACCGCATAGTAGCCCAGAAACAGGGTGAGCGCCATACCCAGATAAATCACCGGTGTGATGGGGCTGTCCATGGCGGAAAACCATTCCTTGCAATAATCCATCAGGGTGTACAGGCCCGGTACAAACGCCTCCTGGTTCGCCCCTGCGGAGGCAATGCGGGACTGCATCTGTCTGCAGATAACCAACAGCCAGGCCCCATAGCCAGCCGCCACCGCCAGCCCGCTTCCCAGATACCATTTTATACAGACATATTTTTTCTTCCAAAGCAGTGCCCCCAGCAGGAGCAGGTACAGCAGAAAGGTCTGAACCATGGTAAAGGTATGACTGTAGACACTGCCCAGGGCGCACAGACTAAACAGAACCCACTTTTTTCCGGAAGGTTCCCTGGCAAGGCCGCAGGCCAGCAGCCCGGCGGCGGTGAAAAAGAACAGCCCCATGGCATACATCCGGGCATTGCCGGCCTGTATGCACATACTGGGCATCAACAGGGAAAACAACATAAAGTATACCGCCGTCTGCTCGTCATACAGCTTTTTCACTCCATATTTTCCCAGAAACAGATAGGCTGTCATAAAAAGCAGGGAAAACAGCTTGATGGAAAAAAAACAGGTTCCCCCGCCGCAAAGGGTATAGAAGCCTTTCAGCAAAATGTAATAAAATGGAGCATGGACATCCTGGGACGTGATCTCCACCAGTTCCCCCAAAGGACGGGAGATCAGCGCCGCCGTGTACCCTTCATCGTACCACAGATTGTCGGTGACACAGAGCGGCCCCCAGAGCAGCAGCCCCGCAAAAGGAAGTATTTTCCATAAAATATGCATTATATTTTCTGATTTCACAAACTTCATTTTTCTTCTTCGCCTTCTTTGCTTATATTAATTCCGTCACTTTCTCTCATCCAGATACATCTGCACCCTTTTCTGAATGGTTCTGGCCGTATCCTCCACCCCCCGGTGTCCCGCGAAACAGGCGGCCGCCTCCTCCCGTACCATATCCCGTACCAGGTCCAGTTCTGTCTCATAGGGGCTGCTGCCTTCCGCCACCTGCAGAAATTCCGTCAGGTAGGAACTGCCATCGGCTTTCCTTCCAGCACGGTGACGGATCTGTCTCCATGCCGGAACACGGGCACCGGAGCAGGGAAATTATATAGTTCCACCTGTTCTTTGACACAGTCCCGAAGCACATCCTCCCTCACCCAGCCGGTACTGTATAGCCGCTGGGATTTGTAGCCCATCAGGCTGTGCAGAAAATCCTCCGCAATTTCCCGATGCTCCCCGAAAGCATTCACTGCCACACAGCCGTCATAGGCCATGGCAAGATGCCCGGACTTCCCCTCCGTGGGATACCCTACCTCATGAATCCCTTCTCCCAGCAGAGCTAATTTCCGACTGACCCCCATAAGGTTTCCCTCTGCTTTAAGAGCCAGGATTTTTCCTTCCAGAAACCGCTTTACTATTTCATCCTCTGTAATGTCGGCGCTGCCCTGTGCAGTCTGCTGGCATCTCCTGCAAAGTTCCAATACCCGGCAAAACGCTTCCGTATCAAAATAACACTTTCCCGCCTGCAGATCCACCAGAGAGGAACGCCCCAGATTGGCCAGCACCAGATCATTAAGCATGGCAGAAGCTCCCTTGCTGCCATAGGAGGAATCGGAATACCATTCCACCGGATTTCCCTCCCTCTCCCGCTGTTCCAAAATCCCCAGCACGTCCTGAAGAGACCAGGTATCCCCCTGCCACACCTGATCGGAGACCAGCATTGTAGAAAAAGTGGCATCACAGGCAATGCCGTACAGGCCGTCTTCTATCTGTCCCTTTTCCAACACGGCAGGAAAAATATTCTCCTTATCAGCGGCGGTCAATACAGTCGACAATTCCGCCAGCGCACCTTCCCTTTGAAAGGCCAAAAGTTGTTGCCGGTTTACCAACAGCAGATCCGGCCCTTCCCCCTGGGAAATCTGAGCCAGGACGCGGCTCTGCTGTGATTCGGTATTCTCCTGACGCTCCGCCATCTCAATGACCACGCCCGGATGCCGCCTCATATACTCGGACACGCAGGTTTCTATATAGTCGTTTGCCCAGGTAAGCAGCTCCAGCCGGATCACCACCGTCTCTACCACGCGATCCGTAAATCCGTAGATGAAAGTCCCGTCCTCCTGCCGGAACACGGCGTATACCTCTCCCTCCGCTCCCTCCAGCATACCGTCGCAGTTCATAAAGTTCAGATTTTTTCCGTCATATAAAAGTTCACAGACGCCCTGCAGCCCATCCCAGCGCAGCAACTTTCCGTTTTGTCCATACACAATGTCTCCGTTTGAACAAATCAGACAGTTTTGCAGAAATTCATACTCTCCCTGATAAAGGATCTTGTCCTCCTGTCCGTCATAACCCAAAACAGCCAGGCTCTGCTCCTGAGAATCTCCACAGGCATACAGAGGTCTGCCATCCGGCATTTTTCCCATATATTTCAGAGGGATCCCCGTGCCTCCCGGGGCCTCCAGCACCGTCAGCAGGCGGCCGTCCCGGTCAATCACGCCCACCCGCCCCATGGTACCATCGCCTATATAACATCGGCCTGCGCCATCACATCGGCCTCCCGAAAGCTGCATATTATCCTCGGACAAAAGTTCAGCCTCCCGCAGGGCCGGAAGCAGATCCAGCACCTCCTCCACCTGTCCTTCCCTGTCTGTCAGGGCTCTGTAATAGTGTATGATCTGTCCCTGGGCATCCCATTGCTGCAGGAACAAAGATACCCTTCCCTCCCATAGGTCCATTCCGTTGATCCATGCCCGGTTATCTCCAAAGGCTTCCAACAGGGACTGCACCTCTTTGTCTGCTCCCACCGTTGCCTGCAATTGCCATTTTTTCAGAACAGATTCCGTACCATGCACATCTGTAGACGCCCAATACAAAGTATGCCCAAATTGTTCTCCCTGCTCCGTGACCAGATCCTCCAGCACATAGTAGCAGGAACCATCCACTGCGCTGAAAGAATAATAGAAATCCGCATTTGCAGTATCCGGCAGAGAGACCTCCAGGCAGTCCGCCACATTCCAGGATGCCACTTCTCTCTGGGTTTCGGACGCTTCCACGGATCGGGATTTTGGCTCTCCCTTTCCACAGCCGCAAAGGACCGCCAACAATAAAAGCGCAGTTCCCTGCGCCGCCCTGCATATGATTCCTTTACCGATTATGCAATTTGGTTTCATGGATCGTCCCCCCTTAGTGGTTCGCTATGACACCTTTCGTTCTCTACTTAATTATAACGAAAAACCATGGAATCTGACAAGAACAGGAAGTTTAAGACTTGTTTAAGATATGTTTAAAATTTGCTTAAGAAAAGCTAAAAACAGGCGGAAGTCCCATCCGGACAGACTTCCGCCCTGCTTCTTATTTATTTGCCATCAGTGTAACCATAGCCCTGTTCAGGCCGTCCACCGTGAGTTTGTACATGGGAAAAAGCTGCTTCACCGCAGTCTCCGCCTCCCTCCAGGGAGCATGTCCCGGGGCCATTTTGGGATTGAGCCAGACCACTTTCTTGTACTTGCGCTTCACCAGCTGCAGCCACTCATAGCCTGACAACCCTTCATTGGGACCGCGGTAGTTGCCGCTGGTGGAATAAAGTTCCTCCGGCGCCATGGCGGCGTCCCCCACGATAATCACTTTATAATCGCTGCCCACGTTGCGGAACATCCACTCCGTGTCCACCCAGTCCCCGTTCTCACACTCCGGGGTCTTGTACAGCTTGCTGTATATACAGTTGTGGAAGTAATAAGTCTTTACATCCTTATAATGATTTGACTTGTGTACCGCCTGGAACAGATCGTTGAGCAGACTGCTGAAAGGGATCATGGTACCCCCGGAGTCCATGAGAAGCAGCAGTTTTACCGCATTTTTCCGGGGCTTTTTCATGACGATCTGCAGACAGCCGCCATTGTTGCAGGTCTTGTCCACCGTGCCGTCTATATCCAGTTCCGTCTCGGGAATGTCCAGTCTGCTGGAAAACTGCCGCAGCCTGCGAAACGCAAGCTGAAACTGCCGATTATCCAGTACTCTGTCATCCCGGAAATCCCGGTACTTGCGGGCGCCCACCACGGCAAAGGCGGACTGGTATCCGGTCTTACCTCCAACCCGTACGCCCCCCACATTGCCGCCCATATTGCCAAAAGAGGTCTTGCCCATGGTACCGATCCAGAAACTTCCCCCGTTGTGTTCCTCGTTCTGGTCTTTCAGCCTTTGCTTGAAAGTCTCCTCCACCTGTTCCTTGTCCACATGGATGTCCTCCATCTGGTTTAAGTGGCTGCGGGCCTCCTCATGGGCCAGTTCCATCATATCGGATTTATCCAGCCAGCGAAGCATCTGAGCCCCCACTTCCGTTTCCTTCTGAGCCGCCTTAAAACACTCCTCAAATGCCATGTCAAATTTATCGAAATCCGTCTCGCTCTTCACCAGAATCATCCGGGCCACATGATAAAACTGCGTCAGGGAACTGCCGCAAAGCCCCTGATCCAGCGCTTTCTGCAGGGTAAGCCACTCTCCCAGTGTCACCCGAAGCCCTTTTGCCCGAAGACTATCAAAAAAATTTATGAACATCCGGTATCCTCCCGCTATAATCTATTTGCCTTACCAATTCTCTCATACTCTTTTATGCCATATGTCATATTCTAGCATATCCTTGCCGGCAATTCCAGAGATAGAGGAAACTTTTGATAGAGGAAACTTTTATTTGCTTCTCTTTCTCCTCATCCCCTGCTCTTTCCCAGACGCATCCGGACCAAAATGCTTTTATCATGGAACACCGGGTTATCACAGCCCACACCAATGAAATCCTCACCGAACATGTCAAACAGATTACTTACCAGAGTAAATTCCGGCAGCCTGCCCAGCAGCCTTTCTCCGTCACAGAGATACCCAAGCTGTACCGGCATGACCCACTCTCCTTTTTCATTGAATCCGCCTCCGCCATATCGAATCGGAACAACGGACAAGCTGCCATTCAGTAATTCCCTAACGGTCTTGTCACTGCATTTGATGCGCAGATTTACATTGCCGTTATACGGAAGGTCAGCGCAGGCACTGCAAGCGCTGCCGGTGTGCTCCACTCCATATTTCCGGGCAATTCTCTTATCCGCATACCCCCGCAGCACCACACCGTTCTCAATATAAAGCAGTCTGTCCCCCTTCTGAACGACACCTTCGCCGTCAAAAAACGGGGTATTCCAGCACTCTGCGTCAGATACGTCATGAGCCAGACTGAAATGCTCCGCAAACAACTTTTCCCCCAGCCTGCCGGACAGCAGAGAAGTACCCAGACAAATGCTCTCCGCATTCAGGCTTCCCGCAAGAAGGCTCAGCAAATCATAATACCGCATCTGGACAAGAATTTCCTTGGGAAAATCCCGGGACAGCCCAAAGGCAGTCAGATAATTATCTGCCATGGCACGGAACTTTTGCATATCAAAGTCCCGCTGCCCTATGGAAAACCAGCCATCATGCAGTTCCCGGCTCTCCTTATGCTTAAAGGAAAGGCGGAACTCCGTTGTGCAGTCCCGACTGCTGTAATCCAATCCCCTGTCATTCTCCTGTCCGAAGTACAGAATTGACTGCGCAAAGCCGCCGTTCAAAGTAAACTCCGGAAATTCGGAATGCACATATTCCAGCGCTTCTTCGGTATATTCCATCAACTGACGATTCGTGAGTACTCTCTCAGTCATATCGCGGCTGCGCACGCCGGTCTCCAACGTGAAAGGATAGGGCCTATTCAGTGCCAGATTCTGCCGGGCTCTGGCATATCCCTCCTCATCACTTATCTCACCCTGCTGGAAATGTATGCCCAGAATCCCTTCTTCCTGTACTCTGAAAGTATTTATCAGCGTGTTTCCTCTTCTAAAAGAATCAATCCTGTTCTCCTCTATTGACACGGCGGACACATTGATCCTCATGGTACATTTTTCCCTCATCCCCAGGCTCTCCCATTTTTGCTCTGCTCAGGATACCGCATATTCGAAGAATCAGTTGACTGTAAGCCGCCTGACTCTGATGGTGGGACCACCTGCGGACACCTGCACAGTCTGACCGCCTTTGCTGCAGCTGAAATTATCAAATATTTCCAGATCATCTCCCACAGCGTCAATATCAAATAAAGTCTGGAACACGTTCCCTGTAATCACATTGACTCTGATCGGCTGGCAGATCCGGCCATCCCGGATCCGGTAACACAGGTCAGGCTGCATGGTAAATGTGGAAGAACCCATGCCATAATTGATACTGTAAATATAGAGGCCGTCCTGCACGCTCCGTAAAATCTCTTGGGGCGCATCTCCCCCTGCCGCCATATAAGTATTGGTCATCCGCACCATGGGGACGCCCTCTCCGTCAGCCCGGGAATTCCCGGTAACTTCCTCCCCCAGAGACCAGGCAGACTTGCTGTCATGCAGTCTGCCTGTCAACACCCCCTCCCGGATCAGCCAGGTTTCCCGGGCCTGGTTACCTTCGTCATCATAGGGCGTATAACCGTTATGCCGCAGGCTTCCGTCGTCACAGATGGAGACTTTCTCATTTCCCACTTTTTTGCCCAATACCCATTCTTCCCGCAAGGCTCTGTCATTCAGCATATAATCGGATTCGCTCTTGTGCCCAAAACTCTCATGAGTGAACAGTGCCGTAGCAGCGGGAGCCAACACACAGACATAATCACCAGGCTCTATGTCTTCCGCATTTCTGGCATAGTCCAGATACCGCCCCAAAGCCTCCGTAATCTCCTGCTCCCGCCCCCGCAGTCTGTCGAAAGTTGCCTCCTGAATATTTTTACCTCCCCAGGTAGTGACGCCCTCCACCTCAAAGGCGCTTCCCACCCACACACTGCAGCGCTGCATATCCTGCACGATTTCCGCGCCTTTGCTGGAATAATATTCCTTAATCCTATGTGTACTGTAATAATTGCCTCCATAGGATCTCAGTTCTTCTATGGACTGATCCACGCAGGAGGAAATATAACGGGCCACCAGTTCTTCTCTCTGCCCGGGCGTGACTTTCCGCAGATCCGTCTCTCCTTCGCAGTTCAATATTCGGGCCCTGTGACTGCCGAAGTTTATAATCGCCGGATGCAGATAAATTTTTTCATTTCTTTGGGCGAGATCAGCCAGATTGTCAATCTCCTCCTGGATTCGATTCCGTTCATTGATGCTGCAGGTATACCACATATTACCGTCAAACACCCGGATCAGGATGCTGACAGTCTGAGAATGATTGTTGCATTCCACCTCGCCGTTGACCGTACAATAATTTACATAGTCGTTGGTTTCTATCCGTACATCCGTAAACAGATTCTTTGGAAAATGAAACATTTCCGTTCCCCCTATCCCTTATTCACAATTCCTTGCTGCAATATTGCATATCCCTATTCTAACATATTTCAATCGGAATTTCCACGGACAACAAAACAGCCATCAGGCAGCCGCAGCCCCGAAGGGAGCGGCTGCCTGATGGCATTTTCAGCAGTGCTTTTCCACGATAGAGGCCATTTGGGCCCATTTTTTCTCCATGTCCGCAACCAGCTTAAACTGCGTTCTGGCCCGGTCCAAATTATGATTCTCCCGATGCACCTTAAAGTACACATCTCCCTCTAGAAAATCCGCCAGGAAACGGAGACCGCACTCATAGGTCATAAGTTTTGCGCCCATGGGAAGCATCTCCACTTCCCGTTGGGTGAGTTTCCCGCCGCAGCCCTTTAGAAAGCCTTCTGTAAAGGCGTCAAACAAATCCAGATCCAGCTCCACCCGGCTTAAATCTCTCTCGTCCTCAGCCCCTGTATTGGCCCCGAAGCGGATGGAATCGCCGAAGTCATAAAGGGAGAGACCGGGCATCACCGTATCCAGGTCAATAATGCACAAGGCCCTTCCGGTGGTCTGATCAAACAGGATATTGTTGAGCTTGGTGTCGTTGTGGGTCACCCGCAGCGGCAGTTCTCCCCGGTCCAGCAAATCTGTCAAAGTCGCTGCTTCCGCCTCCCTGGCCAGAGCAAATTGGATCTCAGGACCGGCCAGAGCCGCCCTTCCCACCCGGTCTTCTTCCACCGCTTTCCGGAAATCCCGAAAGCGCGAGGGCGTGTTGTGGAAATTGGGAATGGTCTCGTGAAGCTGCTTTGCGGGAAACTCAGCCAGCATTTTCTGGAAGTTGCCAAAAGCGGCCCCGCCATCCCGGAAATCCCGGGCGCTCTCCACCTTTTCCAGACATCTTGTCCCCTCCACAAACAGGAACACTCTCCAGAAATTATGACCGGCGTCCTCATAGTAGCTGGCGCCTCCCACTGTTTTCACCACGTTCAGCGTTTCCCTGGCCGGGTCACCTCCCTGAGCCTGAAGCATCTTTCGCAGATAGTCGGTAACACCCACCACATTTTCCATTAGCAACGGCGGATTTTTAAAGATATTGTGATTCATCCGCTGTAAAATATATCTCTTTTCTTCGCCGTTTTTAGTCCGAAAAACAGCCAGGTAAGTATCATTGATATGTCCGTTTCCATAGGGCCGTATCTCTTTCAGGCAGCCTTCCACGGCAAACTGCCGCAGCGCTTCCTCTGCCCCGGGATAATTCAGGTTTTCTTCCGTCATAGTTTTTCCTCGCAATCTACCCATACCATTTCCATGGGAGCCATGTCCAGATGCCGCAGGATTTTGCCGTTCACATACAGGTCGGTCTGCCTGGGCTCTCTGGCATTGTTGATCACCGCGATCTTCCCGGTCTTTTCAAAATAGGCCGCCTCCGTGTCCATATGGGTGACATAAAGTTTCCGCATCTCCTCTTCCCGATGGGCCGCAAAATACAGGGCCCGCAGCAAAATGCGGCAATTCTGGGGAGAATAGGGCAAGCCAGTGAAATAGACGCTCCGTCCCCTGCCATACTCGTTTACAATCAGGCGGCAGTATTTTCCATCCATATCCAGCACCTGGCAGTTCTCTCCCTGAGCGTAGACCCGGCTTTTACCTTCACCGAAGTCAATCTCGCCCGGCGTATCCTCAAGGATGAAATGGCTGCGGTTCTCCTGGTTATATTTGTCCGTACTCATGGAAAAGCCCAGTTCCCTGTCCGCTCCCAGCACATCGCTCAACTGGAAGTACCGGCCCTGATACTGGCAGGCGCTGGGCTCACCCACGCCGATAAAGCCGCCGCCCTGGTCCACAAATTTACGGATGGCGCACACCACTTTCTCGTCCTTCCAGTTTTCCGCTCCGCTCCAGGAAGTGTAGGCGTCTCCGGCATTGATAAGTACCCTGATATCTGGGGCTATACCCTGCCTGATCTGATCGAAAGTCAAAAACTCCACATCCACCGGCATTCCGCTCAGGCATTCGATCACTCCCACATAGGAATAAATTTCCCTGTACCACAGGGCATGGTGTACCTGGTTGGACATCCATCTCCTGATATTGCCCCAGCAGTTCAGAATACCCACCTTGAAAGGAGCCGTATAGGCCCTGGTTCCCTGCATATTCTCATGGATCTGCCGGAATTCCTCCACCACCCGGCCGATCTGGTCGATAAAGCCCGGCCACTCCGATGCCAGCTTCAGATAACCGCCGTATCCGATCCGATCCAGCGGGGAGCGCAGAATAGCCCTTCTGGCCTTGAGCCAGTTGTCCTGGGCCTCCCCGATGGGATCTCCCCCTTCCGTAAACACATCCGGGAAGAAATAGGGCAGCAGACGGCCTTCTCTGTATTGGACTCCCTTTATATCCGAAATCATCCGCAGAGTCACCCCGTCTCCCACGGAACCCACCACGGCATCCAGGCCGATGCTGTCAAAATATTTTCCATAGGGCTCCGTGCCGATCCAGTGATCCCCCAGGAACATCATGGCTTCCTTGCCGTAACCATGCACAATGTCCACCAGTTCTTTGGCCAGCTTACACACTTCGATCTGCTGGAACTCCATGAAATCCCGGAACTCTTTGGAGGGCACCCGGAAAATGGAATTATGATAGCCCTGATCCACGATATACTCGGGACGGAAAGGATACCCCGCCCATTTTTCAAACTGCTCCAGAATATAGGGACTGACGCTGGCGCTGTAGCCAAACCACTCCACAAATTTTTCCCGCTTCTGGTCGTCAAAGGTCAGGGTGAACTGGTGAAAAAAGGTGGTAAAACGCACCACATCCACATGGGGATTCTCCTGGCACCATTTCCGCAATTTCTCTTTGACATAAGCCTGGGTCTTGGGCTGGCGCACATCAAAGGTAAGCTGATGGGGCGCGTCCTTCCAGTCGTTGGTGATAAAATTGTACATATGTACCGGATCCCAGATCAGAAAAGCCAGGAAACTCACCGTATACTGGTGATAGGGAACAGTCCGGATCACCACTTCCCCGGATTCCTCCTCATATTCCCACTGATCCACAGACACCACTTCTCCCGTGGTTCTGTCCACCACCTCCCACCAACGCTTGGGGGAGTCAATGGTATTCACCTTCAGCTGCTGGGTGTGGAAACCCTTCATAAGTTCTATTCGAAGCTCGCTGCCCCTGGCCGTCACCCGGTCGCTGATCAGGTACTCCTGTTGGATTTCCTCCGGATTTTTCATAGCCCAGTCATTGTCTTTTCTGGTAGTATAGTAAGTGGCGTAAATCTTTGCGTCCTGGCTTAAAAGTTCCTCCGGCATGGTTGTGCCGTCGCAGTCCCGCAAAGCGTCCGCCCCCAGCAGATTCTTTAAACGTATGGTCTCTTCCACCATATCCACATCGGTGGGCAAGGTCAGTCTGCCCTTATTCTCCATATTCATTCCCACTCCCATCCGCCTGCTCCCCGCAGGCAATCAACCAGTTATAATAAAGTGTCATTGAAACTTCCGATTATATAAGTATAGGAGAAGCAATATCCCTGCCAGACCCACCAGCATGATGGACAGCCCGGCCGGTCCGATCATGCGCTGCCCGATCATCACCAGGGCCACACTGACTATAAAAACCGCTGCGGAAAGCAATCTGGTTATCCATTTCATATGAATTCCTCCTTTACCCCTTTAATCCGCCAAGGCTCATACCCTGGGTCAGCTTTTTCTGTACCATAATGTACAGGATCAGCGTGGGCAGCATTACAATGACCAGTCCTGCGTACAGCTGCCCGTAGTTGGCCGCCGCCTTCTGAGCCTGCATCAGCTGCATGAGGCCCACAGGAAGCGTTTTTGCATCCGAGGTGAGCAGGGTCATGGAGATGATGTATTCATTCCAGAAGGACAGGAAATTAAACAAAATCACGGTGATAATACTGGGCAGCGCCATGGGCATCATGATCCGGATCATGGTCCGGAAATAGCCGCTGCCGTCCACATAGGCCGCCTCCTCGTAATCCTTTGGAATGGTGACAAAGAAGCCGGACAGCAGGTATATGGTAAAGGGAAGCGCCGTGGACGCATACACCAGGGCCACCACAAAGAGATTGTTCAGGAAAAAGCCGGAACCTCCCAAGTTTCTCAGCAGTTTGTCCGCATCCACGAACATCAGGAAAATGGGCACCACAATATAGTTCACATTGATGAACAGGCCTCCCATGAACATCACATTGATCAGCTTACTGCCCCGGAAGCGGTATCTCGCCAGCACATAGGCCGCCGGCAGCGCCACCACCAGCAATATGGCCAGCGCCAACGCGGTCACCAGCACCGAATTCAGAAAGTACTCTCCCATCTTGGCCTTCTGGAAAGCGTCGATAAAATTCTGAAAATAAAAGCCCTTGGGCATGGTCCAGGGATTCCCATAGAACTCGGAGTTTTCCTTGACGGACGCCAGGAATACCCAGGCCACGGGCACCACAATGCTGACGGCCAGCGTCAGCAAAGCCACATAAATGAACAGCCTGTATAAGGTGTTGAAGCTCATTTCTTTTTTCTTTTTCATTATACTCCCCCCTTAAAACTCCAAAGGCTCCCTCTTGGTGACAAAGTTAATCAGTGCCGACAGGCCGAAGGAGAACAGGAATACCACCACTCCCACTGCCATGCCATACCCATAAGAAGAATTGGTATACGCCTGTTTATACATATAACTCAGGAAAACTTCCGTAGCCCCGTCCGGACCGCCGCCGGTCAGCGCCTTGACGAACAGAAAACTCAAGTTGATGGAACTGATCACGAAAAAGGTCAGGGTCGTCCTGACATTGGTCCAGATCAGCGGCAGGGTGATGGAAAAGAACTGCTGGACCCTCCCCGCCCCCTCCAGGTTCGCCGACTCATAGAGGCTCTCCGGCACGCTGGCCATGCTGGCCATATACATGACCATGTAGTAGCCGATGGCCTGCCAGATCATGGCAATGGCCAGACTGTAGATCACCAGCTTCTGTTCCCCCAGCCAGAGGATGGGAGGCTTGCCGTTCCCCCGGAAGATACCGATTATGCTGTTCAGCAGCCCGTTGTTGGGATCATAGATGGCCGAGAAAATGGCCGAAATCACCACCACGGACAGGATGTTGGGAATGTAAAACACAATCCGATAAAAATTTTGGCCCTTGATCTTCTCTCTGGAAAGAATAGCCGCGAACACCAGCGCAAACGCCATGGTAACGATGGTGACGCAAATAATCAGGAGGATGGTATTCTGGAAGGAGCGGAAAAAGTTCATATCCTCCATGAGTATCTTGAAATTGTTAAGTCCCACAAAGGTCTTATTGTTGGAATAGCCTCCCCACTTATACAGCGACATCTTAAACACATTAATGGTGGGGATCAGCATGAAAATGATAAACAGTATGACCGCCGGTGTCACGCAAACCCCGATAAAAACGCTTCTCGCTCTGCCCCTTTTCATTTATACCTCCTTAATAAAAGTGCTCCAAAGGCAGAAGCCTCCGGAGCACCCTTCTGGCACTTATTCCATTGCCGCTCTCAGTTTGTCGCTTACTTCTTCGACGGCTGCCTGCCACTGAGCTACAGTCTTATCTCCGCTCACGATGCTGTTGACGGTCCCACACAGGGTGTCCAGCATATTGACGCCCTCCACCGGGGCTGTGGCGGCAAAACCGCCCATAACTGCGGTAGCGCCATTGTCGTAGATGCTGTAGAACATCTTGTTGTCGCCTTCCAGATAATCGCTCACACCTTTAACGGGCTGGATTGCGGTGGCTTTGGCAAAAATCTTGGCCGCCTCATCAGAGTACATATAAGCCACGAACTCCTTGGCCAGATCCTGATTCTTGGCCGCTGAGGGAATCCACATCTGCTCAAACCAGCAGAAAGAGCAGCCGGCTCCGCCTTCGTTTACTGCAGGGATGGCCATAAAGCCCCACTCAAATCCTTCCGCCCTGGGCGCTTCTGCCATCTCTCCGGGCAGCCAGGTGCCGTTGGGACAGAAGATTGCCTTATTGTCCAGAATCAGCTGCTGATTCTTGGTAAAGTTGTCGTTGTTGGCATTGGCCACGGTGGTGCTCTCCGTATATCTGCCCAACTGCTCGATCAGATTGAATACTTTGGAAGCATTTTCGCTCTCCCAGATGCCGTCCTCATAGGTCATGCAGCTGTTGAAGAACTCGGGACCGCCTGCGGAGGACAGAGTGGCGTATGTAAATGCGTCAAAATATCCCGTGGTAGGGTAGGTGAACAATGCGATACCCTCAGCCGCCGCCTTGTCGCCCAGCGCCCACATCTGTTCCCAGGTGGTGGGTACTTCCCAGCCTTTCTCCTTGAACAGGCCCGCGTTGTAGAACAGGCCGCAGGGGCTGTAGAACATGGGTGCGTAGTAAGTCACGCCGTCCCCGTAGGGATTGGTGGCCAAAGTGTCCAAAAATCCGGGAATGATCTTATCCTTTACCTTCACATTTTCACCGGGCACATTCATCTCAAGTACATCTGTCAGGGGAAGCAGCGCGTTCTCCTTGGTCAGGGTCTCGGTCAGGGCCGCCTCGCGCCCCGTGGCAAGATGCACCACATCGGGATAGTCGCCTGCCTTCATGCTGGGGCTGATCACATCCTCCAGCTTCTTGTCAACAGTGAGTTCCACGGTCACGCCGGGATGAGAAGCCTCAAACGCAGCCACCACCTCCGACCACATTTCCGCGCCGTATCCGCCCTCGAAAGCCGCCACCTTCAGTACCTGTTCTCCTCCTCCTGAAGCGGGCTTGTCGCCATTATTGCCGCACCCTGCCAGCAGGGAAGCTGCCATGGCTGTCACCAGTAAAGCCGAAATTACCTTTTTCTTTTTCATAATAACTCCCTCCATTTTTAAAGTTCCATCCGGCACAATTACCGTATGTATGGGTTGGACTCTGGAGCTGCCGTCCACCTGTATTTACAGTATAAGAAAATACTAACTGATATTCAACCTGTTTATTGCTTGGTATTTTATATATCTTGCTTTTGTGCAAGTTTTTGCGATATATTTAAAAACCTTTTTTGATATTGTAAAAATCAGACAGATATACAATTTATATTTTTGATTATATGTACATTTTATACCAAAAAGCAATTTTCGGATTTTTTTCTTTTTCGCCGATATTGTTTTTAGGTTTTTTGGTCGCTTCTATGGCAATAGACAAAATATATAAAATCTGCTATACTGGGTCTGAAACAGACACCGCCTCGGAGGACCAGACTATGGGAAATACAAGACATCGCATGGAGCACGACAAACCTTCCTTCTCTTACAGTTCCAAGCTCCTGTACGTCACAACATCCAAATATGAAGGAGACTGGCAGAGCATTCTGCACTCTCACCCGTTCAGCGAACTGTTCTATGTGGTGGACGGCCACGGGACTTTTATCGCGGAGGGTTCCGAATTCCCTGTATCCAAAAACGACATGGTCATTATCAACCCCCATGTGCAGCACACCGAAAAATCCCTGCACACCAAACCTCTGGACTATATCGCCCTGGGAATCGAAGGTCTTACCTTCTCCTTCGAGGATATCGCCACCGCCCAGGACGGCCTCTCCATGCAGACCGCTTCCGGGGCGGTCTACAAATACAACATGCAAAGCGCCAATGTATATGCCTATCTGAATATCATGCTGGAAGAAATCTCCTCCAAGAAGGACAATTATGAAACCGTGTGCCAGAACCTGTTGGAGATCCTGCTGATCTGCATGCTGCGCAATGACCATCTGTCCATCGTGCCCAGGGATCAAAAACTCCTGAACCGGGAATGCGCCCAGATCAAAAATTATCTGGACGCAAACTACGCGGAGGATATCTCCCTGGATACCCTGGCCGCCCTCACCCATATGAACAAATATTACCTGGCCCACGCCTTTGCCAAATACACGGGGTTGTCCCCCATCAACTACCTTCTGCAGAAAAGAATCCAGGAGGCAAAATCCCTGCTGGAGTCCACCACCTGTTCCATCGCTGAGATTTCCAACATACTGGGCTTCTCTTCCCAGTCCTACTTCTCTCAGGCTTTCAAAAAAGCCACGGGGAAGACGCCGGTGCAGTACCGCAGTGAATACGCGAACCGGCAGAAACGCTAGAACTACATACAGAGATACAAAAAAAGGGAGTTGCCGTCCTCCGGAGAAAAATTCTCCCTCCTGCGGCAACTCCCTCCATATGATTCAAAATTCTACTTCTTCAAAGCTGCGTTTAGTTGTTGATCAGCTTATCCTCTTCGTTGTTCCAGCTGTACAGTTTGCGGATCTCCTCACCAACCTTCTCGGCGGGATGCTCGCCTGCCAGCTTTCTCATGGCTTTGAAATGTACCTGTCTGCCCGCGGAGGACATATCCAGCAGGAACTCCTTGGCAAAAGTACCGTCCTGAATGTCGCTCAGAACCTTCTTCATAGCCTTCTTGGTCTCCTCGGTCACGATCTTAGGTCCGGTGACATAATCGCCGTACTCTGCGGTATTGGAGATGGAATATCTCATGCCCGCGAAGCCGCTCTGATAAATCAGGTCAACGATCAGCTTCATCTCATGGATGCACTCGAAGTAAGCGTTTCTCTCGTCATAACCGGCTTCCACCAAAGTTTCAAAACCGGCCTGCATCAGCGCGCACACGCCCCCGCACAGCACAGCCTGCTCACCGAACAGATCCGTCTCGGTCTCGGTGCGGAAGGTGGTCTCCAGCACACCCGCCCTGGCGCCGCCGATCCCCAGCGCATAGGCCAGTGCCAGATCCTGTGCCTTGCCGGTGGCATCCTGCTCCACGGCGATAAGGCAGGGAACGCCCTTGCCTTCCTGATATTCGCTTCTCACCGTGTGGCCGGGGCCCTTGGGGGCGATCATGGTCACATCCACATCCGCAGGGGGCACGATGCAGCCAAAGTGGATATTGAAGCCATGGGCGAACATCAGCATATTGCCCGCCTCCAGATTGGGCTCGATGTCTTTCTTGTACAGATCCGCCTGCTTCTCGTCATTGATCAGGATCATGATAATATCCGCTCTCTTGGCAGCCTCTGCGGCAGTGTACACCTCAAAGCCCTGTTTCACTGCTTTGTCCCAAGATTTGGAACCCTCGTACAGACCGATGATCACGTTGCAGCCGGACTCCTTCAGGTTCAGCGCATGGGCATGTCCCTGGCTGCCGTAGCCGATAATCGCGATTGTCTTACCCTCTAACAGAGACAGGTTGCAATCTTCCTGATAAAAAATCTTTGCCATCTTCTTTTCCTCCATTATGTTAAAATAATTTATAACTGATAGGTTGTTGTCCCTAGAGCTAACTTGTCCCGGTCTATTGACTCTCCAGATGAATTACATTATCCATCCCCCTGCCCAGACCTGCGATACCCGTTCTGGCCGATTCCAGAATCTCATAGCCGTCCAGCAGGTTCATAAACGCGTCAATCTTGGCCTGGTTGCCGGTGATCTCGATGATCAGGCTGTCCTTGGACACGTCGATGATTTTGGCCCGGAAAATATCCGACACGGCTATAATGCCCTGACGCTGCTGGGGATCCGCTTTCACCTTGATCAGAGCCAACTCCCGGTAGACGCTCTCCTCCGGCTTCAGTTCCCGGATGCTGCGCACATCCACCAGCTTGCCCACCTGCTTTTCGATCTGCTCCAGAATCTCATCATCGCCGTATGCCACAATGGTGATTCGTGTGAAGCGGGGATCTGCCGTCACGCCCGCCGTAATGCTCTCAATATTGTATCCCCTGCGGGAAAACAGGCCGGATATGCGGCTCAGCACGCCGGATGTATTATCTGTCAATAATTGGAATACTCTTTTCTGCATGGTATACTCCTGTTCCGTCAAACTGAAACTTGCCTTATATTCGTTCTACATTTTAGCAAGATAAAGCGTGAATGTCAACCCTAATCATCGTTCTCGCTGCATTTTGCCAGAGCCAGAGTCCCGGTGCGGGCCACCTCCGCAATGCTGATGGACTGCAGCATGGTCAGCAGCAGCTTGGTCCGGTCCGGGGTATCACAGATCTGGATCATCATAAAATGTTTGGACATATCCACGATCTCCGCCCGCAAAATCTCGCAGATCTCCGTTATCTCCCGGCGGTTTCCCTTGTTGTGACGCACTTTCACCAGCATCAGTTCCCGGCTGACGCTCTGGCTCTCGTCAAATGTCTTGACCTTGATCACATCCAGTTTTTTGTTGAGCTGTTTCTCGATCTGCTCTATGGTGCGCGCATCCCCGCTGCTGACAATGGTCATGCAGGAAATCTCCGGATCGTCGGTCTCTCCCACCGTCAGGGAGTCAATATTGAAACATCTTCTGGCAAAGAGCCCGGCCACCTTGCCCAGCACGCCGGAACGGTTCTCCACCAGAACGGAATAGATTCTTTTTCTCATAGCATCCGCCCCCTTTATTTCACCAGATCCATGGGATCAATCAGGCATTCCAGCAGCACGGAGGCATCCTCTTTCAAAAATGCGTCCAGCACTTCCTCCGCCCGGTCCATATTCTCCAGCAGTTGGTACTGCATATCATAGGCCGCCGCGATCTTGTCCAGCATGGGGCTGCCGGAGAGATCCACCACCGAATAATTATCCTTGTAGGCATAGTGCTGGTATTCCCGGACCATCCCCAGATAGCCGTTCTTCAGCACAATGATTTTCACCGGAATCCGATATTGGCGCATGGTGGCCAGTTCCATCATGGACATCTGGAAAGAACCGTCGCCGCATACGGCGATAACCTGCCTGCCTCTGTCTGCCAGCTTGGCCCCCATGGCCGCGGGAATCGAATATCCCATGGTGCCCATGCCCCCGGAGGTGAGGAAGCAGCCCTCCTTTACAATATGGTAGCCGCAGGACCAGATCTGGTTCTGCCCCACATCCGCCACATATACTGCGTCGGAAGCCATCTTTTCGGACAGGCGGGTGATAAAGGCCGCCGGGTCCACATAGGCCGGGTTGGGGCTGCGCTTTGCCACCAAAGTCTCCCGGTACTGCGCCAGCGTGCGGAGCCATTCTTCATGCTCGCAGCCGAACTCCTCCCTGGCAAAGTCCTGGAAAATATGTTTCACATCTCCCACCAGAGGAATGGTGGGACCTGCGTTTTTACCGATCTCCGCCGGATCCACATCAATGTGCACCAGCACCTTGTCCCGGGTAATCAGATCCGGCTGGCTCACCGCCCGGTCTGCCACTCTGGCGCCGGCCATGATCAACAGATCCGACTCATTCATGGCCCTGTTGGCATATGCCTTGCCATGATTGCCCACCATACCGAAATACAGGGGATGCTCCGTGGGCATGACGCCGATGCCCATCATGGTGGACACCACCGGAACCCGATATTTCTCCACAAAATCCCGCAGTTCGTCTCTGGCCCCGCTGAGCAGCACGCCGCCCCCCACGCAGATGATGGGGCGTTTTGCCCGCTCCAGTTCTTTGATCACCTTTTTGATCTGTACCGCATGGCCCTTCACCGTGGGCTTATAGGTGCGCATATTGACTTCCGCAGGGTATTGAAACCTGCCCAGAGTCGCATTCTGAACGTCGATGGGTATGTCGATCAGCACGGGCCCCTTGCGGCCTGTGTTGGCGATATGAAAAGCCTCTTTGAAAATCCGGGGAATGTCGTTCACATTCTTGACCAGGTAACTGTACTTCACAAAAGACTCCACCGCGCCGGTAATGTCCGCCTCCTGGAAGGAATCGCTGCCCAGCAGATCCGTATGTACCTGCCCGGTAATGCACACCAGGGGAATGCTGTCCGCGAAGGCGGTGGCAATACCGGTAATCACATTGGTGGCGCCGGGACCGCTGGTTACCGCGCAGACCCCGGGCCTGCCCGTGAGCCTGGCCATGCCGCTGGCCGCATGGGCCGCGTTCTGTTCCGTGCGGATCAAAACGGTCTGAATCTCCGACTGCAGGATACTGTTGTAAAAGGGGCAGATGGCTACGCCGGGGTATCCGAATACATATTTCACGCCCTCTTCTTCCAAACATTTAATTATGGCATCCGCACCTATCATATAAACCTCCTGAAAGCCTCCTGATTTAAGGATTGCTGGTTCCTCTGGTCTGCATATTCCAGTTTTAATTCCTCCCATTCTAACACAATGGATTATGATATACAAGTCAAGGATTTAACCAGATTCCAAAACTTTTTCTACACGTTCATGATACCCAGCAGACGCCGGGCCAGTTTCACCGCCTCTGCCGCGTCTTTGGAATAGCCGTCCGCATGAATCTCGTCCGCATACTCCTGGGTGGTCACCGCCCCTCCGATCATGATCTTGGCGGTAATCCCTTCCTGTCTGGCAAAATCCACCACTTCCCGCATCCGCTGCATGGTGGTGGTCATAAGAGCCGACAGGGCGATGAGATCCGCATGGTGTTCCCGGGCCGCCCGAATGATCTCTTCCTTCGGCACATCCTTCCCCAGATCCACCACCCGGAAACCATGGTTTTTCAGCATCAGCGCCACCAGATTCTTGCCGATGTCATGGATATCCCCCTCCACGGTGGCAATGACCACCACCGGCATGGACTGCCCGTCCTGTTCCCGCAGCAGATGAGGTTCCAACACCTGGATGGCATTCTTCATGGCCTCCGCACTGGCAATCAGCTGGGGCAGAAAATATTTCTTCTGTTCAAAGAAATCCCCCACCCTGTTGATGGCAGGCAGCAAACCCTCGTTCAGCAGCCCGGCGGGATCCGCTCCGTCCTCCAGAGCCCGGGCGGTCATGGCGGCAATACCGTTTCGATTGCCCTTAAGAACGGCATCGGTAATCTTTTCCAGATGTGCGGCAAACGCGGCATTCTCTCCCCCACCGATGGCATTTTGCTTCTCCCCCGGGGCTTCGACCGTCATCCGGGCCGAAGCGCTTCCACCGGACGGCGCAGGGCCTTTCGTCCCCGGCTGCAGTTCCGCCGCATACTGAATATACCGCAGGTCCGCCCCTTCTTTGGCGTTCAGCAGATCCGTGGCCATGGCGCAGCACATCAGCATTTCCTGGGAAGGATTGGCGATGGCCATGGTCAGGCCCTCATAGATGGCCATGGTCAAAAACGCCGTGTTCACATAGGGTCTGGCAGGCATGCCGAAGGAAATATTGGACAACCCGCAGACAGTGGCCAGCCCCTGGGATTTGCAATAGCGGATGGTCTCCAGGGTTTCCACCCCTGCCCGGGGATTAGCCCCTATGGTGGTCACCAGCCCGTCCACCACAATGTCCTCCCGGCACATGCCCAAATCCAGAGCCCTGTCCACAATGCGGTCAATGATCTCCTTCTTTTCCTCCAGATTCTCGGGAAGCCCCTGGTCCGACAGGGGCAGCAGAATAAACATGGCGCCGTATTTTTGCACTATGGGAAGCAGTTTTTCGAATTTTTCCGTCTCATAGGATACGGAATTGACCAGCGCACGCCCGGGATAGTGACGCAGCGCTGCCTCCAGCACTTCCACATGGCTGGAGTCCAGAGACAGAGGAAGGCTGGTCACAGCCTGCACCTCCTCCAGCACCCGCAGCATCATGGCCTTCTCGTCTATGCCGCTCATCCCCATATTCACATCCAGAACGGAGGCGCCGCAGGCTTCCTGCTCCTGGGCAAATTGGAGCACCATGTCCATACAGCCCTCCCGAAGCTGTTCCTGCAGTTTTTTCTTACCCGTGGGATTGATCCGTTCTCCCACCACCATAAAGGGATCCTTCAGACCGAATGCCAGAGTCTGGCGCTCGCTGGTGAGATAGCGGACTCCGTCAGGCCGGCCCGCCCGCGCCCCGGGCTTTCTCCCCTGCACCAGACGCTTAAGCCCCGCGATGTAGGAGGGATCCGTCCCGCAGCATCCCCCCAGGACCGTGGCTCCCGCTTCCACCAGTTCCTCCATCTCTTTCACAAAAGCATCGCAATCCATATCATAGACCATATGTCCCTGCCCGTCCACCCCGGGCAGTCCCGCGTTGGGCTTGGCGATCAGAGGCAGGCTGCTGACCCGGGCCATAGCCTCCACGATCCCCTGCATCCCCGCGGGGCCGGTGGAGCAGTTCACCCCTATGGCATCCGCCCCTAGGCTCTCCAGCACAATGGCCGCCGTCTCGGCGTCAGTGCCGAAAAGAGTGCGGCCGTCCGCCTCAAAGGTCATGGTCACCATCACCGGCAGTTCGGTGACCTCTCTGGCCGCAATCAGAGCCGCCCTGGCCTCCCCCAGGCTCATCATGGTTTCCACCACCAGCAGATCCGCACCCGCCTGCTCCATCAGTCGGATCTGTTCCTTATATACCGTGATCAGGCTTTCCAGATCAAGAGGTCCCATGGGCTTTAGCTGCTGACCCGTCATGGTCAGGTCCCCCGCCACCAGAGGAAGATCCGATTCCCACGCTTCGGCCTCTCCCCTCCCGGCGGCCTGCCGGGACAGGGCTACCAAACCGCGGATCATCTCTTCCTGCCGCTGCTCCAGGCCGTATTCCGCCAGCTTGATGCGGTTGGCCGTAAAGGTGGGGGCGTACAGAATATTGGTCCCCGCCTCCACATAACTTCGCTGCAACTCCGTCAAGATCTGGGGATGCTCCAGAATCCACTGCTCCGGGCAGACCCCGGAGGGCATTCCCTTTTTGATCAGATTGGAACCCGTGGCTCCGTCCAGCAGGACATACCGGTCCCTGAGAAATTCTTTAAACTGCTGTTTTGTCATGCTTTCCTCTTCCCTGCGTATCGCAGGCCCGCCTGCGATCTTTTGCTTTACTTGGTCTATAGTATACCGCCGGCTTTATCCGGGGGATTGCGTTTCCGTTTTCATATGTCCCATATAATAGAATCCCTGGCACTGGTCCAGGGAAACCCTGACCATCCGGCCCACCAGTTCCGGCTCCCCGGGAAAATGTACCAGGGTGTTGTTGGACATACGGCCTGTGAGCAGGCCCCCATCATGGGTATTTACCTCCTCCACCAGCACCTCTGCTTCCCGGCCCTGATAACCGGCCACCCGCTCTCTGGCAGTGTCCTGTACCAGCTTCAGCACCCGGTCAAAGCCCTCCCTGACCCGGTCTTCCGGCACCTGGTCGGCCATGGCCGCCGCCGGAGTCCCCGTGCGCCTGGAATAGACAAAGGTAAAGGCATTGTCATATTTTACCCGGCGGATCACATCCAGGGTATCCTCCACGTCCTCCGGAGTCTCCCCCGGAAATCCCACGATAATGTCCGTGGTGATGGCGATGTCCGGAATCTCCCGGCGGATTTTCTCTGCCAGCGCCAGGTACTGCTCCTTGGTATACCGACGGTTCATCCGTTCCAGAATCCGTGTGGAACCGGATTGCAGAGGCAGATGCAGATGGCGGCAGATCTTTTCGGACTCCTTCATCACCCGGATCAGTTCATCGGACAAATCTTTGGGATGGGAGGTCATAAAACGAATCCTCCTGAGTCCCTCTATCTTCTCCACTTCCCGTAAAAGCTGCGCGAAAGTCATTGGTTCCGCCAGATTCCTGCCGTAGGAATTCACATTCTGCCCCAGCAGCATTACCTCCACCACACCTTCGGACACAAGCCGCCGAATTTCCTCCAGGATATCCCCGGGCTCACGGCTGCGCTCCCGGCCCCGCACATAGGGCACGATGCAATAGCTGCAAAAGTTGTTGCAGCCAAACATAATGTTGACACCGGACTTGAAGGGGTATTTGCGCTCCACAGGCAAGTCCTCCACAATCTGATCCGTATCCTCCCAGATGTCCACCACCATGCCCTGCCCCTGAAAACATCTCCATAGAAGTTCCGCCAATTTGAATATATTATGAGTGCCGAACACCAAATCCACAAAGCGGTAACTGGAACATAATTTTTCTATCACGGAAGGTTCCTGCATCATGCAGCCGCACAGGGCGATCTTCATGGCAGGATTGCGCTTCTTATGGTTCTTCAGCTCTCCCAGACGGCCATAGACCCGCTGGTTGGCATTGTCCCGGACCGTACAGGTATTGAAGATCACAAAGTCGGCCCTCTCGTCCTCCGTCACCTCATAGCCCACCCGGCGCAGAATCCCTGTCAGCTTCTCAGAATCCCGGGCATTCATCTGACAGCCGAAGGTGGTGACGCAGCAGGTAGGGACACGCCCGTTTATCTGTTCAAACTCCCGCACCCATTCCCGGCATTTTGCCATGTAATAATATTGCCTGTCTGGTTCCTCTATGGGTGGTTCCGCATTTAGATCTATTTTATCCAAATCAATTTCCTGCTCCATTTCGCTTGACTTTTCTCCCTTTCTGTCCTATAGATACAATTCCCTGTCCACTGCATGTCTTAAACAAACTTCACATGAAACACATTATAACTCAAAACTTCTCCAACGTCATCAAAAATCGGAACCCTGTACTCATCAGGCAGGAAATATAAAAGCAAGTATATTGACCAGATAGGTCATTTTTATCGACCCGCTCAGTCAATCTCCTTCAGATATTACAGGAACTTCCCCACAAGTCCTGTGAGCAGCTTCACAATCTTTTCCATGGACTGTACACAGGCATATTCGAACTTGCCGTGGCAATTCTCCCCGCCGGTGCAGAGATTGGGACAGGGCAGCCCCATAAAGGAAAGTCTGGCGCCGTCCGTGCCGCCCCGGATGGGAGTGATAACAGGCTGGATCCCCTGTTCCTCCATGGCTTCCACCGCTTTCTCAACCAACTCCATATGCCCTTCCATAATCTCCCTCATATTGTAGTAGGAATCCTTCAATTCCACCGTGACAGTGCCCTCGCCGTATTTCTCATTCAGGAAAGCGGCAGCGTTGAGGAAATATTTCTTTTTGCGTTCAAACAATTCTCTGTCGTGATCCCGGATGATATAATCCGCCTGGGCCGACTCCACATTGCCCTGTATGCTGTCCAAATGGTAAAAACCCTCATACCCCTCCGTATACATGGGATTCTGGGCCGCAGGCAGCAGACTCTGGAACTCCTGGGCGATCAGGACGGCATTCTTCATCTTTCCCTTGGCCGATCCCGGATGCACGCTGCAGCCCTGTATATGAAGTTTTGCCCCCGCGGCGTTAAAATTCTCATATTCCAGTTCCCCCAGAGCCCCGCCGTCCACCGTATAAGCGGCCTGGGCTCCGAACAATGCCACATCAAAAAAGTCCGATCCCTCTCCGATCTCCTCATCGGGGGTAAAACCGATGCGCAGTTTGCCGTGGGGCACATGGGGATGGGTCAGAAAATATTCCGCCATGGTCATAATCTCCGCCACTCCCGCCTTATCGTCCGCCCCCAGCAGGGTGGTGCCGTCCGTGACGATAAGATCCTGTCCCTGATATTTTCGGATCTCCGGGAAATCAGCCGTCCGCAATACCACTCCCAGTTCCTGATTCAGCACGATATCCTGTCCGTCATAATTTCTGACCACCCTGGGATTAACCCCCGCGCCGCTCATGGCCGGAGAAGTGTCCATATGGGCAATAAAACCCACCACCGGCCTGTCCTCACAGCCCTCGGTGGCGGGAATGGATGCATATACATAACAGTGCTCTCTGTCATAACTGATCTCCGCAGCTCCCATGTTTTCCAGTTCCTCCGCCAGCAGCCTGGCCAAATCATGCTGCCTGGAGGTACTGGGATGGGCGCCGCTCTCCTCGTCCGAACAGGTATCAATGCGCACATAGCGCAAAAAACGTTCTACTACATTTTCCATGATAAATTCCTCCTTCTGTCCTGTTTACAAATCGGATCTTCCTGCCGGGTCATGCCGGAACCTGGAGAAGTCGAACCATGATGCCCCGGAATATTTTATAAGGCGCTGCCTGATGAGACAGCGCCCCGCTACTAACTTTATCTCTTGTCTTCCCCTGTCACCAGGTTCACCTGTACGGGGGTTTTGTCCCCTGCCACCTTGCCTCCCAAAAATCCGGACAGCACGGCGGCCAAATCCACTCCGGTGGAATCCTTCAGGCCGTCCGTCACCTGATTCACAGTATTGATAATATCCCTGGTGAGTTTGGCATTGTTGCCGTCGCCGTACATGGTAATCCGCTCCACCTTCTCCAGGGGCGCGGCGGCGTTCTTCACCACCTCGGGCAGGGCCTTGAAGTACATTTCCAGTACGGCAGCCTCACCCATCTTGGCCATGGCCTCCGCTTTCTTCTCGATACCTTCCGCCTCGGCCACGGATTTTGCCCGGATCGCCTCGGCTTCTGCCAGACCCTTGGTGCGGATACCTTCGGCCTCCTGCTCCATCTTATATTTCTGGGCCTCGGCCTGGGCCTTCATGGCCTCGGCATCTTTTTCCGTCTCGAACTTCCGGGCCTCTGCCTCCCTCTGGCGCTCATAGAGTTGGGCGTCTGCATGCTGCTGCTTGGCAAAGCGCTCCGCCTCGGCTTTCTTCTTGACCTGCGCCTCCAGGGTCTGCTCCGTAATCTCAACCTCTTTCTGCTTCAGAAGGATTTCCTTCTCCTGCTTGGCAAGATTGGCGTTGGCGGTGGTGATCTCCACCGTCTTGCGCTGCTCCTCCTCCTGAATCTTATAGGCCGCGTCCGCCTCGGCTTTCTTGACATCGGATTCCTTCTTAAGTTCCGCCTTCTTGATGGCCAGTTCATTCTGCTTGATGGCGATCTCGGACTCCGCGTTCACCTCCGCCTCATTGGCCTCCCTCTTGGCGTTGGCCTGGGCCTTGGCGATCTCCTTCTCGCTCTCCGCCCTGGAGATAGCGGCATTTTTCTGGATCTTCACGATATTGTCCACACCCAGGTTTTCAATGACGCTGTTGTTGTCCACAAAATTCTGCACGTTAAAACTGATAATGTCCAGCCCCATGGCCGCCAGGTCAGGCTCCGCGTTCTCCTTTACCAGCACCGCAAACTTCTGCCGGTCGCTGACCATCTCCTCCAGGGCCATCTTACCCACGATCTCACGGACATTGCCCTCCAATACCTCCCGGGCCACGCCGCCTATGTAGTCGGGCTTCTTATTCAGGAAATTCTGGGCGGCCAGTTTGAGTCTGTCCTCATTATCGCTGATCTTCACATTGACAGTGGCGTCCACCCTGATATTGATGTAGTCCGCCGTGGGAACTGCCGTGGAAGTCTTGACGTCAATGGGAATCAGCTGCAGATTCAGTTCGTCTTTCCTCTCCAGAAACGGGATTTTCACACCGGCCTTACCGATCAGGACCTTGGGCTTCTTCCTCATGCCGGAAATAATCAGCGCGGTATCCGGCGATGCTTTTACATAACCGGTCAAAAAAATGATAACGACAATTAGCGCAACTACTACGATGGGAATTACAATACTTAGACTTGTCATACTGTTTCTCCTTTCGTCTCCCCCGCCCAGGGCCCTCTGCCACGGGCATCCAACTGCTTTCTTCTCATATTCCCGGCCGTCCGGCGCAGGAAACCGGCCATGCACACGGCGGTTTTTCTGCTTTTGCGCAGTTCCGCAGCATGCGGATCGGACACTGCCGGAACGGAAATATGCTGCCTACGCTCCTATCATAGCACATCAAAAGCCCTTTATACCAGAGAAATTTTAGCACGATAAAATATCTTTTACTCCCGGACCTGACCGCTGCCTGTGATCCGATACTTATAGCCGGTCAATTCTCTAAGGCCCATGGGCCCTCTGGCATGGAGTTTTTGCGTGCTGATACCGATCTCCGCGCCAAAGCCGAACTCAAAACCATCCGTGAACCGGGTGGAAGCGTTCACATAGACACAGGCTGCGTCCACCCGGTTCAGGAACTGCTGCGCCGCTTCGGCATCGCCGGTAATGATACTCTCAGAATGGCGGGTACCATAGTGATTGATATGACAGATCGCTTCCTCCAGGGAATCTACCGTCTTTACAGAAATCACATAGTCCAGATACTCTCTCCCATAATCCTCCTCCGTGGCGGGAACCGCGCCGGGAAGCATGCCGCACACCCGCTCGTCCCCCCGAATCTCCACCTGTTTTTCGGCCAGAGCCCGGGCCAGCCCGGGCAGCAATGCTTCCCGTACCGCCTCATGGACCACCAGGGATTCACAGGCATTGCAGACTCCGATCCTCTGGGTCTTGGCATTTACGATAATGGATATGGCCATCTCCAGGTCGGCCTCCCTGTCCACATAGATATGGCAGTTGCCCGTGCCGGTCTCAATCACCGGGATGGTACTGTTTTCCACCACCGTGCGGATCAGCCCTGCCCCCCCTCTGGGGATCAGCACGTCCACATACTCTTTCATCCGCATAAAGGCCATGGTGACCGCCCGATTGGGATCTCCGATCAGCTGCACGGCGTCACCGCTGATCCCGCAGTCCTTCAGGGCCTGCTGCAGCACGTAGGCGATGGCCATGTTGGAGGCCAGCGCATCGCTCCCCCCTTTCAGAATCACTGCGTTGCCTGCCTTAAAGCACAGGGCAAAGGCATCCGCAGTCACATTGGGCCTGGATTCGTAGATGATGCCGATAACCCCCAGCGGCACCCGGTGCTTTTCTACATGCAGACCATTGGGACGGTCAAAGCGTTCCATGCATTCCCCTACCGGATCCGGCAGTTCCGCCACCTGCCGAAGCCCCTGGGCCATGGCTCGGATTCTTACCGGGTCCAGCATCAGGCGGTCCAAAAGTCCCTGGTGCATTTCGTTCTCCCGGGCCCGCTCCAGGTCCCGGGCATTGGCCGCCAATATTCCCCTGGCATTCTCCTCCAGGGCGTCTGCCGCATGGCAGAGCGCTTTGTTCTTCTCCTCAGTGGTCAGGCACTGCAGCTGATATTTGGCCGCCACGGCCCGCTTTCCCATTTCTTTTAATTCCATAATGACACCCCCTGTATCTATAGCCGTTACGCCCGGTTTAACGGGCGCCTCAACGCCTTTCTCTTTTTGTCCGCTTTTCGTCTGGCACAGTCATTCAAACCAAAATCACCTGATAGGGATTGCAGTCCGTCTCCTCCACAGGCAATTCCTCCACCAGCTGGCAGCGGTGCCCGATGCCGATGGAGCAGGTAGAGAATCCGGGATGAGCCGCCAGATATCGGTCATAATAGCCGCCGCCATACCCAAGCCGGTGGCCATACGGATCAAAAGCCACCCCCGGCATCAGAAGCAGCAACTTCTCCCGGGGTTCTTGCCCGTCTCCCAAAGCCGGGTCTCCTGCTCTGCCTCCATCCCTGTATATCCCGGCGTCCTGCCTGGGCGGTTCCAGGATTCCGTGAAACCCCGGACGCAATTCCTCCAGGGAGCCGATCTGAAAGAAATCCATCCCATGATCTTCCAGCACCCGGGGCACATACACCCTTTTTCCCAGCCGCAGCGCCTCCCGGAGCAATTCATGGGTATCCAGTTCGCTGCCATAGCTGACATAGCACAGCAGGCTTTCCGCCCGGTAAAACCACTGATGCCCCAGCAGCCGCTCCGTGATCAGACAGGAAGCCCTGCGCAGCGCTTCTTCGGACAGAGCGTCCCTGACGGCCAGCACTTCCCGGCGGATCCGCCTTTTCAGCGCCTTCCTTTCCTGGGAGGAATCTGTTTTCGTCATAGAGCCCCCTGTCATGATTCTTCAGGGCCGGCGGAAACGCCGCCCTTGGAAGGAGCGTTTTTCCCTCCATATTTCTCCCCCAGATTTTCCAGAGTGCCGTCCTCCTTTTGGATTGTAATACTGTCCAGCTGCCCCCGGAGATTGGCCCGCACATTGGTCACATATTCCTGCCGCAGGGCCGCCTGTTCGGCTTTCTCTTCCTCCGTCAGGCCCTCCTTCCGGGATTTATGATACAGCGCGTTGATTCTGGCAATCCTCTGTTCCAAGGTCTTTTCGTCCATAAGATCTTCCTCCCTCTCACTGCCTGTGCAGCCGATTGACAAAGCCGGGAAGGTCAAAGCCCTCCTCCCGGTCGGACACAAAGAGTGTGCCCTCCTCCCGTCCGTCCAGAATTCGGTGCAGTATGCCGATATCCTTGCTGTTGGCAATCACCATATCCACGCCGGAGCCTGTGGCGATCCGGGCAGCCTGCAGCTTGGTGTTCATGCCCCCGGTACCCACATTGCTGCCGGTGCTGCCTTTTCCCATGGCCAGCAATTCCTCCGTCAGTTCATCCACCTGGGGGATAAACGCCGCATCCGGGTTCTGCCGGGGATCGTCCGTATAGAGACCGTCTATGTCGGAGAGCAGCACCAACAGATCCGCGTCCACCAGCGCCGCCACAATGGCGGAAAGTGTGTCATTATCCCCGATCTCAATCTCATAGGTGGCCACCGTGTCATTCTCGTTGACAATGGGGATCACCCCCATCTCCAAAAGCTGGGAAAAGGTGTTATGGGCGTTAAAGCGGTTCAGGTCATCCACGATGGTGTTTTTGGTCATGAGGATCTGTGCCGCCACCTGATTGTATTCCGCAAAAAGTTTCTGGTAGATCATCATCAGCCGGGCCTGTCCCACGGCGGCGCAGGCCTGCTTTACCGCCATCTGCCGCTCCGGGCTCTCCCCCGTGATCTCCCGGATGCCCACCGCTTTCCTTCCGGCGGCAATGGCCCCTGATGTGACCAGTATCACATCCTTGCCTTGGTTGCGGATATCGCATAACTCCCGCACCAGCTTTTCCAGGCGGATATAATCCAGGTCTCCTGTCTGGGCATGCTGCAGGGAGGAGGAGCCGATCTTTACCACAATGCGCTGTTTTTCCCTGACTGCCTCCCTGATCGAGGATTTCTTTTCCATATTGATGTCTGCCACTTTTTGTTTCCTCACCTTAATTTTTTATTCGATTCTAACATCAATCGGCCAAATCGTCAATGTGAAGAACATTTTTTCCCTCCGGCGGCCGGTAAGCGGAGGCAATGGCTTCCGCCACCCTGATTCCATCCATGGCGGCGGAGGTGATGCCTCCCGCATAGCCGGCTCCCTCCCCGCAGGGGTAAATCCCCCGGATCCGGGACTGCAGCTCCTCGTCCCGAAGAATCCGCACCGGCGAAGAGGTACGGCTTTCCACTCCCGACAGGATGGCGTCCGACCGATTGAATCCCGGTATCTGTCTGCCGAACTGTTCCATGCCTTCCACAAAAGCCCGGCCCAGTTCTACCGGCAGAAGGCCGCTTAAGTCGCTCTCCCGCCATTTGCCTTTGATACAGGGCTGCAGCGATCCCCGGTATGCCTGCAGAAGGCTCTCCAATTCCTGCCCCTGCCGGGCCGCCAGTTCCTCCTGTCCGCATCCCTGGTCCACACAGGCTTTATACAGTCCGTAGCGCTGCACGGGCACATCCCCCTGCCCCAACAGAAAAGCCCTCTCCTCCAGCCGCCGCTGAAATTCCACCCCCGCCAAGGGATCCGTTTCAGAATCCGCAGAGGTATCCTGCAAAAGCCCGTTCGCGCCGTAATCCTCCGGCGTTACAGACACAATTATGGCGCTGTTGGCATTGTCCCCGTCCCGGCCGCTGTAACTCATACCATTCACCGCCAGCCGCCCCGGCTCTGAGGAGGCGTTGACCACATACCCCCCAGGACACATACAAAAAGAATACACCCCCCTGCCGCCGGAAACCCTAGCCGTAACCTTGTAGGAGGCCGCTCCAAGAGTGGACTCCGGGGCCGCTCCAAGAGTGGACTCCGGGGCCGCTCGAAGAGCGGACTCCATGGCCGCTCCAGTGGACTCCATGGCCGCTCCAGCGGACTCCCCCTCCCTCGGCTCCGCCGTCCCGTACTGAACCCGGTTGATCATGGCCTGGGGATGCTCAACGCGCATCCCCACGGCAAAGGGCTTGGCCTCCATGGGAAGCCCCGCTTCATACAACATCCGGAAAGTATCCCTGGCACTGTGGCCGATGGCCAATACCAGCTGCCCGCAGGGAATGCGGCGGCCGCCGCTGATTCGGACTGCCCTGATTCGGCTTTCCTCCAGTTCCAGGCCCTCCAGCATGGTTCCAAACAGCACCTGCCCCCCATGTTCCAGAATGCTCCGGCGCATATTCTTCACCACCCGGGACAACACATCCGTCCCCATATGAGGTTTTGCATCATACAGAATCCGCTCCGGCGCGCCATGGGCCACAAAGGTTCGCAGCACCTCCCGGTTTCTGCCATATTTGTCCTTCACCAAAGTATTGAGTTTCCCATCGGAGAAAGTACCTGCCCCCCCCTCTCCGAACTGCACATTGGACTGGGGCCGCAGACTGCCGCCTTCCCAGAAATCCTGTACATCCCTCCTGCGCCGGTCCACATCCTGTCCCCGCTCCAGCACAATGGGACGATAGCCGTGAAGAGCCAGATAATATGCGCAGAAAAGTCCTGCGGGCCCCATACCTACAATCACCGGGGGATGGAGCAGCGGCATCTCTCCCCCGGCAGGAAAAGCATAGGTCTGACGCACCGCCCGGCTCACCCGAGCCGGTCCCAACCGCCTGCATATCCCCGCCTCCAGAGAGGGATTCTTCAGTTCCACATCCACCGTATAGCTATACCAGATCTCCGGCTTTTTCCGGGCGTCTATGGAACAGCGCAGAATCTCCATCCCGGCGATTTCCCCCGGTTCCAGTTTCAGCAGCCGGGCCGCCCTGCGCAGAATCTCCCGCTCCCCCTGACCGGGTCTCACTTTTACCTGATTGACTCGCAGCATTTTTTCCCTTCCTCGTTGTAGAATCCAACTTGCCTCATTCCGGCGTCACACAGACTGTGTGATCCCATTAACAGTTCCCGCAGCGCTCCCTGCAATATACCCGCTGGCCCAGGCCCATTGCAGATTATAGCCGCCGCAGCGCCCGTCCACATGGAGCAGCTCTCCCGCCAGATACAGACCGGGACTATGTCTGGACTGCAGCTGCCCGTCCACCTCCTTCATACTGACGCCGCCCCGGCACACCTGGGCACTGTCGAAGGGATGACTGCCTGTGACCGTAAAAGGCAGTTTCCTGCACAGGGCAAAGACCCGCCGCAGCTTCTCTCTGTCCGCGCCTGCGGCTTCCTGTTCCGGCGACAGCCCCGCCTCACGGATGCACACCTGCATAATCTTTTTATGCAGCATACCGGTAAAAAACATTTCCACCGTACCCCAGTCCGCCTGTTCCAGACGCCCGCGGCACAGGCGCTCATATGTATCCTCCTCATACCCGGGGAAAAAGTCCAGTTCCGCCCGTAGCTTCCACCCCTGAGCCAAAAGCTGGTTCGCCCCGCCGCTCAACTGGAACACGGGGATGCCGGATATGCCATGCTCCGTGAACTGAATCTCACCCGTCTCCTCCAGAAGCCTCTCCTCCCGCTTTTTCTCCAGGGGCCGGGAACTCTTTCCGGGACAGCCGGAGGATTTTCTTCCCGGCCCGTCGCCTCCCCGCCCGGTTCCCGGACGGGAGACGCCATAGAGCCGCACCACGCCCTCCGCCCGCACCCCGGCCAGCGCCTTGCAATATTTCTCCCCGCAGTGCAGTTGTACCAGCGCAGGCACGGGAGAAATAACCCGGTGGCCCAGGGAGCGGGCCAGTTCATAGCCGCTGCCGTCGGAACCCGTCCTGGGAGCTGCCTGGCCGCCGCAGGCCAACACCACCCGCCGGGCCCTGATCCTGCGTCCGTCTTCCAATTCCACCAGATAGACGGAAGCCGGCTTGTCCGCAAGCGACAGCCCCCGCACCATGGCCTGAGGCAGGATTGTCACCCCTTCCCGGGCAAGCCCGTAGCGCAGTGCGTCCAGCACCACTGCCGCCTGCTCGCTGGCGGGGTAGAGGCCCCCGCGCCGCTCCCGCACCAGAAGTCCCAGAGACGCAAAAAAGGCCATGGTTTCCTCCGTCCCGAAACGCTCCAGCACGGAAGCTGCCATTGCCATATTGTCGCTGTAATAATAGGAGGGCTTCAGGTCCCGGTTGCCCAGATTGCATTTCCCGTTGCCGGTCATCAGCAGCTTTTTCCCCGGCCTCTCCCCCCGTTCCAGCAGCACCACTGCGGCCCCGGCCCGGGCTGCCGCCATGGCCGCCGTCATTCCCGCCGGACCGCCTCCCACCACCGCCACGTCCCAAAGGTCAGCTGGTATAGTTTTCCAAGAAGTCATACAGTCGCTCCTCACCTGAGACATGCATTACCCCGATGATCTCCTGCTGCAGCTTTTCCGGCAGCTGAGACAGACGGATATTGGTATATTGGTACACCGTCTGCCGGTCCTCCAGATAAACCACGATCATGTCGTTGATTGCCACTACATAGAAACTTTGAGAGGGCTGCACATATCGGTAGTTCATCTGCACCACTACCCGGCTGGGAGCGAAGGACAGCACCTCCAGGCTCACAAAGCCTCTCTCTTTCTCCGACAGAGGAGGCGCGGCCGCATAGTTTTCCATGGCCGTCACAAACTGCTCCCGGTCCATGCCGATGTACATGTCCGGAATCTCCTCGCTGGTCTCCACCGCCGAACCACTGAGCAAATCCTTTTCCCGCAGAACATATTCCGTCTCCGCATTGATGGTCTCCGGGATGCTGATTACCGGGGCCGACGGCATTTCGGCCTGTCCCCCCGGGTCCTCCGTGGAACCTTCCATAACCTGATTGTGCCACCTGGGCGCAGCCTCGGCCACAGACTCCTCCGGCTGTTCTTCCGGCCTGTCGGGAGCCTCCTGCCCTATCTGCTGAGGCTGGTAGCGCTGCGCCAGCCTGGCTCCCAGCACCCCGCCGCCCAGCCCCATCAGGCCGCACAACAGCAGCGCCAGCGAGAATAAGCCTATGCCATGCCCTGTCGTTTTTTTCCGTCTCATCTCTTACCCCTTTTTCCCACAATTCGTGAAAAACGGCTCGAAGAGACGTTTTTCCATGTGCGATGCTGAATTCACACATAGTATCAACCAAATTTTATGAAATTATTCGTTCCAGCAGCTTTCTGGCTTTTTTTCCGTATAATATGGAAATCTCATACTCCCGGATATTCTTTGCGGCCACCAATATGGTCCCGTAGACCACGGCCCCCAGCAGTGCCGCAACCACCACTGCCGCCACATGCCCCATATGAGCCCCGAAAATTTTCATGATCAGAAGCATGGCCAACGCTGTAATCCCGGCCGCCGCCAGCGGAATTCCCAGAACCCGCACATATTCCGTGCCGATCCTGCCCTGCCGGATACAGTATGCCGCCAGCCCTGCCAGCAGGATTCCCGTGGCCACCAGCGCCCCGGACAGGATTCCCGATGCCCCGTAATTGCTGCCCCGGACAAAAGCATTCTGGAACAGAAGCACCAGGAGCATCCAGACTCCCAGCATACCCATCAGAATATGGCGCTCCCCATAGGCCAGCAGAATCAGGGAAAACAGCACTGCCAGGCCCGTCAGCAGAACCAGGACACCTCCGGCCCTGAGCATGCCGGCCACCTCTTCTTCCCCGCCCGGGAAAAAGCCTGCCGCAATCTGGGGAGCCATCATCAGCATGGTCACGGCGAAATACAGCCCCACCGTCCATACATAGTGCAGTCCCGAGGCCGCCACATCCCTGGAATGACGCGCGTCCTCCCTGCGGATGGCGCCCTGAAGCCTGCCGTACACGGAAAAGCACCGGGCAGTGAGTATCAGAATAAAAGCGGCACAGAGCAGAATACATCTGCCGAAGAAACTCCCAAAACTTGCCGCCGCCTCCCCCGCCGCCAGCCGGGCCAGAGAGATCGTATCCCCGCCGGGTACATCGGAAGAAGCCTGGGTGGATACGGCAATATAGAGCCCCGGAGCCTTGCGCAGATAAGAAATCGTGCTCATCAACGCCGGAAGCAGTACCAGCAGTGCCGTACAGATTCCCTGCCATAGAGCCCTGTAAAACGTCTTCAGCACATCCGTCATGCTTTCGGTGTGCCGCAGCCCTTCCTGTCCTCTCTGTCCGTCGGCATTCCGACCGCTTCCCAGATAGATGACCAGGAGGAACAGCAGAACCAGGATTTCCGCCGCCAATATGCCGATGGCCACTCCCATGGCCCCATACATGCCGCTGTAACTGCTGTTTTTCAGCAGACGGGACACCTTGCTCCCATAGTCTGCCAACAGCCTGCCGAACAGGGAACCAAACACCAGAAAAAAGCCCTGACGCAGCACGGCGCTGACCAGAGTGGGCATATAGCTGCCGCCCCCCTGGAAATATCCCAGCAGCGCCGCGTCCAGCGCCTGGAGCAGAATCACCGGAGCCAGCAGCCTCATGGCCGCCGCACTGCCGGGCACCCGGAACAACTTCCCCGCCAAGGGGTCCGCCAACAGCAGCAGCACCGCCGAAAGCAACGCCCCCATAATCCCCTGGGAAAGCAGAAGCTGTCCCCGCATCCGGGCCGCTCCCTTGAACTGCTCCTTACTCCTGCGGTTTCTCTGCAGCCTGGCGATCACATCGGACACACCGCAGGTCATCAGCAGCGCGAACAGGCTGATTCCCTCCATGGCCACGGCCAGACAGGCCAGCCCTTCGTCCCCCAGCACCCTGCCCATCCCCATCATGCCGATGATGCCGATGACATAGGTGTAACATATGATCTGTCTTATCTTTATCTCCTGTTGCTTCATAATCGGTAGTCTTTCCTTTTTCCCTTCCGTAGTCCGCCGGGCCCTCTTCTCACGCAGTCTCTCTGGTAATGCCCAGCGAAGTCAGGACCTGTTCCTGCTTTTGCTCCATCACTGCCGCTTCCTCCGGTTCCATATGGTCATAGCCGCAGAGATGCAGCATACTGTGGGCCACCAGGAATGCCAGTTCCCGCCGCAGGCTGTGCCCGTATTCCTCCGCCTGGCCCGCCACTCTGTCCACCGACAGGATAATATCTCCCAGGATCAGTTCGCCGCTGTCAGGGTCAAAGCAATCCGCTTCCTGCTCCTGCCCGATCTCAAAACGCCCCGGTGTCTCATATTCCAGATTGGGGAAGGACAGCACGTCCGTTTCCCGGTCGATCTGGCGGTACTGCCGGTTAAACTCCCGGATGCCCTGATTATCGGTGAGCAGCACATTCACCTGTACCTCATAGGGACAGTTCTCCGCCTCCAGCACCGCCCGGGCCACGGCCTCCACGGTCTGTTCCACATCGAAGGGATAAGCGGCCTGCGTTTCATTCTCAACGTAAAAAGTCATAGTACAGCTTCTCCTCTTTGAAGATTTTTTTCATCTGTGTGATCTCCTTCATGGAAATCAGGCATTGACTCAGCACTCCGGAGTCCAGCTTGATCTTAAAGACGGAGTCGATAATCTTATCATAGTCCAGGTTCCGCGTCTTATCCGCCGCCAGCAGATGAATAATGGCGGCTGTCACCGCGTCCGACAGGATCAGTACCGCCGTCTCCTTCCGCCTGACAATCCGGTCCGGCAGCAGATATTCTTTCAAGATCTCCTGCATGGCAGGGGGGAAATGCTTCTTGTGAAACATGGCGAAAAGTTCTCCGCCGCTCTCTTTTCCCTCTTCCGTATCTTTATTCTGGTACAGCACCCCGATCTTGTGGTAAAAGCCAGCGGCCTTCACCGCCTGCACGTCCAGTTCCAGCCTGCCTCCGATGCGCTCGCAGAAATAGGCAGTATGCATGCTCTGGTAGTAATCTTCCCGGGCCTCTTCCTTCAGCCGGGTGAGAAGTTCGCATTCCGGCGCAGTCAGTTCCATGTAGGCCACCCGGTAACGGTAGGTCACGGACTGAGAGAACAGTTTCAGAATTCCCAGCAGAAGCACGGCACTGATAATCACATTGGCCGCAGGTACCACGAATAGTTCCATGTCCAGCCTCTCGTTGGCAAACAACACCACATTGGCGGTCCCGCAGACCAGCAGAGCCATCAGGGAAACGGCAAAGGGCACACCCACTCTGAATTCCGTGTCCAGACGCCGGAACAGGCTGACCCCGATGAGTCCGCAGACCAGATACATGACAAACATCTGACTCTCCGCGCCGCTGCCCAGTACCGTGATCATCAGCAGCACCGAACCTGCTGCCGCCCCCAGGAAAGTGCTGCCGTACAGTGCCAGTGTGATATAGACCACCAAAAACGGCCACGCCCCCACAGGCAGAAACACGCAGGCCAGGGCCACCCCCAGACAGACCAGCAGGCACAGATAAAAGCGCATCAAATGCTCCTCGTTGTCATATTGCATCAGATGCTCCGCGGCCTCCTGGCGGACCAGCAGGCTCAGCACCGCCATACCCATGGCCGTCATCACCATGTTTCGCAGCTGGATATCCTGCCCTGCCTGCTGCAGCCTTCCCAGCAGCCACACACCCGCCACCGCCGCGGCCAGCAGCCCGAACCCCGCCAGCAGATGATACCATCTGTAATTCTTTTTCTTTTCACCCATATTTATCTTCGTCCGTATTTCTTTTCTCCGGCTCCGGCTCTCCCTCTCCGATTCTCCCTGTACTTCTCCTTTGCCTCAAAATCCTCATAAGCCTTGACGATTTTCTGTACCAGGGGATGCCGCACCACATCCTTGCTGGTGAGATTACAGAAAGCGATGTCCTCCAGCCTGCCCAGCACCTTTGTGGCCACGTCCAGCCCGGACTGGCTGCCGGAGGGCAGATCCTTCTGGGAGCTGTCCCCGGTGACCACCACCTTGGAGCCGAACCCGATACGTGTCAGGAACATCTTCATCTGGGCCGGAGTGGTGTTCTGGGCCTCGTCCAGTATGATATAGGCGTTGTCCAAAGTGCGCCCGCGCATATAGGCCAGCGGAGCCACCTCGATCAGGCCCTTTTCCATATTTTTGGCAAAATTTTCCGCGCCCATAATCTGGTACAGGGCATCGTACAGGGGACGCAGATAAGGATCCACCTTGCTCTGCAGATCCCCGGGCAGAAAGCCCAGTTTCTCTCCTGCCTCTATGGCCGGACGGGTCAGGATGATCCGGCTCACCTCATCATTCTTGAAAGCGGTGATGGCCATGGCCATGGCCAGATAGGTTTTACCCGTACCCGCAGGCCCCAGGCCGAAAGTAATCATCTTGCCGCGAATGGCATCCACATACTGCTTCTGGCCCAATGTCTTGGGCCGGATGGGCTTGCCGCTGACGGTGTGACAGATCACGTCCCCGTCCAGTTCCGACAGCATCTCCTCCTTCTCCTCCTTGCCCAGCGTAATGGCATAATCCACGCTCTGTTCCTCGATCTCGCTGCCCTTTTTGGAAATCTCCGTAAGCTGACTCAGAATCCGGCACGCCTGATTGGCCTGATGCTCTTCTCCGGTGACGGCCACCCGCCCGTTGCGGTCCACCACGGTCACATGCAAATCCCTCTCAATCTTGCGTACATAGGAATCCCCTGCGCCGAAAATCTTCTGCATATGCTCCGCAGGCATATCCATCTGTAATGTCACTTCACTCATATATACTCCTCTTATCCCTGCTTATTCCACACCGTCCGCCGAGCCGTTTTCTCCGCCGTCCGCCGGAGCCTGATCCGCGCCCGGCTCCGTTCCGATGGGCACCAGGCGTCCCGTGAGCTGGTCCACCAGAATCCATCCCTCCATGGTCCAGCATGTGCTGCTCTCCTCTATTTTAACATCTTTTTCAATAATGTGTACCCCTTTTTCCTCTAAAGTTGCAAGAAATTGCATTTCTTTTTCCACTAGCAGGGCCTCCGCCTGCTTCAAAGTGTACTCATGTTCCACATTCATATATTCCCGGTAAACGTACTGGCCCCAGGAGACGGGGATGGACAGTTTCTCCAGCGCCATGGGCGTATGTCCCTGGATCACCGTGTCATACACCAGGTAGGGGCGCTCCATGGGAAGTTTTAACTCCCTGCTGCCCAGCCTCAGGAACGGGCGGGTGGATCTGCGCCCGGTATAGGTCTTCTGAATATAGGTGGCGGGCAGCGTATCCTGATAGCTGATGGAATGTTCCACGGTGATATCCGCGTCTGCCGTTATGTACTTATACTCCCGGACCGTGGCGTCCTCGTTATAGATGGGGACCCGGCCCTCCACCAGCAGCGTGCCCTCTTCCACTATATCACCGATCTTCGCCACCGGGACGCCGCTGCGCACGATCATGGAAGTGATGACGCCGGAATATTCCGACACCAGATCCCGCCCTCCCTCATAGTCCTCCTCCGGTACCACAATGGGAGCATCATTCTCTTTGATGGAAATCTCAAGCCTGGTGCCGGAGAGCCTGGCGGAAGTCCAGGTAATCTCCGGGAATGCCCTGCGAATCTCCTTCTCCAGAGCTCCGATGTCCAGGTCTGTCTTTAACATGCCCACGCGCACCTGCTGAGAGGCCAGGAAATCCGCAAACACCTCCTGGGTGATCTGGTAATTGCCTTCCAGACTGATATCCCATACAAAACGATAGCTGATGATCCAAAACGCCACGCACAGCAGCAGCCCCGCGATAAAAATTTTCCTTTTCAGCAGTCCGGGCAGCAAAAAGGGTAGTCCATATCTTTGCAAGACGACTACCCTGACTCCCGTTTTTCTGGCTATGGGGCGAAGCTGCAGAAAGGCGCTGAGGCTGATGCACATGATGTACGCCTCCCCCTCCTTGCAGATGTCCCACAGAAGAAGGTTTTTGTTGCTGCACAGATTCAAAAAACGTTCCGGGGACACACCCCATATTTTCATCCTGACATACCCTTTGAGGAATTGCAGTATTCCCAGCATATAAAACCTCCCGGCTTAAGGCTACTGATATCTGACACAGCGGATACAGCCGCTGATCTTCATGTCCTCATTGGTGTAGTACTCAATGCACAGGCGCTGTCCCTCGAAACATACCTGACAGTTCTTGCCCTGCAGCAAAATCTGACACTCCGTGTACTCCAATATCCCCTTATAATTCTCCACCCACGCCTCCTGGCTGCCGGTGAGAGTTACCCGCAGGGCTCCCAGCAGGATATCCTTGGGCAGGGAGAGCGAATCTATAAGCGCTTCCCTGCGGCTGGGCCCCTCCGCCTGCTTTCTTTTCATGCCTACCTCATTCCCGCGCATCCCGGGCTGCCCGCGGGGTCCAGTCCCCTCCGGGCAAACCCGTCCGGCATCTCCTGTGGCCGCCGGCGGGCGTTTGCCCCGGGCCATATCGCGGCAGAACGGTTCTCCCTGCAATATATGCGGCTACATTATAAGGTATGCCATCTGCGGGCTCCCGTCATTCCCGATCCAGGATGCGGTGTATCAGCACCGGGTCCCGGGGCTTCTCCCTGCCCAGGGTGTATGCATGGTAAAAACGCTCCCGGGCCGATGCCGCCTTTGCCGGGTCATTGTAATGCAGATAGGCCAGAGGCTGACCTTCCTTCACATAGTCCCCCACCTTGGCCTCCAGCACCAGGCCCACCGCCAGGTCAATCTCGCTGTCCTTGGTCTCGCGCCCGCCTCCCAGCAGCAGAGAACAAACGCCGATTTCATCACAGCGAATCTCCCGCACATAGCCCTCGCCCTGGGCCAAAAGAGGTTCCACATGGGAAGCCTGGGGCAGCAGCGACGGATCGTAGACCGCCCCGGGATCGCCGCCCTGGGCTTCGATAAATTCCGCCAGTTTTTTCAATGCCGCCCCGCTGCGCACCGCTTCCTCCAGCATGGCCCGGGCCTGCATTGGATCCCGGGCCCTTTTCCCGGCCACCAGCATCCGGCTGCCCAGGGTCATACACAGTTCCATAAAATCCGCCGGTCCCTCTCCCCGCAGAGCCGCAATGGCCTCCTTCACCTCCAGGGCATTGCCCACCGCCCTGCCCAGAGGCTGGTCCATGTCGGATACCACCGCCGCGGTATGCCGTCCCGCGCCGTTGCCGATGCGCACCATTTCCCGGGCCAGGGCCAGGGAATCTTCCAGGGTTTTCATAAAAGCGCCGCTTCCGGTCTTGACGTCCAGCACAATGGCGTCCGCCCCCGCCGCCAGTTTCTTACTCATAATGGAGCTGGCGATCAGAGACATGTTGTCCACGGTGGCCGTTACATCCCGCAGGGCGTATAATTTCTTGTCCGCCGGGGCCAGATCCGCCGTCTGTCCCATAATGGAGATGCCGATCTCTTCCACCTGCCTCATGAACTGCGAACGGCTGATACCGGTGGTAAAACCCGCGAAACTTTCCAGCTTATCAATGGTTCCCCCGGTATGTCCCAGCCCCCGGCCGCTCATCTTGGCGATCTTGACGCCGCAGGCCGCCACCATGGGAGCCAGGGCCAGAGAGGTTTTGTCCCCCACGCCTCCGGTGCTGTGTTTGTCTACTTTCATCCCCCGGATATCGGACAGATCCAGCATATCCCCGCTGTGGGCCATGGCCATGGTCAGGGCCAGGGTCTCTTCCTCATCCATCCCCCTGAAATACACAGCCATCATCAGAGCCGAGACCTGGTAATCCGGGATCTCCCCCTGAGTATAGCCCTGGATGAAAAATCGGATTTCCTCGGAGGACAATTTGCCCCCGTTTCTTTTTTTCATGATGATATCGTACATTCTCATACTGCTGCCGCCTTTCCATGCCCCGGTTTCTCCCCGGCCATCTCCCGCAGATTTTACTCCTTCAGTGTACCATAAAGATGTCCCTGTGTCACCCCTCTCCCTTCCCCTATTTTTCGGTATAAAAATTCTTGTACAATAATCTCCAATTGGCGGCGAACCACCGCATAATCTGCCAATAGCCGCAGCCCCCCAGGTCAAACTCCCGGATCAGGTCAAACTTGCCCTGGAGGCTGCGCACATCCTCAAACCAGACCTCGTGCTCCACGGAGACGGCATCTCCCCGGGGAACCACTGCCCCCTCACCGCCGCCTTCCTGGGGTGCATTTTCCCCCGCCTGACTATAGGTGAAGAAGGGGCTCTGGGCCACCTCGTCAAACTGGATGGGCACATCCTGCTCTATGGCGATGCGTACCGCCTGGACATTGCCGATGGAGGTGGCCTTGGTCTCCCCTCTCACAAAAGGCAGAGGCCAGTCGTATCCATAGTTGGGTATCCCCAGATCAATCTTCCGGGGCGGGATTTCCGACACGGCGTATTCCACCACCCGGCGCACCTGGTTCAGAGGGGCCACGGCCATGGGCGGCCCATAGGTATACCCCCATTCATAGGTCATCAGCAGCACATGGTCCGCCGCCTCCCCCAGCGCCCGGTAATCCTTGCCCTCATAGAGGACGCCTTTCTGGTCGGCGCTGGTCTTGGGAGCCAGGGCTACGGAGGTATGATAACCATTGGCCCGCATACGCTCTGCCACCTGCCACACAAAGTCCGTAAAGGCTTCCCTGTCCTCCGCCAGAATATACTCAAAGTCGATGTCCACTCCTTGATAACCCTTCTGTGCCATGGTCTCCAGCAGATTGTCAATCAATTGGTTTACCGCCTCCTGGTTCTGTACCACATTGTGAATCAGATAATTGCTGAAGCGCCCCTGTTCGTCCAGGGGCGTCAGGGTCAGGATGGGCGCGGTACCGTTTTGCAGCGCCATTGTGATCATCCAGTCGTCCGGCAGCGCCGGGGGCAGAAGCTGCCCCTGGGTGGTAAATCCATAGGAAAAAATAGCCAGTTCCGACAGATAGGGCAGCGTATCTGCCAGGACTGTCTCGTTGATGTAGGGATAGGCATAGCCCGTGACCCGCAGGGAACGGTAGGGCTGCCTTGTCCCCAGGTCGATAAAAAGAGCCTGCCCCAGGGCAAGCTCATATGGATAAATAATTTGATTGTCCCGGATAATGGTCCCCACATCCACGCCATAGGCCGCGGCGATGCTGTCCACCGTATCTCCCCGCCGCACTACATAAATCGCTGTTCCTTCCGGCATATGTCAGTTTCCTCCCTGTCAGGAAATATAACACATTATATGCCCTCCCTCCGGGATTTTATGAAACAAAATCCCCTCCGCCCCGGCGCCTGTATGCCAATTCTGCCGGACGGCCTATATCTGTTCCTCTTTTCCCCAAACCGAATGGTATTCTGACAGTCAAAGAAGCTGCCGCAGACATTATACGACAGCCTCTTCATAAATATTGCAGGAATTAATTGACGGTTGCAATTCTTCCTTCATTGATTCCATAGAGGATGTAGTGCATATACAGAGCCTCTTTGTCATAGCCGAAAGCCTCCTTCACGTCGGGGTATCTGTCGGCGTATTCCGTATAGTTAAACTGGTCCATGGTCATCACCGACGAAGCGGAAAGGTCTTCCGCCCCATCCGCCAGCCAGGGATTATTGAGATCCATATCCGTGGGATCCCAGTCTCTGCACGGAGAATCCTCCGCGATTGTGGCGGCCGTGGGTTTTTCGAACAGCCCTGCCGTCTCGCTGTCAGAGTATACCACCACGGTGGTACCCGGTTTGCAGTTCTCATAGATCCATTTGGCGTCTTCGGCGGTCAGCCTGACGCAGCCCAGGGATGCATTTTCCCCCAGCTTGTTATACTCCTCCCACTCCAGCGTATCCGGAGAGGGTTTTATGTAGGGCACCGAATGGAACAGGATTTTCCCGTTGAACCGCACCGCATATCTTCCGTAGGTGTCATCCACCATCAGACGCCATTCATAATAATCGGAGGTCTGAAAAACCCCCTCCGGCGTTTCATGTCCTTCCCTGCCGCAGGAACAGACCATTGCCTTCACAGGCGTCACGGTACCGTCCTCCTCCGTCCGCACAACGGAAACGCAGTTTAAGGCCCTGTTGACAAAGAGCGTGTAATCCGGTCTTGTATCCACAAAGACCTCTGCCGTCGGCATATCCTGCAATTCCTCCGCGCCCACAGCGCCCACCATGCTGAAACACAGCAGCATGCTTACACAAAGGATCCTGATCATCAGACTACGAAATCTGTTCATATTGTACCTTCCCTGCCTTTTATCTTCCTTATTATCTACGCAACGCAGAGATTATAACACATCGGGCTTCATACTGCAATAGCTTTTCCCCGGCGGCCGGCATTTCAAACCGTGAATACGCCGGATTAGTGAAAAAAGAAATTGTATGTTTTTCCAAACTATGCTAATATATATACTTAGTAATAAAATTTGCCAACAACCATAACGGCAGCGGGGCCATGGTTAAGGCATGGTTTACCCAGGCCCGACAGACCGTCTGCTGAATATCAATTCAGAAGAAATCAGGAGGAAATCAACATGAGTGAAAAAAAGATCCCCTATAAAATCTATCTGGAGGAGAACGAGATCCCCGGCAGTTGGTACAATCTCCGGGCCGATATGAAGAACAAGCCCGCGCCGCTGTTAAATCCCGGCACCTTGCAGCCCATGACCGCCGAAGAATTGAAAGCTGTGTTCTGTGACGAACTGGTGGCTCAGGAACTGGACGAAACCAATGCGTACATTCCCATTCCCCGGGAGATCCAGGACTTTTACAAAATGTACCGTCCTTCGCCTCTGGTAAGGGCTTACTGCCTGGAGGAAAAATTGCAGACTCCCGCCAAAATCTATTACAAGTTCGAGGGCAACAACACCAGCGGCAGCCACAAGCTGAACTCCGCCATCGCCCAGGCTTATTATGCCAAAAAGCAGGGACTTAAGGGCGTCACCACCGAGACCGGCGCCGGCCAGTGGGGCACCGCTCTGTCCATGGCCTGTTCCTATTTTGACCTGGACTGTCTGGTATATATGGTAAAAGTCTCCTATGAGCAGAAGCCTTTCCGCCGGGAAGTGATGCGCACCTACGGGGCCACCGTCACCCCCTCCCCCAGCATGACCACCGAAGTGGGCCGGAAGATTCTGGCTGAGCATCCCGGCACCTCCGGAAGCCTGGGCTGCGCCATCTCCGAGGCTGTGGAAGCGGAACAGAACCGGGAGGGCTACCGCTATGTGCTGGGCAGTGTGCTGAACCAGGTGCTGCTGCATCAGACCATCATTGGCCTGGAGACCAAAGCCGCTCTGGATAAATATAACATTGTCCCGGACATCATCATCGGCTGCGCGGGCGGCGGCTCCAATCTGGGCGGACTGATCTCCCCCTTCGCGGGCGAAATGATCCGCGGGGAGAGGAATTACCGCATCATCGCCGTGGAACCCGCTTCCTGCCCCAGCTTTACCCGGGGCGTGTTCGCCTACGACTTCTGCGATACCGGCAAGGTCTGCCCTCTGGCCAAAATGTACACCCTGGGCAGCGGCTTTATCCCTTCCGCCAACCATGCGGGCGGACTGCGCTACCACGGTATGAGTCCCGTTCTCTCCCAGCTTTACCATGACGGCATCATGGAGGCCACCAGTGTGGAGCAGACCGCCGTATTTGAGGCGGCGGTGCAGTTTGCCAGGGTGGAAGGCATCCTCCCCGCCCCCGAAAGCAGCCATGCCATCCGCGTGGCCATCGACGAAGCCCTGAAGTGCAGGGAGACCGGTGAAGAAAAGACCATTGTATTCGGCCTTACCGGAACGGGCTATTTCGACATGGTGGCTTATGAGAAATTCAACAATGGGGAAATGGCAGACTACATCCCCAGCGATGAGGACTTAAAGCCGGGCATTGACGGCATCCCCCGCTTCCCCGGCAACGAATTTTAATACCTGCTATCAAACAGGGCGCCGCTTTCCGCGACGCCCTGTTTGATACTTAGTTTAAACGCAAATATTATCTCAAGGCAGATAAGGAGCCAGGCTGTATTCTTCATGTACGCCTACAATCTCTGCCTCCTCCTCCGTGCGGCACAGCGTCCGGCCCCGACAGTAGATACTGTAAATCCCCTCCTCTGCCAGCCCCCAAAGAGCCTCGGGAGAAAAGCCGTCCGTCACATACACCGGCAGCAGGGACACCAGCACACCTGCGCAGCCCCCTTCGTAGCTATAACCCACCAGATTGTGCAAAGCCGCCTTACACAGGCCCGATTCCACATCCACATAGGGAAAGCGGATCTCCCCGCTCTCCCACTGATAATACTGCAGGGTGTCAAGCCGGTTCATAGGATAATCCCGGAGGAAAACCATGTTTACGGGCCGGTTATATTCCAGAATCCCTGCCTCATAGATCTTCTGCTCCCGGCGGTCGAACAGGGGACAGGCATATCCCTCTCCCCGCCGGTCCAGGTTCCTGGTAAAGCCGTCATAGCTTGACAGCACGCCCCGGGTATAGCCCCCGGACTCCAGCGTCTGTGCCACATAGTCTATGACAAAAGCATTGCGCATCCATCCCAGGTCTATGAATTCCGTGATTCCATTTTCCCTGGCGTACCGGGCATATGCATCGGACAAGACCAGCCGCACCTGGCAGTCCTCCAGCAGTTCCACCCGGACGGCTGCAGGATCAGCGGCATAGGCCGCCATTTCCCGGCAGTCTGCCCCGGCCTCCGGGTTCCGGAAAGGGTCAAACTCCATCGCCTGTTCGTCGCTCTCCGCAGCAAACAGATTGCCATACTGCACATACACAGGCCCCAGATACTGTTCCCGGCGGCCATGCTCCTGAAGCAGCCGGAGCGCCTCATACAATGCCGGCTCCACCGTGAGCACCTCCCCCGGACGGCAGTTGAGGGCATAAAGATTGTTTATCCCCTCAAAAGAATCCCGGCTGTGGAACAACTGATAGGCATGGATCATAGACTCCGTGTACAGTTCCGTAAGCTGCCGGACCCGGGTGCGCACCCCCGGCCCATTCCCCTCTATATCATACCGAAATACAAATTCCCCGCCGCAGTGCTCTTCCCCCGAAGAACTGGCCGTGATCTCCCGCCAGCCCCCATCCCCACCGCCCAGCAGGCTCAGGAAGCCATAGACCAGAGCAGAGGTACCTATGACAAAGAAAAGTAGCGCCAGCACCATCCGCAGTCTGATATGCCGCTCCCACAGCTGTATTTTTTCCACTGGCCCGGGATGCGGCAGATCCCGGCTGCCCCCTCTCATCCTCTTTCCCATATGCGTCTTTGCCCCGTATCCGTCCCTCTGTTCTCTGCCTATATGACCGCCAGAAGAAGCAGCAGCAGGAACAGTACCAGAATCACTCCCAGCAGCACAAATCCTATGACAGCCCCCTTTCGGCATGCCTTATAATTGCGGAAGTACCTCTTGCTCATAAAAATCTGTGCCGCGATGATGCCCGGTACAGGCAGCAGAAAGGAAAGAAGCGCATAGAAGAAACTGCCTGTGTCATGCACGGGCGCGTTCAGGAACTCCTCTTCCTCTACCGTATGATGCGCCTCCTGCTTCCCTTCCTGCCGGGGCGCATCGGGAGGAAGGATGGTGATGGATTTCAGCGGTTCTCCCTTTTCCCGGAGTATCCTGTATTCTTCTATCTCCTTTTTATTGCCATATACCCAGTGGTCATGACCGATGCACACGAAGGCCGGCTTATCCCGGCTATAATCATGCACGGAGGGATCATAGGTAAACAGCACCTTGTTCTTCTCCAGCAGCGGATCCGGGATGGGAATGGCGGAGATCAGGGAGCGGGTATAGGGATGCAGCGGATAATGAAACAGCTCTTCCGCCTCCGCCACCTCCACAATATCCCCCTTGTAAATAACACCGATCCGATCCGAAATAAAACGCACGATGGAAAGGTCATGGGCGATAAATAGGTAGGTCACGCCCTTGTCCCGCTGGAATTTTTTCAGCAGATTCAGCACCTGGGCCCGGATGGACACATCCAGGGCCGATATGGGTTCGTCGGCCACCACCAGTTCCGGCTCCATAACCATGGCCCGGGCCAGACCGATTCTCTGCCGCTGCCCGCCGGAGAACTCATGGGGATACCTGGTCAGATGCTCCGGCAGCAAGCCCACCTCGGTGACGATCTTCTCCACCTTTTGCACCCGGTCCGCCTCGTTTTCATACAGGTGAAAATTATACAGACCCTCGGAAATGATATAATCCACTGTAGCGCGTTCATTCAGAGACGCGGCGGGATCCTGGAACACCATCTGGATGTTGCGGATCACCTCCCGGTCCAGAGAATGGGGAATCTTTCCGGAGATACGCACCCCCTTGTAGCGAATCTCCCCGGACGCGCAGGGATTGACCCGGATGACGGCCCGGCCGATGGTCGTCTTGCCGGAACCGGACTCTCCCACCAGGGAAAAAGTCTCCCCCTTATAGATGTCGAAAGAGGCATTCTTCACAGCCTTTACTGCCTTGTCCCCCTTGCCGAAGGTAATGTCTACATTTTGTATGGACAATAAAATTTCTTTACCGTTTTCATCAATGGGGCCATGTTCCGGTAAATGTGACACACGAACCCCTTTTTCCTGATTTGATTCGGACACGATCTGGATCTCCTATCTTCATGCAGCTTTGGTTTTGCTTAACTATATATTGAACGCTTCTACAAGTTTCTCATGGATGTTCTGAATGGCCTCCGGCTTTTCCACCCTGGGCGCTCCCGGTTCCAGCAGCCAGGTCTTGGCAAAATGTGTGTCGCTGATCCGGAACATGGGAGGCTCCGCCAGGGTATCGATCTTCATACAATAAGGATTCCTGGGAGCAAACGCATCTCCCACCACCTTGTTGTACAGGGAAGGAGGAGTGCCCGTGATGGAATACAGAATGGTATTCCTCCGGGCCAGTTGGGGCAGGGAGGACAGCAGCGCCCAGGTATAGGGATGGCGGGGATCATAGAACACCTCTTCCACCCTCCCCAGTTCCACCACCTGCCCCGCGTACAGAACTGCCACCCGGTCCGCTATGTTGGCAACCACTCCCAGGTCATGGGTGATAAATACAATGGTATAATGAAACTCTTTCTGCAAATCCTTGATCAGCTTCAGAATCTGCGCCTGAATGGTCACATCCAGAGCCGTAGTGGGCTCATCACAGATCAGTATCCTGGGCTGGCAGGACAGGGCGATGGCTATGACAATCCTCTGTCTCATGCCGCCGGAGTACTGGAACGGATAATCGTCGAACCGCTTCTCCGCATTGGGAATCCCCACTTTGTGCATCAGGTCCAGCGCTTTGGCCCTGGCTTCCGCCTCTGAACAGCCCTGATGTTTCACAATAATGGAGGTGATCTGCTTACCAATGGTGATGATGGGATTTAGGGATGTCATGGGATCCTGGAACACTGTGGCTATCTTTCGCCCCCGAATCTGTCCCCAGTCTTTGGCATACTGTACTTTTGCCAGGTTCAGTATACAGATCCCGTGAAGCTGTTCCTCCGTCTCATCCAGATATTTCACCCGGAAAGCCACCCTGTCAAACACTGCGTTGCGCTGGGATTCGGCGGACAGGTCCACACCGATTTCCATGGCGTCACGCAGAGCCCTGCACAATCTGTCTATCAGCTGTCTGCGCTTCACCGCACCGTAGCGGCCCACGGAGAGGTATATTTCCTTTGCCAGAATCCGGTTCCGCTCCAATACCTCCCCGGAGATTTCTCCGGCAATCTCTTTCTCATATTTCTGCTTCAGCCGGGCGTGCTGCTCCTCATACGCTTTCAGATATCCGGCATCCCAGGTCATTTCCCGATGGTGTTCCCTCGCCCTCTGCTCATTGGCCTTCCCGAGTTCCCGGATCTGTTTGTCCAGAGCCTTGATCCTGGCAGCCGCCTCCCTGATCTTATCTTTCTCCCTGGAAGGATCATAGGTCTGCTTTAAATTGAACAGATCGGTTCTCTCGTCCACCAGTTCCTTCATCCTTTTCCCGGCTTCGTCCCTTTCCGCCTCGCTGAGACCTCCCCGCCCTTCCTTTTCCCGCTCCAGAGCCTTTAATTCCCGAAGGGTAGCCGCACCCAATTCCAGCCTGGAATAGCTGTCCAGCTTATGCCTGGCGGCCTCAATGGCGGTTTTTGCGGAGGCGTTCAGCTTCACATGGGTGTCCGCCAGTTCCGGATCGTTGAACACAATGGAACCATCGCTGATAAAGCCATTGCTGTCAAGCATGCCCGCAAAGGTCTTGGTAAACACGGACTTGCCGGAACCGGACTCGCCTACGATTGCAATGGACTCATTCTCATAGATATCCAGGGAAATACCCCGTATAGCAGTCAGGATACGGCCCCGAACCCGGAATTTTACCTGTAAGTCTTTAATTGATAACAATACTTTTCTCTCTTCCATAGCGTTCCTCTTTTATTAAAGTTCCTGTTACATATGGGTTCTGGGGTCGGACGCATCGCCCAGATTCTGTCCCACCACATACAGCACCACCGAGATAATCCCGGCCACCACCACGGGACTCCAGAATTCCATCTCCCAGCCGGGGGTGAGCATGGCGTTCTCAGCCTCAAAAATCAGGCGCCCCAGAGACATGTCGGAAATCCCCATGCCGATGTAGGCCAGGAACACCTCATAAGAAATGTAGGAGGGAATCTCCGTGGCCACCAGCGTCAGTATGACGGAGGTCATAAAGGGCAGGATATTTTTAAAAGCGATCCTGGGTGTGGAAGTTCCCAGACATTTGGAAGCCAGATTGTACTCCCGGTCCCGGATTATGATAACCTGAGTCCTGATAAAATAGGCGATTCCCAGCCATCCAATGACTGTCAACGCCAGGACCATGGTCCAGAAACTGGGGGAAAAGATCAGCACCAGCACCATGATCAGCAGAGTGTAGGGAATATTGGCCAGCACATTGTAGACATTCATCATAACTGCGTCTACTTTCTTGGAAAAACCCCATATGGCGCCGATCAACACACCTATGGTCAGGTTGACGGCGGCACAGATGAACGCCAGCGACACGGAAATCTGCGCGCCGAACCAGACGGCGTCAAAAGTGGAGTTGCCCGCCGCGCCGGTTCCCAGAATCCAGTGGATGCTGAAACCGAACTGCTCAATGGCCGCGCCGGGACTCAGATGCTTGGCGTTGCTGTTGAGCAGATTGCCATATTTGTCATAACTGCCGAATATGGGGTACAGATAAGTGAACAGAATCAGCAGGCCCAGGACGGACAATATCACAATATTTAGTTTATTCTTAAAAAACACGCGAAACACGGAATGCCAGTAAGAATACCTGGGGGCGGTAATCCTCTCCGACTCCAGGTCGCTGTGATCCACCTTCGCGAACAATTCCTCATTTGACATACCGAATTGTTTTAAATCGTAATCCATACTATCCTCTTTCCAAATCCGTATCAAAAGTTACCGATCCCTGGTGGTAAAGGATATCCTGGGATCGACCAGCGCCATGAGCACATCCCCCAGAATAATGGACACCACGGTCAGGACTGCGTAAAAGAACGCCACACCCACGATTACACCATTGTCGTACATATTGATGGCCTCTATCAGCAGCTTTCCGGTACCGGGTACCACATACACCCGCTCCGTGATGAACGCGCCCGTCATGGCAAACAGCACCGCTCCCGGAATCCCGTGGACAATGGGAATGGCGGCATTCTTAAGAATATGCTTTCTGAAAATCTCCCCCTCCGACAGACCGCCGGAACGGGCAAACTTTACATAATCCGCATTCATCTGGTCCACCATATAACGGCGCAGCCACTTCATCAGATTCGCCACGGAAGGCAGCATCAGGGATACGATGGGCAGTACATAGATCAGCCTGCTGGTGGTCTCCATATCAAAGGTGGTGGGCAGCCCCATCTTGCCGCCGATGGCTTTAAACAGGAAAATATATGCCAGCGAAGGCACTGCGATCATGAACACGATATACACCATGCCCAGCTTGTCAATAAACTTATCCTTCTTCCTGGCCATCAGGATTCCCAGAGGAATACCAATCAGGTAGGAAAGAAAAGTGGAGACTATCCCTATGATAAAGGAGTAGCCCATCCGGGATTTCCCGGCTTTGATGGTGCTCACATTGGTATAATCATCCGCGAAACGATCCATGTTCAACTGGCTCATCTCCCGCGAACCCGCCACATAGGTGGCCGAATGCAGATCGTCCGCACTGTTTTCCTTCAGACCGGTGGGGTAACTCACCATGCTCCTCACATAGGAACCCTGGCTCAGTGTCATGGTGGCAAACACATCAATCCCCTGGTTGACACTGTAAGAAGTTCCCAGATTGATGGTAACCAGATTCTGGTGAATGAAGGGGAACCTGTCATCACAATACAGCAGATATTTGTGGTGGGTTCCGTTTCCCATGATCGCCGGTGAAAATTTATCTCCGCCATAGGCGGGGTCATATAAAGTAAAGGAAAGTCCTCTCTCCCCTACATCGCCTTCCACTTCATGAATATTGTCAAAAGAGAGCAGCCCGGCAAAATAGCCAAACAATCGGTTAATCAGAGGAATGTCCTTGGAGGCGAACAGCCGCTGCTGGCCGCCGCTGGCCACCTTACGCCCGATGTTAACCACGTCCAGCCGGATCACTTCATACCCCCGGGCCTCGTAATATGCTTTAAACTCTGCCACATACTCCGCCGTAATCTCCGAGTCCTTCTCAGGCGTTTTACCCAGAGAAGCCGCCTCTTTCCGGGTCTCCTCGTCCAGTTTCCCGGCTTTTACCAGAACGTTCAGATACTCTTCATAGGTGACATAATCCAAATACCCGTATTCCTCCCACTTCTGATACATATAAGTGATTTTGGAATTGTTGCTGTTCTTTTGGTAAACGGGATCATTTCGAAAGATTTTCTCACGGTCCAGCAAAGAATAGACCATGATCATAATGATCGCCACTACGATGGCGATAGACATAGCGCCATATAAAATGCGTTTCAACAAATATTTTGCCATATTTACCTCTTTATGCATGTTGCAGGCCCCTCGCAGCATTGCATGACCGTTGCCCCTGCGTATTCCACATATTATACAGTGTGAGAAAGCGGCTGGAGGCCGCTTTCCCGCATTTGATTCCCGGATTCCCGGTATGGCCTCCTTAGTAGAGACCGATACACTTCACCATATATCCGGCTCCTTCAGGAGCAAAGGTGTTCAGATAGGTCTGAGGATCGCCGTAGTCAGGACCCCAGCCGGACAGATCATACAAATCATAATTGGCCTCGTAGCCGTAAGTGGTGCCATAACCTGCATCTTCCCACTGGTCAAAATCCATGCATTCGGTGAGGTTCACAATCACTTTGCCGCCCAGCACAGCCTCCACGGACTGCTTCAGAACCTGGGCCTTATTGGTGTAACTCTCACTGTTGGAGGGGTAAGGCAGATCAATATAAACAGGATTCTGCTCGTCGATCACAATGCCCAGAGCACCCAGTTCCTCTATGGCGCTGTTCAGTTCAGCCACCGCATTATCCGGACTGTACCAGCCGTCAAATCCATCGCCGGAAAGTTCCGCGGCGTCCCACACCTTCACAGGAAAACTGTCCGCGTCAATCTGGTCCTGCATAATCTGCCCGTAGAAGGTACCTGCGGGATAGGTCCTGGAGGCGCCGTTGATTTCCACAGTCACATCCTCGGCCAGGGTTACAAAACTGCCGGGCACATAACTGTTTCTCAGGGAATTGAATTTCAGTTCCTCGCCCACCTGCTGGGCGTTCTGCGCCCCGCGGTCAACGGAGAAGCAAAGCGCTCTGCGGAAGTGCAGATTGTTCATGGCCTCTCTGGTTTTGGCTGCGTCCTCCTGGGACTGAGGGGATGCGGCGGAGGAACCGTCATTGGTGTTGGCAAATGCCGCACGGTTCACATTCAGGAAAGCCATATAGGAGGTGGCGTCTGTGGCGGACACATAGTGATAATCGTCAAACATGTTGTCCTCCTTGGCCTGTACCAGAGCGCTGGCATTCAGACCACAGCCGTCCAGTTCCTTCGCCATAAAGCCGTTGTACTGCTTCAGGGCATCGTTGCCGTCATTGTACTTCCAGGTCAGGGTCTTGATGTTTACTTTGTCCTTGTTCCAGTAAGACTCGTTGGCCTGATAAACGATGGTGCTGCCGGCGGTAAAGTTAGTCACCAGATAGGGACCGCAGTACGCAATGTGATCCGGGTCCTTGCCATACACATAGCTGGCAGCCTCCGTGTCATAATCCTCGCCGAACTTGCCGCCCTGGGACTCATAGTAGCTTCTGCTCATGGGGGCAAAGCAGCCGTATCCCAACATGGTGTCAAAATAAGGAGCCGGAGATTCCAGGGTATATACCAGCGTATGTTCGTCCGCCGCCGTCACGCCCACTTCGGAAAAGTCAGTAATCGTGCCGTCGATATAAGCGTCCGCATTGACGATATGCGCGCCGTCCGCACCCACCAGATACTCCAGACCGCCCATGGCGTCCATCATGTGCTGCATGCCTGCAACCCAGTCGTCCGCGCATACTTCAGCCAGTTCACGTCCCTGAGAATCCACCCACTTCACACCCTCGCGGATGTGGAAAGTCCAGGTCAGTCCGTCCTCGGACACCTCATAACTCTCGGCCAGCGCAGGCTGCTGTACATTCTCGCAGTCATATTCCAGCAGGCCGTCGTAGGTGTGAATGATCTTCTCGCTGTCCGCCTGCTTGGAAGTCGCCAGAACATCCCAGGTGGCGGCATCAGAAGTATAAGCGCCATAGTTATAAGTATCTTTCAGGGTGTAACCATGCTCGGTCAGATAAGCCTTGGCCTTCTCCTGATAAGTGCCTGTCCCGATACTCTCACCCCAGATCGCCTTCAGTGCGTCCTGATCGGAAGCCAGAATCGGTTCCTCGCAGATGATGGCGCTGTAAAGCCGGTCGGAATCATTCCCCCACAAAGTGGAATTGATGGAACGGGTGGCAATATTGGAGATGGCATAATTGCCGCCGCGGGAAGTGGTGGGCAGCATAATGCCGGCCTCCAGCAGCTTTGCCTCGGCAATGGCCTCCTTGGCATATTTGACGGAAACATTCTCCTCCGCCAGCGCCTCCTGATACAGATCCCAGAATTCTCCCAGGTTCAAGTCATACAGATAAGCGGAAGCGGCATTGTAATCCATTCCTTCAATCGCCTCCGCAATGGTGGTGGCAGGGCCCTGCTCCTCCTCCCCGGAACCGGCCTCCGGGCTCTCGGAATTCTCTGCGCCGCTCTCTGCTGCCTGGCTGGACTGCTGCTGGGATGAAGACTCTGTGGAATTGTCTGCGCCGGGCGTGGAAGGCTCATTGCCGCAGGCGGCAGCGCTCACAGCCATGGCAGAAACCAGAAGCAGACTCAGTAGCTTCTTTTTCATAATGTTCTCTCCTCCTATCAATCTATACTGTCACATCTTGCACACTTTTCAGCCTAAAAAGCACTTCACTCTTTTGTGAATACTTGTATACAATTAGTCCATGTGCAATTTGTATAATTCAGTATAAATTATACTTTTGGAAATCCGCCGGTTATACAGCACCGGATCGGGCAGCGGCCTGGGACATGCGGATTTTACAGGCGGAATCAGAATAGGAGGAGTAAAAATGGCATCTATCAGGAAAGTAACACACAAAAACGGCAGAGTAGTTTACCGCATCGCCATCAGCTTGGGCCGCGACAGCAACGGGAAAAAAATCGTAAAAAATCTTACCTATGTGGCAGACCAGTCCGCCTCCCCAAGACAACAGGAAAAAGAAGCCCTTAAGTATGCCATGAGCATGGAGGACAAGGTAAAATACGGATATGACATAAAAGGGGAAAAGGAAATGTTCGACGATTTTGCCCGGCAATGGCTTGCCAGTGTCCGGGACGGCATCGCCTGCGGAACCTATGTGGGATACAAGCATTTGCTCGAATGCCGAATTCTTCCTTATTTTAAGGGGCGTAGAATTACCCAGGTCAGGACTGCGGATATCGAAGCGTTTTACAAAACCTTAACAGGCAGCTATTCCCCCGGCACCATCAATCGATATGCCAATGTGCTGAGCTGCATTTTCAAGACGGCAAAACGCTGGAATATCATTGAAGACAATCCCTGCAGAGACGCCAAAAAGCCCGGCAGGCGCAAGGATATCCGTGAATTGCGTTATTTCACTCCCCAGCAGTCTCTGATGTTCCTGAGATCCCTGGATCTGTCCTACGACAGTGAGGAGGAAGGCGACAAACCCTATGTGGTATCCATGCAGTATAAAGTGTTTTATACCCTTTCCCTGTTCTGCGGTTTTCGAAAAGGGGAAACCCTGGCCCTCCACTGGAGCGATATTGACTTTGACATACAGGAAATTTCCATAACAAAGGCAATCGGCAGGACGGAGGAGGGATTTGATTATAAAGAGCCCAAAAACGCGGCGTCCGTCCGCCGGGTGCCCTTTCCCGATCATGCCCTTCTTCTGCTGAAAGACTATCAGGCGGAGTACGAGACGCTGAAGCGCAGCAGGGGCAGCCTCTGGGCCGGGGAAGACAACCTGTTTGTCCGCTCCGACGGAAGCCTGATGGGACACACCACCACCTACCAGCATTTTATGAGACATTTAAAACGCTATAATCAGTGGGTGGCGGATCATCCGAATGAAGCGCGGGAAAGCGGAATGGAGCGGCTTCCCCTCATCCCTCTGCACGGACTGCGTCACTCCTGCGCCACCCTGCTTAATTATCTGGAGGTAAATATTGTAGATATAGCAAAATATATGGGACATGCCAACTGCTCCACCACCATGAACATCTACGCCCACAGTTTTGAGGCCCGCAAATATGCGGCACAGAAAAAACTGAATGAATTTATGCAGGAGAACGCCTGCGCTGAAGGATAAAAAGTAGAAATGTAGATATATCGCTGTTATTTTATACAAATAATTGAGATTCATAACAAATTTATATAATTTGGGAAAACGGTTCTGTGCATTTTGCATGGTTTTTATGTCGAAATAACCATGATCATGTCAATCAAGTACAAATGCAAAAATGCTTCTGCGCTGTTGGATAATACCTACAGCCGACAAGATAACCGACAATGACAAAAAAATCTTGACATTGATAAAAGTATAATTTATACTGGATTATACAAATTGCACATGTCTTAATTGTATACAAGTATTCGCAAAGAAGTGAAGAATTTATTCATTCTTTTTTTGTTATGCTTGCTTTTTGCATTATACAATGTCAATATGTGCGATAAAAAGCGTTTTTTTGCGCCTCTCATAAAACGGCGGCAGAAAATGCGCAGAACTTTAAAAGGAGGAGAATTTATGAAAAAGAAGAAGCTACTTGCTCTTGTGCTTACTTTTACGCTGGCTATGTCCATGGCTGCCTGCGGCGACAACAACGCCCCCGGCAACAGTACGTCCAGCGATGGCACAAGCGCTGAAGGCAGCAGCTCCGATACTGCCGGCGGCAGCGTCGAAAGCACGGAAAACGACGGGAACACCACCCAGTCCGCGGGGGATACTTATACCTTTTATGATTATGCTCCCGCTCTGGCCACCAACTGGAATCCCCACACCTGGGAGATGAACGCGGATGATGCCATCCTGAGCAACTATCTGTCATCCGGTTTCGTGGACATCTCCATACTGGATTCCGAGGAGATGCTGTACCAGTGGACTTACGAGATGGCCACCTCCGTGGAGGATGTGACAGGAGAGCATCAGGAGGATCTGACCAAGTACGGCGTTACCCTGCAGGAAGGCAAGACCGCCGAGGATACCACCGAGGGCTATGTATTTGAAATTAAGCTCAATCCCGATGCAAAATGGGAAGACGGCACACCTATTAATGCTGACAGCTACATCTATTCCATGAAACAGCTTCTTGACCCCGATATGAAGAATTACCGGGCCAACCTGTACTATTCCGGAGAGTCTGCCGTAGCCGGCGGCGAAGCCTATTACTTCCAGGGTTCCACCGTATGGATGGACAACTCCACTTCCGGGAACTATACCATTGCCGATCTGGTATTGGGTGATGACGGCGTTTACACCACTCCCGACGGTGCGACCGTGACCATTCTGGTCAATGCGGAATCCTCTTATCTGGGTGGGGATACTCTGGCCGCCTATGTGACAAACTACGGCGAAGAATACTTCAATGTAGCGGATTATGAGAAGCTGGCTGAGTTGGCTGACGCAGAGGGCCGCGCTCCCCTGACCGAGGAGTCTCTGGCACTGCTGGTGAGCGTGATCAGCACCCAGGCTGCCTGGGGCGAGACCGCTGACAATGCCCCCAGCTATCTGGCCTACAGCAAGGAATTCCCCGAAGTGAACTACGATGATGTGGTGGGCTGCTATAAAGTGGACGATTACACCATCCGTTATGTCAACCAGTTCTATATCGACAAGAATTACTTCCTGGTATCCTGCGCTAGCACCTGGCTGGTATCCGAAGATCTCTATGAAGCCGGCAAAGATACTTCCGGCAGCCTGGTAACCACCAACTACGGTACCAGCGCAGAGACCACCAAGTCCTACGGCCCCTACAGGCTGGAGTCCATGCAGCAGGACAAACAGATGGTATTTGTGCAGAACGAAAACTGGTACGGCTATGAGAAGGATGAGAACGGCAACCTTGTCTCCTACACCAATTTTGAGGTGGACGGGGAGAAAAAGCAGCAGTACATCACCGACAAGGTAATTATCAATGTGATGGACAACGCCACGGCAAAGCAGGCATTCCTGAAGGGAGAACTCTCCAACTGGTCTCCTGATGCCGATGATCTGGTGGCCTATTCCACCAGTGACAAGCTGTACAAGGCCGATGAGACCTACACCATGTCCTTCTTCTTCAACTGTGGTCTGGACAATTTAAAGACCATGGATGCGTCCAAGGGCAATACCAACTCTGTTGTACTGTCCAATGTGAATTTCCGTGAGGCCCTGAGCCTTGCCATTGACCGCAATGAGTATGTGTCCGCAACCGCAGGCTACAAGCCCGCTTATTCACTGCTCAACAACCTCTATTACTATGATGTGTACAATGACCCTTCCTCCTTGTACAGAAGTTCCGATGAGGCCATGCAGGCAATCTGCAACCTGTACGGCGTTTCTTACGGGGAAGGCACCCCTTACGCCACCCTGAAGGACGCTTATGATTCCATCAACGGCTACAACCTGACCCAGGCCAAGGAATTGATGGCTCAGGCCTGCCAGGAATTGGTAAGCGAAGGCCTCTACACCGAGGGAGATCCCATCTCCATCCGTATTGCATGGGCAGCCGGCGCACTGGAATCCTCTGATACACAGCAGTGCGAGTTAATGAACAAGTACATCAATGCCGCCGCAGAAGGATCCGGTTTCGGTCCCATCACTTTGGAGCCCATCGGCAACCTGAATAACCGCTATGCAGACGTATCCAACGGAGAATATGCCATCGGCTACGGCGCATGGGGCGGCGCTGCGTTCTATCCTTTCCGTACCTTCCGGGTATACTGCGATCCTGACTATGTGCAGATCCATGAGGCAGGCTGCTGGGATCCCGCTACGGAAACACTTACCCTGGATGTTAAGGGCGAGCCTGTTACCATGACCTGGAAAGAATGGTCCAACGCTCTGTCTGGTTCCGGCGTATACAGCAACAGTGACTTTGACTTAAAACTCTCCGTCACTGCCCAGATGGAGGAGGAATACCTGAAGAAATATTATCGTATCCCTCTGTGCGCTACCACCGTTAGTACCCTGCTCTCCTGGCAGTGTGAATACTACACCGATGAGTACAACATTATGTACGGCTTCGGCGGCATCCGTCTGTTACAGTATGATTACACGGATGCAGAGTGGGCTGAGTATGTAAGCAGCCAGAACGGCGCCCTGAACTATGAATAAAGGCTAATTAAGCCGACGGCGGGAGGCGGATTATCGTCTCCCGCTTTCAGCGTATAGACGCATGTCAAAGGAGAGACTGTACATGAGAATGGCCAAGTACGTATTAAAACGAATCATCCTGATGCTGTTCACTTTTTTCGTCATCACCACCATCAGTTTTATCCTCATCAGGATCCTTCCCCGGGAACTGCCTCAGGAGAAGGTTATGGCAGCCCTCATCCAGGCCCGTTGGGAGGCACTGGGATATAATGAGCCGCTGCTCACCCAGTATTTCATCTATTGGAAGAACATCCTCACCGAATGGGACTTCGGCACCTCCTGGTATATTTCCTTCCGTCAGCCCGCCATGGAGACGCTGACCAGCCGTTTGCTGCCCTCTGTCCTGGTGAATCTTTACTCCCTGCTTTTCTCGGTCCCCCTTGGCATCGCCCTGGGCATCTTCGCCGCCATCAAGAAAAATAAATGGCAGGATTCCCTGATCAGCACGGCCGTTATGGTGTTCGTATCAGTACCCAGCTATGTATATGCATTTCTGGTGCAATATATCTTCTACTTTAAATTGGGCTGGCTGCCCCTGCAGCTCTATTCCGTGGCAGACGCAGGAGGCTCCTATATGACCTGGAAGATGTTCCACAGCATGATCGCGCCCATTCTGGCGCTGTCCTTTGGTGAGATCGCGGGCCTGTGCCGTTTCACCAGAGCGGAATTGACGGAGACACTGACTTCCGACTATATGTTGCTGGCCAGGACCAAGGGACTGACCAGAGGACAGGCCACTACCCGCCACGCTCTGAAAAACGCCATGGTTCCCATACTGCCCATGGTAATCTCCAGCTTTATCAGTATCCTGGGAGGTTCCTTTATCATTGAGAAGATTTTCGGTATTCCGGGCGTAGGGCAATTATTTTTAATGTCCATCAGTCAGCGGGACTTTGACGTATTTATGGCTGACTCCATGTTTTACATCTTTATCGGACTGCTGGGCGGCATCCTGGTGGATGTCAGCTACGGCTTCATAGATCCCAGAATCAGAATGGGGGAAAAATAAATGGCTGAAAAAATAAACACATATGGAAATATCCCAAAGGAAAAATTCGCTTTTGCCCACAGCGGTGAAAAGCTTACAGATAGGAAATTTGACGACAAGCCCATCGGCTACTTTAAGGACGCCTGGATTCGTTTCCGTAAAAACAAAGCTTCCGTGATTGCTGCAGTTATCATTATGCTGGTGATACTGTATGCTTTTCTTGCCCCGCTGCTGCTCTCCCATGAATCTTCTTTCATGGTGGCCTTTTACGCAAAAAAGCCTCCCCGCAATGTATTCCTGCGGGAACTGGGAATCTGCGACGGCGGCATGGACCGGGATTTTACGGAGAAGAGCCTGGTTAAGGCCATCGGCATCGGCATCGGCGCTGAAGATTTTGACGGTCATGGCGCAACCCTGGAGGAAGGCATGGCCAGCTACTACCAGCCCATTCTGGAAGTAGATGAGGGAACCCTGTCCACCTCCACAGGCAAGAAGGAATCCTTGATTTACTCCGGACGCATCGACTCTTATCTGGAGACAGGCTTTATGTACCTGACCATCGAACAGCCCGAGTACGAAAAAATCCTCTCCTGGGAACGGGAGACGGGGATCCATGTACTTTACCCTCTGGTGGAAAACAATGAGTGGAACGCAGATCCCACGGATGCCAACAACTGGTACAAGACCAAAAAGAACTCCCCCGTCACCATTACGGACAACGGCAGGGCCAAAACCATTGAATATGGCCCCGGCATGGTGTTGGAGGACAATTATAAGAGGGATTCCGAAGGCAATCTGGTCTACTATGAGTATGCCGGCGGCGGAACCTTGGAGTCGGCCCTGTATAAGGTCCGCATCCTCTATTACAATTACTATCGCTATCTGTACGATGAAGAGCCCAACTACCTCTTGGGTACGGACAGCCAGGGATATGATCTGGCCGTACGTATGGCCGACGGCATTAAGCTGAGTATCCTGGTGGCTTTGTGTGTGTCCGCCATCAATCTGGTCATCGGCGCGGTGTACGGCGCAGTGGAAGGATATTACGGCGGCACTGTGGATATCGTGTTGGAACGGATCTCTGATATTTTGAACGGCGTACCCTTTATCGTGGTGGCCACTCTCTTCCAGATCCATCTCTCTCAGAAAGTGGGGGCGATTCCCAGCCTGCTCTTCGCCTTTGTGCTCACGGGCTGGCTGGGCACGGCTTACCGGGTCCGCAGCCAGTTCTATCGGTTCAAGAACCAGGAATACGTAATGGCGGCCAGAACGCTGGGAGCCAAGGACCGGCGCATTATATGGAAGCATATATTCCCCAACTCCCTGGGCACCATCATCACCTCCTGCGCATTGGTCATCCCAGGCGTCATCAACCAGGAAAGTACCTTGAGTTTTCTTGGCATCGTGAAATTCAGCACGGCCAAGACCACTTCCCTGGGCACACTGCTCTCGGACGCCAGCGGCATATGGACCAACTATCCGCATCTGATGATATACCCGGCGCTGTTCCTGGCGCTGCTGATGATATGCTTCAACCTGTTTGGCAACGGCCTGCGTGACGCCTTCAATCCGGCGCTGCGGGGAGTTGAAGAATAAAGAACAGGGAAGATGCGGAATTATAATGAGAGGAATGACTATGGACAAAATATTAGAGGTAAAAGATTTAAAGATTTCTTTCCGAACTTCCGGCGGTACGCTGAAAGCGGTACGGGACATTTCCTTTGACCTGGAACGCGGCAAAACTCTTGCCATCGTAGGCGAGTCCGGATCCGGCAAGTCCGTGACCTCCAAGGCGATCCTGGGAATCCTGGCGGGCAATTCCATCGTGGAAGGCGGCGAAATCTTATATGACGGCAAGGATCTGCTGAAAATAGACGAAGAAGAAATGTATAAACTGCGGGGAGATAAGATATCCATGATCTTCCAGGATCCCCTCTCCTCCCTCAATCCCATTGTTAAGATCGGCAGACAGATCACGGAGGCCATGCTCCTCAAGAACAAGGCCAAGCGCCGGGAGGCCCGCACCGAATTTAACAGCTTTCTGGAGATCCTGCGCCAAAATATGACTTCGGCGATGGGCCCGGCCAGTGCCGCCGAAGTCAAGCGGATGACCGGAACCTTTGACAGATTCTGCATTGAGGCCAATCATCTGGAGAACCGCTACAACCTCTCCGATTCCAAGGCAGATGATCTGGAAAACGCCCTCCAGGATTTCCTGTTCCTGGCTGAGAAAGGTCAGAAAACAGATGTCCGTGGGACATTGCGGGAATATCTGCACCGCATACAGAAAATAGACGATCCTTTTTACACCGCCCGCTACGGGGACAGACTGTCCTCCTGTGCCGACAATCTGCAGAAAGCCTTGGCTGCATACCAGCCTGAAAAGGATAAAAAGGGTAAGGCCGCTTCCCTGCCCCAGGAAATCACGGCGGCACTAAAAGATCTGGAAACGCTTCTCGAGGAAATGAAAGCCCAGGAGCGCCCCAACTTTTTCAGAATCGGCTACTACAAAATGGTACACCCGGAGGAAAATCTGCACCACCGCCCCATCGAGGAATTAAACGCCGTAGCTTTGGACTGCCTCAATGAAGGTTTTATGGACAATTTTCTCAAGGTAGAAGAAAAGGGCGTTCGGTATTCCCATGAAAAGGCTCTGGAAGCCAAAAAGAACCTGCTGGCGGAGTTGGAGGCAGCAAGAGTCTTCTTTGAAGGCGAATTTGACAAGGCCTCTGCGGGCAAACTCTGCAAAACACTGTCCGCCAAGGTAGAAGAAAGCATTGACCGCCTGGAAATCGTCAAAGACAGCACCGCCTATACTTTTCACAGCAGCTTGAAAAGCGCCATAGACAAGTATTTTTACTATAAGGGCCATAATCCCAAAGAGGAAGCCCGCTATGCACGTCAGTCCAAGAAGCTGGAGGCCATGACCGCCAGGGGCAGAACTGTAGACTGGAAGGTAATGCCAAAAAGAGTCTACGATCTGGAGGATCTGCGGAAAGATATCATCCAGGTAATCCAAAGGCTGGAGGAGCACTACCGCTCCTATATCGCCGCCCCGGAGAAGGATTTCCGCCAGAGAAGCATTGCCATCGTGGACCATCTGAAATCCAAAGCCTCCGATGTGGTATACCGCGTCACCAAAAGTATGGCCCGGGAAAAGGCCATCAAGCTGATGGATGAAGTGGGAATCAGCGAGCCCCGTATGCGTTACAAACAGTATCCTTTTGAATTCTCCGGGGGTATGCGGCAGCGTATCGTGATTGCCATTGCCTTGGCGGCGGATCCGGAGATACTGATCTGCGACGAACCTACCACTGCCCTGGACGTGACGATTCAGGCCCAGATTCTGGAACTGATCAACCGCCTGAAGGAGGAGCGCAATCTTTCGGTCATCTTCATTACCCATGACCTGGGCGTGGTTGCCAATATGGCGGATCAAATCGCCGTGATGTATGCCGGTAAGATCGTGGAATACGGCTCTGCGGAGGATATCTTCTATGATCCCCGCCACCCTTATACCTGGGCACTGCTCTCTTCCATGCCGGATCTGGATACCAACGAAAAGCTGGACGCCATACCCGGTACGCCGCCCAACATGATCTATCCCCCCGAGGGCGATGCTTTCGCCCCCCGGAACAAATATGCGTTAAAGATTGATTTCGAACAACAGCCTCCCCTGTTTGAAGTTTCCCAGGGGCATTGGGCGGCCACCTGGCTGTTGCACCCGGATGCGCCGAAGGTGGATGTACCCGTAATTATCACAAACCGTATCGAACGCATGAAAGCGAAATTAAGGGAAAACGACAAAGAGGAAGGAGGCGGCCAGAGTGGAGAATGAGAACAAGCAGGAAGTTCTGCTGCGGGTGGAACATTTAAGCCAGCATTTCGGCAAAGTCAAAGCTGTGGACGACGTGAGTTTTGAGATTATGAAGGGCGAGGTGTTCGGCCTGGTGGGAGAATCCGGCTGCGGAAAGACTACCACCGGACGCTCCATCATCAAAATCTACGACATTACGTCCGGCAGCATCTATTTCAAGGGCCAGCGCATCTGCGCGGGCACCGGTTCCTATAAAGAAGCCATCCGGCAGGCCCGTCGGGATACCGCCGCCGCCATCCGGCAGCTTAAAAGCCAGTCCGCAGGAAAACCTGAACAAAAGAAGGAAAACGATGCCCGCATTGCCGATCTGAAGAAAGAACTGCAGGATACTATAACGGAGAACCGGAAAAAAATAGCCGATGCAAAATACGATCATAAGTATTCGGACCGGGAGTACGCCAAACGGCTGGTGGAAGAAACCCATGAACGCTATAAGCCTCTCCTGGAGGCCGCCAAGGATTCTCCAGAAGAACTGGGAAAACTTCGGAAAAAATATGCGGATGATCTCCGCATCGCAAAAAAAACCAAGCTGATCACCAAGATCCAGATGATTTTCCAGGATCCCATCGCGTCCCTGGACCCCCGTATGACGATCCGTGAAATCATCTCCGAGGGGCTGATCGTGAACGGCGTCAAAGACAGGCAATACCTGGATCAGAAGGTATATGAACTTCTGGAACTGGTAGGTCTGGTGCGGGAACACGCAGGGCGCTATCCCCATGAGTTCTCCGGAGGACAGAGACAGCGTATCGGTATCGCCCGCTCCGTGATCATGTCCCCGGATCTGCTGATCGCCGATGAGCCCATTTCCGCGCTGGACGTGTCCATACAGGCCCAGGTAATCAATCTGCTGAACGAACTGAGGGCCAGCCTGGATCTGACCATCCTGTTTATCGCCCATGACCTGTCCGTGGTTAAATATTTCTCTGATCGGATCGGGGTAATGTATTTTGGCAAAATGGTGGAACTGGCCTCTTCGGATGAACTTTTTGCCCATCCGCTGCACCCTTATACGCGTTCGCTTCTGTCCGCCATCCCGCTTCCCGATCCTCATTCGGAGAAAAAGCGCACGCGCATCACCTATAACGCGCTGGCCGAACATGATTACAGCGTGGATAAGCCCACACTGCGAGAGATCCTTCCGGGACATTTTGTATACTGCAATAATGCGGAAGAACTTCAGTACAAAAAGGAGTTGGGCCTGTGAAAAAACCTGACGGAAAGACCCTGATCAAATATACTTCGGCGGTTGTTTTCTGCGCTGCGCTTTCCTGGCTGTATCTGGCGCTGAGGGAATTTGCCTCGGCGCCGGAGTTGGAGCAGTACCGCATGCTCAGCGACGCCTTTCTGATCCCCGGCCTGCTTATGGTCCTTTTCGGCCTGCTGGTCATCCTGTCCGGCAAAGGGGCGCTGGACGGTATCTCCTATGCATTAAGGAGAGCGGTTGGCATGCTTCTGCCGGGAACCGGCCTCAGAAACGAGCGCTACTTTGACTATGTTGAGCGGAAACGGGAAAAGCCCCTGCGGGGTTACGGCTTTCTGTTTGTAGTGGGTGGAGGTTTTCTCCTGGTGTCCATCTTCTACTACATCCGATTCTACCAACTATATCTTCCCGGGAAATAAGAATTGACAAAGGATCCTGCTTTTGCAGTAAGTGGATAGATATTAAAAAGGCGGAATTCATTGATTCTACAATGAATTCCGCCTTTTTCCTAGATTTCTCTAATCATGGAGTAGACGGGAGTCGAACCCGTGTCCAAAAGCCCATTCCCTGTCCTTCTACTATCATAGTCTGTTGTTTCGCAGCCGCACATCAGGCGGGCTGCAATTCCTGTCACCGGCTGGCGAACAGACTCCCCGGCCGGAACAGTAGCTTCATAATACGCCCACGCGGGCAAAGCTTACCGCATGTCGTTTCCCACAAAGTCGATGCCCGGACTCCAAAGTGTGGGTGCTCTGGACCGGACAAGCCGCCTGAGGCGACGTCACTTACAGCTTATTAAGCTGCAAATGCTAACTGATTATTGTCTTCAGCGTTTAGTTTAATTGTGCGATTAACGTGTCGCAACGGATAGCTTCTCCAGCTGCAAGACCCCTGTCGAAACCTTTACTACCCCGTATAATCAGCAATCCAAAATATCAGACCACTGCTTTTCTGCTCTCCTGAGAGCATCTTCATTATAACATCTTCCAGCAGCTTTGGCAAGTAATCCTGTGGATCATTTTCTGGAAATTATAACTTAAAGATTTTTTACCTTAAATTCCTTTTCTGCCTCCCGACGCTGGTCTTTTTTGGCGATATCCTGGCGCTTGTCGTACAGCTTCTTCCCCCTGGCCAGGCCGATCTCCACCTTGACTTTGCCCTCCTTGAAGTACACCTGCAGCGGCACCAGGGTCAGTCCCTTCTCCGCCACTTTGCCAGACAGCTTGTTAATCTCGTATTTGTGCAAAAGCAGCTTCTTAATCCGCAGCGGGTCCTTGTTGAAAATATTTCCCTTCTCATAAGGGCTCACATGCATACCGTACACATAAACCTCACCGTTTTCTATACGGATGAAGGATTCCTTGATGCTGCACTTACCCTGACGCATGGATTTGACCTCCGTGCCATGGAGAGCGATGCCCGCCTCGTAACTCTCCTCAATATAATAGTCATGGTAAGCCTTTTTGTTGTTGGCGATCAATTTCTGCTTTTCTTTCTGCTTTGCCATGTTCCTCTCTCCTTATTTAAAGTTCTGTTTCTCCATCCTCCGCCAGATCAAAATCAATGGTACGCAGCAGCCGATCCGTGCCCGCCACCCGCACGGCCACCGGCTGTCCCAGGCCAAAGGAACGGCCGGTGGCCTCTCCCACCATCTCATAGCTGTCCTCATGATAACAATAATAATCTCCGGGCAGGCGGGACACATGCACCAGTCCCTCTACGGTGTTGGGCAATTCCACATAGATCCCCCAGGCCGTGACGCCGGATACCACGCCCTCATAGACCTCTCCGATCCGTTTCTCCATATACTGGACTTTTTTCAGCTTATCCGTCTCCCGTTCCGCCTCATCGGCACGGCGTTCCAGCCGGGAGGACTGGTTGGCCACCTCCGGCAGAATATCCCGGTAATGGCGGATCCGCTCTTCGTTCAGCCGGCCCCGGAGCTGCTCCTTAATGATACGATGGATCTGCAAGTCCGGATAGCGCCTTATGGGGGAAGTAAAATGACAATACTGCTGGCAGGCCAGGCCAAAATGCCCATCGCATTCGGTGCTGTATTTGGCCTGTTTCATGCTCCGCAGCGTCAGCCTGCTGATCATGGCTTCCTCCGGCTCACCCTCCACTTTCTGTAAGAGTTTCTGAATCTCCTTGGGATGGACATTGGCCGGACGGCCTTTCGCCCTGTCTCTTCGGATATTCTCACGTCCCCCCGCCGCACGGCCTCCCATCTGGCCGATATTTTTAATATAATATCCGAAATTATGGAGAAAAGCCGCCAGCTTCTGAATCTTGTCCTGATCCGGAGCCTGGTGCACCCGGTATACAAAGGGCAGTTCCTGCCAGTAAAAATGCTGCGCCACGGTCTCGTTGGCCGCCAGCATAAAATCCTCAATCATTCGGGTGGCCACATTGCGCTCATAAGGCCGGATCTCCTGGGGCACACCCTTTTCATCCAGCATAATCTTGCATTCCGGGAAGTCAAAATCAATGCCGCCCCTCTCCCACCGCTTTTTCCGCAGCAGCGCCGACAGGGACTTCATCTCCCTGAGCATGGGTAAAAGCGGTGCATACTCTGCAAAAGCGGGTTCCTTCTCCGTCAGCCCCTCCTCCGTGAGCAGTCGCTTTACCCCGGTGTAAGACATGCGGTGCCGCACCTGGATCACGGACTCACAGATCTCATAATCCGTTATATTTCCCCTGAGGTCAATGGTCATCAGGCAGCTCAGTGCCAATCGGTCCACCCCCTCGTTCAGGGAACAGATGCCGTTGGACAGCACATGGGGAAGCATGGGGATTACCCGGTCCACCAGATATACGCTGGTCCCCCGCTTCAGGGCTTCCCGGTCAAGGGCCGATCCCTCCTGTACATAATTGGTCACATCCGCGATATGCACTCCCAGACGGTAATATTCACCGTCAAATGTGACGTTCACCGCATCGTCCAGATCTTTGGCGTCCTCCCCGTCTATGGTAATCAGCACCTGCTCCCGCAGATCCCGGCGGCCCGTCATATCTGCTTCCGAGACCTCCCGGGACACCCGCTCCGCCTGGTTCAGCACCTTTTCCCCAAAGCCTTCAGGAAGTTCATATCCCCGCACGATGGACAGAATATCCACCCCCGGATCGTTCACATGCCCAAGAATCTCCGCCACCTTTCCCTCAGGATTGCGGTCGCTGCTGCCGTAATCGGTGATCTCCACCACCACTTTATGACCGGTAACGGCCCCTTTAGACCATTCCTGAGGCACAAAAATATCCTGGGGGAGCCTGCGGTTATCCGGTGTCACAAACCCGAAGTTCCGGGACTTCTGGTATGTGCCCACCACCTGGGTGATCCCCCGGACCAATACCCGCAGCACTCGTGCAGTTGCCCGGGCTTCCGCTTTAACTCCGGCCCGGGACTCCTGAGACTGGCCGCCGGCATACCCGCTCCCAAGCAGAGCCACCTGCACCCTGTCGCCATGAAAAGCGCCCCCGGTCATGTCCTGGGGGATATACAGATCCTCCTGCATACCCTCCACCTCCACAAACCCGAAGCCCTTGGCATGGCTGACAAATATACCCGTCAGGATCTGCCCCTCCGGCTTTTTGTATTTTCCCTGGGCGTTTACGGTTAACCGCCCTTCTGTCAGCAGTTCTTCCAGGAGACGGTGCAATTCCCCCCGTTCTTCCCGGGGCACCTGCATCAGCATGGCCAGTTCCTTCTCCTTCATGGGTACATACTGCTTGTCCGCCACCAGTTGGCAGAGAATGTCTTTCCTCTTTTCTGCTGCTGTTTCTTCTGATTGTCCAATGCTCTCTATATTTTCATTATTTTCCATACATCTTCTCCACCTGCCCGCCCCGGCTGCATCTGCGGCAATATCCGGGCAGAACATTTAAAAAACACCCTTGACCAGCAAGGGTGTTCTTCTTTCGCCACTAGAATACATTCAGGTTCAGTACCACAGCAAAAAGGATAAATGCCACAGCCAGGATCTTGGTGAGTTTCACCAGCATTCCCTCCATGGAACGACCCTTATTCTTACCCCAATAGGTCTCTGCCGCGCCGCTGATTGCGCCAAGTCCTGCCGCCTTGCCCTCCTGCATCAATACTACAATCACCAATGCTATACAATCAAAAATGAACAAAACTGTCAGAATAATTCTCAATACTCCCATGACAATACCTCTTTCCTCTTAGCCCTTCTATGAGAGCGCGATCCTTACACCTTGTCGTGTCGCACAAAATTGATTATAGCATAATTGTTCCCTATGCGCAAGTACCTTTCTTCCTATTTTTATCGCCGGCCCGGGTCGCTGTAGCAGCCATATCCCTTCATTTCTTCCTCGATGCGCAGCAGCTGGTTGTATTTGGCCACCCGGTCACTGCGGCAGGGCGCGCCTGTCTTGATCTGCCCGGTGTTCATGGCCACCGCGATATCCGCTATGGTGGCATCCTCTGTCTCTCCGGAACGGTGAGAAATCACGGCATGATAACCGTTGCGCTTGGCCAGCTCCACTGCCTCCAACGCCTCCGTCAGGGTACCGATCTGGTTGACCTTCACCAGGATGGCGTTGGCCACATGGAGTTTGATCCCCGCGTCCAGACGTTTTACATTGGTCACGAACAAATCGTCTCCCACCAGCTGAACCCGATCCCCCAGCCGCTGCGTCATCTGCTGCCAGCCGTCCCAGTCGTCTTCCGCCAGGCCGTCCTCAATGGAATAGATGGGGAACTGCTCAATCAGCCGCTCATAATAGGCGATCATCTCCTGGGTGTCCCGTATCACCTCCTGGCCTTTCAGGCGGCTCTCTCCGGGAAAATGATACATCCCTGTCTTTTCATTGAACAGTTCACTGCTGGCCACATCCAGGGCGATTTTAATATCCTGTCCCGGGGTGTAGCCGGCGGCGTTGATGGCCTCCACAATATAGCCCAGCACACTCTCCGCGTCCGGCAGATCCGGAGCAAAACCACCCTCGTCCCCCACACCTGTGGAAAGTCCCTGCTCCTGTAACAGGCCCTTTAAATTATGGTATATCTCCGCACAGACCCGCAGGCCTTCCGCAAAACTCTCCGCCTGTACGGGCATGATCATAAACTCCTGGAAGTCCACGGTGTTGGCGGCATGCTTTCCGCCGTTTAAAATATTCATCATGGGTACGGGCATGCGTCTGGCCGAAGTACCTCCAAGATAACGGTACAGGGGGATGTGCAGCGCGCAGGCCGCCGCCTTTGCGCAGGCCAGGGATACCGCCAGGATAGCGTTAGCCCCCAGATTGGCTTTATTGTCCGTGCCGTCTGTCTCAATCATCAGACTGTCAATCTGGATCTGCTCCAGAGCATTGCGGCCGCAGAGCAGAGGGGCCAGCTTCTCGTTGATGTTTTTCACCGCATGGCGCACGCCCAGCCCAAAATACCTGGGCTCCGCGTCCCTCAGTTCCACCGCCTCAAAGCGGCCGGTGCTGGCGCCGGAAGGCACTGCCGCCAATCCCGTATGAACATGTCCGTCCGCCTTATTCCTGACGGCAACTTCCGCCTCCACGGTGGGATTTCCCCTGGAATCCAGAATTTCCCGACCATGTACCTTGATAATCTCCAAAAATACCATAATAAAAGCCTCCTGTTTAGAGTTCATGCTGTTTGCGCTTTGCGTAATCTGCTAAGAGTGTTTCCAAAAAGGGGGCTGTTTATGCAATTATCTGTTATTCAAAGACCCAGAGATGCTTCATCTGTCTGCTGATCTGTTCATAACTCCAGCTTTGACGGCTCCGGGCCACACAGTTGGGATCGTTGACCAGAAAACCGTTCTGGTCATAGCCGTATATCACGATAAAATGTCCGCCCGCCGTAAAATCTCCGGGCTTCATGGAACAAATCAGCACGGCCCCCCGGTCCAGGGCGGATTTCATCTGCCACTCAGACGCTTCGGGCTGCTTTACTCCCACCCCGTATATAGGGGCTACATCCTCCATCAGGGCCCACAGCGTACCGGTACCCGGCAGATAATAACCGTTATCCATGCTGTAATCCCCAATAACATCCGGCGTCAGGCTTTCATCCCCTGTGAGATAATATAGTACCATGGACAGGCAGGTGGGACCACAGCCGGAAATGGCAATGCAGCTGTCTTCCCCGTAGGATGCATAGCCCCAGCGGGGATCCCATTGCAGAAAGAGAGGAAATTTCTCTTTCTTTTCGCCGTTGGTGAGCCCTCCTGCAGCCCTGTGCTCCGCCGTAGGCCAGCCCTCCACAAAATCTGCCATCTCCGGGTTATTGGCCAAAGCCTCTAAAAGCCTGGCCGGGTATGCTCCGCTGTTCTGCAGGATGGCTGCAATCCGCTCGTCCTGCTCTCCCAGTTCCCTAAGCCTCTCCAGCACCTGGCGGTCGGTCCGGTCCTGGGGCCTTTCCACATAATCCAGCCCACACCTTTCCGGATAAGATAACTCCAGAGTGCCCATCTCTTCCTCTCCGGCGCTTTCATGGCTGAGATCCGTCATACTGAAGCTTGCCTGCCCCACATCGCTGTTCTCCAGATCCCCGGCGTTCTCCCCATAGTACAGGGCAAGCATATTGTAAGCACGGCTGATCTGTTCCTTCTGCTCCCTGAGCTGCGCCCGGACCTGCATCAACTGCATCAGGCACAGCACGATACAAAACCACGCCGCCGTTACCCCCACTGTCAAAAAATAAATTTGCCGTCTTTTTCTTGCGTTCTTCTGCTGCATCTTATCATCCTCCCGTTTAGAAGCAGGATGCCTGAGAGTCCGGCATTCTGCCCTTTCATGGGTTCTATTTTCCTGCCGTACTGTCACATACTTGTATCAGTATTGTCTAATTTCTTCCAGATTGTAAAAAAATCAAAGCGGCTTTCCCTCCAGGATCTCCAGATAATCCTGATAATTCTTTTCCAGCAGCTTGGGCGTATCCAGCCCGTAAGGACACTTGCTCCTGCATTTTCCACAGTGCAGACACTCTTTAATTCTATGCATCTTCTCCTGCATCTGTGGTGTCAGCTGGGCCTGAGAGGGAGCCCTGCGGATCATCAGGCTCATCCGGGCCATATTGTTGATCTCGATCCCCACAGGGCAGGGCATACAATAGCCGCAGCCCCTGCAAAAATCCCCCAGCAGTTCCTGCCTGTCACGGGCGATCACCGCTTCCAGTTCCGGATTCATTCCGGGAGGATTATTAATATAGGAAAGAAATTCGTCCAGTTCCGACTCCCGCTGGACGCCCCATATGGGCAGCACATTCTCGTACTGCGCCAGGAAAGCGTAAGCCGCCGCGGAATTGGTAATCAGCCCGCCGGACAGCGCCTTCATGGCAATAAATCCCATACCGGCCTCCTCCGTTTTCCTCACCAGTTCAATGTCTTTTTCCGTGGCCAGATAACAGAAGGGGAATTGCAGCGTCTCATACAGACCGCTTTCCACAGCCTCCGTTGCCACATTCAGCCGGTGGTTGGTGATACCGATATGACGCACCTTCCCCTGGGCCCTGGCCTCCAGCATAGCCTCGTACAAACCCGTGCCATCCTCCGGCCTGGGACAGAAAGAAGGATTGTGGAACTGATAGATGTCGATATAGTCCGTCCGCAGATTGCCCAGAGAAGTCTCCAGATCCCGCCAGAATTCCTGCGGGGTGGAAGCCCCGGTTTTGGTGGCTATGTACACCTTTTCCCGCATGCCCTGAAAAGCCTCCCCCAGTTTCTCCTCACTGTCCGTATACCATCTGGCCGTGTCGAAAAAAGTCACGCCCCGGCTGTAAGCCCTGCGCAGCAGCTTCACAGCCTCCTCCCTGCCTATACGCTGGATGGGCAGGGCCCCGAAGGCATTTTTCTCCACTGTAATCCCCGTTTTACCCAATGTAACCTTTGCCATACTGTCCTCCTGTTTAAGTTCCTGAACAAAAGGGTAAGCACTTGATGCGCTTACCCTTTGTCTCCTGTTTTCCAGTTCCTTACTTCCTGACCAGCAGGCTCTTGCCCGTCATCTCCGCAGGCTGCTCCTTACCCATGAGTTCGATCAGTGTGGGAATGATGTCTGCCAGGCAGCCGCCCTCCCGCAGGCCGTAAGCCGGATCCGCATTCACCAGGATGAAGGGCACCTGGTTGGTGGTATGAGCGGTGAAAGGCGCGCCGGTCTCGTAATCCACCAGCTGCTCCGCATTGCCGTGATCGGCGCAGATAAACATAATACCGCCCACTTCCCGGATGGCTTCCACAGCCTTGCCCACACAGGTATCCACGGCCTCCACAGCCTTGACGGCCGCCCCCTGCACACCGGTGTGTCCCACCATATCCGGATTGGCAAAATTAATGATGATCACATCATATTTGTCACTGCGGATGGCCTCACACAATCGGTCGCAAACCTCATAAGCGCTCATCTGGGGCTTCAGGTCATAGGTGGCCACATCCTTGGGGGAATTCACCAGCACTCTGTCCTCGCCGGGGTTAGGCTCCTCCACACCGCCATTGAAGAAGAAAGTCACATGGGCATACTTCTCGGTCTCGGCGATCCTGGCCTGGGTCATATGGTTGGCCGCCAGCCATTCCCCGAAGGTATTGGTAACCGCTACCTTGTGGAACGCCACTTCCTTATTGGGGATAGTGGGATCATAATCGCTGAAGCACACAAAGGTGATATCCTTTCTGGCACCCCGGTCAAAACCCTTGAAATCGTCATCGCAGAAAGCCCTGGTGATCTCTCTGGCGCGGTCCGGCCGGAAATTGAAGAATACCACGGAATCCCCGTCCTGCACCACTGCCACAGGTTTGCCGTCCTCCATCGCCACCGTGGGCTTAACAAACTCATCTGTCTCCTCCCGGTCGTAGGACTGTTGGATGCCGCAGATACCGCAGGCGGCAGTCAGCCCCTCTCCCCTGGTCATGGCATCATAGGCCAGCTTCACCCGGTCGTAATTATTATCCCTGTCCATGGCATAATAGCGGCCCATTACAGAAGCGATCCTGCCCACGCCGATCTTCTCCATCTCCGCCGCCAGGTCCTGGGCGAAACCTTTGCCGCTGGCAGGAGGCGTGTCCCTGCCGTCCAGAAAGCAATGTACATACACCTTGTCAAGTCCCTGCCTCTTAGCCAGTTCCAGCAGGCCATAAAGGTGGGTATTGTGGCTGTGTACGCCCCCGTCGGACAGAAGGCCCATGAGATGCAGGGCGCTGCTGTTCTTTCTGCAGTTTTCCACCGCCTTCAGAAGGGCCGGATTCTCAAAAAATGTCCCGTCCATGATCTCCTTTGTGATCCTGGTAAGTTCCTGATATACGATGCGGCCCGCACCCATATTCAGATGTCCCACCTCAGAGTTGCCCATCTGCCCCTCCGGCAGGCCTACAGCCATGCCGCTGGCATTGCCCCTCGTCCAGGGACATTCCTGCATCAGTTTATCCAAATTGGGCTTCGCTGCCTGGGCCACGGCGTTGCCCTCCGCCTTTTCGTTCAGGCCGTAGCCGTCCAGAATCATTAAGACCATCGGTTTCTTGCTCATATTCCCTCCATTTCCGCTCACACAGAGCACATTCCTTCAGTATTTGGCTTTTCGTGGAAATTATACACTTTATTTCCACGCCGCGCAACAGTATTTTGTATAAAACATGGGGGTTGCATTTCACACAGCCATGGGGTAAAATGATAAAATATCCAAATGACGCATCCTGCAAATTATGGGGAAAGGAAAGCCATGATTACCCTTCTGACCAGACTTTTTATAAAAGACAGAAACAATACCGCATCCCCCGTCGTGCGGCAGGCCTACGGTGTGCTGTGCGGTACAGTCGGAATCGGGCTTAATCTGCTGCTCTTCGCAGGCAAATTTTTTGCGGGCATGTTCAGCGGATCCATTGCCATCACCGCGGATGCTTTTAACAACCTGTCGGACGCCGGTTCCTCCATCATCACCCTGATCGGTTTTAAGATGGCCGGACATAAGCCGGACCCGGGCCATCCTTTCGGGCATGGCCGAATTGAGTACATCTCCGGATTTCTGGTGTCTTTGCTGATCCTGCTGATGGCGCTGGAACTGATCAAAGGTTCCGTGGACAAGATCCTCCATCCCGAAGAGTTGATGTTCTCTCCCGTAATTGCGGTGATCCTGGCCCTGTCCATCCTGGTGAAATGCTATATGGCCCTGTACAATGCCCGGATCGGCAGACAGATTGATTCCGCTGCCATGAAGGCCACCGCCACCGACAGCCTCAGCGACATGCTGGCCACCGCCGTTGTACTGGCGGCCACTCTGACAGCCCATTATACAGGATTGTCCATAGACGGCTACTGCGGCGTACTGGTGGGATTGTTTATCCTCTACGCGGGCTTCCAGGCCGCCCGAGATACTTTGAACCCCCTGCTGGGCCAGCCGCCCGAACCGGCATTTGTGAAGCAGATCGAGGAAATCGTACTGTCCTACGATGCGGTCCTGGGAATCCACGATCTGATCGTCCACAATTACGGACCGGGCCGGGTGCTGATCTCCCTGCATGCGGAAGTATCTGCGGACGGCAATCTGCTGGAACTCCATGATACCATTGATCTGGCTGAGCATCGGCTGCGCAGCGAACTGGGATGCAGTGCCGTGATCCACATGGACCCGGTGTGTATCCATGACCAGCAGACTCAGCACCTGAAAGCCATGGCCCAACAGGTCATCTCCGGCATTGACGGGCGGCTCACACTTCATGATTTCCGCATCGTGGCCGGCCCCACCCACACCAATCTGATCTTCGATGTGGTGACCCCCTATGATTTTGACTACAGCGACGCCGGACTCTGTGAGCTCATAGACCGCCGCCTGAAAGAGCAGGATTCCGGCTACTGCGCCGTCATTGATGTGGATAAGCAGATGATTTAATTACCGTCCGACATGATCCCCAGCAACTGGCCGCAGCTCACGCTCACAAGGGCCTCCTGTCCGATAAACTCATTGCTGATGCCTATGGGAAAGTCATTGGTAATTCTGGCGTTGTCAAGTTCATACTTCATTCCCCGGATGTTTACCCCCAGGGCTTCCTTTCCCAGGGAAAACAGGGACAGATAGCCTTTTATGGAAGCGGGAAAACACAGTTCCTCATCTTCCATCACAAAGATTTTTCCCCTCCCGTCTGTCATATATCCTGCCGCACCGTGGCGCTTCAGAAACAGCAAACATTGAATATTGGCGATGGTGTGTTCCAGCCGCCCTCCAGTGGCCCCGTAGAGCGCAAAGGATGTATAACCCCGCTCCAGGGCCAGCCGTATAGCTGCCAGGGTATCCGTATCGTCCTTTTCGGGCTTAAGACGTACCACCCGCCGGGGATCCTCCCGCTCCCACCGGGCGATACGCGCAAGCTGCTCCTTTCCTGCCGAGTCGAAATCTCCCAGCACCAGGTCCGGCTCCAATCCCAGCAGGGCGCAGTAGTCCAGCCCCCCGTCCACAGCAATGACCAGATCTCCCCCGGCTGCCGGAATCTGCGTTACCCTTTGTTCCCCTGCCGCTACAATGATGCATTTTCTTTCCTGCATATTTTCCTCCCTGCGTCTCTCAACTGATTTGATTATAAAGACAGCAACTCTAAAATCTAAAATAGAAGGAGCGATCCCATGAGTAAAGCTGCAACCGCATATCCCCTAGAGACCTTAAAACGTATGGAAGTCATGGACCGGCGCTGCAGACAGGCAGCCCGTGAGCACTTTGCCGGACGCTGCAGACATTATCTGCAATTTACCGGCGGCAGCTACAGCCGCATCACCGTCCGCGATCAAAAGACCCGTTGGGGAAGCTGTTCCTCCACCGGCACCCTGTCCTTCAATTACCGCCTCATGTTCGCACCGCCACGGGTACTGGACTATGTGGTAATACATGAACTCTGCCACCTGACCCATATGAACCATTCCAGGGAATTCTGGAATCTGGTGGCCTCCGTGATGCCCGAGTACAAGATTCACAGGAACTGGCTGAAAGAACATGGGCAGGAACTGCATATCGAAAACCACATGAAAAGGCTGAATCTGTTATAGATCCAGCCTTTCCCTGATCAGTCCGATATGATATGCCGGTCTCCTAACGGTTTTCGTTCACAAACACCTGCGCCCTGGACTGAATAACATCCGCCACATCCTGCGCGCTCTTCTGCCCGCTGAAGAAAGCCTCGGCCTCCTCCACGATAATATTGCGGATATCTTCATTGTAGTACGCCGTGCGGTTCACTGTATAGATGAACTCACAGATAGCGTCCACCTCCTCCTGGGTGAAAGGCTCCAGAATAACTTCCTCTCCGTTGATATTCCAGGTATCGTCATAATACTGCTTGTTACCGTCCTCGTCCGTCCAGTAACTCCTCTCCGTAGCCTGCTTCGCCTTTTCCAGGAAGGCAGACTTCAGCACCGGCATGTCATACAACTGATCGCCGGACTGGTACTCCTCTGTCAGGAATTGACGCACAAATTGCCAGGCGCCGTCCTGGTGCTTGGATCTGGCCGAGATCATAAATGTATAATTGCCCGAATTGAGTACAGAGCCGTTGGAGTCCGCCGTGGGGAATCCAACAAAAGAGATATCCTCGCCCATGTAACCCTTGATCTGGTACTTGCAATCCTTGATATTGCTGATATACAGATCATACAGCAGGCTGCGGTTCTCCCGATACTGGCTCTCATTGTAAGAATAATCATAATTATCCCAATAGTCCTGGGGATACTCTGTGGGTAAAGTCTTGGCATACTCCAACATATCAATGAAACTCTGTGAGTTAAAATTACATTTACCCGTCTCTACATTAATAAAGTCCTGGCCTGCATAACTCAGCATATAGTAGATATAACTGTCCCGCATCATATCGCCAAAAGCCTTTGCCCCCTCGGGCATGGTGGCCAGTACTGCCTCCACATCCTCCATGGTCCAGGACTGAGGCTCTCCCACCAGGGACTTCTTTGCGATCATGGTCCGCACATTGAAGCTGGGAACCACGGCGTACAACTTTCCGTTCACTGAATAAGCCTCCCACACGTTTTGCAGATACTCCAGCTTGCCCAGTTCTTCGTCCGCTTCCAGCAGCTTACCGATATCCGCCAACAGGCCCTTGGATATATAGTTGCCATAGCTGCTCATATTGTTTAAAAGCATGATATCCGGCATCTGTCCGCTGGTAATATCGCTGTTAAGCCGGGTCTGCCCTGCGGTCCAGTCCTCATTTGTGTTGTATGTACTGTAGTCCTTCACAGTGATTCTGTACTGGTCGCTGGCTTTGTTGAAGGCAATGACCTTGGACTTGACATCCGAACCCACATACTCTCCGCCCAGCACCACTACTTCCTTATCCGGGATGTCTGCAGGATCCACATAGGTAAAATAAGCGCATTTCTGCTCCCATTTTTCCATATCGCTATAGATTGCCACAAAATGCTGGTCGTCTACGATCTGTATGTACTGTACATTATTGGCCGGGAGATCGGAATTTACAAAATTCATAAGTGTTTTGGGCTCCGTATCTCCCACATTCCAGGTATATATACCGGAATTGTTGGTCAGCAGCAGGTCTGAGTCGACCCCTGGACGCACATTATAATTGAATATAAAGGGTACTTCCGTCTTCTCCCCCATAAGGTTGGAATCTATATCATAACTGGCCAGATAACACTTGGACCAGTCCTCATCATAGGTCAGCATCATTAATGTGCCGTCCTTCTTGGTAAAGAGAGTGTTGACACGCTCTAAAAGGTTCTGGTCCAGTTCCTTGCGGTTGACCTCCTTACCGTCAGGCCCGTAGATTACCGCCTCATACTTGCTGCCTCCCATTATGGCCAGGGCCCTTCCCTCGCCGCCGTCCAACAGATAGTTGCAATAGGTATACTCGTCCGGATTCCCGCTGTCGATCCGCTCCGACCAGGCCAGATTGCCCTCCATATCCCAGCAGTTCAGATAATATCTGTCCTCATAGACATAGTTCTCCGGATCGGAAGAATCCTCATAGGTGGAATTTTCAACGGCATAGATATACCCGCCCTTTGTAAACAGGGTATTGTTAATCCAACCGCGGCCGCCCTCTCCTTCTCTCTTGGGACCTGTGAGTTGGACAAAATTCTTATCCGTGCCGTCCGCATTGGACACATAGTAGCCGAATACGCTTTCGGAATTCCCCTCCTCATCCCAGGAGTACTTAGTGGTCATCAGGTACAGCTTGCCGTCCAGAAATACCATGTCATTGATGTTTTCATCACCATCAATCTGGGTAATTTCCTGGAAAGAATACACATTTTCCTTGGCCAGCTGGCTGTTCTCATCCTTGCCGCCACCGCCACAGGCGCTAAGCCCCAGGGTCAGGACCGCCGCAAGGCCCAAAGCCAGCCCTCTTTTCAATAAATCTTTTTTCATAATATCCTCTTTTCTTAAATCTAACTCCCACTTTTCCGATGCTTACTTCTTCTTACCGGACTTCTTTGACTCTGTCTGAAATTCTTTCTCCAGCCTGCGGCGTCTGCGCGCCTCCTGCTTTTGCTGCCTACGCTCCTCCCGATCTCTCCTTTTCTGCTCTTTTTCCGAAAAGGATGGATCCTCATCCAGCCAGGATTTCTCCTCCCCGGACCTACGCTGTGCCCTCCTCTTCTCAGCGGCCCGCTGCAGCTTATCCTGCGCGGCCCCCAGTACTGTTCTGGCGGTCCATTTCTTGTTCTTCCAGCGAATCACGATCCAGACCAGCAGGACCCCGGAGGGATATACCAGAAATATCATTTGGAACAGGGTGAGCAACGCCAGGATATCCTCATAGCCCCTGGCCACATTCTCCCAATAGGGGTAGATAATGGCCTTGCCGTTCATGGAGCGAGTACCGAAATCCAACAACAGCCGAAGCCGCTTGCCGATCTGGTAACGGCTGCTGTTTTCCAGCACCTCCACTTCCTTTTCCGGGCTCCCCAGGTTTTCCCTTACATAGTTCAGAGCATACTGCTTTACCGGATTGGGCATAACGATCTCAAAGTGATTAATGCCGTTGCTCTTCCCGTAGGTGGTCAGCGTTTCAAGGGACACATAAACTCTGATTCCGTCCAATCCTCCAGCCTCATAGAGTTTCCCGGCAGGGCGCTCCACCACGCCGATCACAATATGAGGCCTCCCGGCTATATTCACATACATCCCTGCCACATCCGTGGATCCGAAAAGCTGCCATGCTGCGTCCCTGTCCAGAATCACATAATCCTGCATCAGGTCATTGCCGGAAAAGTAGGAGCCGCTTATCAGCTGCAGCTGGTGAAACAGGAAAAAATCACCTCCAATGCCCAGGGCATCCGCCTCCACTGACCCCTTATCCGTGGACAGGGTAATGGTACCGTCCGCGCTGTAGGCATCGGCCCACAGTCTTGCACCGGGATTGGGCGAGTCCTGCTCAATGGATGCCTCCTTGAGCGCGCTGTCCAGCGTATGCTCAAAAGTACTTATACTGTCCTGGGTAACCCCCGCGTTGGGGGAGAAGAAACAGCTTACCTGTGCCACTCCTCCCTCGCTGTCCCAGCGCTGATCAATATGCTGCTCCGCCTGCCTTCCCGCAAGCAGGGCAATCACGCCGGTCAGTGCCAAAAACAGTATTGCGGAGATCCCGGCTGACATTCCCAGCCTGATCTGTCTGCCAGATAAAGATCTCAACCATTTTTTCATATTTACCTCTATATGCATATCACGTCCTAATTGTCAGCCAGCCTTACCTGCTTACCTGCTTCCACGGGTTTGGTGGAAGTGGTAATGACATAGGAATAGGACTCCACAGCGCCGCTGATCGCCGACTTGGTATCATCCGAAGCCAGCACCTCCACATCCACACGGGACGCAAAATACCGGGTACCGATAGGGGAACTCTTGGAAGTAATCACCAGGATGAACTTGCCGTTGGAATCCTCACGGATGGCGCTGTTGGGTACCGTCATATCATAATTGGCACTCTTCTGGCCCACGGATACATTCAGGCTCTGGCCCGCAATCACGCTCTCCCCTGTCACGTCAAAGGTCAGCAGCTTGTTCTGCCCCGGGTTGTTGGGGTCAGGCTTGATGCTGGCAAGAGTCACCTGAATGTCATCATACCTCCAAGCATTGACCAGTTCCGCCTGATCGCCCACGGATACACGCTGGGCCTGCTGGTTGGTCACGGAAAAACTCAGGGTATACCCTTTACCCTCGGGCTGCATGGTGAATACAATCCCATCAGAGGGAGTCTCCACACCGGATTTCACATTGACAGCGGTAATAAGACCGGAAATCGGCGCCGTTACCTCGCTGCCCATAGCGCCGGTGACCAGCTTATCTACCTTAGCCTGGGCGTCCTCTACCTCTTTCTGCGCAAGGGCAATGGCATCACTGGCTTCGCTCAACGCATAGGTATCTCCGATATTTTTTATCAGTTCATCATATGCCTTTTTCTTTAGTTCAAAGAAATCCTTGGCATTCCCGAGGGACAACTCTGCAAATGCCTTCTGCTGATTCAGTACATTGTTTAGATCTGTAGTACCCTTCTTGGCATCCAGCGCCGCCTGAGCATTTTTCAGAGTCTGGTCTGCCGCACGCTGCCTGCTTTCCAAATTGATCACATTCTGATTGGCCGTCAAACGCTGGGAAACCAGATTGGCCAGCTTGGAAGCATCGCCGCTACTCACGCTGATAGCCGCCTTTTCCTGCTCGATCTGGGCATCCAGGGAGGTAAGCCAGTTCCGAGCGCCGGTCAGATCATTGTTAATGGCGTTCAGCGCCGCCTGAGCCTCATTGACCGCCTTGGTCTCCTTGCTCACATCAACGCTGTAAGGATTGAAGGCAAGCTGCCTGTCGATGTTGGCAATCACAAGTGTCCACTCGTCCACTTTATCCTGCGCCGCCTCCATCTCCGACTTGGCGGTATAAATCTGATTCAGATAGCCGCTCACAGAACCTGTGTTGCCTGCGTTCTGCATAATAGACACATCATAACTGCCGGTCAGCAGCTGCTTCTCAAAATTAAACTGTGCCTTTTCCAGCGCCTGCTGCTTCTGCTCCAACTCTGTCTTGGCCTGATCCAGTTCCTGGCTGTCCTCCTCTGTCAGGTAGCAGAGCACCTGGCCCTTTTCCACCTTATCGCCTACTTTGACCTCCACGCTGGAAACCTGCCTGACCTCCTTGATCTTCACGTTGTAAGGGTCGCCGCTCTCCACGACTCCCATTCCCCTGATCTTGGCCGTGATGGAACCGCTCTCCACATACTGGGTCGCCACCTCGGGCAGGGAATAATTCTGGATCGTATTAGAGAAAAATGTTAAGAGCAGCAGGATAATCAGAAAAACAATCGCCGCGTTTTTAACCCACTCTTTTCTCTTGGTTCCGTTCTCGTTCATTGTGTTAACCATACCCTTTCCATATGAAATCAGTCTTTTCCACACCTTATCCCTTCACGCCGCCCTGATAGGTAATGCCATCCACCAGATACTCTTCCCCGTACAGGAACACCAGCAGGCCGGGAACCATGTAGATCGTTGCCACGGCAAAGGCCAGGCCGATCTCGCCGGCATTGATCTTACTCAGAAATACCGACAGAGGATGCATCTCTGCGTCTGCCAGTAAGATCAACGGCTGTTCCACCATATTCCAGTAGTCTATAAACACCAGAATCGCCGCCGATGCGATGGCTCCCTTACAGAGCGGAAAACATACCTTGCAGAACACCTGCCACTCCCCGGCACCGTCTATCTGCGCCGCCTCCACCAGAGAGTTGGGGATACGCCGCATGAACTTTGTCAGCATGAACACCGCAAAAGGTGAAAAGATGCCCGGCAGCCAGATGGCCCACCTGGTATCCAGGATTTTCAGCCAGTCGGACACCAGATAGTTGGGGACCAGCGTTACCTGATAGGGCATCAGCATCAGTATGATATACAGGAAAAAAATAATTTCCCTGATCCGTCCCCGATATCTGGCAAACCCATAGGAAGCCAGGGTTGCCACAGTGAGTTGAAATACCACGATGGGCCCCACCAGAATCACCGAATTCCAGAACTTCAGCAGATACTCCGGGCTTTTCAGCAGCACGGTTATATACTGGCTGAAGGATACCATATCCGGTATGAATTTAAGAGTCACCTTCTCCGCTATGTACACCTTTCCCCCTGAAGAGGTAGTTGCGAATACCATGCCGTAGTTGGAACTGATCTCCGACGAGGACATGAAGGAGTTGGTGATGGTCAGCACAATGGGCATCAGGAACAGGATTGCGAAAAAGGCGGCAAACACAGTCCCAAAGCCCCGTTTCGTATAGGACCAGGCCCGGCGTCTCTTGGCGGCCTTTTTGACCCTGTCCCGCTCCAGCTCCCAGGGCTGCAGGGTTTTATTGGGCTTACTCATCCCTCCACATCCTTTCCGAAGCGGTTCTCCACGATAAACAGCAGGCCGATGATCAGCACCATGACAATGGACATCAGCACGGCTGCGGAGGAGAGCTTCTGATAGTCAAGGTTCCGAAAAGTATTGTTCATGAAGGTCTGCAGCATGTAGATGCTCTCGTAGGGATAATCCCCGCTCAGCAGATATATCTCACGGAATACCTTGAAGGAATTAATCAATGACATAATGGTCACAAACAATATGGTGGACGACAGATAGCGAATCTTAATATGGAAGAAAGTCTGCAGCGCAGTGGCGCTCTCCATGCGGGCCACCTCCAGGATATCCTTGGGGATGCTGGAGAGGGCCGCCATAAACAGGATCATATTGTATCCCAGATTCTTCCACAGAAAAAGGATCGTCAGCACGATGCGTCCATGGTCTGACTTCAGCCAGTCAATGGGGCTGACTCCAAACAAAGACATCATGTCATTCACCACGCCGTTGTAGTGGAACAATACCTGCCAGACCAGTACCACCGAAGCCACCGGCACCATCATGGGGCTCAGGAAGAAAGTCCTGAACTGGCTCTTGAAAGGAATCTTGGATTCCAGCAGGATGGCCAGAAGCATGGACAGTATCACGGCCAGAGGCACCGAAATGCCGGCAAACTTGGCAGTGTTGGACACCGCCGAACGGAAAGCCGCGTTGTTAATGATATTTTTAAAATTATCCAGAAATACAAAATTCCGGCTGATGGGATTATCTACCATGGCATAATAGATGATCACGATAAAGGGAATCACAAAGAATGTCATGACCCCCAGGAAGCTGGGGGCTATAAACAGCCCCGAACTCCTCTTCTCCCTCTTTAACCGTTTACCCATACTGGCATGGGCCTTTTTCTGTTTCGATTTCTTCAAGGCTCTTATGCCTCCTTAGCTGTTCTCACTTACATAGGTCTGCACCCGGCTCTGAATCACATCCGCAACCTCCTGGGCACTTCTCTGCCCTTCGAAGAATGCCTGAGACTCCTCCTGGATGATGCTCATTATAGTCTGGTTATTGTTGGTGGCGGCCACCGAACTGTCGATCAGGTCTCTCAGGGCCTGTATCTGTTCCGGCGTGGCTGCATAGACCTCACACTCCCAGTCATCATACCCCCAGGTAACCTTTGGCCAGATCATGGGATTGCCGTCCTCATCCAGCATAATCTCCCCGTTTTCATCGTAGGAGCCGTTTTCCTTCATGGCCAGTGTAAATGTCTCCTCCAACATGTCCTTTCGAACGGGCAAATAGCTATTTCCGCCGGATTCCGATACCTCCTCATACTGCAGCATGGACTCGATAAAGGCCCATGCGCCCTCGGAATTGGCGCTCTTGGTGGTGATGGCATAGCAGTTCCTGCCATTAATACGGTTGCCGCCGCTGCCGTCTACAGTCGGATAACCGATAAAGGTAATGGGTTCGTTAAACATTTGGCTGTGCATCTGCATTTCCGTTATTTCCCAGATATTTATGCTGCTGAGCAGAATCTTGCCGTCGGAAATCTGCTTGGGAAGACTCTCCCCCTCCCGGTCCCATTCTGTCTCCGCCTCAAAGGTATTGGCAAACTCCAGAATATCCACAAAATCCTGGCTGTCAAAACTGCACTTTCCGGTGCTGTAGTCTATGAAAGACTCACTGCTGTACTGCAGACAGGTATTCAGCATAGAATCCTTGGAAGAGTAATCAAAAAGTTTTGCCTTCGGATACTGCGCTGCGAATTCCATAATATCCTTGATGGTCCAACTGGTACGGTCGCCCAGTTGGGAAGTCCGTCCTATGATAGTGGAAATCGAGAACCCGGTAGGAATGCACACCAACCGATTGTCAAAGGTGTAGGCATTCAGCACTGTCTCCACAAAATCTTCCCGTTTCACGGAACTGGATTCCAGATAGGGGGACAGATCCGCCAGAAGACCTTTGGACACATATGTATCCACATTGCCATAAGCCAGGTCTATAATATCCGGACAGTTGCTGCTGGTGATGGCATTGTTCATCGCCGTCACGGCATCCTGATACTTGTTTTCCGACCATTCGGTAGCGTCATCATAGTACGTGACAATTCGCACTTTATATGTATCGTTCTGCTTGTTAAAGTTGACCACAGCTTCCTGTATATTCTGGTCGGAATACATGGTTGCCAAAGTGATAATCTTCTTCTGCGGTATTTCGGAGGCTTCCTTCTTGGTAAGGAAGGCAATCTCCTTGCTGTTGTTACCATTGCTCCAATTCTCCGAGTAAACTGCGATCCGGCCATCCTCCAGAGGTTGGATCATTTGGATATAACTGCCGTTGATATCGCAGTCCGTCCAAATCAGAATTTCCTCGGCGGTTCCCGTCTCCAGGTCATACTTCCAGAGTTTGGAGCCATCGTTGACCAGAAGTCCTCCTTCCGGTGCAGGGGTTAATGCACCGCTGTTGTAAGAGGAAGGCATACCGCTGTGAACGGTGCCCATCGCCTTTTGGGCCAGATCCAGTTCCACACATTCCATACCGACTCCACTGCCATGGCGGGTAATCAGTACTTTGCCGTCCGCCGTAACACCCATGGAATTAACCCACTCGGATCCGGTATCAATCTTCGCCAGAAGTTTTGCGTCCTTGTCAAGTACTATGACAAAAGCATTACCGCTTCTTATCCCACTGCCGCTCACATGGACATACAGCCTGCCCTCGTTGTCGATAACTGCATTCTGCACATAGCCGTTATCGGAATCCTCCAGCTTCAGCGCCTCTGTGATATCCTCCCTCAGCAGTTCTTTCCCCTCCGGGTCAAATTTCAGCAGAAAATACTTCTGGCTGTAATTTCCTTCTTCATCCGTTATGGATGCATTCAGCAGACTAATCATATTGTTTTCCTGATCAAAGGACAGGCCGTTGGTGGGATAAACATAGTCTGCGCCTTCTATAGTCAGGTCCAGAGGCAGTTCCACCGTCTCTCCTGTCTCCAGGTTCCTGCGGTAAAATTTCTGACTGCTTTCCTGTGTCTCCTCATTCCAGAAGTGGGAAGAATAATACAGATCCCCTCCTCTGAGCACAGGATTACTAATGTTCTGTTCCCCCTCTTTAACCGTCAGATCCATAAACTCCGGCACATAGAGAAAGCCCTGCGGTATCTCCTCCTGTTGCTCTTTGCCGCATGCTGCCAATGATAATAGCAGCGCTGCCGCTGAGGCCAAGGCAAATATTCTTTTTATATAACCTTTTTTCTTCATGCTCTCCTTCCTTTCCATATGGATCAGGCATATCGCCGCATCTACTAATCCATACTGTATCCTATTATCACCACATACAGTATAGCACAGCAGTCTGCAAAATGCATCTTAAGACTTCATGAATAATTCTTAAGATTTTTTTACGATTATGCAACATTCTGTTCATTATCCACCGATGCAAAACCGTTTTTAATCATAATTATTAACACCAGGCCAATACCTGCCACCCCGATAACGGCATACCAGATCACACTCTCAGGAATCCAGGCATAGGCCGTATCACCCAACAGAGCGGACATGCTGTTGAACACCAGATGGGCCAGCACTCCCGGTATCAGGCTGCGGTACCGCTGGAACAAATAACCCAGCACAAGGCCGATCACAAAAGCATAGATTCCCTGGATCAAATTCATATGGTAAATACCAAACAGAAGCGCCTGGATGCAGTTGGCAATCCAGAATGCCGTTCTGGGGCGGCGCATCCCCTCCACGGCTTTGCGTGCATAATGGAAAGCCACCCCCCTGAATACCAATTCCTCCCCCAAAGGAGCCAGGATCACCGCCGCCAGATTGGCCCACAGGTCGCTCCCTATGCCGGCATTTTCCATCAGTTGCTGATAGTACTCCAATGCCTGCGGAGCCAGGACATATACCAGCTGCAGCAGGCAGTTAATCCCATAGTTCAGCGCTATGGCAATGAGAAACACCACCAACAATGCCCGTGGCGAAAATACCCTGCTAACGGATTCCCTGGTAAATTTCTTTCTGCCGCAGCCAAAATAATACCAGGGGAGGAAAACCATCAGCAGCAGCACACCCGCCGCCACCAGGACAATCCCCATGATACCACCCATATTCGCCATAAATTCTTCTGCCATCCGGCCGGGATCCTGTCCGTTCGCTGCCTGCATCCCCTGTCGTATTCCTTCTACCAGCGCATAGGGAAGTATTATGATCATACTTGCCACAATCTGCACACCAAATGCTGCCACTAACGCCAAAATGCTCAACCCGGTCCAACCGATCCTCTTTCCAACCGTCATTTTGTTCCTGCCTCCTGCTATTTAGAAAAGCAGAAAGAAATCCGCTTGCCAGATCTCTTTCTGCCTGTTATCCGTTGTCTTGATGAAACTGCCTATTTGCCCATCTGAGCGGCTACCTCCGCCGCAAAATCTTCGTTCTTCTTCTCCAGGCCCTCGCCGGTCTCAAAGCGGACAAACCTCTTAATCTTCAGGTCTGCACCATTATCTTTTGCAACCTGTGCCACATACTGGGACACGGTCTGCTTGCCATCCTCGGCCTTTACATATACCTGCTCCAGCAGGCATACTTCCTTGAGTTCCTTCTTAAGCCTGCCTTCCACGGCACCCTCAATTACCTTCTCGGGCTTGCCTGCCATCTTGGGATCCTGCTCAATCTGAGCGGCAATGATCTCCCTCTCATGAGCCTTGAATTCCTCGGATACCTCCTCTGTAGCCACATACTTGGGATTCAGTGCAGCCACCTGCATGGCCAGATTGGTCAGCGCCTCCTTCACCCCATCGTTCACCACATTGGTCTCGGCCTCCACGATGACGCCGATGCGGCCGCCGCCATGCACATAGGATACCACACAGCCGTTCTCCGCAACCACTTTCTCAAACCGACGGATACTCAGCTTCTCGCCGATTACCGCGATCTTATCCACCAGGGCTTCCTGCACGGTCTTGCCGGGTTCTGCGCTCCACTGCTCTGCCAGAAAGGCTTCCATATCCTTGGCATCCGTTTCCACTGCCTGCGCTGCCACTGCCTCCACAAACTGCTGGAATGTCTCGTTCTTGGCCACGAAGTCGGTCTCGGAATTTACCTCCACCACTGCGGCCGCATTGTCTCCCTTAGTAGCGATACGGCAGATGCCCTCCGCCGCAATCCTTCCCTCTTTCTTAACTGCCTTGGCCTGGCCGCTCTTTCTCAGGACCTCCACGGCCTCATCCATATTTCCACCCGTCTCGTTCAGGGCCTTCTTGCAATCCATCATACCTGCGCCGGTTATCTCGCGCAGTTCCTTTACCATTGCTGCTGTAATCTCAGCCATATTCCTTCCTCCTATTATAGTTCCGCATATTCCCTTCCGGCACACTTTCCCGTGATCTATGCATGGCTGCTTATCGCGTCCCTGCATAGATCAATGCGCCTCACGGGAATATGCTGTTTTTAGTTCCGCATATTCCCTTCCGGCACACTTCCCCGTGATCTATGCATGGCCGCTTATCGCGTCCCTGCACAGATCAATGCGCCTCACACGGCACACGAAATTTTACGCTTGCTCTGCTACTTCCTCAATATCGGTTGCATCGGCCTGTACGTCCTGAGCAGTATATACAGCCTCACCCTGGTTAGCCTCGATCACGGCGTCTGCCATCTTGGAAACGATCAGCTTTACGGCTCTGATTGCATCGTCATTACCGGGGATGATGTAGTCCAGTTCCTCGGGATCGCAGTTGGTATCGCCGATGCCGATCAGGGTGATACCCAAGGCTCTGGCTTCCTGTACGCAGATTTTCTCCTTCTTGGGGTCAACTACAAAAATCGCATCGGGAATCCTGGTCATATCTTTAATGCCGCCCAGATTCTTCTCCAGCTTTTCCCATTCCTTCTTAAGCTGAATAACCTCTTTCTTAGGCAATACATCGAAGGTACCGTCGGTGGACATGGTCTCTATGGCACGCAGCCTGATGATACGGGACTGGATGGTCTTGAAATTGGTCAGCATACCGCCCAGCCATCTCTCGTTTACATAGTACATACCGCAGCGCTCAGCCTCGGCCTTAACTGCGTCCTGTGCCTGCTTCTTGGTGCCGACAAACAGGATGGTGCCACCCTGTGCCGCGATCTCGGAAACTGCCTTGTACGCCTCATCTACTTTGACCACAGATTTCTGCAAATCAATGATGTGGATGCCGTTTCTCTCGGTGAAGATATAGGGAGCCATCTTAGGGTTCCATCTTCTGGTCTGATGTCCGAAATGCACACCTGCTTCAAGTAACTGCTTCATGGAAATAACGCTCATTTTTCTACCTCCGTTTGGTTATCCGGCCCGTTTCCCGGTACCGTCCTCCGCGCTTCCTGATCTGCCGGCACCGCGTTAAAGCCCCGGCTGGCTCCGGCCGCTATCCCGCCCTAACGGGAGAGACACCACTGCCAGATAGAAGTGCGTGTGTTTTTTCACAACATTGCGAGTATAACACAAAAAAAGCCAGTTGGCAAGATTTTTTAACGAATTTTACATATAATTCCGGCAATTTCCTCGTAAGTTGCGCCCAGGGGAATCTCATGGGTGCCGGTGCTGATTGAGTGGTCATATCCGTTGTCACACAGGAACCTGTCAAAGGCTCTGTAGTCCTCCACCAGACCCAGTTCCTGAAGATTCCTGCTCACCGTCATCGAACTCTCCCCTCTGCTGATCACCAGAATTGCCACGTCTCCCGCCGGAGCAGGACTGACTGTAGGCTCCTCTGTAGGCTTAGGCGTAGGGCTAACAGCAGGTTCCTCTGTAGGCTTGGGCGTAGAGCTGGCAACAGGTTCCTCTGTAGGCTTGGGCGTAGAGCTGGCAACAGGTTCCTCTGTAGGCTTGGGGGTAGGGCTGGCAACAGGCTCCTCTGTAGGCTTGGGCGTAGGGCTGACAGCAGGTTCCGCCGTAGGCTTGGGGGTAGCACTGGCGCCAGGCTCCACCATAGGCTTGGGGGTGGTACCGGCAGCGGGTTCCACTGTAGGCCCGGGCACAGGACTGGCGGTGGATTCCGCGGATATGGCCGCATCGGATTCCAAAGAGTTCTCGGGCTCCGGGGTGGCAGTAGCCAGATCCGCCAGTACCTCCCGCTGTCCCTCCAGTTCCAGTTCCGCAGCCCTGCGCAGGATTTCCTCATCACTCATCTGCGGCGGCTTCTGGCTGTATCCCATCAGCAGCGCGGTCACAATAATGCCGATGCCCAGAGCGCGCAAATAGTATTTTAAACGTGTTCTATTCATCAATCATTTCTTCCTTCAAATAAATCAATAACCAGTTTCACTTCCCCCACGCCCAAATCCAGTTGCCGGGCAATGGTCACTTCTGAGTGTCCCTGGCGGTGAAGTTCCAGAATCTGGTGGTTCTTATTACTGTAACTCTCTGTACCCTGCAGTTCCTGCTGAGGTTCTTCAACAATTTCCTCCCCGGTTTCCTGTTCCGCCGAGGCTGTCTCCTCCCCGTCCTGCATGGCCTGGAATGCAGGAGCCACCATCTGGCGGGCCATCTGAGCCGCCGCCTCGGTCTCCCTCAGCGCCATCTCGGCCTCTCTGGTAACCGCCTCCACTTCCCTGCTGGCAATCTCGGCCTCTTTAACCCTCTGTTCCACTTCCGAAGCCGTATTTTTCAAATTGTCATGTTTGGCATTGAGCATATCATACAGAAACAGGATTTCCTGCTGGCTCTTGTTGATCTGTCCCAACACGGTTTCCGAGTATTCACTTACCGCCATGATTTTCTCATTGGATAATTTCTCCAGGGAACGCTCCGTTTTATCCATGGAATCCTTGATGGCTTCCTCCACGGTATCGTCTACCTGGCTGCGTATCCGCTCCAACTCTCTGGCCACCAGATCCCCGATCTCGTCCCTGGCCATCTCCCTGTCGTGGGCCAGATTGTCACCCTTCCCGTTCGGAATCAGGAAGCTGGCCACAAACACAAGGATCCCGATGACCAGAAGTACTATTTCCATGATATTCATAGTCCCATTATTCCTTCCCCTCTGACTGTTCGTTACACTATATCTTCATGTCAAAACTCTGGCGCGGGCGGTCCTTCACCACCATCTGGTCCGAGGAGGCCGTTCCCTTGCGCTTCCTTCCGCCGTCACCGTGGTACTCATTGCTTCCCTTTTCCCGGGCATCCTGACGCTTGTTCTTCCATTCCGTCTCCTGGCCGGAGCGCACCTGCCGGGCCTTCTGCTGATTGTCCTGCTCCCTGTCCTGGCCGATGCTGACCTGGTTCATATACCCTTTATTGTCCTCGTTCTGCTTAATCGTTGAATAATCCTGCACTCTGGCGATTGTCGCATTTTGAATTGCACTTATAGCCATATGATCCTCCCCTTCCGTGCCATGGCGCTATAGTCCAACCATCCTCACCTCTCCGCCGATGCGTTTGAAACGGCAATGCTGATAATTGCTTCGCAGCGACATGGAGACTTCCTTGATCACGATCACCGTACCATGAAATGCCTCTCCCGTTACCTCCACATAGGCATCGTTCTGCCCTTCAAAGGCATCACGCAGCGCCTCCCACTTCTCGTTCTTTTCCACCAATTCCTTTTTCTTGGCTTCGGTCTCTTTTACCAGCGAGCGAATGTATTTTACCTGTTCCGGGGTAAACTGGATGCCTTTGCCTTTCTTCTCCGCGAAGTTGGTCAGAATGGGCTCCGTCCGTTTGATCACCTTCTGGATTTCAAGCAGTTCATCCTGCAGCGCTTCATATTCCCTCTTCATGCGGGGATTCACTCCCACCTCTATCACAGTGGAAGCCCCCATATTGGCCCCCAGATTCTTGGCGCTGACCTTAAATCCGGCGCAGGCATGGCCACCTGTGATAAATCCTCTCTTTCCCGTAACAGTAATCTCGCTCCCCGCCGTGACCTTGCTGTGCAGAATGGACTCGGCAGAAATATATCCGGCGGCATCGGCCCTGGTATTCTCCAGGAATTTGGCCACAATATTGCCGCCCGCCTCCAGATAACCCTTGCTCATGCCGTTCATGCCTCTGGTGATCACAATATCCCCCTCCGCGCGGACGGAAGCACCCTCCACAACGCCTTTGACGATCACATTGCCCTTGGCGGTCACGCTGAATCCGGAGCAGACATTGCCATTCACCTGCACACTGCCTTCAAAATCAATATTACCGGTGCTGTTATCCACATTCTCCACCTCGTACAGATCGGTCACAAACACCTGGTCATCCACCAGGGATACGCAGCCGTTCACCGCAGAGCTGATGGACATACGGTCCGCTGACTGCACCACGTTTTTGCCAAACCGCAGGGTGGCCCGTTTCACCGTCCTGGGCTTGATCTCCACCCCTGCCACATTGATACCGCGCCGGCCCACATCCTCCGGGATAATTTTAGCCAGCAAATCTCCCTTCTTACAGTGGTTTATGGTATTTAAATTGAAAAAGTCTACGCTTCCGTCTGCTTTCAGAGTAGGAACCGCATGGGGATCCGTGTTAAAAAAATACTGGATCTCCGCGTCCTTTCCGTGCTGGGGCGGTCTCCCCTCGGCGACCACCAGAGTCTTGCAATACTCACCTTTCTGGAAATGGCTCTGCAGCAACTCCTTGTTCAGACCATAGATGATCTTTTTAAACTGCAGATCCGCTGTAAACTCCTCCATAGACATACGCTGCCCCGTCTCGGAGGGGGGATAAAACCGCGCTGTCACGGTCATGGAGTCCTCACTGACCTCCAGCAAATAACTCTCCTGCTCCGAAGGGCATTGTCCCGTCCCCAGGGGGACCACCTGTACCGTCCCGGCATTCACTGCCTTACTCAACGAGGATATATCATACGCTATGTTGCGCGCGCCCAGATAATCGATCAACTCGCTCAGGGGCACGTTCTCGCCCCCCTCCTTCGGCGGCACGCACTTAACACCGAATCCCTTCTGGGTATTCACCAGTTGAAAATAACCGTTCACAGCCATTTTTGCTTCCTCCATTTCTGCCTTTCAGGAGTATCCTTAACGGTCGCCCAGAATACCCATATAATTTCCCATCCTGCCCCTCATTTTCTGAAGCGCCCTGGTATGCAGTTGGGAGATCCGGGACTCCGAGACCCCCAGCACATTGCTGATTTCCTTCAGCGTCAGGTCCTCATAATAATAGAGAGTGATGACTTTTTTCTCTTTTTCTGTCAGCAGTTCCAGCGCCTCTCCCAGCACCCGGGCCAGTTCCTGCTTCTCCACATTCTCCTCAGGACTGACGAACCTGGCTGCCGTATGCTGACCGCCGTCCTGGGAAATCTCACTGCCCTGCTCAATATACTCGTTCAGGGACACCAATCCCGTTATCTTCATCTGGGACTGCCAATCCACATACTCGTCGCCCGTGATGCCCAACCCCTGCGCAATTTCCTCATCGGTGGCACTGCGCCCCGTCTCCGTCTCAATCTTTCGGATTACGGCATCAATCTGTTTCTGTTTCTGCCGGATGGTCCTGGGAATCCAGTCCATCTTGCGGATCTGGTCCAGTATGGACCCCCGGATCCGCAGACTTGCATAGGTCTCAAATTTTACTTCCTTGAGGGTGTCAAACTTGTCAATCGCGTCAATCAGTCCAAAAATGCCATAACTGACCAGGTCATCATATTCCACATTATAGCCCAGATACATGCTCAGTCTCCCGGCTACAGTCTTTACGAGAGGAGCGTATTCCAGAATAATTTTTTCCCGAAGTTCTGTGGATCTGGACTTCATATATTCCTCCCAGAGCTTCTTTCTGCCTGCATCGTCCATGGCACTCTCCTTTCCGCACTACCCGTTGCAATTTCATGCCTTTATTCCGCTGTGGCAGTATCCGCCTCCCCCTCCGGGGCTTCCTCTCCCTCAAGCGCAGCCGTTTCCGCTGCCAGACGCTTTTCATTTTCCATATCAAAATAGTTAAGGACGCCGCAAAGCGCGCATCCAAGGCCATAGAACAGCAACATGGACCCCAGAAGGGCCGACATGCGGAACAGCAGGCTCTCTCCCCGGGCCATGGTAAACAGGCAGCTAATGGCCCCTGACACCAGCATCATTATTACCGGTATTAAATTTCTCTTCATAGTTTCCTCGCTAGATAGATCGCAGTCCCCCTGCGACAAGGTATCAATCAGTATCCGCCCGCTATATAATGGTCTCGCTCCTGCCCACCGCCCGGATATGGAAATCCCCGGTCTCCGGGAAAAAAGTGACTGTGCGTCCGTAGTTAGCTCCGGTATCCGCGGCCAACAGCGGGATGTTCAACCCTTTCAAAACGGCGCGGCAAGCCACTGCGTTTCGCTCGCCCACATTCATCAAATCATTTTTGCTCATGGATTGGAACATGGTGGCTCCCCCTGCAATCTTCGCAACCATTCGGGCCTTCAACGCACCCATGCGTTCCATCTGCCGCACCAGTTCTACTATGCCGGTATCCGCAAACTTTGCAATATTCTGGTTGCCCCGAATCGCCGTACTGTCCGGCAGCATAATGTGCGCCAGACCGCCGATCCCCGTCTTGGGATCCCGTATGGCTATCCCGATGCATGACCCGAGTCCCAGCGTGATCAAACCGTCCGGGCTCTTGCAGGTCTTTAAATCCGCCATGCCTACTGTAATGATATTACCCATCCGTACATTTCGCCTCCTTGCCTTCGCCCCTATACAATGCCCAGTGCTGACAGTATCTTTTGATAAGAAGGCAAATCCGGAATTAATATGAAGTATCCGTCCACCTCTACTTCGTCAAAAAAACGGGACTGGATCATCAGGATATTGTCTCCAAGTTCGCCAAACATTATGGCAGGCACGCTCAAAATAGCGCCCGCCATATCCACCGTCAGGCTGGGCGGCGTGGGAAAAATGCAAAGATTGGTCAATGTGGCAAGGGAATTCAGGTATGCTCCCGTGATGATATTGCTCAGTTCCATCATGGCGGAAGTTTCCATCTCGTCCAGACCCGGCTGTCCGGAGTCATACCCCATCATCATCTTTTTTACCAATCCCTTGGCTGCCTGCAGTTCTACCAGGAACATGATGCTTCCTGTGATATCTCCCTCAACGCCCAGGAGCACGCCCACCATAAGCTGCTCCTCGCCGCCCACCATGGCCCCCACTTCCGAGAATTCCAGGAGCCGCACCTGTGGAACCTGCATATCCACCTTGCTCTGCAGCATCTGTGAAAGCGCCGTCATGGCGTTGCCGGCGCCTATATTGCCGATCTCACGCAACACGTCCAAATAGTTATTTGTCACATGCTCCAAACTCATCTCTGGCATAAGCTATCTCCTACTATTGTTGTTTATAATGTGTTTTCCCTCTCCTGCATCACCAGGTTGAAGTCCAGCAGAGAAATCAGCCCCCCGTCATACTTGCCGATTCCGCCCAGGAAGTTAAGCCGCTCCTCCTTGGAATCATAGGATACCTTCTCAATATGCTCCTCGTCCAGGGTCACCACTTCCTTCACCTCGTCCACTATGACGCCTATACTGCCGTATTGCTCCAGTTTCAGGATAATGATACGGGTGGCCTTGGTGATTTCATCCTCCGGCAGGAACATTTTCAGCCGCAGACTCATAATCGGGATTACTTCGCCCCGCAGGTTGATCACACCCTTGAGATAGGACGCCACCTTGGGCACCCGGGTAATCTTCTGCATTCTCACAATATTATCAATATACCGTATATCTACGCCGTACTGCTCCTCGCCCAGACGCACTACAATATACTGCTGGGTTACGCCCGCTGTATTGTTACTTTCAACTACCTTCAACTCTTCCATACCGCTGTCCCCTTCCTATTTGTAGTTCCGCATGTCCCCCAGGGCATCCACATCCGCATCCCTGCGCCGCGCGGGACATGCTGATTGTAGTTGCACGCTCCTTTAGATCAGCGCATTGGCATCCAGTATCAAGGCCACTTCGCCGTCTCCCAGAATGGTGGCACCGCTGATGAACTTGCACTGCTTGATATATTTTCCCAGGGACTTAATAACGATCTCCTGTTGTCCGATCATGTCATCGATCACCAGGCCCGCCAGCTTATCGCCCTTTTTCACGATAACTACCATCAGATGTTCTTCAGGGGACTTTGTGCTCTCCACATCCAATACATTGGACAAGCGGATCAGGGGGATAACCGTTCCCCGCAGATGGATAACTTCCTTGTTCTGTACCAGTTTGATCTCCTCGGGTGCAATATCTTCTATGGTCTGAATCGTCCCCAGGGAGATGGCGTATTTCTCACCGCCCACCACCACCATCAATGCCTGGATGATGGCCAGCGTCAGGGGCAGCCTGATGGTCCAGGTACTTCCCTCTCCCAGCTTACTCTTGACCTCCACCTCACCGCTCAGGGCCTCGATCTTGGATTTCACCACATCCAGGCCCACTCCCCTGCCGGATACGTCCGTCACCTTCTTTGCAGTGGAAAAACTGGGCAGGAACAACAGGTCGATAATCTCCTTATCGGACATATTGGCAGCCTGTTCCGGGGTGATGGCCTCTCTCTCCAGGGCCTTGGCCTTCACCTTCTCCACATCAATGCCATTGCCATCGTCCCTGACCTCGATCACCACATTGTTGCCATCCTGATAAGCGTCCAGGAAGATGGAACCCACCGCGGGCTTTCCCCGCTGGGCGCGGATTTCTGCCGATTCCAGACCATGATCCGCGGAGTTACGCAATAGATGCATCAGGGGATCACCGATCTCATCCACCACCGTTCGATCCAGTTCGGTCTCTTCACCCGTCATATATAATTCCATCTTTTTGTCCAGCTTCTTGGACAGATCACGGATCATTCTGGGGAATTTGCTCACCACGCTCTCAATGGGCACCATCCTTACCTTCATAACGGATTCGTGCAGATTAGTGGTCACATTCTCCAGATATTCGATCTGCTCATTGACGCCCTGATTCTGCCCCTGTACCTGGTTAGATACGGATACCAGAGAGTTCTTGGCGATAATCAACTCACTCACCAGATTCATCAGCACATCCAGTTTCTCGATGTCCACCCGGACAGTGCGGTTCACCACCGGCTTACCGGGCGCCTGTTTCTTATCGCCCGTCTTGGAAGCCGGCGCAGGCTTAGACGCAGGTTCCGCCACATGAGCCGTCTCAGGCTGCTGTGCAGCCGCCTGCACCGGTTCCTCGGAAGCGGGCTGAGGTTTTTGCTCCGGCTCAGGAATGGAATCCCCATATTTATCTATTGTACCCATATCTTCAAGGACGATGGGCTCTCCCACCACCGAGGCAATCTCCGATACGCTGGCCACCGCCGCCTTCACCGCCTCGATGTCTCCGTCCGACACCACAATCAGGCTGAAATCCAGATCAAACTTCTCGTCTTCCACATCCTGAGCAGGAGGATTGGAAACGATGATCTCCCCCCGCTCTTCCACAGCTTTAAATACCAGAAAAGCTCGGGCCGCCTTCAGGATACAACTCTCCTGCACGGTGACAGTCAGGCCGAAAACATTTTTTCCCTGTTCTCTTGCCACTCTGATCACATGCTGCTGTGCGGAATCCAGCTGAATCTCCAGCCATTTACGACCGTCCCCGGTGTCCTCGGAACTCTCCTTCTGCTGCGCGGGAGCCTCCTCCCGGGGCTTGTCAGGGCCGTTCAGCACGGCATTCAGCTGCCGGATCAGAGGTTCGTTCTCATTGGTCCCCTCGTCCGCAGATTCCTTGACGTTGTTCACATACTCATCCAGGGCATCCAGGCATTGAAACAGAATGTCGACCATATTCGGAGTGACTTTAATGTTACCATTGCGTACTTCCGAAAATACATTCTCCATGTCATGGGTAAGCGTCTGCATCCGCTTATATCCCATGGTCCCGGCCATGCCCTTCAGGGAATGGGCCGCCCGGAAAATCTCATTGATTGTATCCATATTCTCCGGGTCCGACTCCAGGTTCAGAATCTGTGTGTTCAGATTCTGTAAATGTTCATTGCTCTCATCAATGAAAATTTCTAGATACTGGCTTATGTCCATATCATTTTACCCCCACGTTTAGTATGATCTCCTGTGCAATCTGTTCCAATGGCACAATCTGGTCCGCAAGGCCTGCTTTGGCAACACTTCTGGGCATGCCGTATACCACGCTGGTCTCCTGGTCCTGTGCAATAACATGTACCTTTTTCTTTGATTTCAGGTTCTGTATGCCCTCCGTCCCGTCCGCACCCATCCCCGTGAGTACCACACATATGACCTCATCATATCCGCACTCCATCAGGGATTCATACATATAGTTGGCACAGGGCTTTACGCCCTCCCGGTTGGGTTCGTCGGAGTAGTGGATCACCGTCCTGCCATTGGCGGCGGGACGGGCGTTCATATGACTGCCCCCCATGGACAGATACACCGTACCGCTCTGCAGTTCATCACCCTCTTCCGCCTCCTTCACACGGATCTCGCCCAGACAATCCAGGCGGTCGGCCAGTGAAGCGGTAAAGCCTTTGGGCATGTGCTGAACGATCAGCACCGGCGCCTGGAGTTCTGCCGGAAGCCTTGTAATCACCGACTGCAGGGATTTCGGCCCCCCGGTGGAACTGGCGATAGCTACAATCTTCCGGCTGCCGTTTCCCGCCCCATGCTTTCTGGCAATCTCCACGATCTTGCGGGTAGTGGCGCGCACCTCCTGCTTCTGCACCGGACTCTCAAGAACAGGCTGACGGCTGTCTGCCACCGCTGCCAAAGTCTTTAAGAATTCTCTCCTGAAGTCTTCCACCCTGCAACTCACGGCATTGTCCGGCTTATGTACAAAATCAAGCGCACCCAGTTCCAGCGCATCCAGGGTGGTTTTTGCGCCCTCCCGGGTGTCTGTACTGGCCATCATGATCCGTGCGGAAATACGGGCTTTCCGCAGTTCATATAAAAGCTGCAGCCCGTTCATCCGGGGCATGTTCACATCCAGCACCACTGCGTCGTAGCTGTTTTTGCGCAGCAGATCCAGCGCTTCCTGTCCGTCCCTTGCCCGGTCGGCAACCTCGAACCTTTCATCACTGCCTATTATATCACACAGGACTCTTCTCATGAGTGCAGAGTCATCTACCACCAATATTTTTTTCGTCATGATCCCAGCCGTTCCCTTTTTCTATGCTTTCTCTCTTCTTCAAAAATATACTTGATTATCTCTTCCCGCACTTCCGTTTCAATGTCCACATACTGCACCCGGTGCTCATAGGAGTCCCTGCGGCCCTCCTGCTTTACCGAACTGAGCACCTTGCCCACCAGTTCGTATTCCCTCTTCCTGCCGTTTATCAGAAGATTATAGCTTATGTAGATCAGACTGTCCGGCTCATAGGAGTGAGTAGACAGAAAACGAAGTCCGCCGCCGCTGATATCCACAATGACACTGCGCTTCAGCGGAAGTCCCGGAATCAGGTTGTTATAGGGATCTCTCTCCTCGATGGCTCTGACTTCCTCTTCTTCCAGATTCCGGGAATTCATCTCCAGCGCACAGCTGAAGCGGTAATACTCCCTCCTCTGGTATTTACGCAGATTGCTGGTCAGTTCCACCACCAGGGTATAGATGTTGTTGCTCTTATAGCGATCGATGATCCTGGCAAAACACTGGAAAAGATTGTTCCCCGCATAGATTACCAGATTATACTCCTTATCCATGGGAAGCAGGATCAGTTTGCCCTTCTCCATGGGCATCACAAGTTCGATCTGGTTTTCCGACAGAATATCCTGAATCTGACTGGCATAGGTCTTGGGAGGTTCATTGCTCTGGTTCCTCTGGGACTCCACCATCTGAATCTCGATCTTATTGCCCGGTTCAATAAAATTGGAAATCATATTGTTCATGCCTTCAACCTCCTGATTTAAACGCCGCGTCTCCTTCCCAGCCTGCGCCTATATCTTCCTACCTGATATTATATGAGAGAAAAACGCCGCCATGCCACGCCTTGGCTGCCGCTCCGTCTCCTCCCGGTTCATCAGCTTCGCCGCAATCTTCTCAAACGCCTGGGTGGACTTGGCACCCGGGCTCTGGATGGACACGGGAGTCTGCTGCATCACAGCCCGAGCCAGCAGCGGATCCTGGGGAATCATGCCCAGGTAGCTGATGGGGATCTTCAGATACCTGGCCACTACGGCATCCAGCTTGTTGAACAGTCCCTCCCCTTCCGACTCCTTCTCCACCCGGTTGGCGATCATCTTCACCGTGGTGGTGTTGCGGTCGTACCTTGGATGATTACTAAGAGATTTCAGCAGGGAATAAGAATCCGTTATGGAAGTGGGTTCCGGCGTGGTCACCAGCAGAATCTCGCCGCTGGCCACCAAAAACTCCAGTACCGCGTCGGAAATGCCCGCGCCGGTATCCACTATTATAATATCGGCAATCGCGTCCAGTTCCGCCAGATTCCGAATGATATATACCAGATAATCCCGGCTTAAATTGGACATACCCGCGATTCCTGACCCACCGGAGATAAAGCCCACGTCCATGGCGCCCCAGGTGATGATTTCCTTGATGTTCTTTCCCTGATAGATCAGATCACACAAATTGTGTTTGGGCACTGTGCCGAACATGATCTCTATGTTGGCCAGCCCGAAGTCAGCGTCCAGTATGATCACCCGCTGGCCCATCTTCCGAAACTGTATTGCCAGGTTGATAGACGTGTTGGACTTGCCCACGCCGCCCTTACCGCTGGTGACGGTGATCACCCGGGCCAGCGGCCGGGATTGCTGCCCGGCCTTGATGATTCGTAATTGTTCCGCCTGGTCCATATAGCATCCTCTCAAAATATATCGTACACTGTTACTGCTTCCCCCCGCCCAGAAGTTTCTTCACGGTAGTTTGGGGGTTGAACACCTCAATGTCATCCGGCACGTTCTGTCCGCAGGTCACATAGGCGATACTGGCATCCGTATAAAGACGCATATTCAACAAATTCCCCAAAGCCTCTGTCTCGTCAAGCTTGGTGAAGATCAACTGGTAGTCCGCAATCTGACGGTAACTGTCCGCAATCTTTATCAAATCCCTGTACTTTGTGGTGGCGCTCAGCACCAGATAGAAACAGCACTCCGCCGCCTGCCGCATCTGCGCCAGCAGACGTTTCAGATTGCCCAGCTGCTCCTTATTCTGGGGAGAATGCCCCGGGGTATCCACCAGGATATACTCATAGTCCTGAAAATCCTGGATGGCCGTGGCAAGTTCGTCCTCCGTATACACCACCCGAAAGGGAACCATCAGGATATTGGCGTAAGTGCGAAGCTGCTCCGCCGCCGCGATCCGATAGGTGTCCAGAGTCAGCAGCGCCACCTGCTTTTTCTGCTCCACAACATAGCGGCTGGCTATCTTGGCAATCGTAGTGGTCTTGCCCACTCCGGTGGGCCCGATAAAAGTGAGGATCCGTGGTCTCTGGGTTACTTCCGTCTCCTCCTCCGTCTTGCCGAATTTCAAAATCATGCGCTGGTAAATGGTTGCCAGCACATAGTCAAAAGGCATGTTGGGCTTCTGGATCTTGTCGATCTCCTCCATGACCTTGGTCAGATATTTGCCGTCCACTTCGTTTTCCAACATGGTGTCATATATTAGTTTTCGGAATTTCGTCAATTCATCACTTTGATCCAAACTCTCTGCCGCCTCGGGCGTCTCCTCCCGCTGGGGCTGAACCGCATCGCCCGGGCGGGCCTCTCCTGCCGTCCCGTCCTGCCGTTCCGTAACGGGCTGCTGCCCCTCTGACGGGATTGCCTGCCGTCCCTGCAGCTGGCTTTCCAGCAGACTCTGCAGATTTTCCAGTTTTTCCTCTATACTGCGGGCGGCATCGGAAGCCGGAGCCGCAGGTCTCCTTCTGGCCGCCGCAGGAGATGCCGCAGACGGCGCCGGTTCCCGCCTCACATAAGAACTGCGTTGGGACTCCTCTTCCATGGCGGCCGTTACTTCCGTCAGCTTCGGCCGGAAAGCAGCAAACAGTCCCTTGGGCTTTATCTGCCTGACACTCATGATAACTACGCCGCTGCCCAATTCTTTCTGTGCCGCTTCCGTGGCTTCCGCCTCTGTTTTCCCCGTAAACTTTTTAATGATCATTATGCTGTCACCATCCCTACTGACTGTAATTCAATATCGGATTCGATCTCGTTGTAGGATACTACCACCAGATCCCTGTAATAGTCCTCTGTCAGGCGTTTAAAATACATTCTGACAATAGGAGAAGTAATGATGATAGGGCTTTTTCCCATGTTTTCCAGCTTCTGCAGTTCATTCCCCACAGAGTTCAATATGGCCTTGGACCGGGCGGGATCCAGATTCAGGTAGGCTCCTGTCTCCGTTTGTTTAATGCTGCCCATGATCTCCTGCTCGATTTTGGGATCCAGAGTTACCACACTGCTGGTCTCATTGGCCGGGAAGAATCTGCGGGAAATGGCACGCTTCAGACTCTGCCGTACATATTCCGTAAGAACATCCGTATCCCTGGTGGTGGGGCCATAGTCCGCAAGCGTTTCCATGATGGTAAGCATATCCCGGATGGAGATGCCTTCGCCAAGCAGGTTTTGCAGAACCTTCTGGATCTCGCCGATCCCCAGCAGCTTGGGAACCAATTCCTCCACCAGCGTAGGGTTGGTCTCCTTCATATTGTTGACCAGGTTCTGTACATCCTGTCTGGTCAGGAGTTCGGAAATGTACTGGCGGATGATCTCCGTCAGGTGCGTGGCTATGATGGAAGGAGGATCCACCACCGTATACCCCAGGCTCTCCGCCCTCTCCCGCTGGCCCTCCGTAATCCAGATCGCAGGCAGATGGAAGGAAGGTTCAAATGTGGGAATGCCCGTAATTTCCTCCTCAACATAACCGGGGTTCATGGCCATGTAGTGATCAAACAGAATCTCCCCTTCGCTGACCTGTATCCCCTTTACTTTGATAATGTACTGGTTGGGATTCAGCTGGATATTATCACGCAGCCTGATAATGGGAACCACGGTCCCCAACTCCAACGCCATCTGCCGCCGGATCATCACTACCCGGTCCAGCAGGTCGCCGCCCTGGTTCACATCTGCCAGAGGAATGATACCATAGCCGAACTCCAACTCGATAGGATCCACCTGCAGCAGACTGTTCACATTCTCCGGCTGGCGAATCTCCTCGGCGGCCGCTTCCTCCGTATCCACTGCCGTCTCCGTGGCCGCCGTCTCCAGATTGGCCGCAATCCCCCGGCCGCCTACCACAAACAGCAGCCCCATACCCACAAACAAGATGGTATTGAGATCCGTGGCAAATCCAAGAACGGACAGGGTGGCTCCCACGAAGTACATCACTTTGGGGATACCGAAAAGCTGCTTGATAATGACAGGGCCAAACTCCGCCTCCTTGCCCCCCTTGGTCACCAGGATACCGGTGGACAGGGAAATCAGCAGGGAAGGGATCTGGCTCACCAGGCCGTCACCGATGGTCAGGATGCCATAATTGTCCAGAGCGCCGCCGATGTCCATACCTTTACGAAGCATACCCATGGCTATACCGCCGATCAGGTTGATGGCCGTCAGCAGCAGGCCCGCTATGGCATCTCCTTTTACATACTTTACCGCACCGTCCATGGAACCGAAGAAGCTGGATTCCAGCTGGATCTTTTCCCGTCGTATCTTAGCCTCCTCATCCGTAATGGCGCCGGTATTCAGATCCGCGTCAATGGCCATCTGCTTTCCGGGCATGGCATCCAGCGTAAATCTCGCCGTAACCTCGGCCACACGCTCGGAACCTTTATTAATTACCAGAAACTGGATCAAAATCAGGATGATGAAAATGATGGAACCCACAATCAGATCCCCGCCTCCCACAAACTGTCCGAAGGTCTTGACCACGTTGCCGGATGTACCGGTAGACAGGATCGCTCTGGTGGAAGAAACATTCATGGCGATACGAAATATGGTGGTGAAGAGCAGGATTGTGGGGAAATAGGACAGATCCAGCACTTCCTTGGTAAACATGCACACAAACAGGATCGTGAATGCAATGGCAATGTTAAAGGCCATAAATACATCCAGCAAAGCCACAGGCAGAGGGATAAGGAACATCAGAAAAGCCACCAGAATATAGATTCCTACAATGGCGTCTGTTTTTGACAACTTGGTGAAATTAAGATTCATACCTTTCCCCTCCTTTCCTGCTCATTGATTTTCCAAATAATATATACATTATGTTCTTAAATCTTTCCTTGTAATTGGTACACAAAGGCCAGCACCTCCGCCACCGCCTGATAAAGTTCCGGCGGCACCATCTGCCCCACTTCCACATTGGCGTACAGCATCCGGGCCAGGGGCTTGTTTTCCACGATTTCGATATGGTTCTCCCTGGCAATCTCCTTGATCCTGGCTGCCAGGTGGTCAGATCCCTTCGCCAGCACTATGGGGGCATCCGCCACTTCCGAGTCATACTGAAGGGCCACCGCAAAGTGGGTGGGGTTGGTAATCACCACATCCGCCCGGGGCAGGTCCTGCATCATGCGCCGTCGGGAAGCCTCCTGCATTTTCTGTCGGATCCTGCTCTTGATCTGAGGATCTCCCTCGGACTGCTTGTACTCATCCTTGATCTCCTGTTTTGTCATGCGCATGTCCTGGCTGAACTTGAATTTCTGATAAGCAAAATCCGCCAGTGCGATGATCATATAGACCGCTGCAATCCGAATCCCCAGATCCGTCACCAGTTCCGCCGCCAGGGAAAGAGCCTGCATCAACGGCATATCATATAGAGAGTAAATCCAAACCAGCTTATCTTTCAGGTATGCATAGGAGATGTAAACGATCAGCCCGATCTTCATCAGGGACTTCACCAACTCCACCAGGGAATTAACCGAGAAAATCTTTTTGAATCCCTTAATGGGGTTCAGCTTGCTCAGCTTGGGCTGCAGGGGCTTGGAGGACACCTTCCATTTCACCTGAGCCACATCGCACAGGAAAGCTACCAGGAAGCCGATGATCAGAATCGGCAGGATGATCAGCAGCACATTTACCATCATCTGATTAAAGATAAGCCGCATCTCTGCCTGGGGCAGATTCCCGCCCCAGAAGGTAAGCACCTGGGGAATATTGCCGTACACTCCCTGAAACATCTCCAGAAAACGGGTACCCATGGTCCCCACATAAAACTTCAAGACCAGAAACAGGCTCAAAAGACCCAGGCAGTTGGCGACTTCTCTGCTCTTGGCCACCTGGCCTTCCTTTCTGGCATCACTCAGCTTTTTCTCGGTGGCAGGTTCGGTTTTCTCCCCGCCCGGCCCGTCTTTCGCAAAAAATTGTAAATTGTAACGCAGTATCACATCATGCCTCCCACTATGGCCGCTATGCTCTCCTTCATCCGCTGGAATATGAAATTCGCCGCGTCCGGCAGCATGCTGGTCGTGAGAAACAGCACGGACAGCCCCACCAGGATCTTGAGTTGGATACCCACCGCAAACATATTCATCTGCGGGGATACCTTGGCCAGAACACCCAGTATGGCGTTCAGCATTAAAGTCACGCAGAAAATGGGCAGACAGATCCGAAAACCAATGATGATATAGTCCGCAAGGAACTTTACCATGGACGCCAGCAGCGAATCCATCTTGAATATGGTTCCGTTAACAGGAACCAATATAAAGGTGTCCGCCAACGCGCCGAAGAGGTAGCGGTACATACCGCTGACAATCAACAACAGCATCACCACATACTGGTAATACACGCCGGTGATGCTGGTGCTCTCTCTGGTAGTGGGGTCTATCAGCGTAACCATGGACAGGCCGGTCTCCATATCCGCAATATGTCCTGCGAAATTCACAATTGCACTGCACATGTTGGTACCCAGTCCCAGCATCAGGCCGGTAACGGCTTCTTTCATCACCACCGCCGAATAACCCGCGATGGTATGGTATTCCACAGCAGGAGCCGGTGACAGTGTCTGGTACAGAAGGGCTGCCGTGAACAGAGACAGAGCCACCCGTACATGCCTGGGTGTGTTGTTCAGGCTGAAAAATGGCGCCACAAAGACAAAACAACTCACCCTGGTCAGAATCAGCAGGAAATATTCTAAATCATACATGGAGAACGAAAACTGTATCATCTACCTCACCCGCTGATATACAAGCTGAAATTGGACCAAAGCTGTGTCATAAACTCCACCATGGCATTCATCATCCATGGCCCCAGAAGAATCAGCGCCACAAAAACACCTATAATCTTGGGCACAAAGGTTAATGTCTGCTCCTGTATGGAGGTCACGGTCTGGAAAATACTGACCAGCAGACCGATACACAGGGAAACCAGCAGCAAAGGCATGGATACCTTGATAATCAACATCAACGCCCTGCCGGCAATCTCCGCCACTCCTTCCACAGTCATTTATACCACACTCCTTTATAAGAAACAGCAAGCTAATAAAAGGTTTCCACCAAATTCATGATCACCAGGCTCCAACCGTCCGCCAACACAAACAGCAGAATCTTGAATGGCATGGAAATCGTTGTGGGCGGCAGCATCATCATGCCCATACTCATAAGAGTGGAAGCCACCACCATGTCGATGACAATAAAGGGGATATAAATAATAAATCCCATAAAAAATGCCTGCCGCAGTTCCCCTATGATAAAGCTGGGAATCAGTATGGAAATGGGAATTTCGGAGAGCGTTTCCCCGTCCCATTCCTGCCCCGCAATATTCATGAATAGATCCACATCCTTGGTCAGCGTCTCCCGGTACATGAATTCCCGGAAAGGCTGCATCCCTGCTTCAAATGCCTCCTCCTGGGTGATGGTCCCCTCGTCAAAGGGCACCAGGGCCTCATCGTAGACCCGCTGCAGCGTGGGCTGCATAATAAAGAGCGTTAAAAACAGCGCAATCCCGATGAGCACCTGGTTAGGGGGTGCGGTCTGGGTATTCAGCGCCGCCCTGGTGAAATGCAGCACAATGATAACCCGGGTATATGCTGTCAGCATCAGTAACAGCGTAGGGGCCAGCGAGATCAGCGTCAGGATAATAAAAATCCGCAACATTCCGTTCACCTGCCCATTGCCGTTATCCACAATGATGCTGAAACCGTTCTGCACGTTCAACTGTTCCAGTTCCTCCGGCGTCTGGGCTTCCCCCGCCCCGTAGCGGATCGTGGAATCCTCCGTGGATTCAGGATCCTGGCTCTCCGTGGCATAAACTGTGACGGAGGTATGAATACACAATATGCCTACCGTAATCAGCAGGCATATTAAATGTAAGATATTCCTTTTCCTCTTACTATTGTTCCTGGTCAAAACCATCCGTCTGTTCTCCCTCCGGCTTCCGCAGGGCGTCCTCCTCATGCTGCGGAACTTGCTCTCGGCGCAGTACACCGCTCAGAAGTTCCCTGAACTTCATCTCCTGCACCATATCCTTCCTGACAATCTGTTCTTCCGGGATCTGGCACAACATAGTCACCGTGTCCTTGCACACAGCAACGGCGGCGTAGGTTTCCCCAAGCCGTACAAGCTGAATGTATTTACCTGTGGCAATCTGGGCGGTTTCCAGCACTTCCACATTGCTCCCCGATCCCAGGGATTTCTGATATCGGGCAATGTATTTGGTCACAACCGCCGCTATTGCCAGCACTACAACAAAAACCACCAGCACAGTGATTAATTGCGCATAACTGTCCATACCCGTAAGCAGCATCAACCCACTACCTTCTTAACAGCCTCAATTACCCGGTCAGGCTGGAAAGGCTTCACAATGAAGTCCTTAGCCCCCGCCTGGATAGACTCAATAACCATGGCCTGCTGTCCCATAGCGGAACACATGATCACGGTGGCACCGGGATCAGAAGACTTGATTGACTTTAAGGCAGCAATGCCGTCCATCTCCGGCATGGTGATATCCATCAGCACCAGATCCGGCTTTAACTCAGCATACTTCTCCACGGCCTTTGCACCGTTCTCGGCCTCTCCAACTACATTATAGCCATTCTTACTCAGGATATCCTTGATCATCATCCTCATGAACGCCGCATCGTCACAAATCAAAATGTTTTTAGCCATATCTTCCTCCATTTTCTGTGATATGTTTGCTTATTTGATTATCTCGGTAACCTTGATACCGAAACACTCTTCTATCACTACGACTTCGCCCTTTGCTACAAACTTGCCATTGACCAGTACATCTATAGGTTCACCGGCAATCCTGTTGAGTTCAATGATCGTACCCGGTGCGAAATCCAGAATATCTGAAATCGACTTGGTGGTCCTGCCCAGTTCCACGGTGACTTCCAGAGGCACATCCATGATCAGCCCTATATTCTCGTTGCTGGCCATCGCACCCAAGTCTCCGGAAAAACTCTGGAACTGCGCCGGTTGGACGTTGACGTTCTGCATCATCTGCCCGTAAGGGTTGTACCCATAGGCATTCATACCCATCTGAGGCTGCATTCCCATCATCTGGGGATTCATGCCCATCTGGGGCTGCATTCCCATCATCTGAGGATTCATGCCCATCTGGGGCTGCATTCCCATCATCTGGGGATCCATACCCATCTGGGGCTGCATTCCCATCATCTGGGGATTCATACCCATCTGGGGCTGCATTCCCATCATCTGGGGATCCATACCCTGCTGAGGCTGCATTGCCGGTTGTGGCGCCGGTGTCGGTGCGGGTTCCGGTTCAGAATCACCCATCTGCGCACCCATGAAAGTATTCACAATATTCTTGGCGAACTCAACAGGGTACAGCTGCATGATATTGCTGTCCACCAGGTCGCCAATCTGCATGGAAAACCTGACTTTCACAAAAGTGCCGCCCAGAAAAGGAGACAATTCCGCGCCGTCCGCATAATCTGCCAGATCCAACAGATTGGCACTTGGCGGACTGATGTCGATCATGGTTCCCAACATGGTAGAAAGCGATGTAGCCGACGAACCCATCATCTGGTTCATGGCCTCGGATATGGCGCTGAGATGCAGTTCCGTAATCTCTCCCCCATCTACATTGGTGCCATCGCCGCCCATCATCAGGTCAGTAATGATCTTCACATCCCTGTCTTTCAGCACCAGGATGTTGGTCCCATCCAGTCCCTGCGTATATTTGATCTGAATGAACACACAGGGTCTTTCGTACTCGTCAAGCATACTCTTCCATCTGGCCAGAGATACCACGGGAGTGGTAATATTTACTTTTTTATTGACCAGTGAATAGAGGGTGGTCGCCGATGAGCCCATGCTGATATTGGCTACCTCGCCAATCGCATCCTTCTCCACCTCCGTTAACAGGGTGTCATCCACAACTTCTGATTGACCTCCCGGATTGCCTGCCGCATTGGAGCCGGAGTCTGCAGGGGCATTGCCGCTATTCCCACCATCGTCAGACAAGTCCATGCCGTTTAACAGGGCATTGATCTCGTCTTGTGACAGCATTCCATCTCCATCCATGTCTTCCTCCATTCTGCTGCCCCTGACGGCAGCCTTTTTTTCCTGTCAAAACCTTCCCCACCGCTAATCGTCTTCATGGATCACCCTGGTGACCCGCACTGCGTAGGCGTCATTGTTTGCCCCGGGGAGTGCTGTAAATTTTTTGATGTTACCCACATATACATCCATCTCACTGTCTACCTTGGTATTCAACCGAATACAGTCTCCTACCTGCAGGCCCAGGAAGTCAGACACGGAAATATTGCTCTTGCCCAGCACCGCCTTAACGGGTATGTCTACCTTGCGGATCAGTGCTTCAATATATTCCTCATAATTCTGATCGCGGTTCTCCTGCATGGTCGAATACCAATACTTGGTATTCAGCTTATCCATGATGTCCTCCAGCGTGGGGAACGGGAGACAGATGTTAATATATCCCTCCACGTCGCCGATCTTCATGTTCAGCGTGACGATGGCCGTCATGTCCGTGGGGGCCACTATCTGGGCAAACTGGGGATTGGTTTCCAGCCTGCTCAGCATAGGTGCTATCTCGATTACATTTTTCCAGGGATCCCGCATCAACTGCGTGAACAGCACCATCATCTTCTCGATAATGGTTGTCTCTATCTCCGAAAAGCCTCTGCTTTTCTCAAGAGGCACGCCGCTGCCCCCCAACATGCGGTCGATCATGGCATATCCCAGGTTTGTGGACAATTCTATAATAATATTTCCGTTCAGGGGCTGAAAGTTCAAAATCCCCAATATAACCGGATTGGATAACGCATTGCTGAACTCCGAAAATGTAACTGTCTCGGAACTGGACACCGATATCTGCACGTTCTTGCGCAAATACACGGGCAAGTTGGTGGAAATCAGCCTGCCATAGTGCTCATAGATAATCTCAAGCGTGCGCAGATGCTCCTTGGAAAACTTGGCCGGCCGGTTAAAATCATAATTCTTTACCGGCTTTTCCTCCTCGTCCTGCATCTTATCCACATCCAGTTCACCGGCTGACAACGCTGCCAGTAGATTGTCTATCTCATTTTGCGATAATACCTCGCCCAAATTTTCTCACCTCCAGTCTGCTCTACCTTCTGACGGAGGCGATTACTGTATCTGTCTGCCACTGATGGCCACACTATATATAAACTCTTTGTCAAAAAGTCCCTGTACCCTTTTGAGAATCTCTTCCCTGATCTCCTCAAAGTTGTTGGTACATTCCTCCACGGTATAGCTGCTCACCACGCTGGTGATCTCGTCCTTGATCACACTGGCATAGTTGCCCGCCGAAACATCTTCTCCATAAGTCTTATATCCTTTCTCCTTGGTATTCATGGAGAAAGCCACCCCGTCAAAAACGATATAGTGAGGTTTGTCATCCCCCTCCTCGTTCTTTAGAGGAATGGTCATCTTGCCCTCCAGATTCCAGAAAGCCAGATCTGACATGGGCACTTGCTTCGCCTCTTCCGAACCGGGCTTCTCCAGTTCCAGACTTAAGATGGACGCCACGCTGTTCACCAGCGCCGCAGTCTTCTTATTGGTGCTCAGAACGCTGAACATCATCACCGCAGACAGGATCACGTTTACCAGCACAAGGGCCAGCACTAAAACTGACAGTAAATTCTTCTTCATTGCAAAAACCGTCCCTTTCTCTTTCCATAAATTATACAGCCGGATTGTAAATCCTGATCTCAACCCTTCTGTTCTTCGCCCTGCCGGCATCTGTTCCATTGTCGGCTACCGGCACATACTCACCCCTGCCGGAGTGCTTGATCATGGCCGGATCCAAAGAAGTGTTTTCCATCAGGTAGTCAAACACGGATAATGCCCTGGCGCTGCTGAGTTCATTGTTATTGGCAAACTGCGCATTGTGCATGGGCACATTGTCCGTATGTCCCTCCACCTCGATCACACTCCCGGCGTACCGTTCCAGTATCACGCCCACCCGCTCCAGCGCCGGATAGGCTTCGGATCGAATCACCGCCTTGCCCGAGTCAAACAGAAAAGCACCCTTCAGAGACAGAAGAATATATTCCGATGTAAAATTCACATCAATCTGTTCCCCCAGATTGCCCTCGTTGACAATTTCCGTGATGCGCTCTGCCACTTCCTCGTTCTGCTTCAGGTTCTCTTCCTCCAGTACTTCCTGCATCTTCTGAAACAGTTCCTCCTGAGCGTCTCCGTTGGCCTCAAACTCCTCGAACTGATCTGAGTCCGTATCGCTGTCCGCATTCTTGCCGGTACTGTTGATGTACTGATCCAACTCGTTAAGCTGGCTTACACCGTTGCTGATCAGGATGCCATCGCCGATGGCCGTTGCGCCGCCGTCCAGAATGCTGAAAGCGGAGGACATGGAAGCCACAAACTGATTGTACTTCTCCTCACTGATAGAGGACATGGAAAACAACAGCACGAAGAAGCACAGCAACAGGTTCATCAAATCGCTGAATGTCGCCATCCATGGGGCCAGCCCTGCGGGCGGATCCTCAGGCTTGCGCTTCGCCATTACTCCTCACCTCCTGCCTCATCTCCACCCTCTGTTACCCTGTCTTTCGGGGCGAGGAAGGACTTCAGCTTTTCTTCGATGACACGGGGGTTCTCTCCCGCCTGTATAGACAGAAGGCCCTCCACCATGATCTCCTTAAGCTGCATCTCCTGGGCGTTTTGGGCTTTCAGTTTGCCGGCCACGGGCGTACACAGCCAGTTTGCCAGCACCGAACCATACAGGGTGGTGATCAGGGCTACCGCCATATCGCCACCGATACTGCTGGGATCGCTCATGTTGTTCAACATGTTTACCAGTCCTACCAGGGTTCCGATCATACCCCAGGCAGGACCCATGGCTGCCAGCGCCTCCCAGAAACTGATAACCGTCTTATGCCTGGCCTCTATACTCACCAGCTCCGTCTCCATGATGCCCCGCACCAGGTCGGGATCCGTGCCATCCACAATCAGTAAAATACCCTTCTTCAAAAAGGGTTCATCCAGGTCCGCCGCCGCTTCCTCCAGGGACAGCAGGCCTTCCTTACGGGCTACATTGGACAGATCAATGATGCTCTTGATCATCTCCGACGTATTCATCTTCGACGCTTTGAATATCAGTCCGATACTCTTCATGCTGTTTAAGAAATCCTGCATGGAGTAGCTGAGCATCGTTGCGAAGATCGCACCTCCGAAAGTGATAATCGCCGAAGGGAAATTCAGATAAGTCATCATATCCGCATGGTTGGAAATAATTCCGTACACCAGCATGACAAAGCACATTATAATTCCGATAAGAGAAGCTATATCCACAACAACCACCTAAACATTTTGCGTAGACTTATGTACCTGCAAAAATATCCTTTCTATATGATTTTACTAGATTTTTTATCTCTTGTCTACTTTCTTTTACAATTATTTTTTTTCCAGTCGTCAGAGTAACCACCGTATCAGGCGTTTCTTCCACTATTTCCAGCAAATCCGGGTTCACAAGAATTTTTTGCCCGCCTAATTTTGTCACCTCTATCATCGCTTTTCTGCCCCTTTTAAGACACAACTCAAAGGGGCGTGAGCCATTTCTGGCGCACAACCCCTTTGTGCCGCGCATTTACTTTCCAGCTATCATAAAATTATCTCTTAAGATTGGTCAATTCTTCCAGCAACGTATCGGATACAGTGATAATGCGGCTGTTGGCCTGGAAACCTCTCTGAGTAGTGATCATCTCCGTAAATTCGGAGGACAGGTCCACATTACTCATCTCCAACTGGCCGCTGGTCATATAACCACCGTCCGCCGTGATGTCCACGCCGATGCCGTCAAACTCACCGGAGTTCAAGGTGGCGGAGTACAGATTGTCGCCGCTCTTCTCCAAGCCGGAGGCATTGGCAAACATGGCCGTAGCAATCTGTCCCAGCAGCTTGGTCATGCCGCTGTCATAGGTGGCATAGATCATACCGTTGTCCTGTATGGTCAGACCGATCATCTCGCCCAGTCTGCGTCCGGCTCCCACTCCCCCCTTATCTCCGCTGGTGGCGGCCAGGGTGGATGTCCCCTTCTTGTCATAGTTGGAACTCTGGGACATATCCACTGTGATATTGGAGAAATTACCGCCCAGCGCACTGAAGTTCAGGTTAAAAGTACTGTTGGTGGCTCCCGCGCCGTTCAGACCTTCAAAGACGCCGGTATCCGGATTGTAACTCACCACAACACCGTCAAACACATAGGCTGTCATCTCTACGCTGGAATTGGTGGCATCCAGCTTGGGGAACTGAGGATCCGTGTTTGAGGTGGAGTTATACAGCAGCGTTTTCATGGATACATAAGTCACATCGTTTCCGCCGGTGGTTGCATTGGGCGTCTCCACCTTCATACCCAGTTTCAGGAATTCGTCTGTAGACCCCTCATAGCCATGAACCTTGGCAATATTATCCAGAGCCTGCCCGACGGTGATGGGATTTCCATCCTTATCATTGATAGTGAGTTCTGTATCCAGTGCCTTCAATTCACCGTTTGCTTCAAACATCTGAGCTAAATCTGCCAAAGGCACGGCAGGCGTATCCGTGGTCTCCAAAACCTGGCCGTTCCATTTATAGGCAGTGGTATCCATACCCAGTTTAGTGGTCTTGTCTATACCTCTCAAGGCATCGGAAAACTTCACAAGCTCCTTAACATTCAGCGTATTGCCTTCCAGGTCCCGTACATCCTTGCCCGTAGAGTCTATGATCCGATCCAGTTCCAAACTGAATTTATGAGGATTGTCGGACTGCTTCACCACGAGTTTCGCGGTATACTGGTACCCCAGCGCATCGCAGAAACTCAGATTGATGGACTTTCCGTTGGGGCTGCTCACATCCTTGTCATTGCTGTCAATAACACCGCCTATGGTGGCCTGGGAAGTAGCCTCGGGAGGATAGGTCATATTGGCCTGGTTCATAATCCGCAGAGCCGTGACCGTATCCTTTTTTATATTCTGTGTTTCGGGATCCACCTGCCATCCCATGACATTGTAACCTGTGCTGGTCATGGCCAGGTTGCCGGCCCCGTCCACATAGAAAGAACCGTCCCTGGTAAAGTAGTTGGATACACCATTGTTCACCACGAAGAAAGCCTCTCCGGTAATCATGATATCAAAAGGGTTGCCGGTGGACTGGGCAGAACCCTGGCCCGTAATATTGGTGTTGATAGCGCCTGCCTTTACGCCCAATCCGATCTGTCTGGCATTGGTACCGCCCACACCGGTGAGCGCATTAGGACCGCTGGCCTGCTTGGTAGTCTGGCTCATCAGCGCGCTGAATGTCATGGAACTGGACTTATACGCCGTGGTGTTTACATTGGCGATGTTGTTACCGATAACATCCATCCTGGTCTGATGCGTCTTAAGTCCGGACACACCAGAAAAAAGTGATCTCATCATAGTTAAGTGACCTCCTGTTTCGTTTGATGACTTGCCGCTCCTTCTCCTTCCATCATTCAGGAGAGATTCGCCTCCTCTAAAGGTCCGGCTACATGATTACGGCTCCGTCTATATTAGTAAATATGTTCTCGACTGCATCCTTGCTGTCCATGGCCGTGACAACGGTGCTGTTGGGGATGTTCACAATAAACGCCAACTCATCCACAATCACCAGGGAATCCCTGATCCCCTTCTGTCCTGCCCTTCTGGTTCCATCCATCAGTCTTTCCAGCTGCCCGTCCGTGAGATCAATGCCCCTCTGCTCAAGCCTGGCACTGGCATGTTTGGAAAATCTCAGATTATCATCGGCTCTCACCCGGCTCTGCAGTACCTCCTGGAAGGAAAAGCCCTCCCCTGTGAGGCTCTGGGCGGAAACTGTCCGTCCCCTCTGGCCCGCGGCCGATTCTTGCAGCGCAGTCAGGAACTCCGAACCCTGTATTCTCATCTCTTCATTCCCTGTCCTTTCCTCTTTCCGGCGCCGTCACGTCGATCAGCTTCTGAAAGTTGCGCTTTCATATGGTATCCCGGCACGTCCCGACACTACGCCTCCGGTTTGTCCGGTTCCTCCGGCTTTTCTGTATCGCCGGTTCCTTCTTCCTTGTCTCCCGGCTCCGTCCCGTCGGGTCCTTCCGTCTCATCGTCCTTGCCGATTCCTGCAGCCTCCCGCACTTCCTCCAACCGCTTCACATAAGCGTCCAGATCTTTCACTTTCTCCTCGGCAATAAAGGATTTCTGGTAGTCGGTCATCTTGTCGTAGTCTGCCTTCAGCTTGTCGATGGCATCCGCCTCGTCAAGAGAGATTGTAGCCAGAGCGGGCAGCTTGTTCAGAGCGATGATCCAGTCTCTGGCCATCTCGTAAGCCTCCAGATACTCCACATCCGCTATGGTATCCACATCCCCCACCGAATACATCTCGCCTCCGATGGATACATAGGCCTTGCCGTTCTCATAGCCCACGTAATCTACCTTACCCTCCACATAATTTGTATCCCCGCTGCTGTTGGTGGTTTTCACCCGAACATGCTGCCCCACCAGCTGACTGGCTCTCTGCAATTCCAAATTGCCTGACATGTTCTGCAGCTGTTCTACCTGTGAGAACTGCGCATACTGGGTTACAAACTCCGTGTTAGATGTGGGCTCTAAGGGATCCTGATACTTCATCTGAGCTACCAGAAGCTGCAAAAATGCTTCCTTATCCATACCGTTTTCAGAACTTTTCTTGGCCCTTTTCAGAGAACTCTCCGAAGATGTCTCCACTATTTTCCCGTCTTCTACCGGTGCTACTAAACTCATATTTCCACTCCTTTCCTAAATAATATGCCGGTCAAACCAAATAGTCTACGGAATTACCGCTGGCCGCCATCATCTCTGTAATTACCTGCTCCGATTCCGTCAATTCCTCTCCCGACTCCAGGCTGCTCACGTCAAGCCGTCTTCTCTTGGGCCTTCTGCCCGGCTCCTCTCCGCCTCTCTGACGTCCCTGTTCCAGATTGCTCTCAAACTGATGGGATTCCACAGTGACCTCAATGGCATCCACCTTGATGTCCTGCTGTTCAAAATGCTCCTTCAGCACAGCCATCTGATTCTCCAGCACATTCTTTACCGCCTCGGACGAAGCTGTGAAATGTGCCGTCATAATGCCTTCCCTGGCCGTAATCTGGATATGCAGCGTTCCAAGGCTCTCCGGGTGAAGCTGCATGTTCAGTACTGTGTTCTCCGGCTTCATGGACAACTTCATGTAATCCAAGATTTGATTCACCACCTGCTGAGAATCCGGCATCTCAGTATACGAGGCCGCCATGGCAGTGGCTGTACCGGCCTGCAGAGCCGTCTGTCCCTGGGTCTGGGATGTGTAATTCTGGAAGAACGCCTGCCCGGTCACGCCCTGATTCTGGCTCTGGCTCTTTTCGTGTCCCTGAGAACCTTCCCTGTTGCGGCCGTCCTCCTGCCACATACTCTCCGGCACTTTAGAAGGTCCCTGCAGCGTCTTGTCTCCCGCCACATTCTCCAGCCCTTCCAGTACCTTGGACAGGCCTCCTTCCCGGTTCAGTTCCTCTTCCGTTTCACGGGTAATCTCCTGGAATCCCTGGGTAATGGCCTGCTTGCTCTGATACAGATTCTCATCCATCACCAGTTCCACCGGATCTTCAGCACCTGCGGCATCCAGAATCAACTGATCCACCGTCTCCGGCTGCAGTAATTGAAGTTCCGTGACACCCTCTTTCCGCATCAGCTGTTCCAACTCCTGGGGGCTGAGATTCAGTTGCTGCATCAGCAGTTCCTGTATCTGCAAAATAGCGCTCTGCAGAATCTCCATAGCCTGCTCCAGTCCCTCCCCGGGCGTCTCCTCCGAAGGTGCGTCCGATACGCTTCCCCCAGGACACTGTGTCTCTTCTGTCTCCCCGGACTGCTGCGTCTCTTCCGTCTCCGCAGACTGCTGGCCGTCAATGGCCTCACCGGGTTTTGCCTCGCCGACATCCCCTTCGCTTGCCTCCGTCCGCGTATCCGTTCCGTTCCCCATATCCTTCTGTCCCTGGGTCTTCTCGGAATCGGAAGTCTCCGCCCTCTTGGGAGCATTGGTGTTGTTCTCCCTGGGAGTACCTGTCTTTTGTCTGTCAAGCACCTTGCCAAAGTCATCCTTCGACTCCGATGCCTGTACCTTCTGCTGTCCCGTCCGGCTCCCCGCCAGATAGTTCTGCAGATTTGCAGGTATACTTGTCATCCGTTCTACCTCCTTTCCATGATATTTATGTAATGTCGTTCCCATGAACCGCACTTCATGGAAAGACATTACTATTATCGGCATTTCCGCCTGTATACTTAAGATTCCGGCTCCATTAATTTAGTGAGACGGGCCGCAATCTCAGGGTCCATGACTCCAAGGATAGAACCTCTGCTCTCGACACCCATGGTCTTTAAAATCCGGGCAGCCACATCCAGGTCATCGCTCATCTCCTCCAGTATAGCCGCCGCCTGTTTGGGTTTCATCTGGGAATAAGCCGCAGCCCAGTCCTGTATCTCCTTGCTCTCCTGCTGCTGCACAATCACCTGGCGGTAGATCAGTTCCGCCGTGGCAGGGTCCGCAGACTCATAATACTTGCGGTATTCCTCCGGGCCGGGCCCGTTCTCGGCATAGACCACCTCTTCCAGAAACTCATTCTTAATCCGCTGAAACTCCAACTGTTTCTGTTCAAACTCCTGAAGCCGGACCACATTGGCCTTCAGTTCGGCGATTTCCTCGTTCTTCTCGTTAACGGAGGTCTGGGCTCTCTCCAATTCAAGTTCCAGCTGCCGGATATAGTCCACCGCATCTACCAGGCTGGTATAGCCTCCGTAACTTTCCGGATCTTTGGTCTCCAGCACAGGATTGCCCGGCAGAATCCGATTCAGCACCGGCACATCCTGCAGAATCGGGGTCAGCACTTTGCTTCCAAATCCCCCCACGTCCAGCTTGACTATCACCAGGATCACAGCCAGCCATACCATTACAATCATAATGGTGGCCAGCAGAGTGGCAAATCCCCCTCCCTCGTCATCGTCAGCCAGTTCGTCCTCCCGTTTCGCAATCTCTTTGGCCCGGCGTCTGGCTTCCTTCTTCTGCTGCTTCTGCTCATTTTTCAGTTGCTTCTTCTCGTTTTTTATCTGGTTCTTCTCAGCCTTAACCGCCACCTGCTTGGGATCTTCCTGTTTCGCCATAACTTATAACTCCAATCTTACATCTACAGACTTACCTTTTCCTGCACATCCGCCAACATAGCCCGGGATATCCATTCAATCGGTGTTTGGAACGTCAGTTTCAGCCTCTATGCCTCGACAACAGCTTTTTCCTTCTGCCGCTGACCATAAGTATAGCTGGTCAGTTCGTCCACTTCCTTGCCTTCCTGCTTCTTCTCATCCATCAGGAACTGTTCAAATGCTTTATCTTTCAGCGTCTCATGGGACTTACGCTCCTTCATGACCTCCGCCAGTTTCTCCCTGGCCTGCTCCACCTTCTCCTCCGCTTTCCGAATCTGGATATGTTGCTGAGCAATGTACTCATCCATGCGCAGGAGCGCCTCTTTGTTCTCTGCCATATCCCGGCAGTTCAGGGTTCCCAGCAGCTGCTGTCTGGCCTGGCGCTCGTAGTCCGTCCTGCGTTCCTGCAGCGCCGCCAGCTTCTCCTCCTCTTCATTGAGACGTTGTTGGGCCGCCGCAAACTCCTGTTTTGCCTGGGTCTCCATCTTCAGTTTGATATCCAGAATGCTCTGCATCCTGTATCGGAATCTGGCCATGGCTTATCCCTCTCCCCGCCATTCCTCTCTATTTCTCCGCAAACATCTCCTCCAGACGGGACACGCTTTCCTCGAAGCTGACTTTCTCGTCCACCTCCTGCTGAAGGAATCTGTTTACCTGCCCGATCATGGAGATGGCATAGTCAATCTCCGGGTTGCTTCCGCTCTTGTACGCACCGATGTTAATCAGATCCTCCGCCTCATTGTAGGTTGCCAGCACATTCTTAAGTTTACCGGCCAGCCGCTTATGTTCCCTGGCAGCAATCTGACTCATACATCTGGAGATGCTCTGCAGTACGTCAATGGCCGGATAATGATTCTTATGTACCAGCTTACGGTTCAGCATAATATGTCCGTCCAGGATACTCCTGGCCGTATCCGTAATGGGTTCGTTAAAATCATCACCGTCCACCAGCACGGTGTACAGCCCTGTGATGGATCCCACATCGGATCGCCCTGCGCGTTCCAGAAGTCTGGGCATCTCAGAATATACGCTGGGAGGATACCCTCTGGACACCGGCGGTTCCCCGCTGGCCAGGCCGATCTCCCTCTGGGCCATGGAAAAACGGGTCAGGGAGTCCATCATCAGCAGTACATCCTTCCCCCTGTCCCTGAAATATTCCGCGATGGCCGTAGCGGTGAGCGCCGCTTTTTTGCGTTCCAAAGCCGGGCGGTCAGAAGTGGCTACCACCACCACGGAGCGCCGCATACCCTCCTCGCCCAGATCGCGTTCTATAAATTCCCGCACCTCGCGGCCCCGCTCGCCGATCAAAGCGATCACATTAATGTCTGCCTTAGTGTTGCGGGCAAACATGCCCATCAGCGTGGATTTTCCTACGCCTGAACCTGCGAATATGCCGATCCTCTGTCCCTTTCCCACGGTCATAATACCATCCACCGCCCGCACTCCCAGAGGCAGCACGGTGTCGATAATCTCCCGCCGCAGAGGATCCGGGGGGGGCGCCTCCACGGGATAGTTTCCTCCCCTGACAGGGACGCCGTCCACCGGCTGCCCCAAGCCGTTCAGAGTCTTGCCAAGCAACTCCTCGCTCACCGTGACCGTCAAAGGATAGCCGGTGTTCTCCACCGAACATCCCAGACGGATTCCCTCCACCTGATCCAGAGGCATCAACAGTGTGCGCCTGTCCCGAAATCCTACCACCTCGGCCATAACAGGCTCTGCCTCCGCCGTGTCGGGCACGATGCGGCACACATCACCCAGCCGGGCATCCGGACCCACGGACTCGATGGTGAGTCCCACCACGTTGACCACCTTGCCCAGCTTTCTGAAAAATGTATCCCCGGCTACTTCCCTATATTTCTCTAAGTCAAGCTTTCTCGTCGTCAATTATCTCCACTCTCATTTCCGTCCGCATATCCCATGTCTTTTCTCAGCCTGCCGGCAGGAACCAGGAACTCTCATCAGCCCTCATAGGACAGCAGCATCAGCTTCTGACGCAGCAGGGAGAGTTGGGTGCCCAGTCCACAGTCAAATATGCCGCCCTCCGTCTCAATCATGCATGCGTCCTTTTCTATGGTCATATCCTCGATAATTTCCAGCGTGACCCCGCTTCCCGGGAGCGCTGCATGCAGCTGCTTCTTCTGCGTATTTACATAGGAATAATCTTCCCTGGACACATGCACCAGAAAGTCTTTGCTGCCCTCCGCCTTGCGCAGAGTGGAGGCAATCAGATGTACCAGTATATCCTGATAAGAACCCAACTCCACCCGGAAAACATGCTCATAAATGCCTGTGATAGCTTCCACCAGCTCAGGCTCCATCTGTTCCAGGGCTTCCCTGTAATCCGCCTCCATCTGCTCCTCTTCGGCTTTCAGCTGCCGCCGCAGCCCCTCAGCCTCAGCCTCGGCCTTTTCCTTGCCCTCCCGGTAGCCGCTCATCCGGCCCTCCTCGGCAGCAATCCTCTTAAGATCCTGAGCCTGCCCCTGGGCATCCTGCATAATCTGCTCCGCCTGAACCCTGGCATCTTCCAGGATTTCCTGGGCCCTGGCATTGGCGTCCTCCAAAATATCCTGAGCCTTTTCCCGGGCCGCCTCCGCTTTGATCACGGCGCCGCTTCCCTCTGCCGTGTCCAGCAGTTCGGAGACATCCACCGCATCAAGCCCCTGCACAAAGCCTTCCGCAAATTCTCCGTCTTCCCGGGATATGCCTGCAGCCTGCCTGCGCACGGCCGCCTGCAGCTCCTCCAGGCGCCTGGCAGCCAGTTCATTGGTGTCTATTACTCTTTTTTCCTCTGTTTCATTTAAGAAAAAACCGTATCCCCGCTTCAGTAAATTGTTATACAACGATCTCGTCACCTCCACCTCTGGAGATAATGATCTCTCCCGAATCCTCCAGCTTGCGGATAATATTTACAATCTTCTGCTGCGCTTCCTCCACGTCCTTCATACGCACCGGTCCCATGAATTCCATATCCTCCTTGATCATCACAGCCAGACGTTTGGACATATTGTCAAAGATTGCGCTCTGTACCTGCTCATTGGCATTCTTGAGTGCAATGGCCAGGTCATTATTGTCCACATTACGCAGCACCTGCTGTATGGCCCTGTCGTCCAAAAGCAGGATATCTTCGAACACGAACATCTTCTTGCGGATTTCGTCTGCCAGTTCGGGCTCCTCGATTTCCAGGGTCTCCATGATATGCTTCTCTGTGCCCCGGTCCACGGTATTGAGGATTTCCACCACTGCGTCCACGCCGCCGATAATGGTGTAATCCTGATTGACCAGGTTGGAGAGTTTGGATTCCAACACTTTCTCCACCTCCTTGATCACATCCGGACTGGTGCGGTCCATCACGGCGATACGTTTCGCCACATCCGCCTGTTTCTCCGGCGGCAGTGACGAAATGATCATGGCCGACTGCCCCGGAGCCAGGTAAGACAGAATCAGCGCAATGGTCTGAGGATGCTCATCCTGAATAAAGTTAAGCAGCTGTGAAGCGTCCGTCTTGCGTACAAACTCGAAAGGTTTGACCTGGAGGGACGCAGTCAGTTTGCCGATCACATCCATGGCCTTGTCGTTGCCCAGCGCTTTCTCCAACAGTTCCTTCGCGTAAGTAATGCCGCCCTCTGCAATATACTGCTGGGCCAGACAGACCTCGTAGAACTCGTTGAGTATATTCTCCTTCACCTGGGGCGTCACGCTGCGGGTGTTGGCGATCTCCAGCGTGAGTTCCTCAATCTCCTCTTCCTTTAAATGCTTAAATACATTGGCCGAGCGTTCCGGCCCAAGCACGATCAAAAGAATCGCGGCCTTTTGCAGGCCGGATATGCCGTCGTCTTTTGCCATGACCTTACCCCCAATCTTCGTTCAACCAGTTGCGCAGCAGATTCGCCACCGCTTCCGGATTCTCGTCTACAAACCGCTCGATCAGCTTGCGCGTCTCGGATTTGCTCTCCACTTCGATATCTTCCAGTTCGCTCTCGGGGGTGGACTGAAGCAGATTCTCCACAGACAGTTCCTCCTCCTGGTCTCCATCCCTTCTGGAAGCCATGCTCCGCAGGATCACAAAGGCCAACAACGCCAAAATAATCACGATCATGGCGATGCTCAGAATATCGGTCCAGTTGAGATTCATGCCTTCCTTGTCAAAGAACAGATTCTCCCTGTAGGCGATGATGACGATCTTATCCCTGGAAATGCCGGTGGCCCTGGCCACAGCATCGTATAAGTCATCATCCACTTCCATCCTGGTGGAAGTACTGTTATTGGCCTTGTACTCCTCCCAGGACATCACATCCAGAAGGCCCTGGCTCTCTATGATCTCCTCCCGTACCACATTAAAGCTGCGGGCCGTCACCGCCAGCGAAGAACTGTCATAGTCAATAATCCCTGCCGGGGTAACGATCTTCATAATACTCTCGTCCAATACATAATCCGTGTCCGTATCGCTGGAACTGGAAGAAGTCTCTCCGTTTAAATCCAGCATATAGCCGTCCTCGTCATTGGAGTCCGTGCCGGGTATACTGCTGGTGCCGCCGCTGCTCTCGCTCTCCGACTTACTCTGATGCCCGATCAGCCCTTCTTCCCTGCCATCCTGAGCCGCATAATTATGCTTGGTCTCCTCATAGGTGGAGTAGTCAAATTTCAGGAAGGACGCCACATCCATGGCATCAAACAGGCCCGTACCGATCAAAGCCTGCTTCACCTTGGAACGGATATAACTCTCCGCCGCGTTCTGGGCCTCCATCTGACTGATGGTAGATCCGGTCAGCGAGTAGTCCTCTTCCCCGGAGAACAGGGTGTTGCCCGCCGTATCGCTGATAAATATATTGGAGGTAGTGGGGTTTCCCACCGAGGTAGCGGCTGCTCTGGCCATGGTGGCCGCATTGTCCGAGGTAAACGTGCCGTCCAATTCCAGACATATGTAAACGGAGGACTCCTGTTCCCTGGAGATCAGCGTGCCGTCATCCCTCGCGAGATTGAGCCGCACCTGGCAGTCCCTGACCGCGTCATAACTCTTAAAAACCTGCTCCAGTTCCTGCCTCTTGAAGTCCGAATACAGCTTCTGCTTATCAGATTCCGTGGCTGACATGCCGGCCCCTGTCACATCCTTGATGTTGGGGTCGGTGGAAGTCAGGCCCGCAGCGCCCAGCGCCCGGTTGGCATCCGATATCTGGTTCACATTCACATCGATATGCAGGCCGTCGTTGGTCAGCTTGCAGTCGATGCCCGCAGCCTCCAGCGTATCCATGGCCGTGGAGGCCTGGGTAGCCGTGTCACAGTTCATAAGGCGGGTATACTGCGGTCTGGAAAACACATATATCAGGATCGCAAACGCAAAGATCACGATGGCCGCTATGGCTATTATGATTGTTTTCTGTTTGGATGTAAACTTATTCCACCATTCAAGCACCTTGGCCCGAATATCTTTCAGCCTGTCTAACATGAGCTTCTCCTCTGTGACTGCATTATATTTTCAAAAATGCGCAATGCATTGTGGAGTAAATCACATAGTGATCTACTCCCAGTCAGTCCCATTCTATAAAAAATCATTAAATCTGCATCTGCATAATCTGGTTATATGCTTCCAGAAGTTTATCGCGAAAAACGACGGTGTACTGCAGCGCATCGGACGCTTTCTGCATGGCCACTGAAAGATCGTGGGCATTCTCCGTCTCGCCCAGAATAAATTTGATTTTCTCGTTCTCCGAAGTGGACAGATAGTTGTTGGTAGTCTTGAGATTATCGATGGCCGAACTCAGGAAGGCGTCAAACATGGTGCCTTCCACCTTGTTATCCTCTTTGGTCAGAACCCCTGTCAGCGAATTAAGCCCGACACCTGAGGTCTGTTCCAGGCCCAGGGAAGAAATACCGTTTATTGCTGCTGCGTAATCCATAATTATGTAATGCTCCTTTCAAAAGCCTATCTTATGCTCTGCTTTATCCTAATATAACTTCTATGTGGAAAAGAGCCCGGCCTGCATGCATCAGGACTGGCCCAGCTGCAGCCCCTGCTGCACCATGAGTTTGCTGGCGTTGAAAGCCGTGGAATTGGCCTCGTAAGCCCTGCTGGCGTCAATCATATTGGTCATCTCTGTTATAATACTCACATTGGGCATGGTTACATAACCGTCTTCATTGGCGTCCGGATGGGAGGGATCATACACCATCTTCATTTCGGTCTTATAATCTTTATACACGCCGGTGATCTTCACGCCGCTGCCGGAAAAACCCGCACCGTGATACCCCAGGGCACCGTTCAGCGCATGCACAAAAGAACCGCTGCCGCCCTTCTCCGCGAAAGCCACCACCTTGCGTCTGTAGGGAGTACCGTCCTCCGTCCGGGTGCTCTGGGCGTTGGCCATATTCTCCGAGATAATGTCCATACGGTATCTCTGGGCGGTCATGCCCGAGGAATTAATATTAAAGGCAGAAAATATATTCATTATAATACCTCACTTTTCTACTTGAGTACAGTCTGCAAATTCTGGAATTCATTATTGATTGCCGAGATCAGTCCCTGGTATTTCAGCTGGTTCTCGGCCAGCATCACAGGTTCGGCATCCGGGTCCACATTATTGCCGTCCAGCCTGTAAGACAAAGTGGAATAATCCGTATAACCCACCGGCTTGACGGTGGTCCTTCTCAGCCTGGCCACCTTGGCATCCATGGACTCATGCCTGCAGCTGCCCAGCGCCTTGCGGAATTCCGATTCAAAAGCCACGTCCTGGCGCTTGTATCCCGGCGTGGTCACATTGGAATTGTTGTTGGACAGTGCCACATGGCGCATCCAGGATGCGTCCGCCGCCTTATCCAGAACGCTTATGTAGTCAAAAACATTGGATTGAAGCATAATATCCTCCATTTATCATATAGCCTGTATATCTGCACATGCAGAAACCAATATATTCTATTATATGTAATTTGCAAAAAAACACAAGTCTTTTTTGTGAAAAAAAATATGTAAAAAAATGAAAAAGGATTCATTGTCCCGGCAACAAATCCTTTCTCCCGTCAGCCTCTCTGATTCTGTCTTTTTAGTTCCTCAATCTCGTCAAACACCACATCGTTGAGCACCTTAATGTATGTCCCCTTCATGCCCGAAGAACGCGACTCAATAACCCCGGCGCTCTCAAACTTCCGCAGAGCATTGACAATCACGGACCTGGTGATCCCCACCCGATCGGCGATCTTACTGGCCACCAGAATGCCCTCCATACCGTTCAACTCGTCAAAAATATGGGTAATGGCCTCCATCTCCGAGAAAGAAAGAGTGCTGATGGCCGATTTCACCACCGCCACCTTACGGCTCTCCTCTGCGCTCTCCTCACTTACGGCACGCAGCATTTCAAGTCCCACCACCGTAGTACCATACTCACACAGTATGATATCGTCGATATCATACTGCTCACCGCATTTGTAGATGAACAGCGTACCCAGCCGCTCCCCCGCTATCTCTATGGGAGAGATAATAGCCTGAAACCTGCGGATGTCCCCGCCCTCAAAGCCCAGGGTTTCCAGATTCACATTCTCCTTGGTGGACAGGACCCCCAGCAGCCTCTCGTTCAGCATACCGTCCACAAAACCGCCCACGCTCTCCTCCACCAACTCCGGCAGGGAGTCCACGCCGTCACATCTGCCCACGCCCAGCACCTTGCCCTTGCGGCTGATCACCAGCACGTTGGAATTCAGAATCTCCCGCATCACGCGGCAGATGTCGCTGAACACTACCTTGCTGGAATTGTTATTGTGCAATAACTTTCCTATTTTCCTGGTCTTATCCAGTAGCTGTACACTGCTCATCCTCATTCCTCCGTTCGGGAGCCGCGGATCTGTCATACCCTGTCCGCGCAGCTGTCCTTTCCGAACATTTTAGCACATATGAAATCAGATTACAATGCATATTTTCTTTCTTTTTGAGAATATTCTGACATTAGCCGCTTTTATTCCCTGTTGGCTGCCATCACATGGCCGCACCCGCCGTCCGCACATACCAGCTTATTGCCCTTTTCCAGCATAATCCCCCCACATTTGGGGCACTTCTGGGCCGAAGGCTTCTGCCAGGCCATAAAATCGCAGTCGGGATATCCCACGCAGCCAAAATACCTTCTGCCCTTCTGGGTCTTTTTCATCACCAGATCCTTGCCGCATCTGGGACATTCCACGCCGATTTTCTCAAAATACGGCTTGGTATTGCGGCAGTCCGGAAAGCCCGGACAGGCCAGAAATCTGCCGTGAGGGCCGTATTTGATCACCATCTGTCTGCCGCAGAGCTCGCAGACCTCATCGGAGACCTCATCCGCTATGGTGACTTTTTCCAGCTCCTTTTCCGCCTTTTTCACAGCTTCATCCAAATCGGGATAAAAATTGGAGACAATGGTTTTCCACTTTACCGTACCCATCTCCACCCCGTCCAGCAGGGCCTCCATGTTGGCGGTAAAATGCACATCCACAATGCTGGGAAAAGCCTCCATCATCATCTGGTTTACCACCTCGCCCAGTTCCGTCACATAAAGGTTCTTGTTCTCCTTCGCCACATAGCGCCTGGCCATGATCGTGGTGATGGTGGGCGCATAAGTGCTGGGACGACCTATGCCCAGTTCCTCCAGGGCCTTCACCAGGGAAGCCTCCGTGTAATGGGCAGGGGGCTGGGTAAAATGCTGCTTCGGCTCCAGTCCCAGCAGCGAAAGGATGCTGCCCGGAACCAGTTCATGGCTCATGCGGTTGCTCTCCTCCTGGTCCTCCTCCTGGGTGTAGATACTCATATATCCGTCAAATACCCGGTTGGAAGCCGCCATGGTGAATATATGGCTCCCCGCCTCAATATGGGTGGACATGGTCTCATACACCGCGGCCGCCATACGACTGGCCACGAAACGTTTCCATATCAGCTGATACAGCCGCAGCAGATCCCTGGGAAGCTGCTCCTTCACCGCCGCGGGAATCCGCTGGATATCCGTGGGACGGATGGCTTCATGGGCGTCCTGAATCTTCTGCTCGCTCTTTTTGGCCGCCGCGGCCTGGGCGGCATAATTTTCGCCGTGGTGCTTCACGATGTAGTCCCTGGCCATCCGCTCCGCCTCCTCGGATACCCGGGTAGAGTCGGTACGCAGATAGGTGATCAGGCCCACCGTCCCCTCTCCCTTCAGTTCCACACCCTCATAAAGCTGCTGGGCCAGACGCATGGTTTTCTGGGTGGAGAAGTTCAGCACCTTGCTGGCCTCCTGCTGCAGCGTGGAGGTGGTAAAAGGCAGAGGAGCCTTCTTGACCCTCTCTCCTTTTTTCACTTCCTTAACCTGCCAGGAAGCCCCCTCCAGGTCTTTCAGCAGGGCGTCCATCTCCTCCTTGCTGTGAATCTCCGCCTTATGGCCGCCCTGGCCGTGATATTTAGCGGTCAGGGGCTTTTTCTCCCCAGCCGCTTTCAGGCCGGCTTCCAGAGTCCAGTACTCCTCGGGGATAAAAGCGCCAATCTCCGCCTCCCGGTCACAGATGATACGCAGTGCCACGGACTGCACCCGGCCCGCACTGAGGCCCCTTTTCACCTTTGCCCACAGAAGCGGGGAAATCCGATACCCCACCATCCGATCCAGCGCCCGGCGGGCCTGCTGGGCGTCCACCAGATCCATGTTGATCTCTCTGGCGTTTTTCAGGGATTCCTTCACGGCACTCTTGGTGATCTCATTGAAGGTAATGCGGTAGATTTTCTTATCCGTCATCTCCTTCAGCTTCAGGGCGTGCACCAGATGCCAGGATATGGCCTCCCCCTCCCGGTCAGGGTCGGTGGCCAGATAGATCTTGTCGGCCTTTTTCACTTCCTTGCGCAGGCCCGCCAGCACATCCCCCTTCCCCCGGATGGTGATATACTTTGGCTCGAAGTCGTGTTCCACATCGATTCCCAGGCTGCTCTTGGGCAGGTCCCGCACATGGCCGCCGCTGGCCGCCACCTCGTAATTGCTCCCCAATATTTTTTTTACTGTCTTCACCTTGGCAGGCGACTCCAGAATCACCAGATTTTTTGCCATAGTCTCATTCCTTGCTTTCCTGTGGTCTGTTCTGTTCCAAAACCCAATCGTGAAACACTATACACCAATTTAGGCTCCGGCGCAAGTGGTAAATTTATAAATAGTCCAGCACCGAGGCGTCGGAAGGCATGCGCCAGTCCCCCCGGGGGGAAAGGCTCACCGAACCCACTTTGGGACCATCGGGCATGCAGGATCTCTTAAACTGCTGGGAAAAGAAACGGCGGAAAAATATCTCTCCGGTCTTTTCTATGGTCTCCGGGCTGAGACCGGGAAACGCAATCCGGGCCAGGGCGGCAATCTTCTCCCGCTGGAAGCCGTTGCGCACAAAATGATACAGGAAAAAGTCATGCAGATCATATTTACCAATGACGGCCTCGGTGGACTGGCTGATCTGTCCATCCTCCCCCAGAGGCAAAAGTTCCGGACTGATCACGGTATCACAGATGCTGTCCAGTACCTCCTTCAGTTTCGGATGCATCTCCCCATAGGCCGATACCAGGTATTTTACCAGGGTCTTGGGGATGGAAATATTAACGCTGTACATACTCATATGATCGCCGTTGTAGGTACACCAGCCCAGAGCCGCCTCGGACAAATCCCCGGTGCCCACCACCAGCCCGTCTTCCTGATTGGCCACGTCCATCAGGATCTGGGTGCGCTCCCTGGCCTGGATGTTCTCATAGGTCAAGTCGTACACATCCTCCGGGTGGCCGATATCCCGCATATGCTGCCTGCACGCCTCTGAAATGGGAATGACCCGGGCCGTCACGCCGCAGAGTTCCATAAGCCGGTCCGAGTTGGACCTGGTATGGGCGGAAGTGCCAAAGCCCGGCATGGTGATGGCGATAATATCCCGGGCCGGACGTCCCAGCTTCCGATATGCTTCCAGAGTCACCAGCAGCGCCAGAGTGCTGTCCAGGCCGCCGGAAATGCCGATGACAGCCTTTTTAAGCCCTGTCTTTTTCAGGCGTTCGTACAGACCCGTTGCCTGCAGCCGCATGATTTCCTCACAACGCTCCATCCGCTTTTCATGATCTGCGGGAACAAAAGGGCAGGCATCCACCTGCTTGGGCAGATGGCCAAAAGCGTCTCTTTCCAGCTGCACCCGGACATAGGATTCCAGGTCCACGGCCTCATTTTCACTGTTCATTTTCACCCGGTCGTTCTGCAGCTTCTGCACATCAAGCAACGCCGTCAAAAGGCCCTCTCCCTCTCCATAGCGCTCCGCCTTTATACTGCCGTTCTCCGCAATCATGCAGTGCCCTGAAAAAACCAGGTCGGTGGTACTCTCCCCCTCTCCCGAAGAGGCGTAGATATAGCCGCACATGCATTTGGCGGACTGCATTTTCACCAGATCCTGTCGGTAGGCCTTTTTGGACACAGTCTCGTTGGAAGCCGACAGGTTTACCACCAGGTCTGCCCCGTTCAGGCAATGCCGTATGCTGGGACTGTCGGATACCCACAAGTCCTCGCAGATCTCCGCCGCCACCAGCACATCGCTGCCAAGCCGCATCATCACCTGGGTACCGAAGGGTACCCCCTGCTCTTCCTCGGCCAGAATCTGTCTGCCGGAGGCAAACCAGCGCTTCTCGTAGAATTCCTTGTAGCCGGGAATATAGGACTTGGGCACAATGCCCCTGATTTGTCCGTCCTGGAGAAAGACCGCGCAGTTATACAGTCTCTGGTTGTGGCAGACCGGCGCTCCCACCACCACCAGGCAGTAACTGCCCCCGGAGGCTTCCGCCAACCGCTTCAGCCCTTCCCGGGCCCGGGTTAGAAGGCCCCGGGTCAAAAACAGATCGCCGCAGCTGTATCCGGTAACGCAGAGTTCCGGGAATACCAGCAACTCCACCTGCTGCTCCCGGGCCTGCGCCATCAGGCCCGTCATTTTCTCCACGTTGGCGCTGACGCCTCCCACCTGTATGTCAAAAGTTGCGGTGGCTGTCTTAATATATCCATATTCCATAAAAATTCCTCCTATTGGAGATCTTATGATCTCCGAGTCGCTGCGCGACAGCACTGAAGGGTGAAGTTCTTTCGGCCCACTCTTAGGAGAGACAAATTTCATTCGATAGGGATCTCATGAAATTTGCTCTCGTGCGCCTTCACAACTTCACCTGGCCAGCTTTACTTTTTCAATATCATTTCTTAGCCGGACTTGGTCGCTGCGCGACGGCACTGAAGGGTGAAGTTCTCCATATGCCTTCAATTCATATTTTCCCGGGAATCGCTGAGCAGGGACATCTTGACTTCGTACATGGCCGGGGTCATATCCAGATAGTGGGCGTGGGGATTTTCAAAGCGCTGCTCCTCTTCCCAGATTTCCTCCGCAAGCTGCCGTTTTACATACCCGGCTATCTCCGCCACACTGGGCAGATCATATACCAGCTTGCCCTGCCGGAAGATGGGCACCTGGAGAGGTTTGACGGTACAGTTCTCAAAATAACGCACTTTCCAGGGCTTCCTTGGATCCACATAGCGATAGGGCCCTGAAAAATCCACTTCTTCATCCGCCAGCGCGATCAGATCCGCTATGGCTTTTTTGTCCCGGTCATAGACCCGGTACACTGTTTTAAGGCCGGGATTCGTGATCTTTTCCTCATTCTCCGACACCTTGATGCGGGGCGCGAAAACCCCGTTCTCTTCCACCGCCGCAATCTTGTACACGGCCCCGAACACGGGATCGGATTTGGAAGTAATCAGCCGCTCGCCCACCCCGAAACTGTCTATTCTGCCGCCCTGGGCCAGGATTGAGGTAATGGTAAATTCATCCAGGCTGTTGGATACCACGATCTTACAGTCCTCCAGACCCGCGGCGTCCAGGGCCTTTCTCACCTTTTTGGACAGATATGCCAGATCACCGCTGTCGATACGGATTCCCTTCAGGCGCTTACCCATGGGCGCAAGCACTTCCTTAGCCACCCGGATGGCATTGGGAACACCGCTCTTTAGCACATCATAGGTGTCCACCAGCAGTACCGTGGAATCCGGGTAATTCTCCGCATACTTTTTGAAGGCGGTGAATTCGTCCTTATAGTACATGACCCAGCTGTGGGCCATGGTGCCGCTGATGGGAATGTCAAACATTTTCCCTGCCAGCACCGTGGCGGTACCCACTGCGCCCCCGATATATGCCGCCCTGGCCCCATATACGGCGGCATCCATATTGTGGGCCCTGCGGGCGCCGAAATCCGATACCGCCCTGCCGTCCGCCGCCCGGACGATTCGGCGGGTCTTGGTGGCGATCAGGGACTGGTGGTTCACCTCCAGCAAAATGGCCGTCTCAATAAGCTGGGCGTCGATCAGGGGCGCAACCACAGTAATAATGGGTTCGTTGGGGTACATAATGGTCCCCTCCGGAAAGGCGTACACATCCCCTTTAAACCGAAATTCCGACAGATATTCCAGGAATTCTTCTCCAAACAGCCTCTGACCGCGCAGATATTCAATGTCCTCCCGGTCAAAATGCAGATTCTCAATATATTCCACGATCTGTTCCAGGCCGCAGAAGATGGAAAAACCGCCATTGTCCGGATTCTTTCTATAGAATACGTCAAAAGCTACTTTTGTATCCTTATCCTGATCCCGAAAATAGCCGTTGCTCATGGTCATTTCATAAAAATCCATCACCATGGATAAATTTCTCTCGTGAAACTGTTTCATACGCTCTCCTTTCGCTTCCCTGCAGCCTCCGGCATTTCCTACCGCATCTGGATCTGGCAGGACCGCATGGTATCCAGAGCCGCCTGATGGGCCTGGGGCGTCACCCCTGCGCAGCAGGCCGGATCCACATATATGGGCACTTCCGGCAGATGGGCCTTGATGGTCAAGGCATTGCTCACCACACAGATATCCGTGCACACACCTATGAGTTCTATGGATTGAATGGCTTCCCGGGCGTTTGCCTGAACCAGATCTCTGGCCAGTTCGGGACATCCAAAGGTGACTTTGTCGTATACGGGCAGATCCTTTGCGGCCCGAATCGCTTCCAGTTCCTCCGTAAGCTGCCACCCTTCGCTGCCCCGGATGCAGTGGGGCACAGGAAGATATCTGCCCTCCTGGGTGTCTGGATAATCCTCCCCATGGGTATCTCTGGTAAAAATCACCCGGCCTTCAAAGCCCTGTACCCTGGCCACCACTGCAGGCAGAATCTGCCGGGCTTCTTTGGTGCCCAGCACCCCTGTCACAAAATCTTTTTGCATGTCTACTACGATCAGATATCTCATACGCTCCTCCTTATTCTAAATTCCCTGTTCTCTCTTTCTTCTGCCTGTAATACCAGGCAGGTTTCCCCGCCTTCGGGGGCCTGGATTTCCGCTCTGTGCGCTCCACCCATTTCTGCATGTCCCGGCGGAAGTTGGGACTGTGAAGGCTTTCTCCCAGAATGGCCTCGTAGAGCCGCTGCAGTTCGGGCAAGGTGAAGTATTCCGGCAGCAGATGAAAAGCGATGTCCGTGTAGAACAGCTTATTTTTCATGCGCTCCAGCGCCAGCCGGATCATGGCCGTATGGTCGAAAGCCAGATCCGCCTCCGTCAGTTCCCCCGCGCCGTTCCAAAGCCGAAGCTGCCCGCCCCGGGCGCTGACGCTGTACCACTCCCCCCGGGGCGTCCCCTTTTCCCCCTCCGGTAAAAGTGTTTCGCCGGGCGCTAAGGCGATATAGGACACCGAGATGATCCGGGTACGGGGATCCCGCCCCAGATCCCCCCAGGTGTACAACTGTTCCAGATACGGAGTCCGCAGTCCCGTGGCCTCTTCCAGTTCCCTGGCCGCCGCCTGTTCTACGGATTCCCCCATCCCCACAAAGCTGCCGGGAAGGGCCCATTTATGCAGGAACGGATGCTCCTCCCTTCTTTCCAGCAGAATTCGCAAAGAATAAGCCTCTCTGCTTTTGTCCACCGTGAAGATCAGCACATCCACCGTCACCGACGGATGCTCATACTTTTGGGGATCGTACCGGCCCAGGAATTCCTGCTCTGTCAGTCCCTGTGCATTTTTTCCCTTCATCTCTTCCCTCCAAATAAATCTCAATTTGAGTTTTTCTCCTATTGCTTCTATTATACTCAATTTGAGAATAAATGCAATCCCTTTTTTACCGAATTATAATGGATGCGGCTTGCTCCCAATGGGGAAAAAGGGTATAATATATGACGGCAGCTAAATACGGAGGAAATTCCATGATCTATTTTATCGCGGATACACATTTTGGAGACGAACGGATTCTGCGCTATGAGAACCGCCCTTTTCACAACGCCCAGGATATGGACCGGGAACTGGCACGGCGCTGGAACGAAACAGTGGCCCCGGATGACAAGGTATATGTGCTGGGGGACTGGGGTCTGTTTTCCCCCGCTCTCCTGAGCGGCACAAAATATCTGCTAAAGGGCAACCACGACAGCCTGAGCAGCCAGGCTTACCGGGACATGGGCTTCGCGGAGGTATATGATCTGCCTGTGATCCTGGAAGACTTCTGGATTCTGTCCCACCAGCCTCTATATGTCTGCGAGAACATGCCCTATGCCAATCTCTTCGGCCATGTACATGCCTCGCCGCTGTACAGAACCTACAGTTCCCAGCATTACTGTGTCTCTGTGGAGCGCACCGGCTATGCTCCGGTCTCTTTCGAGGAAATCAAACGCCGGATACAGGAATAAAAATGCGGCGGTGCCTGTCAAATGGCGCCGCCGTATCTCTATGGGTTTCACTGATTCAATAAGCCTTCATCCTTTTAATAATCCACCTGGCCATCCGATATACGGGATTCTCCAGGGACTTTTTCACCGCTTTTAATTCCCGCCGGATCGGGATATGCTGGGGACAATGCCGCTCACATTTGCCGCATTCCACACAGTTGGAGGCTCCGGAAGAATCTTTCCGAATGGCGGTACACATGAAATAGTCCTTCATGGCGGCCACCCATCCCTCGCTGTAGCGCCGGTTGTAGGCGGCAAAGGAGCCGGGGATGTCCACTCCCTTGGGACAGGGCATACAGTAGCCGCAGCCGGTGCAGCCCACCTTCATCCGGGCGTTGATGGCTTCCACCACCTGCCTCAGCATGGCCTGGTCCGCCTCCGTCAACTCACCTGCCCGGGTATGCTCCGCCGTATGAAGATTCTCTTCCACCATTTCCACAGAATTCATTCCCGACAGCACACAGGTTACCTCTGGTTGGTTCCAGAGCCATTTCAGCGCCCACTGCGCAGGAGTGCGTTCCGCAAGAGCCTCCACCGGCCCGGATTCCTCCTCTGCCCTGTCGGCCACTCTGTGAGCGGAAAAAATTTTCCTGGCCGCTTCCGGCAGCCTGTTTACCAGCTTCCCGCCCCGCAAAGGCTCCATGATTATCACCGGCAGCCCCTTCCCATGGGCATACTGCAGCCCCCGCCGCCCTGCCTGGCTGTTCTCGTCCATATAGTTGTATTGTATCTGGCAGAAATCCCAGTCGAAGGCATCCACCAGTTGGCAGAACATATCCGCGCTGCCGTGGTAAGAGAAGCCCACCTGGCGGATGGCACCCTGCTCCCGCTTCTCTTTGATCCATTCCAGGATTCCCAGCCCCTTCAGCCGCTCCCAGGTCTGTACGTCCGTCAGCATATGCATCAGATAATAGTCAATATAGTCCGTGCGCAGACGTCTGCACTGTTCCTCAAAATACTTATCCAGGCTGTCGCCGCTTCGAATCAGGTAATGAGGCAGCTTGGTGGCAATATATACCCTGTCCCGGATCCCGTTGCGCTCCAGGATTTCCCCCAGGGCCGCCTCACTGCCTCCGTAAATATAAGCCGTGTCAAAATAATTTACACCGCCCCGAAAAGCGGCCATAATCTCCTCTTCGGCCTTCTCCAGGTCAATCCTGCCCGCCGTCTGGGTAAAACGCATACAGCCATAGCCCAGAACGGATAGATCGTTGCCGTATTTATCTCTGCGATATTGCATTCACACCTCTTTTCCGCATACCGCAGGATTTTCCCGCAATATGGCTTTGCCCCGCCGTATTTCCTCCCGGAGTCAGGAAAAAAACGCCTGAATTTCCTCCAGCCTCCGCAGCGTATCCTGCCTGCCCAGTTTATACAGCGCCATAAGCCTTCCGGGACGGCGCTCCAGCTTGGACACCCGGATGCGCCTGCTGGGACACAGAACCAGCGCCATTCCGGATTTTTCCAGATCGGCCAGCCGCTCCAGCGTCTGATTGTAACGGATATGGCGGGTTTTCACTGCCAACGCCAAAGCCGGATGCTGACGGATCATCCGCTTCAGCACATGCAGGCCTTTGGGGGGCTTTTTCCGATACCCTTTGGGCCGGGTCAGCACCACCAGATTCTTCTCATAGCCCATACCCCGAAACCAGTCCACCGGGATGGAATCGGATATACCGCCGTCCAGAAGCCGCCGCCCGCCGATCTCCACCGTCCGGGACACAAAAGGCATGGAGGCCGATGCCTGCATCCACCGCAGATCCTCCTTCTCCCCGGTACATTTGTGGTACACCGCGCGACCCGTATCCACATCCGTACAAGTCACATAAAAAGGGGTTGTGCTCTGCCTGTAAGCCTCCCAGTCAAAAGGATCCAGCTTTTCCGGCAATTCATGATAGCAGAATTCCTCTTCGTAAATATCGCCGCTCTTAAACAGGGATCTAAAATCCCCGTACCGGGGATCCCTGCAATATTTGATGTTATAGCGGATGGTCCGCCCGATCTGACGGGATATATAATTGCAGCCGAAAACCGCCCCGGCGGACACACCCACCACGCCGTCCGCCTCTATCCCCTTCTCCATCAGCACGTCCAGCACTCCGGCCGTGTACACCCCCCGCATGGCGCCTCCCTCCAGCACCAGTCCTTTTTTCATATGGCCCGCACCTTCTTCCAGCTTATGTTTTACCGAAACATTCCATCGGACCGGCTCAGCCGGGGTCCGAGACTTCGGCCGCCGGCGCAGTCTGCGGTCCGGGCTTCGGCGAAGCCCCGGATACCAAAGGTAAATCCGCCGCAGCAGCAGCCACCAGAGCGGCAGCCGCCTCCTTATCCGGCTCCAGCACGCCCCGTACCCGGCTCAATAGTTCCTGGGGCGCAAAGGGCTTAAGCATATAATCATAGATTCCAAGTTTGGCAGTCTCTATCACGGTGGCCTTGTCACTCTGGGCGGTCAGCATGATAACGGGAATATCCGCCCCGTTCGGCAGATTCCGTATCTCTTTCAAGGTCTCGATCCCATCCATCTGATCCATTCTGATATCCAACAGAATCAGATCCGGCCTTTCCTTCTTCATATACCGCAAAGCCCTGCCTCCGGAATTTACGGTGATTACCTCATAATGCTCCCGCAGCGCCTGCTCCGTCACGGAGAGGCTGATGGCCACATCGTCAACTACTAAGACTTTCTTCCTCTCTCCCATCTCTTATCGCTCCCCTTCCTCCGTTTTTTCTTCCTGAAATCCTGCCGCAAGCTGCCGCAGCAGTTCCTCCGCCGCATCGTCCTCATAGAGCTTTAACTGCTCCCGGACCTTCTTCAGCCCGGCCTCAATCTCCGGCTCCAGGCAGTATCCCAGCAGTTCCTCCACCTTCCCGGCGCATTCCCGGGAATGAAAGTCCTCCAGCAGTTCCAGCGCGTCCCTGATCCCCTGGGACAGCTCCCCGGCATCAATGGCCTCAAGGCTGGGCGCCTCCTCTTCCTGCCGCCGGTCCAAAAAGGCCCGTATGCTCTCAATCTGCTTTTCATAAGAGGATAACAGCAGCGGAAAGCCTTCCTCGATGAACGCCTCGTCTCCCCCATTGGCCGCCTCCTCATGGGCCTGCGCCATCTGGGAAAGTTTTGTTGCGCCGATATTGGCCGAAGCGCTTTTCAGGCCATGAACCTCTATTGCGTACCGCCCGTAATCCTTCCGCTCGAAAAGATCCCGCAGCAGTCCGGTCTTGCGCCCGCCCTCTATACAATAGAGATCCAAAAGTTCCCTGAAGTCCACCGCACTTCCTAAATGATAACGCATGGCGGCATCCAAGTCAATCCCCTTGATATAGACGGTTTCCGGATTCATGCCCCGCAGCGCCGGGGACCCTTCCCGCTTTTTCCGGCGGTCCTCCGGGATCCACCGCATCAGGGCCTCGTTCAGCAGCGCCCTGTCCATGGGTTTTGTCAGGAAATCCTGGAAACCGCAGCTTAAAAACCGCTCTCCCACCCCCTCCATGGCATTGGCCGTCAGGGCGATAATCACCGGGGCCGTCCCGTTCTCTCCGCAATCCCTGCGAATGACTTCCACTGTCTCGATGCCGTCCATCTCCGGCATCATATGATCCATGAAAATAATGTCATATAGGTTCTCCCTCACCAGACGGATGGCCTCCTTGCCGCTTTCCGCCTCCTCCAGTTCAAAGCCATAGCCCTTCAGGAATTCCTTCGCCACTTTCAGATTGACCCGGTTATCGTCCACCACCAGAACCCTGTAGCCCTCCGTGGTAAAGAGTTCCGCCGCCTCTTCGTCCCTGGCGGAGACATCCGGCACTTCCGCCAGCGTCCTTTGATCCACCACCTTCTGGGGGATGGTCACTGTGAAGGTAGTCCCCTGATTGTAAACGCTCTCCAGCCGGATATTCCCGCCCATCAGTTCCACCATATACCTGGTAATGGACAACCCCAGGCCCGTGCCCTCCACGCTTCGGTTGCGCTTGGCGTCCACCTGGGTAAAATTGTCGAAAATCCTTTGACGGTCTTCTTCCCGGATCCCGCAGCCCGTGTCCTCCACCATAAAAACCAGCGATTCCTGCCCCGCCTCCGGGCCGGGCGTGCCTCCCACGGAAATCTTCACATGGCCTTCCCGGGTGAACTTCACGGCATTATTCAACAGATTGATCAAAATCTGCTTGATCTTCCCCCGGTCCCCATTGTACCGGCTGGGAATTGTTTTGTCATATTCGCACAGCAAAAGAAGCCCGCGCCGGGACGCGGCCAAATCCATCAGCCCCACGACCTCGTCCACCACGGCCTTGATATCATAATCCGTTTGATTCAGTTCCATCTTGCCGGACTCCACCTTGGATAAATCCAGAATATCGTTGATGATGGCCAGCAGATCCCGGGCGGCGGAACGCACGTCCCGGGCATTGGTGTAGACCCTCGTCCCCCTGCTCTCCTCCATGATGATTTCGCTCAGGCCCACAATGGCGTTCATGGGCGTGCGAATCTCATGGGACATATTGGCCAGAAACGCGCTCTTGGCTTCGTTGGCCGCCTGGGCCTGGGCCTGCATCCGGGTGATCTGTCCTATATAGTCATGGGTGTCTGTCATATCCAGCAGCAATAGCGCATACCCCTGGAGGATTCCGTTGCTGTCCATGATGCGTCTGGCATGGCTCTCATAGAAACGGTCCCCGATGCTGAACTGCCTGGGGGCGTCTTCCTCCAGCAGTTCCTCCCGCAGTTCCTCCACATCTCCCACGCTCTCCCCAGGCCTGCGTCCCCTGAGCTGTACGAAGATATCCGCCGCTGCCTGGTTATAGCTGACCAGGCGCCTGCGCGCGTCCAGGGCTATCACACCGTCGCTGATGCCGTCCAATACCGCGTCGGCGGCTAACTTATGGAAGTCATAATTTCTTCTGCTCCATACCAGAATCACCACCAGGGACAGTGTGAGTCCCAGCACCAGAGGGGTCAGGTCATACACATTGGTCAGCTTGGCTACATAGACCACCAGCGCCACCACCGGCAGAAAGGAAGCCAGAAGAAAGGACAGACATTGCTTCCGCTCCCTGTGGCTGCTGCGAACCAGCACCGTATGGGTCAGCGCATAAATGGTGAGGACATAGGGGATAACAATACGCACGGCCATCACCGGCAGATACAAAGGCCCATATTCCAGGCTCAGATAATGCTGCCCATGGGGCGTCTCCAGCCAGTCCATGCGCCGGTATATCAGCGTATGCCTGTCGGACCAGAACATCACCGGCAGAATCAGGGCGTCCAGCGCTGCCAACAGCTTCATGGGCAGCGCCGGCACTTTTTCAAAACAATATCCAAAGATAAAAATGCAGTAGCAAAGGGGTACGAACACTGAACCCAGGTTCTCCACCCGCAGCGCCATAACCGCCACTTCCTTGGTGGGAGCCGTCAGTTCCAGCAAATATCCCACATTCTGTATCAACGAGCCGCCCAGGAAATACCCCATGAGTACATGCTCCCGGGAACCGCCCCCGGAGACCAGCAGCCTTAAGGCCACCAGTATCACGATAATCCCTATGATCTGCGCAGCTATCACAAAATTTGCCATTTCATCCCCCGGATATCCCAGCTTTGGAAAAATTTCCCCGATATCCAGATCTAATTATATACCAAATTCCCTCCTTTGTATACCCATTGTATAAGGGCATTTGTCAGCCTCAGCCATTGTGAGACAGGTATTTGTCCCGGGCCAGGGAGCCATGATACTGCCACACAAAAAAGCCGCCGAACAGAAGAAAGCTGCCTCCTATGACCAGAAGCCCCTCACCGATTGCCTCCCCCTCTCCCAGGGCCGTCAGCATCCGCCGGATCTGCTCTGTGTAGACCAAGCCCGTCACCTTGGAGATATGGGCATTGAAGAGGGAGAGCATGGGAAGAAAAGAAAGAAGCAGCATTAGGGGAACCCCCACCGAGTTTGCGGCCATCTGACTGCTGCTCCCTGCGCCGATGGCCGCCCCCAGCAGCATGGAAACCAGTATGCCCGCCCCCAGGACAGCCAGGAACAGCACCGCCTCTCCAGATCCGTAGCCGCCCAGCAGGCAGAATGCCCCCGCCCCCAGCATACAGAAAAGGAATACATACCCGCCCACGCCTGCCAGATACTGCCAGGGAGTCACATCGGCCATCAGCAGCACACGCAGGGTATTCTTCTCCTTCTCTTCGGAAAGAATGGCCTCCATGCTGACCAGCGGCGCCATACCCACATACATGGTGGAAAAAAGCTGGACAAAGAAATTGGGAGGCATCCCCTCGATCTGTATGGATTTGGTCATGAATACAGCCAGGACCGGGAACATCAGAAACTGGATCAGCACCTCCTTATTGCGCATGGTCTCTTTCAGCTGCTTTCGAAATATGGTCACGATATTTTTCATCAGTCACTCAGCCTCCTTCCCGTGATCTCCAAAAATACTTTCTCCAGATCCGGCTCGGAGGAATGTATGGACCGCACCTTCTCCTCCCGGATCCACTCGCTCAGGATGCCCTGGCTTTCCCTGGCGTTGGGGATACTGTGCCGCTCCCCATTCTGCAAAGTCACCTCTATTTCCCGTCGGGAATCATATCTGGCACAGATATCCCTGGGTACTCCCTGCTCCACGATTTTCCCCTCATGCAGAAGCATGATTCTGTCGCACAGGGCCTGTGCCTCATGCATATTGTGGGTGGTGAGGAAAACCGTGGTCCCGGACTGCTTCTCCTCTCCGATCAGCTGATGTATCTTCCATATGGTGGAAGGATCCAGGCCGGAGGTGGGTTCATCCAGGTACAGAATGTCCGCCTCTTTCAAAAGCGCCCTGCACAGATTCACCCGCCCTCTCATGCCCTTGGACAGTCTGTTCACCGTTTTGTTCCTGGCCGGACGCAGCTGCGTCCGATCCAGCAGCTTCTCGATCCTGGACACGGGCACCCGGTAAATATCCGCGAAAATCCGCAGATTATCCCACACCGACAATCTTTCATACAGCCCCAAACTGTCCATCATAACGCCGGTCACCAGCTGTTTCTTCCCCGCCTTCACGGGGCGGGCGCTGTCCCTTACGCCTGCAGGGCCCCTGCTGCCGTTGTCTTCTGTCCGAATCCTCACATTTCCCGCTCTGGCCTTAAGCTGCCCCGTAAGAATATTCACCAGCGTTGTCTTCCCCGCCCCGGAAGGACCCAAAAGCCCGATCACCTCCCCCTGTTCCACCGTGAAGGAAATATCCTCCAGAATAAGCTTCTCCCCAAAGGAATGGGTGATATGTTCCGCCTGTATCAATGCCGTCATATTGACCTCCCTTTCAACTCTTTCCGCGATTTTCCTCTGCCCTGCATCCCTGTTTCTCTTTCATCCGCCGCAGCGCGTTTTCCAACTGGCGATTCTCTGCCCGCTCCTTTTTGGCGGAAAACACGGCGGCGGTTATAAAGCAGACCCCAAAGCTGACCAGAAAGGCCACCCAACATATGGGTTCGTTCACCGGGAACCAGCCGAACAGATATGCCAGTCCCCCGGTAAGCACAGTGACCGCCACCAGCATGCCCGCAGTCCTGGCCGCCAATGTCCATCTCCTGATCAGCGCGTCCGTAAAGAAAACAAAGCGCAGCGCCGTGATGCACAAGGAGGACAGCAGATACTGCCCCAGGGTGCTTAAGGGAATGCCCTCCGCTCCCAGCGCGAACATGGTGGAAATCTCCCGGGCCTCCTCCCCTGCCACGACGCAGATGGCGGAAAGCGCCACAATGCTGATGCCAAAAACCATGAAAACCTGCTCCACATACGCCAATAAATGCTTTCTCTCTTCCATTACTGCCCCCTTCCATTGATTCCCAGCAATCCTTTGATATTTTCCGCATACTGCCGGGAGGCTATAAGCTGCTCCCCGTTTTCCATGGTGAGCAGCAGCCGCCGGTTCACATAAGTCCGGATGGACTGGATTTTTTCCAGATTGACGATGGCTGATTTGTTGATCCGCGAGAACAGGTATTGCCCCAGCTGCTGCTCCAGTTCATACAGCCTGTGCCCGGTCTCATAAACTTCGCCCCGGGTATAGACAAAGCATCTTCCGTCCACCGACTCCATGTACAGCACCTTCCCCAGATCCAGCGGCAGCACCTCTCCGTCCCGAGACACCATAATCTGCCGGTCAACCATATACATGGCCGCTGCCAGCCTGTCTATATAGGCTGACTTTCCCCCGCATTTAACGATGATATCCACCTCTTCCCGTCCGTCTTCAATCTCTATCCTGACCCGCAATACTCCACCTCCTCTGTCATCATGGTATATATTTTACCAAATCTTTCGCCGCATACAAGAGATCCGGCAGTAAGCTGCCGTTTTCTCCGGGTATGTTGCCACAAAAAAAAGGCTGCCGCTTCCAGGGGATTCCCCCTTTCCGCAACAGCCTTTCCCGCCGCCTGTAACCGGATACCTCAGCCGCGCAGCAGTCGCCCTCCTGGACGCCTGCTGCAGGTTTTCGCCGCCTGCGCCATTATCATGCTCACCCAAACTATAAACTCTCACTTATAACGGATAACAAACAATAACGGATGACCTTAACTTTAAACCATGACATGCTCTTAAGAGACCCCGAAGGGAACCAGAACGGCCGGAATATCCGGGCTATAAAACAATCTCAAGCTGCGCAGTGGTATTGACCAGGTCCAGCGCCGTCTGGGCCCGGGACAATTCCTCCGCCGCTTTCTCGTAATCCGCCTTCACCGCCTCCATATCATAATTGGCGTAGCTGTAGTCTATGATCTGGCTTCCTCCGCCATAGGCTACCCGCTCCCGCTGTTTGGGCAGGCGCTGCCGCATCAGGGCCAGCTTGGCCTTGCGGCGGTTAAGCTGTGGGATATATACCAGCATCTGGTCTATGGTCATGCCCTCAAAGCCCGGCACCTCCTGGACCAGATTGAAGGCACTGATGGCATGTTTGACCCGGCGGATCCGCTCCTCCAGTCCTCCGATCCGCCTCTGCACCTCCTCATAATCGTAAGCAGGCCGCACGGATTCCAAGTCTTCCCCCAGAGAGGCCGAAAACTCCCTGCTCTGCTCCTCCATCAACAGCACATTGTCAAGCTCCTCCTGCAGCTTCCGCAGCAGCTTTGCCGCCTCGGCGGAAGTCATACGCATGGTTTTTTCCACAACTCTCCTCCTCTCGATAACTGCCGATCCCCACCGGCTTATGTGAGCGCACCGCTCTGCTCCAGGTTTTTCATATTCTTATGGGGCGATTGTCCCACTACCTGAATGGCCTTACTCACGGCCACCGTGACTTCGATATCCTTCTCCACCTGATTGGATGCGAACCGATACAGCACTTTCCCCTTCATGGACTGCACATATTGCGCCGGGAGCCGGTTCAGAGCATAGGCGGCCATATCCATCCGGCAATGTTCACATTTGCAGTAATCCGTGCCCGGCAGCAGCTGGTCAATTTTGTTCAGTACCGTTTCTTCCATTAAGTTTATCAAACCCGTCATTCTAATCAGCCCCTCGTATCCCCATTATGAGTACTTTTTTCCTTCTCGAAAATTAGTATAACACCGATATCCTAAAAAATAAATATTTTTTTGCAGAAAATTGTATACTATCGTTTAAACCTTCCCCTGAGCCGATGCAGGAAAAGCCAGCGGAAAAATTGTACCGCCACAAATCCCATGGTACCTCCCACCAGCACATCGCTGAAAAAGTGAGCACCGGCGGCTATGCGGAAGAAGGCCACCACCCCCGTATAAGAGACAGGGACCAAATAGGACAGGAACTTCCATTTCCTGGTCTGCAGATTCTCAAACAGATCCGGCAGCAAAAGCACCAGATAGGCCATGGAACCCGAAAAGGTATGCCCGGAAGGAAAAGATTTGAAGTAATCCCGGTCAAGTCCCAGACCTCCCAGCCGCTCCCTGGCGTCACTGATCTGATACCAGGGGGTATAATAGGAAAAATCCTCCACAAAATGCATGGCCCGAAAACGCATCCTTCCCACAGGATTCTTGATCAGTTCCACGAACAGGAAGCAGCAGCAGGAACAGATAATAGCCAGGGCAAACGGCAGCATCTGCCTCATATGCTCCCGGATCCATCTCCCGGACAGCGCCAGGATCAACACCGTCGCCAGCAGACCGAAAGCCGCCATGGACAAATTAAACCACAACTGCTTTAACAAATGCTCCTTCCCCTGAATCTGGAACAGGTATTTCATCATATCCCGCAGAAAGGAACTGCCCGCAAAAACGGACAGGCCGAAAAAAACCAGTTCCAGCAGCCGCGCCGCGCCTCCTCTCTGATGCAGATAGACCACCAGTATGCAGGCCGCGAATGTGGCAAATCCCCAGATCGGCGCCATGGCTGCCACCTCCACCAGATTACAGGGAAAACTGGTGGAAAAATATCTGCCGGGAATCAGACCGGGTTCCGCCAGAAGAAAACTCACCTGCAAGTCAAAAACGGTGGCCAGCGCCAACAAGCCTCCGAATATCAGTACAAAAACCCCCACTGCCGCATATTGTCTGTTCCTATCGGACATAGCAGTTTCATCCTCCTGTCCATTCATATAGTTCCATATTATCACAGTTCTGCTGTCAGTTCAATGGAAAAATGTTTATCCCCTCCTGTTAGAACGTCTCCAGATTTTTTTCTTCTCCGCTTCCCGGACCAGCATCTCCCGAAAATCCGGGTGGGCGATGGAGATCAGCGCCTCCGCCCGCTCCCAGGTGGAACGCCCCTCCAGATTGATAACGCCGTACTCCGTGGCCAGGAAATACACCTGGCTGCGGGGAGAGGTGATGATATCCCCGTCAAACTGAGGCTTGATCCGGGAGTGCTTCTCTCCATAACGATCCGTATGTACCGAGCTCATGCAGATAAAAGCCTTGCCGCCCCGGGAGGCGGAAGCGCCGATCAAAAAGTCCAGTTGTCCGCCCGTGCCGCTGATCTGCCTGGCTCCGGCACTCTCCGCCGCCACCTGGCCGTATAGGTCCACCGCCACGCAGCTGTTGATGGACACCATGTTGTCGATCTGGGCAATCACGCTGGGACGGTTCACATACTCCAGCGGATAGGCCGCCACCCCATGGTTGTCGTCCAGCCATTCATACAACTCCACAGATCCCAGAGCGCAGCCAAAGACTCCCTTGCCCCTGTCGATGCTCTTCTTCCGGTTGGTCAGCTTGCCCGCTCGGTACATGCTCAAATACGCGTCGGAGCACAATTCCGTATGCATCCCCAGGTCTTTTAAGTCAGACCGGGCGATCAACTCCCCCAGAGCATTGGGCATACTTCCGATCCCCAGCTGCAGGGTGGCTCCGTCCACAATATAAGGAATGATATGTCCCGCAATCTGCCGGTCCACTTCCCGGGGCAGGAAAGGCTTGCTGCTCTCGAAGGGGACATGGGGACCTTCCACGATATAATCCACCTCCGAGATGTGGATACACTCATCATACCCTCCATGAATCTTGGGCATATGCTCATTGACCTCCACGATAACCGTATCCGCCATCCGGGCGATGGGGGCTGCCACCCCGGTGTTTACGGAAAAGTTAAAATACCCGTGTCTGTCCATGGGCGACACGCTGACCATGACCACATTCACATCCAGGAAAAATTCATAATAGGCCGCATTGTTATGAAACACCATGGGGATATAATAGCACAGCCCCCGGTCGCACAGCTTTCGCTCATAGGAGGAACAATGCCAACTGTGATAGGTAAAATGCTCCTGGCTCTGGTCGCACTCCACCACATGGATGGGGCCATCGATCAGATTGCCCCGGATCTTCACATCCCGCAGTTCTTCCCTGCGCCCCGCCAGGGCCTGGTCCAGCAGCACCGGCTTGCCCAGGCAGCTGGTATAGTCCACCCAATCCCCGCTTTTTACCACTGCCGCCGCCTCCTGGGGCGTGCGCAGCTTGCGCTGATATTCTTTCGTAAAATCCTGCAGCATCCCTTCCTCCTTTCCTGGACTCCCCTTTCCGCCTGTACTTATTCCCGTTTCCTTATTCATAGTCCACCTGCAGCAGACACAATCCCTGGGCCGGGGCCGTGGGACCTGCCTTTTGGCGCTCCCGGGAATGCAATACCTCCTCCACCCGGGCCAAACTCATATGTCCCCATCCCACCTCCAGCAATGTTCCCACCATAATCCGCACCATATTCTGCAAAAATCCCGTACCGTGAAAGGTGAAGCGAATATAGTCCCCCTCCCGCTCTATGTAGATCCGGTCCACCACCCGCACCGTGGATTTCTTCATCCGGGGATTCATGCAGAAATTGCGGAAATCGTGCTCCCCTTTCAGCAGCAGGGCCGCCTCCCGCATGGCTTCCAGATCCGGGGACTCTTCCAGCGCATACACATATTTGCGGTCAAAGACCGGCCTTACCGGGCCGTCAAAGCAGGTATAACAATAGCTTTTGCCCGTGGCATTATACCGGGCATGAAAACGCGGTCCCGCCTCCTTCACTTCCCGGACCGCGATATCCTCCGGCAGATAACGGTTGAGATACTCCCGAATCTCCTCTGGTCCAAGAACCGTCTCCAACACTGCATTGGCCGCCATCTGCCGGGCATGGACGCCCGCGTCCGTGCGTCCTGCACCGATGACCTCCACCGGTTCGCCGCACAGCCGTTCCAGTACCGCTTCCAGCTTGCCCTGAATCGTGTCATGCTCCGGCAGTCGCTGCCATCCGTAGTACCTGCTGCCGTCGTACATTATGATAAACCTGTAGTTCCGCTTCATATGGCACTCTCGCCCCCTTCCATACTAAAGAATTTCCTTCCCCTTGTCCGCTTCCCGGGCCGGGCTATATGCCTGCTGCCTCGCTTGGATAAAACCCTTCTTAATCTCCAGCAATTCCTCCAGCTGCTTGAGGGTATAAAAAAGCACCGCCCGGGCCTCGAACTCCTCCCGGCTCCGGGGCAGGGCTTGGGTCTGCATATCCCCCAGCAGCCCCCGAAGCTGCTCCAGAAGTCCTTCCACATTGTTATGGCGGTGATATTCCTGTCGGATCTGTTCGAGCAGCCCGGCCACCTGCCCCGCTTGTTTGGGCAGATAGCTGATGCCCCGGATATTGTCATAGACCGTCTGCAGCACCACCGACTGTTGCTGCCGCATCCGCACATAGTCCAGTTCATAGGTATCCCTGGAAAAAGGGGCGTTGCCATAATTAGCCACGGCGCAGTTCTCCGCCTGCCGCAGCGCCTCCCGCAATGTGTCAAAGCTGCTTTCCGCTCCCGAAGGCGCCCCGTGACAGGAGGATTCTTCTATTTGGTCCTGGGTCAGACAGCGGGCCATATCCCCCAGAATCTCCTTGATCTGCCCGTCCACCAGATCGGAAGCCAGCGTAAACCGCTCCCGGCGGCTCCGCAGATGAAGATTCACCAGGATTCCGAACCCTGTGCCCACCGCAAAGAGCAGCATCTCATTGCCCAGCAGGGAAAAGAAGGCCCCCTGCCCCAGAAAATGACTTACCAACACGGAATCCATGGCGATGGCCTCCTGCCAGCCCATCAGCAGACAGAGCAGGACAAAGAAAAACAGAAAGGCCCCAAAGGCCCCTAGATTATACCCCATCGTCTCAAAACAGGCCCAGGCCAGCACCAGGGCGCAGAGAAAGGCCAGGGCCCTCTTACCCGCAGTCTGAAAAGTCTCCAGCTTGGTACCCTGTATGCTGAGTATGGTGATAATGCCCGCCGTAGTGGCATATTGCAGTCCAAGCCCCCCTGCCAGGGCGGCCGCCAGCAAAGCCGCCAGAGCAATTTTCAGGCTTTTGGCCAACTTTGACATCAGGTCCTTCTTCATCCGCAGACTCCTTTTTTATCCACAGCACCGCCTTCTGATTTCAACAACTTTCCTCTGGGCTTCCAGAATTTCCTCCTCCGTCCCCTCCCATCCGTCCATATCTTCGCCGATAAAGGCCAGAACCCGGTCTGAGAGATTGGCCATAAATTTGACCACCACTTCCCCGGAAGCGCCGCACATGGCCGCCGTAAAGACATCATTGTCCAGATTGCGCAAAATAATCTGTATCTCAAAATCCCCCAATTCCTCAAACCCTTCCAAAAGGTCTGTGGCCCCGGAATAAAGCTGCTTGTTCCGATACCGCTCCAGGATCTCCTCCCGCCTGCGCTCCCCGGGTACATTCCCCAATGCCTTTTCCCAATATTCCATGCCTATATAGGACGCAAGAATCTCCTTCAGCAGTTCCGGAGACTCTCCCGATACAATGGACTCCAGAGCGGCCACCACCATGGGCCCCTCTGTCTGTTCTCCGGACAAAGTCCCTGCATAGTTATTCAGCAAAGTCATCACCCTGCCCACATCCATCTTTCTTATAAGGGACCCCAGAGTAAATCGTATGGCAAAGGGCAAAAACACACTGTCCCCCTGAAAACCGGCCGCCGCCTGTTCCAGGGCCAGAAGTCCCTGCTGCCTGCTGATCTCGCCGCATCTCTGCAGATCGCCGGCTATGCCCACCAGCCGGAGCCGGTCCTCGTCATAAATCCCCATCCGCTCAAGCTGTTCCTGTCTGCGTCCCACCAACTCGTCTATGGTGCAGTCAAAATAGTCCGCCAACACCCAGAGCATCTCCACACTGGGAACCGCGAGATTTCTCTCCCATTTGGAAACTGCCGCCGGTGTCACACACAACATATCCGCAAGCTGCTCCTGGGTCATTCCTCTGGCCGCCCGAAGCGAACAAATCCTCTTTCCCATGTAATTCCTGCTGTATCCCATACCGACTCCTCTCCGCCCGCCGCCCGGCTGGCTCTCCTGTCTGTTTACTTATTTTATACGTATTGGATCTCTAAATAAGCATACAGGAGAAATTCACCCAAGTCAAAGGATAAGGAGTCGTGCATTTCAACTGCCGGTTCTATTTTCCGGTCAGCCGCCGGTTCTGCACATGAATCCGCTGTTCCTGAAGCAGGGGATACCGAATGGGTTCCGCCCCGTCCAGATCCTCCAAATTCATGTCCACCGCCGTAATCTGATGATTGTCGTAGGTGGTATAGTAATATATCCCCCTGTCCGCATTGCAGCAGCAGGTGTAAATCGTGATTTCGTATTTCCCTTCCTCCACCTCACAGCAGCCCCGCTGCTGGTCCACCGAACCAAGAATATGAAAAAACTGACTGACGCTCTCCGCCTCGCTGTCACCGGAAACGGAATTCATCTTCACAAAGGAAGCCCTGACAAAGCGGGACTGGGAGGACAGATCCCCGGGAAGCCCCAAGGCGCCCATCCCCCGTCCATAGCCCCGCAGATCCAGTTTGGGGGAAAAACGGTTTTGGGGCTCCTTCGCCGATAAATGCATATAGTTGTTAAGTTGGAACATCTGCCGGTCAAAAGAAGGATTATTGGTCAGCACCCCCACCGGATTATCATAGACCCGGAGGCCCTCCTACACGGACTCCACTGTAACCGCTCCGCTGCGGTCGGCTATGATCCAGTGAAGCTGGGCCGCAGGAAGCTGCTCCCGGAAAGCCGTGTCCGTCAGATTGAGTCTGCCCAGCAGCTCCCTGGCTTCCCTGAGCGTGGCGCACTGTCCCAAAATCCAGGGGATAAACTCAAAGGTAGCCACATTCTCCCGGTCCGGCTGTTCTTTGCCGAAAACCGCATTTCCCACAAAATTCAGGCCCGCCATCCCCAGCCCCTTCTCATTGACCGCCTCATAATACAAGGGGCAGCCCTCCTCCACATGGGCCGTGCCGATCATGGCAAAATGACTTTCCATGGGATCCTGAAAGCGGAAAACCAGCGGGAAATGCCGGGGGGTTATGACTACCTCCTCACCGTAAGAAAAGTCGTAATCCAAAGTACGTCCAAAGTAGAAATCTTTTGTCTGATAGGTTGCCGCTGTACACATTTCGATTCCTCCTCACCGGAATTTCCCGTTGCATGTATTTCTCCGGGAAATGATTTTGCAGAATAGTTTGAGAGATTTCTGCTGTTTATATTCCCCTTTGGCAATGGATTACAAAATATTACGGATTCTCACCGCCCCGGAATGTGACCCGGCGCAAATCCACCGTCAGGGCCGGGCGCACCCCAAATCCTTCCAATCCCACGTTTTCCTGCCGGATCACCTTTTCCCCATAACCGTTATTCACAAGATAACAAAGACTTGCCGTATCCGGCACCGGTTCCCGGAGCCACCAACAAAAATATTCCACTCCGTAGGTATCATAATCCAGACTGTACCAGAGACTCTGATCCTGCCGGACTGCCTCCTCCGTGGGCGAAGCAAATTTGCTGATACCTGCCTGGTCAAACCAGGTAAGTTCCTCCAGCGATAACAGCCACACCCTGTCAATGGTGGTCACACTGCCCGTCTCCGACAGCGCGTTGCCCTTTGTCACAAGTTCCGTCTCCACAATCGCGTCCTTTTCCTCCCGGGTGAACCCATAGAGGAATCCTGCTTCCGTCTGATAACCGTTTTTCTTTTCCGCCATGGCCGTTGCCGCCGGCGGCTGGCCGGAATAGACAACCACCTCCGTATCCGCATTCAGCCATGTTCTCAGATTGGAAGCGCTCCAATCGCTGTTGCCCCGCACCCATGCCTGAAGCACCGGGTCCGTATCCGCCCGGGAGGCCGCTGTCCAGTAATTCTGATCGCCATCGTAATTATAACGGCCGCTCTCCGCCGCGTCATAGGCCTTCATGGTTAAAATATGGGAAGCGACAAGAACCGCCTGGGTTTCATCCTCGGAAATCCGCAGTACCCGCCACGCAATATCCTGGTCCAGATAACTTCCAAACAACACGGTCTCTCCCACCTGGAGGGATACCGGCTTCGGTTTAAGCCCCATGCCCCCATACTTACCCATGGCAAAACAGACCATCAAGCCAATTGCCAGCAGGGCGGCGGCTGCCCCGATAATCCCGGCCTTCCGTCTGACAGCACCCCCGGAGCCCTTACCTGCACCGGCTCTGGCGCCGGTAAGGACACCCGCCCCCTGCTTTGCATCTGCCTCTTCCTTCTCCTCCTTCGCCAAATCCCGGGCGAAGGCCACTATATCGGCATAGTCCTCCCGGGGCTTTGCACTGACCCACTGATGAGTCATCAAAAAATATTCCATAGATTTGGACAGCGCCACCTCCTGGATTTTATACACCAGGATGGGCGTACCACTGCTCACCGCATGTTCCACCTCCCGCAATACATGAGGCGAACCATTGGCGTTCTGTGACATCAGCAGTACCATGCCCGCCGAATTGTCGATACCCTTGACAATCTCCTCCGCATATTCTTTTCCCGGACGGATGTCCCTGGGCGCAATAAAGCAATTCAGGCCGCTTTTTTCCAGCCGTTCACAGATCTGTACGGCTATGGAGGCGTCCCTGGAGGAATGCGATATAAAAATCTGCATGTCGGTGTTCTCCTATAAAGAAATATACAGGGATCCCTTACAGGTCGTAGGGAGTGACCTGATATACATAATAGTTCAGCCAATTGCTGTACAGATTATTGCTGTGGGACCGCCACTGCAGCAGAGGGCGTTGGCCGGGATCATCCTCCGGATAATAATTATAGGGCACATGAATGGGCAGACCCTTGTCCAAATCCCGGCGGTACTCATTGTTCAGGGTGTAGCGGTCGTATTCCGGGTGACCGTTGACAAAGATCTTTTTTCCGCCCTGGGCAATGGCCAGGAAAACACCCGCCTCCTGGCTCTCCGCCAGCACTGTCAGTTCCGGGCAGGCATGGATGGCTGCCGCCGGAGTCTCGGTGTGGCGGCTGTGGGGAGCCAGAAAAATATCGTCAAAGCCCCTCACCAACGGAATCTTCCGGTTGGAAACCCGGTGGGCATACACCCCGAAAAGTTTCTCCGGAAGTTTGCGCTTATTGATGCCGTAATAATGATAGAGCCCCGCCTGGGACCCCCAGCAGATGTGCAGCGTGGAAGTCACATGGCTCTCGGCCCAGTCCATGATCTCACAGATTTCCTCCCAGTAGTCCACCTCCTCAAAGGTGATATCCTCCACCGGGGCTCCTGTGATAATCAGACCGTCGAACTTCTTCTCCCGCACCTCTTCCAGCGAGGTATAAAATTTATTCAGATGATTGGCCGGGGTATTGATGGAAATATGGCTCTTCACATTCAGAAAAGTCACATCCACCTGCAGGGGCGTGTTGGACAGGGCCCGCAAAAGCTGTAGTTCCGTATCCTGTTTCACGGGCATGATATTCAGGATCATGACCTGCAGGGGCCGGATATCCTGATGCATGGCCCGGTTCTCGTCCATCACAAATATATTTTCATTTTCCAGGATCTCCTTTGCCGGGAGATCGCTCTGTGTCTTAATCGGCATAAACTGCACTCCTCTCCTTGTTTCCTACCCGAAACTTCTCTTCTCCTGCCTGTCTTTTTCCTCTATAAATATTTTGCCATAAACTCCTCTTCTGTCAAGATGGGGATGCCCAATTCCTTGGCCTTTTTGTTTTTGGATGAATTGGAAGCGATGTCGTTGTTCACCAGGCACTCCGTTCTGGAAGTCACGCTGCCCGTAACCTTGCCGCCCCGCTGTTCAATCAGATCCTTCAGTTCACTGCGGCTTCCGAAATGGTTCAGGCTTCCCGTAACGCAGAAGCCCTTTCCCGCCAGATTCTGTTCCGCCGCCGTCTGTACTGCCTGGATGCGCAGTTCCTTCATCAGATTCCGAAGCCGCCGTACATTCTCCTCCCCCTGGATATACTCCACAAAGGCGGTGGCAATCACCTCTCCCACTCCTTCAATGGCGCTCAGTTCCTCCACATCCGCCTGCAGCATCTGTTCCAGATCATAATCAAAATGTCTGCACAGCATCTTGGCATTGGCCACCCCAATATTGGCGATGCCCAGGGCATAGATCACCTGGGGCAGGGTGGCCTCCCGGGATTTCTCGATACTGCCCAGCAGATTCTGGCAGGATTTCTCCCCGAATCCCTCCATGGAGGTGATCTCCTCCTGATGACGGTCCAAATGATACAGATCCGCAAACTCATGCAAAAAACCACTGCTCAGAAACTTTTCCAGAGTGGCCTCGGACAATCCTTCGATGTTCATGGCGTCCCGGCTGACAAAGAGAGTAAAAGCCTTGATCTTCTTGGCATCGCAGTCCTCGTTGACGCAGTACAGGCTCTGAGCGTCCGCCACCTGGCGGATCTCCGTCCTGCCCCCGCAGACAGGGCAAATCTCCGGGATCTCCACATTGTCGCTGCCCGTCAGATTCTCCGCGATCTGGGGGATAATCATATTGGCCTTGTAGACCGTGATCCGATCCCCGATCCCCAGCTTCAGCCCCCGCAGGATGCTGATATTATGCACCGAGGCCCGGCTCACCGTGGTCCCCTCCAGTTCCACCGGCTCAAAGATGGCCACCGGATTGATCAGCCCTGTCCGGCTGGGGCTCCACTCAATCTCCCGCAACGTTGTCTCCCGCAATTCGTCCGCCCACTTAAAAGCGATGGAATGCCGGGGGAATTTGGCCGTCCGGCCCAGGGACTGTCCGTAGGCGATATCCTCAAAGGTGAGCACCAGGCCGTCCGAAGGAATCTCATAGTTCTCCACCCGGCGGGCAAAATCCTCCACGGCCTCCAGAATATTGTCCTCCGTCACTTTCACCCTCTGCACCACCTCAAAGCCCTGCTCCTCCAGAAAGGCAAACTGGGCTTCCCTGGAATTGCCGAAATCCGCGCCTTCCGCCCGCACCAGATTGAATGCCACAAACCGTACCCGCCTCTGGGCGGTGATCTCACTGTTCAGCTGGCGCACGGAACCGCTGCACAGGTTCCGGGGATTCTTGTACCGGGCATCCGCCTCCTGAATCCGGCTGTTGATCTCCTCAAAATCCTGGTAACTGATCACCGCCTCCCCCCGCAGCACCAGTTCCCCCTGAAATCCTATATTGAGGGGCAGATTCACAAAAGTCCTGGCATTGCCTGTAATGACCTCCCCCACTTCGCCGTTGCCCCGGGTTACGGCTTTTGCAAGTTTTCCGTCACGATAAGTAAGCACAATGGTCAATCCGTCCAGCTTCCAGCTCAATATTGCAGGCTGGCCCTGCAGCCAGGAGCGCAGTTCCTCCCGGTCTTTGGTCTTATCCAGGGAAAGCATGGGGGCCTCGTGAGCCTCCTTGGGAAGTTCGTCCACCGCCTCATACCCCACATGCTGTGTGGGGCTTCCCGCCAATATGATCCCTGTTTCCCGCTCCAACTGCTCCAGTTCGTCATAAAGCCTGTCGTACTCGTAATTGCTCATGATCTCCTGATCCTGGGCATAGTAGGCTTTGGAAGCCCTGCTTAAAAGTTCTGTCAATTCCTTGATTCGATCTGATTTTTCCGCTGCCATGATATATTTCCTTTCTATCCCCTCTCCGCTAAGTCTTCTCCGCCCCATTGCCTCCCGTCCTTACTATTTGACCGCTTTCGCCGCCTTCACGGTCTTATGCCCCGGGGCCTGTCAGTCCCGCATCCCGATAAAGCTGTTCCAGTTCCCGCCCCTGCACTTCCCGGTATTGTCCCGGAATCAGATGTTCCAGCCCGATCTGCATGATCCGGATGCGTTTCAGCTGCCGCACTTCATATCCGCAGGCCTGACACATTCGCCGAATCTGGCGGTTCAGACCCTGGGTCAGGATGATCTGAAAGGTATACTTGCCAGTCTGCCGAATCTCACAGGGTCTGGTGGTCTGCTTTAACTCCCGCAAATATATGCCCGCCGCCATTTGCTCCAGAAACCGCGGGGTTATTTCCTGGTTCACTTTAACGGTGTATTCCTTTTCATGCCTGTGAGCTCCCCGCATAACCGCCTCGATCAAATCGCCGTCATTGGTCAGCAGCAGCAGGCCCTCCGAATCCTTATCCAGACGGCCCGCATATGTGACCCGCACGGGATAGTTTACATAGTCGTTGAGAATCTTCTCCGCATGTCTGTCCCGTTCCGTACAGGTCACCCCCACCGGCTTATAAAATGCCAGCACCACTTTTTCCGGTCTGCCCTGCAGCAGTTTCCCGTTCAACGCAATGCTGTCCCGCTCCATGACTTTGCAGCCGGGCCGGGCAGTCTGTCCGTTTACCGCAACCCGCCCCTGTTCTATCAGCCGGTCTGCCTCCCGCCGGGAACAAACGCCGTGATCCGCCAGAAATTTGTTCAGCCTTACCGCTGCATTCGTTTCTGAATGGTTTCCCAAGCCTGCCTCCTCTCCGCACACCCCAAGGCTTTGCTTACAATCCGCATTACTCCATATCCGAAAACGCCGCGTCCGCTCCTTCCTCCCCCTGCATGGGAATGCCAGACGCCCAGGGTTCCATCTCCTGCATCAGCCAAACCTCGGGAATGTTCTCTCTCTCCCTCAGCCCATCCTTGGCAAGCCGGTCGGCCAATTCATTGTAATACACATTGGTATGGGCTTCTACCTTGGTAAAACGCATCTGAATGCTCTCCATCCACCGCCGCATGGCTGCCGCGTACTTTTGGGTCAGTTCCGTCTTGCTCTTCCATGCGCCCGTCACCCACTTTTCAATTCCCTCATAGTCATAGCGCAGTTCAATCCGTGAGAAACCGTTTTTGATGGCCCATCTCACGGCAAACATGGCTCCCAACATCTCTCCTGACACATTGCGCAGACTGGCAGTGTCCGGGTTATTCCCGCTGCCGTTGTCCACATAGACCGTATCGTCCGGCAGGATAAATACGCAGCCAAAGGCATATCTTCGAAGGGAATGATCATAACTGCCGTCCACATAGGCCACCAGACCGCCGCCTGGATCTCCCATCCCCCCAGGGCGTTTCTCCCGTTGGAGGGATGCTTTCCTGCTGCCGGCGGCTTTTCCTACGGGCGCGCTTTTTCCCGCACTTCCCGCCCCCGGGACAGTACCCTGTCCGGCCTCCTTGTCTCCCTGGCCGCAATCCCCCATATAGGCTCTGGCTTCCTCCAGCGTCTTAAATCCTTTGTACTCCGCTCCCGGATAACCGTCCACCGCCTCCTTGCAGGCATCCCAGCTTTCCAGTATCCCTGTGACCTTTCCCCTGCGAACCGCATATACTTTCTTCGCTGCCATCCCTGCCTCCGTCTCCTGTGCTTTTTCCCGCGCTCCTTTTTTCCCTGCGCGGCACAGAGCCACTGCCCCTCAAGGCTGTGGCTCTGTATAGTATACTAGCATATTTTTAATCACAGGACAAGAAGCAATCAGACAATACTCCCCGCGCGGTCCCGGGAACCGGATATACGGCTTTTTCTGCACACATTTTATCCCCGGATCATACAATATACCAAGAAAAATGACAGGAAGTTTCCAATTATGTATTTTTTCATCGGTTTTCTACTGCTGATCGTGCTGTGCATGGGGCTTTGCTTCTGGCGCAGACGCAGAGCCGTCAAGAGGGTATGCTGTATGTCCTGCTGTGAAAAGCAGGAACTTCTGAACGGCATCCTGGAACCTTTCGGGTACTATTATGTCTGCGATCAGGATCTGGTGTCTACCCGCAATGACGCATGGCAGCGCCGGGCAGGCTACACGGCACTTTTTGACAAAGCGGCGCTGCACTTCCACATGGTGTTTGACGCGCTGCCGATCTACTTCAATCACTGCGGCAGAACCTGGCTCATCGAGCTCTGGAAGGGCCAATACGGTATCAACACCGGCGCTGAGGTGGGCATATACCATGCCGACGGCCTGCTGGGACCGGATGAGTACGCCTCCGCCCATTTCCAGGCCGTAGACGACAGCGAAAGGCTGCCCGTTTCCTTTAACCTGTTCCGTGGGGAGCGGCTGCTGGCGTCCATGTCCCACACCACCTGGTGGCTCACCGCCTTCCTGGTGGGCATGTTCACCAAACCCGACCAATTATCCATGGAAGTAACCATCGGTTTCCCCTGCCAGGAGATGCAGCATCAGTTTCTGGAGGCCCTTGACCGCATTTCCATGGAGAACAAGTCCCTGCGGTTTTCCTGCTGCTGTCACGGTGCGCAGGTGCACATCCGCTATAGCTGCGGCTGTCCCCAGTCTCCCATCTGCCCCGAACGCATTTCCTGTTTCCGCAGGCTGCGGATTCGCTGGGCGCAATTTTGCAACCGCTTTTTCTGCAAACTTTACCGCCGCGTCACCCGTCCCTTTGACTGCACGCTGGATCGAATTCTGCTTCTATACGAACTGCTTCCTTTCGCCCTGCGCCGCATGCTGAGGAAGCCAATCCCGGGGAAGTGCAGGAAATAGACAAAACGCTGCGGCACAATTATTTTTATGAAAGGAATCCTACAACATGAGTTACTCATCCCGCCTCTCCCGTGCTTTTCAGAAGGCCCCCATACTGCCGCTGGGCCCCTGCAGCCGCTATGTGCTCATCAGCGACTGTCATCGGGGCAACGGCACCTGGGGCGACAATTTTCTGAAAAATCAGAACCTGTATTTTACGGCCTTGAAGCATTATTACGCCCAGGGCTACACCTATATCGAACTGGGGGACGGGGACGAATTGTGGGAGAACAGGCGCATGAGCCAGATCATCGAGATCCACAACAATGTGTTCTGGCTCCTCTCCCTGTTTTACCGGCAGGGACGGCTCTATCTGTTGTATGGGAATCACGACATGGAGAAAAAGAGACCTGGTTATTCCGACCAGGTCTGCAATACCTTTTTCTCTACGGATTCCCAGTGCCACCAGCCCCTCTTTCCGGGACTTACTTTCTACGAGGGACTTATTCTCGAGCAGCGCGGGCAGGGACAATGCGGACAGGGACAGCGTCTCTACCTGACCCATGGCCACCAGGCCGACCCGCTGAACTCCACCTTCTGGCGCCTGGCCCGTTTTTTGGTGCGGTATTTCTGGCAGCCCCTGGAACATTTCGGCGTGCTGGACCCCACCAGCGCGGCCAAGAACTACACTCACAAAGATAAAGTGGAACAGCGCCTCACCGACTATGCGCAAAAGACAGGGCACATCCTGATCACCGGCCACACCCACCGTCCCAGGCTCAGCATTGAAGCCCCCTATTTCAACACGGGCAGCTGCGTTCATCCCCGCTGTATCACCTGCCTGGAAATCCTGGGAGATAAACTTACTCTGGTAAAATGGGCCAGTGACACCCGAAGGGACAACACTCTCTACGTGGGCAGAGAGGTATTGTCCCAGATCAAACTATAGGTCCGCAATTTTCGCCCTCCGTCCACCGGAAATCCCCGGCAGGCATGGCGCCATCACACTGTGGCGTCTATGCTGCCTCCCTCCGGCATCGCCGGAGCCTGAGCAGGATCCACAGGCATCTCCATGCCCCCCAGTTCCAGGGATACACCGCTCTCATACCCCCCGCCCCTCTCATTGCCGGAGTTTTCGGAACCGGTACTTCCGAAAGCCTGCTGTTTTTCCTGCGCCAGCTTGTTAAAGAGCGCTTTCAGATAAGCCATGTCCGCTTCCATGATCTCCCGCTGTTCCTCCAGGCGGTGCTTTCTCTTCAACTCCTTCAAATCCTCGGGATCCAGGTTCGCTGATTTTCCCCCCAGCGCATCGGACAATTCCTCCATGTCCGAGAGTTCTGCCATCTCCCGCTGGGCCTCTTCCATCATTTCCTGCATCATGCGCTGCATTTCCCGCTGCAGTTCCTGCTGTCTCTCCCGCAGTACAGCCTCCTGCTGCCTGCTGTCAAGTTCCGGAGCCTCACTTTCCTCCTCCTGCTGCGGTGCAGGCTCTTTACATTCTTCTTCCAGTTCCCCAAAACATGGCCCGCCCCGCTTGGCCATCTCCTCCTCCTGTAAATGACGCATCCTTTTTCTGGCAACCCGTTCCATCTTCTCTGCATGGATAATGGCGCTCTCCAGTTCCTTGTCATCATATTCCCCGCATTTCAAACGCTGTTTGAGAAGGGCCACCTTGCCCCGGGCCCGGGCCGCCACCTGCCGGGCGCTGCCGGAGGTTTTGGTCCGGAGGATCATGGCCGAAATCTCCTTGAAATTGTAGTTCAGCCGCCTGGTCTTTTTCTTGGCCGGTTTGGTCACGGATATGCTGCCCATACAGGTTCCGTCCGCCCGCCGCAGGATGGTTCTGGTGGTTACAGTATTGCCACTTTTAATCACTTCCCGCTCTGCTTTGCCGAATGCCCCTCCAGACCCCGGTCCTATGCCGATTCCCATAATCTTCACCTGCCTTTACAGGGGTTTGCTTCTCCGCTTTCCCCTTCAAACTTTCCGTATAAATTATATATCGGATTACACATGTAAATAATTAGCCCCGCCTCCAGTTTTTATCATTTCATCCCCATCCGAACAGAGAAGATATTGCGGTACAGAGGAATCCGTTATATAATACTCTTGACAAGCATCCGCAAAAAACGCGGTGCGGAAAAGAGGACAAAATGGACAAACTATTATTGACGGCATGCCAGAACGGGCAAAAAGGCGTCGTGACGGCATTTCTGAAAAAGGACAACATCAATGTCAACGCAGTGGACGAGATGGGCTTCTCCCCCCTCCACTATGTATGCAAAAAGGGCTACCGGGATATTGTGAAACTCCTGCTGGCCAAAGACGCCGATGTAAACCAGATCTCCAACACCAGCATCACACCGCTTCACATGGCTGTCCAGTCCGGCAACAAAGAGATTATTCAGCTGTTGTCGGAGGCGGGAGCCGACCTCAACGCCACAGATAAGCAGGGCAAAACCGCCCTGATCTACGCCGTGGAAGCAAGAAAGGCAGAGGCGGCTAAATACCTGATGGAATTGGGAGCCGACTCTTCCGTTATGGACAACCAGAATCACACCGCCCTGGACTATGCCAATGCGCTGGGCCTGATCCAGCTGGTGGACAGCCTTTCCGCGGAAGGTTCGGGCAATACCGACTCCTACGGCAACACGCCGCTGCACCAGGCCTGTCACAACGGGCAGGGAGAGGTGGTAAAAGCCATGCTGGCCAAGGGAGGCATGGATATCAACGCCCGCAACGATGAGAAAATGACACCGCTGTACATGGCTGTTCTGGAGGATAATCTTTTGATCGCCGATCTGCTGCTGGAAGCAGGAGCCGACGCCAATATCAGCGGCTGCAACGGCAACTCCCCCCTGCATGCGGCGGCGGAAAATGAAAACGAACATATCATAAAAAACCTGCTGGCCCATGCCGCGAAAATTGACGAGCGAAACGAGGACGGAGAAACCGCTTTGATCATTGCTGCCCGGCATGGAAACAATTATATTGTGGGTACCCTTCTGGACAAGGGGGCCAACGTAACTTATGTGGACGCGGCGGAGCACACCGCCCTGTACTATGCCACCGAAGGCGGCTACAACGATATTGTGGAGAAACTGCTCATGGCGGGAGCGGAAAATTAGTACAGTCAACAGGAGGGGCGGATCAACCGCCCCTCCTTACCTTTATCTCCTTCTATCTATGACCGGGCTGTCCCAGTTCCACCCCGAACAGTTCCCGGAAATGTTGGGCCCACTCCTCCGTTCGGTAAAGCACCACACATTCCTGATAACCATCGCTGGTGACGTACAGACGGCTTCCCAGATTCTGCTCCCCGATCACCCGGTTCATAAAAGCAAGTATTCCCACGTCAAACCAGTCATAATCAAGCCTGGCCTGATACTCATAAGCCTTTCCGTTGCATCGGAAACGCACCGTCCGGCTTCCCCGCCCGGACTCCAGTACGTCCTCCGGCACGTCCTCCTCCACATCCGTAAACGCCAGTTCTCCCTTGGCGATCCGGGAGACCCCTTCCAGAAAAGCCGTATACATCCGCAGGATATCCGGTACCTCCATGTCAAAGGTATATATTTCCCTGGCTGCCTGCTCCGTCCCCTGGTAAAATCCGGCTCCTATATTGCTTAGAAGCATCCCCAGAATCTGTTCTTCCTCCATGGCCTCCAGCGTCTCTTCCGGCTGGAATACAATGCTGCCCGCCACTTCCTTTTCCGCCGCCAGGGCGTCAATTCCCAGCTTCCGCAGTTTTTCCAGACTTTCGTGCACATAAGCATTCACATCCATATGGCATCCTCCCTGTCCAATTTCTCTTCCCTGTCGGCGCCCAGAACCTATGAGACGCCGTACCACCGGCCTCCCCCAAAGGCTGTCTCCACATCCTCGGAAAGATGAATGCTATTGTTCTCCGATTCTCTTGTCCTCGTTCAGAATATGGTTCACCAGCCAGTCCGTCACCAGACGCAGCATCTCCTCTATGGCCTCGTCCTGATCCTCGTCGATGGCGTCCAGGTCCCAGCCGCTGATGGTCTCTTTCAGAGCATTATGCTGGCTTACCTGCGTGAACATCTTCCTGTAGCCGATGGACTTCATATACGCTTCCTCGTGTTCAAAATGGGTAAGGGTATAATCTCTCAGTTCCTCCAGGATATGGCGGATATTGTCATACTTGTCCGGGATGAACTCCTCACATTTCAGATCATACAATTCACCCGCGATCTCAAAGAGCCTTCTGTGTTCCCGGTCGATCTCCTCAATCCCTGTAAGAAACTCCTCTTTAAATTCATACATATGTTTTTCCTCCTCATTCCGCATATAATCTGCCTGTAGATTCAATAGAATGAAGAAGCTAAATATTCAGCAGATCACTGTACGCTTTCAACGCGCCGTCGGTATCGTGAGCAAGCACTTTCTTGGCCAGTACCTTGCCAAGCTGTACCCCCTCCTGGTCAAAGCTGTTGATATTCCATACAAAGCCCTGATACATCACCTTATTCTCAAAGTGGGATAAAAGGGCACCCAGCGCCCGGGGCGTCAACTGCTCGCCGATAATGATGCTGGAAGGCCGTCCGCCCTCAAAATTCCTATTGCGATCCTCATCGGCCTTGCCGCAGGCAAATGCCACGATCTGCGCTGCCACATTGGCGCATAATTTCTGTTGGCTGGTGCTGTCCTGGATCACCACGTCCCTGCCCATCTGGCTGTTCTTAAAGCCCACAAACTGCAGAGGCACAATGTCCGTGCCCTGATGCAGTAACTGATAGAAAGAGTGCTGTCCGTTGGTACCCGGCTCGCCGAAAATCACAGGGCCGGTGGAGTAGGATACAGGCTCGCCAAAGCGGTTTACCGACTTTCCGTTGGATTCCATGTCAAGCTGCTGTAAATGCGCGGGAAAGCGGCTAAGCGCCTGAGAATAGGGCAATACAGCCGTATTCTGATAGCCCAGCACATTGCGCTCGTAAACGCCGATCAGGGCGTCCAACATGGCGGGATTTGCCAATACATCCCTGTTCTGTGCCAGCCTGTCCTCCTCTGCCGCACCCTCCAGGAACTGGGCAAATACCTCCGGGCCAAACGCCAGAGACAATACCGCACCGCCCACACCGGAGGTGGAGGAAAACCGGCCGCCGATATAGTCATCCATAAAGAATGCCGCCAGATAGTCGTCGCTCTTTGCCAGAGGCGAGGTCTCGCTGGTAACGGCAATCATATGTTTGGAAGCGTCCAGACCCGCGTTTTTCAAAGCGTCTTTTACAAAAGATTCGTTGGTCAGGGTCTCTAAGGTGGTTCCGGATTTGGATACCAGTACAAAAAGGGAGTGGGCCACATCTATGGTATTCAGTACTGCCGCTGCGTCGTCAGGATCCACATTGCTGATGAATCTGGCTTCCATCTTAAATGTGTTGTTCACCCTGGCCCAGTTTTCCAAAGCCAGATACATGGCCCGGGGGCCTAAATCACTGCCGCCGATGCCGATCTGTACCACGGTGGTAAATTTCTCTCCTGCCGCATTTGTAATCTCGCCGTTGTGTACCTTATTGGCCAGCTCCGCAATCTTTCGCTGCTGCTCCATATAAAAGTCCCGCTTATCCACACCGTCGGCTACCACGGCTTTGCCCAGCTGTCCCCGGGTCATATGATGGAGCACCATGCGTTTCTCTCCGGTATTGATCACCTCACCATTGTAGAGCGCTTCGAATTTCTCCGCAAGCTGCGTCTCTTCCGCCAATTTTCCAAGGACTTCCAGAGTCTTGTCGTCCACCTGCCTTGCGGCATAATGAAACGCCAGTCCCGCCGCCATGGGAACGCTGTATTTCCTTACGCGGTCCGCGCCGTTCTCCCCGGCCATTGCCTCTGTCAGATTGACAGGCGCCACCTTTTGCAGTTCCTGATACGCGGAAACGGTGTCCAGATTTTTCCAGGTAATCATAATAGATTCCCTCCTCCTATAATTTTTTCTCAAAGCAGCCAAAATACTTTTCTATCAAATCATACTATCAAACACGGACAAATTCAAGAACTTTTAAAAATCCATCTCGGCATATACGTCGTAGTGGTGGCTTGGGGCAAAGCCTTACTGCTTTCTGCCATATCCTGTAATCACCGCTGCCGCCAACATCACCAACATACAAAGGGAGTAAAAATTCACAAAAGGAATGGCCGCAGGCGCCACCGCAAATCCCTCCCCAAACTGAGCGGACTGCTGCGCAGGAATCACACAATGTACTGTCCATGGGGTCAGAAAACAGAACACGCAGCCTGTACAGTCCAGCAGATTGGCACGGCGATACCGATTTACACCCGCTTTTTCCCCAATCTCATTTACCAGATCGCCAAGCGCCACAATCGCTACGGAAATAACCCCCGTCACCATGCTGAGCATCCCGGCGGACAGCACAATGGCTGTCTCCGTGCTGCGTTCACTCTTTGCGAAACGGGCCAGAATATTCCCCACATCCTCAAAAAGACCGCTGCGTTCCACCACTCCTAAGAGGGCAAACACCGCAATCAGCATGGCCACGGTGCCCGCTGTCCCCGTAATTGCCTCTATAATGGTCCCGGACACGGAGAAGCCGCCGGGAAAAGAAACCAGTTCGTCCACCGTATATATGCCAAAAAGCAATCCGGCGGCGATTCCCGCCAGAATGCCCCAGGACAGAGCAGTGATCAGATGTTTTCTCATCAGGCACAGGACAATGATTACCGCCGGCACCGCCAGCATGACCAGGCTGGTGGGATTAACCGTACCGGCCGCCGCCGGGGTTCCCGCACCGCTGTCTGTGGTTTTGGAACACAGCAGGAACAGGACCAGGGCTCCCGCCGCTGCCGGCAGACTATATCGCATCCTGGTCTTTACCACGGTTCCCAGATCCGCATGCTGTGTGGCAGAGGAAGCAATGGTGGTATCCGAGATCGGCCCCAGATTATCGCCGAACGCCGCGCCCGACACAATGGCGCCAATCATAAATTCCGGCGCCGCGCCCGCCATCACGCCCACCGGAAACAAAATGGGAATCACGACAAAATAGGTGCCCACCGAGGTTCCCGTTGCAAATGCCAGCAGACAGGTAATCAGAAAGGAGGCCGCTACAAACAGTTTTCCTGTAAAACCTGCCGCAACCACATATGCCGCAATGGTCTGTACCGCCCCGCTGGCCGAAATCAGCTTACCCGAGACTGCCGCCAGTATCACCGCCATTACGATCACCCCGAAAATGGGCTTGCTCAAACCATAGACCAGCGCTTCCCCATATGCCTTTTCGTCCTTCGCAAAAAGAACCCCTGTAACCAACGCCGCGAAAAAGGCCAGCACATATCCGTTCACATTAGACTGGCTGAATGCCGCCCAAAGAATCATAGCCGCCGCAGCCAAAAGCGGTGCCAGTTTCCCAAACCTACCCAAACGAAAATCTATTCTGTTTACTTTCTGCTCCATCCTCAGTTCTCCCTTTCTGAAGCTGCTTCCCGCAATACATATGCCCTTGGTTAAATATTTTTCGCCTGCATTTCCGCTTTCCCACACTTCCCTGCCATAGCCCAATGTAAGCCGCCTGCCCTTTGATGCTTCTGCAATAAAAATCGGTATCTGCACATTTGCATAATATGAGGCATCCGGATTTGAATGTACTTTATATGTTATTGTCTATATAATGTTTTAGAAAATCCAATATTTCAATCGTACAATCAATCACCCGATTATATCTGTAATTTCGGTTGCAGGAAAAATATCCGAAGTATCCCCAGGGATCTTTAATCTGGGTTCCCCAGTCCCATACCCCATCTTCCCGTACATTTTCCATAAGCCAATCCACCACGCCATCAAGATATAACCCGGAGCCTCTGAATTGATTGATGTAATTGAATGTCTTAAACCATCTTCTTGTCTTATTAAATACAAAATTTTCAGGAAGCCTGTCCGGTGTTTTCTCCCAGAAATATCCATTTTCACTGGCATGTCTCCCTAAATGCCGCAGCATGGCCTCCTCAAGAGAAGCAGATATTTTCTCTCGTCTCTTTAACAGCAATTCACTCTGCATGGGCACCAGCCTGCTCTCCCTGCTGGCAAAAACTTCATATTGCGCGGCTTTATCCTTCTCATAGGAGTATTCCCCCTCTTCATAAGCTCTGCCCGCTATAAACAACCATTGACGCCAAGTTTCGTCGCATAACGGCGAATATGGTGTTATGGCTTCCAGCAGATTACAAACTTTCGCCCTAAACCACGGATTATCCCGGTCATTTTTCCCCCGGATTTTTTCACGGCCCGTACCCATAAGCAAATCACTCAGGTATTCCTCCGCCAAAAGCAAGATATCCCGGTCCCTGATCGTCAGCCCAATATACAGGCAGCGCTCAATTCCTACACCGGACGTAGGAATTATTGATTTGACAGAATAATCTTTTGACTGAAATTTCCCCCAGCCGCCATAGTTGTCCTGTGTCTGATGCATTTCCTCCACAATATCGCTTTTCAAAAAATCTTTCCGCAGCAGAGACAGTTCTCCATCCTCGTAGGGAACATTCAAAATAGAAAATTTTACTTTATACTTCACGGCCGGGTACTGGCAGAATTCAAGAAGGGCTTTCGCATGCACTTCAAGATCTTTATATGTGATCATCTCTCACCCTACCTTTGTCAAACCTGCAAATTATTTTCTTCTTCCAATCCAAAATGCTTTGCCAAAGCCGACAGCGTTTCTTCCCGTGTATCATTTTCAAAATCTGAACGGGTGTAAGTAAAAAAGCCTGTATGCGCCCAGTCAATCTCCAACGGCGGATGATACAGCGCCCAGGAATTAAAATTTTGCAGGGTAGCTTCCGGATCCGGGCAGAGTTGAATCTGTTCCATCATAAATTTCTTATCCGGGTCCTCTCGATCAAAGAAACGGGTGAAACAAATATCCGGCGGATCACAGAGCATGATGGCAACGCGGTTATACGCTGAAATCTCCCGCAGCACATTCGGCGGAATGTTGGTATCCACAATGACCTTCTTCCCGGAAGCCGCCAGCCTGACCAACTCCAGAATCTCTATCTCCATACATTCCAAAGAAACCTGATCAGTCCAGTTCCAATGTTCTTCCGGAGTCATATTAAGCCATTCCCTCCAGCCGCTCATAGTGTCAAAATAGCACAGACCCGGCTGCTTCCACCGTGACAGCTTATTTCGGGGAAATACATCATGGTAATTCTCACCGCATTGGATCATATCATACCGCTCAGCCAGCATCCTGACCATTGTAGATTTTCCTGCATAGCTGTGTCCATTTATGAAATAGACATTTTGCAGATAGTGTTGAAGTAAATTGCCGCTGATTTGTATTTTCATTCCCCCCCCTATTCCCACTCATCAAATCCCATATTATAAATCTGGCCTCAATCCTTTTGTCATCTCACAATTCTATTATACACAATGTTCCGACAGATTACAATAAACAGAAAAACTGATTCTCCGTATTTTCTATGCAAGACAACTATTGGATTCCGGGCAATCATAGTACAAGCCAATGCCAGTTCTTCCTTTACATCCCCATTTTGAGCCGACTCACTCTCATCAGTGTGGTATTCAGAAAACTTTATACCGCCTTGTCCCCATAAGAACTTATTGCCGCCAAGGCTTCCTCTTCCAAATCCTTGCACCTTTGCAAAATCGCTATATAGGCCTGTCTTTGGATTCTGGCTTCCGCCGCATTCAGTGGCGTTTTAGGAAGCATTTCATGCATACATTTTTCACTGATAGACAATATTTCATCATATTTTGATATTGCAGTTTTGAATGCGCTTTTATCGATCTCATGCATCAGATGTGTGCAAAGTTCAAGGAATTCCCGAATTCTGAGCTTCCCTTCATAGTGTATGAACACATGTGGAAACATACATCTAATGTCCGCCAAATCCTGATTCGTCTCCTTTCGGAGTTCTTCACACCAATTATCATAAATAACCACTCCATATCCTACAAGAGGCTGATCAAATAAATGCGTTTTATTGCTCAATAGCGTATAACCTTTTCGCAAGATTTCTCTGCATTTATCAATGACCGAATCCGTTTTCATACCAGGTTTGATCAGAACCAGGTCACAATCTTTCACATACCATTCGGAATACTTTTTCAGATTCCCAAAAGACATGATGGAATTTTTTTCATCATCACCATCCAGAAAAGATATGCCTCTCAAAATTCTGCCCTGATCAGAATATCCGGTTGCCAGTATCGTTTCCTCATATTCATGCGGGATAACAACTATGGGATATCCTCCCCTTATATGATCTATTGCCATTTGGATAAATACTTCCTGTGAATACTCAGTGCTGGTAAAAACTTCGCATGTCAATCCGTATACCGCAAGACATCCCTCCCAGATATTATCAAATCCCCAGGAGTAACCAAAGCTGTTGCCGGAAAATGCAGCTTGGAGAATATATTCTGTGTCATCATTTATCTGCCGGTTCATCATATCCCTGCGTTCCTCAAGGCCCATAAATAGTTTGACAGCCGAAAGTATTGCAGGCTGAGACATGCTGCGCGGCCAACTTCTGCCTGTAAAATCCGCAATAGGCGCATATGGCAGCAGAATATGCTCAAAATTAGCCTTTACAGCAGGCATGGGCGAAGGATATAAAATCTGATCTATCGTACATCCCAATAATTCTGACAAACCCACCAGCAGGGACAGTTCCGGCATTGTATGCCCATTTTCCCATTTACTTACCGCCTGGGGGCTGATGTTTAGTTTCCCGGCAACATCTTCCTGGGTTAATTCTAATTTTTTTCTTAACAGAGCAATCTGCTTCCCCGCTTTCACATTATCAAACATTTATTTTCGTCTCCTTCATATTATTCCAGTCTGACTTCTTTCCTGAAGCAGAATGTTTCTTTTATTATAAGGGAATATTGCTCTCTCTGCCATACCCGAAAAGTTGTGTGCCAGACGCAGAACACAACTTTAGGTTAAGTTCAGCAGCCTCTAATTCTGCATTTCATATACTCATCCCTTGCTCTCAAAACTTTCCTGCTTATGCACAGTTGAATTCATGACAATACACTTACTGCATTTTTTAAGAACGTTATCTGAGTGGGACACAATTATTATATACTTCTCACTTTGAGCTAGATAATTCAGAACACTGGATGTATACTTAATATCTATTGAAGCAAATGCCTCATCTAAAATCATTATGGGTTTGTCATATAAGATAGCTCTTGCAATAGCAATAATCTGTCTTTGACCTCCGGAAAGATTTGTTCCATTTTCTGTTAATGATGTATCCAAGCCAACTAAGTCAAGAAAATCATTTGCACCAATTTTGCTAAAAATATCATATATCTGAGCATCAGAAATATGATCATTCCTATTTCCAAAAAGTATGTTTTGTCGTACAGATCCCGGAAATATCATATTTTCTTGTGGAACATATGATATTTGTGAACGCAAAGAGGAATTATTGCATTCTTTGACTTCCAGGCCAAACAGCAAAAGATTTCCTGCAGAATATTCATACAATTTTAACAACCTTCTTAATAAAGTTGTTTTTCCACAACCACTTGGTCCTGTAAAAGCAACCATATTCCCGCAGCCTTCATTTAATGAAAAATCTTGTATTTTCACACTACAATCTTCATATTTACAAATAACATTCTTTGCTGCCAACAAATTTTCTTGTCGGATTTCAAAATTAATTCCATCTTCATTTTCTAATGGTATTTCAAATATTTCCAGTACTCGATCTACATTTACCATCGATTTTTGAAAATAGGCATACATATCTGCTATCGATAAAATCATAGTACAAATCAATGGTGCAATCTGAATCATATACACTATATCCGCCAATCTCATCTTTGAGGCAAAATAACAGTAACAAAATATACCTACGAAACAGAACAAACGAAGTACTCCTTGTATGAATCCATATACTCCATCAAGTTTTCCTTTATTCATACTTTCCTTGTAATATTGATTTGTTTGCAATTTTAGTTTATCACTCAAAAAATTACATAAATTTGATACACGTATAAGTGAGGAATTGTTAAATATCTGCATACAAAAGGAAAATAAATTTGTTTTTCTCTTCTGCACTAAATTTGCACGATTTCTAATTGCTTTTGCTAATTTACACTGAGACAAAAAAATAACTGCTCCCAGACAATAAATAGCTATGCATAGTTTCCAATCAACTCTGAATACAATAACGGAAGCTCCGATGCCTGAAATACAACACATGATGGGTGACAATACACCATATGAAAGAAGTCCGATCGCACCATCTATATCATAATTCATTCGAGACATTAATTCTTGTCTGTTTCCAAACAAATCTAAATTCTCAACCTTCGCATGTAATGCATGAGAAAACATTTTTTTCCTCAACGTCACACCTATTCTATGTATGATCGTGGTTTGCGAAAATATTCCAGCAGAATCGTAAATGGCAAATACAGCAATCCAAATCCCCATTTGTACCAATACGTTCCAATAAAATGTTCCATTCTCTACCATTTCCACAGCCTTACTGCTGATAGACGCATTTAGAACAGTTATGATGAAATTTCTGCTTGCTACTACTAAGGTTGCAACTATATACGGCAACCATAGTGTTTGAAACAATGAAAAAAATATACACAATTTCTTAATGTCTTTTATCATATAATCAAGCCCCACTAATCTCCTGGATATATCCCGGATACTTGTCTAACAAATCTTTATCATGAGTGATCAAAATCACATAATGATTTTTTGAAAGTGAAAATATGTAATCCATCATAACATTTGCATTCAACCTATCCACATTAGCGGTAGGCTCATCAAATACATATATATCCGCTTCATTCATAACACATCGTAAAAAACAAATACGTTTCTTTTGACCTCCGGATAAAGGATCTCCATTCTCTTGAAGAATTGTTTCATAACCACTCCCAAAACTCATAATCTCTGAGTCTAAATTTAGCTTCCTACACAGTTCTTGAAATTTATCCTCAGAATCTCCTTCTTTGAATATATTATTTTTAATTGTATCTGCAAATAATAACGACTCCTGGGACATTACAGATATTCTATTTCTGATTTTGCTCAATGATGATTCGCTAAATGGTAAGCTTATTTCTCCTTTATTCGTCTCATATACACCGTTAAGCAACTTAATAAATGTGGTTTTCCCCACCCCGTTCTTGCCTATAATATAATTGATTTTCCCCTTTGTAAAATTTAAGTTCAAATCGTTAAATACCATCCTATTGTCGGGATATGAAAAACTTACATTCTTAAACGAAAATCTTTCTGAATTTGAAAAACAATTACATTCCTCCTCTTCCAAATTCATTTCAGTAATCTTATTAATGTTCGCTTGATTAACTAAAGATCTTCTATATTGTACAAGAGTATTCTCCAGTCTCATAATCGGCGAAACAATATAGTCAGCCATGATTATTGCAGACATGAGAGAACCAATACTCATAGAATTACTAAGTACACAGTATCCGCCATAGAATGCAACTGTCATTAAAGTTGAAAAAGATAATATCATAGACGGAGCAGACAGAAATGCTTGTCTTATAGCTAATTTTTTCTTAATATTATTTAAATCCATTAATTCTTGTTCGTATTGCTCTTCAAGTTTTTCAGTTAATAAATTCACTTTAATCATTTCAACATTAATTAATCCATCTGATGTAAATTTATTAATGTCTTTCAGTTTATTTTGGTAATCATTCATCTTAGAAAACATGCTTTTACTGATTTTCGTCATGCAAAAACCTGATACCAAACCGACACATAAAGTAATAATACCTAATGATCTTTGCATTTTCATCAGAAAAAAAACACATACAATAAAAGAGACTGCATCAGGAAAAAAAATAGTATATTTTCTCTTGGCAAACTGAAATACTCCATTTACATCAGAAGAAAAACATGTGCTTACTTCCCCTACGTTCTTTTCATCTATCTCACATTGCTTAGATAACAAAAAAGAATTAATTATTTTAATGAACAATCCTGAAGTGTATTTCGTTTCATAACCAGCACAAGAATAAGGTTGAAGATACTGAAGCAAAAGTGTTATGGCACAAATTATTGCAATGCAAACAAACAACTCAACGCCAAAATCACTTCCAATTCCTTTATCAACAACATTTCCAATGAATCGTCTTGTCAAAACATCAATTACCTTAGCTGTCGTAACCAAAATACATAGCAAAATACCACTACTCTTTACACTAAATATCTCCCCGTTTTGTTTCATTCTATCCCTTCCGCCCATATTCCCCGAAATCTCTCTTTCAGAATTCCAACTCGACACATACTCCATAATGATCACTTGCTGCAAGACCTGTTTCCTTGGAAATATCTCTGCCAAATATACCATATTTCTTTAATGTGGGAAACGCCTTCGGATATGGGTTTTTCAACATAATAAAATCAAATCTCCGACTCACTTCGATGGTATTTCTTTTCTGGAATACTCCCCACCGCGGATTCTCCCTGAAATTCAAAGTTGGATAAATTGCTGTACCTGTTATCTCGGCAAATGCTTCAGCCAAATCATAAAAATATGCTTCGCATCCCTGAAGGGACTGTTCATTTTTTAAGAAGCGATAGATTGATGAATTCTCTGAATTATTAAAATCCCCTAAAATAAACATATAATCAGTCTGTATCTGTCTTGTCCTTTCAGTGATTTCTACAATTGTGTTCTCCTGCTTTATAACGCTGTCCCACGGCAAATGAACATTAATCAGGATTATGCTTTTCTGGTTTTCAGTCACTCTGACAGCCAACGCATATGGCAGTTCAAGACTTCCTTCAATTGGCAGCCTGCTCAGAACCAAAAGCCCTGCCTGTGGATAAAAACAAGAATACGGATATTTACATTGCAGCACAAGCTCATCCTGTGTTTTGATATCAGCCACTTCCTGTAAACATACAATATCCATATTTTGGTTCACAATTTCGTTGACTATCTGTGCCAACCGGAGGGGCATTCCCGCCGGGCTATTCCAAATATTATAGGTCGCTAACCTCATTATTCCTCCCCCTTTTTTTACAATGACTTGCCCTTATCGCCCTTACTTATAATATGGTTTTCCATAACATGCCTAAGTGCGAAAAATCTCATAATATTGCCTTTCTATTAACAAAAGCATTTTTTCTTCGCCAATTTTCACATTCTCCTGGTCTCTCATCAACAACGTCATATACTCATGCCTCCATTCTCTATTCTGCTTGGCCTCTTTTACCGCTTCTTCCAACCTCTCCACATAGGCATCCTTCGGCTTCTTCCCTGCCACATAATCAAGGAACGCCTTTAATTCATCACTCACATCATCCAGAGCTCCTTTTGCATTGAGAAATATCTTTACCGCCTCATCACCCATTCTTCCAGAATCACCATGGATGTTTCCGTCTACTTTTCACGAAGTTCACATAGCTGCTGATTTAATTCCTCCCTGGAAATCTTGCTGTCTTCGTGGAGTTCATGGTTTCTCTGCTGGCGAACCTTGATTTTTTCCAGGCTCTTTTCCTGGACTCCCCGTTCCTTTATGGCGTTTTCCTTTAAAATTCTATGCTCCCGGTTTACCCTGCCCACAACCTCTTTAAAAAATTTTTCGTCGCTTAACAGTTTATCCAGTTGATTGCCCACAAAAGTATTCCCTTTTTCTACCCGAACCATATTGCTGTGGCATACGATGGTCCCTTTATTTTTCCAGTTCCCACAAGCGTAATATGTAAGCCTCTAATCATCCGGCTGCAGTAATAGATTCCCCTCTTTATCAGCGGATAACCTGGATAAAAATCATTTTGAGCTTGCCACCAGTTTTTATTCGTATATCTCTGACAAAAAAATTTCTGCCATTCCCATTAGTCCATATCGGGATGCCAATTCTTTTACACCTGACTTTATCTCATCTCGGCAAAAACCATGTTTCTGCAAAAATTCATCATCTTTGTCATTGAGATAAGAATAAAACAGCAGTGCCACCTCCAAATTTGCCATACTGTTATCAGATGTAATATCATATATCTGATTTTCTGCTTCGTTTATGTTCCCATTATCAACCATATCAAATAGTTTTTCTAACGCGTCTCGGCTTTCTTTATCCTCCAATAAGTCTTCAATAGGATTGTCGGTATCAATATTAAAAAGCAACTTCAATATCGCTCGTATCATTTCTTTTATCAGCCTTATTATATAATCCTGTTCAAACACATAAATGCTCCTTTCTGTATATAAATTCTTAGGCGTTTGCGAAACGCCAGAACCCGCATAAATACAGGATTCTTTTTGTTATAAAATAGAACAACTCCTCACTGAT